>JAABUP010002538.1_pt1 | contig 34996 bp, 51 predicted proteins | sample 5559201 | NCBI WGS metagenome assembly JAABUP01 (sample SAMN10711887, study PRJNA513373) | rock metagenome | isolation source: Antarctica rocks | place: Antarctica
TAGGCGTAGGGGTAGGGGTAGGGGTAGGAGTAGGCGTAGGGGTAGGCGTAGGGGTAGGGGTAGGCGTAGGGTAGAGTGGGGGTAGAGGTAGGGGTGTCAATGGGGGTAGGGCCAAGAAGAGGTTTAGGTAGGGGTAGGAGTACAAGAGCAGGTCTGGGGATAGGCACCCTGCAATAGGCAGGCAGTGGCTGGGAGGCAAGAGCAGGCAGGCAGGGTCAAGTAGACAAGAAAAGGTAACAGCTGGCAAAAGCAAGCAGGGTGGGGCAGGAAGGCAGGCAAGAACAGGTAGAGGCAAACATTCAAGAGCATGAGATTTCAAGCAGGCAGGCATAGACAATTGATTGATTGCAGCGAGTTGCATTGTGCACATTTGAATTGCAGGCATCAGGTCTCACCATCCCATATGAGCCCATGCCAAGGAGCCAATCCTGCCCATCTGCTAGTTTGCAAATGTCAATCTCATCTTTATTGATGATAGAAGCATGCACAATCTTGGTTTGTGCCTTGTGCTCAGCGACTGCACCTAGCTCAAGCACAGACTTGCTCCCAGAGTCTGAATCCAAGACGTAGTGGACGCTTGCATGAGGAGTTGCAAGATGGAGAGCAACCAGAAGGGACTGCAAGCCTGAAGATAGACGGGTGCGCAAGCTCTCTTGAGGCACCATAGGATTGAAGAACCTGGATTCGCGGCTGTCAGAGGTGCCGCTTGATCCTATCGATCCTATCAATCTAGATGTTGACTCTCTCTGCAGGACACAAGCGATAGATGTTCCTTGTGTTGTCTCAGAACCATTATTAGCGCAGATTTGAGGTCTCAAGCGTCTCTCTGCAAAAAGTGATTGCATATAGATGAAGCTGGCGCATTACAGGACAACAGATCAAAGGCATGTTGATGTGATTTCATGCTGTCAAAAGCTTAGCTCATATTGGCAGCATGAGTGACACAAGCAGGTGCAGCCTGTTGTACCCATGCTGGCACGTGGAACACAAGCAATAGAGCAATGTGTTGATGAATCAACAACGCCCTGCAAAACTTCATACAGCAAATAGGCGTCACTTCAAATGTGCTGCAAGACAAACATTACAGCCTACCTTCAGAGCCAAAAGCTGCTTCTGCCTCCTGCGCTTCAACAACAGGAAAGTCAATATTGCAATGAGGAGGAGACCCGCCACACCACCCACCACAGCAAGGCCTATTTTCCAGCTTGCAAAGTGCCTTGACTCTGTTTGCTGCTCAGGTAATATGACCGTTGTGTTGCCTGTGACATGTCAGCATAGGCCATCAGTCATACAACACACATCCTTTTTTGTGTTATAACAAACAATTGTAAAGCTGTCATGCACAGGACCAAGCAGCAAAGGCATGGACAGCCACACACTGCGGCTTGGAGCACACGATTCTGAAGTAGGAAGATTCTACCATCTCATTGTCTGATGCTGTCCAAAATAAGTCAAGATCACACGCACAAAGCAGAGACACACTGCTGACATGCAAGGCACAATATGTGAGGCACAGCAAATGTCTGGGTCAAAGTACCTCATTTGGAGGCCAAGATTCAAGTTGTCACAGGGATAAGTTGAGAGTTGCTACCTATGGGACATTCGCCTACAGTATAGGGCATACATCTCAGCTGTGTATTGCTGTTTTGGATGACACAGCCACCAGCTGGAATGGTGAATGGAGCGGGCGAGGCAAAATTTTTGTCACTGTCTCGGCAGCTTTCGCAAGTCAGCTGACAGCCGTCCACATCACAGTCATTGCAAGAACCCACAAAGTCACTGTCTGGGCACACCTGGCAGCCTGTTACACAGCAATCAGCTGAGTGCATTGCTGCATTGTATGGTGTATGCAAGGTCATGTTGCATAGCATGCATGTGTTTGCTACATAGTGCAGCAAGAGCGCTGCGAGACCGGTGATATTGTATCATGTGCTCAACTTGGATGCCAAACATGAAGCAACATCCTGACAAAAGTGATCTGAGTATTTCAGCAAGTATAAACAAACGAGCATGGCTGTTTGATGGCATGCTCACCTATTCCAGGTGGACCAGGGATTGGACCAGGGATTGGCTTGTCTGCCCCTGCGCAGGGTACAAGACTATAATCTGAGGTCTGGACTCATGGCACTGGCATATAAGGCAGTAAAAATGCTTGGCATGCTTACCAAGCAAAGCTATGGTGATGTCCAACAATAGCCTGACCGGCCTATGCATTTGGGCTTTTGCAGAGCTCGCTGGCTACTGCCAAGCTTTGGACAGTCTAGTGCAATCACAAGGGTTAGTGTAGTGCACAGGTGAGCACAAGTCATGTGGTAAGCCGTGATCAGCCCAAAATTGAAAATAAACACAGTGCTAGTCACAAAGCAACACTTGCAGATTGCATGGCCGGTGTGTGCAGTAACAAGTTGGTATGAAAGCTGTAAGTGAATACACTTGGCATTAGGCAGGTGCATCATGATGTGCATCAACTCAGCTGCACCCTGTGAATATGGGAGAACCTGAATTGGAAAAAACGCAAACAACATACATGAAGGTGGTAGAGTGGTGTGACGGCAGAAAGATGCATTGCCAGTGGCATGTACAAGTGATGTGGGCTCACTGCAAGTTCCTTCGGATCCTGGACGGCATTCCAGCTGATAGTCGTCGTTGCTTTGAAGAAGACAACCACCAGGTGGCGTTGAGAACAGGTCAGGATATCCAACGTGTCCAGCGCTGTCCTGGCAAGTGGTGCAGTTCAGGTGGCAATGCTCAAAGAAACTGCACTTGTGGCATTGAACAGTGAAAGCGCTCTCGATGCAAATGTCGCAACCTGTCACGGAACCCAACATTAGCTTATTGTTGCATCAGATCACAGTCAAGAAGGAATGGCGACAAGTCATCTCGCAGAAGCACACATCATCAGGGAGGCTCCAGCGGACTTGTCAATACATGCAAGCTATTCTTTGTGTCAGTTTTTATGACAACGACAGTCAGCCAAAGTCTCTCGATCACGACTGGCGTCACAGCAGAAAAGTGTACAACTCACACCTGTCAATTGAGTGACGTTTATAGCCAGCACATTTCCCATTGCCTTGCGACGCGGTCAATACACGGACGCGATTCCCGCATCAGCCGGTTGAATGATCCGCAGCTAAACATATATGATTAGGTCAAGAGCTGCTGCATTAGTCAATGCAGATAGACTCTCACTAACAGTCAAGCATTATCCTGTCAAACGGGGGTGTATACAAGACTACCGTCCTAAAATGCAGACAGGTCAGTGTCTCAAAGGTGCCTGCAAAGCCTGGTGGTAGAATTTTGCTGGCACACTGAGCTCCCTGGCTGTTGTATACACTGCTACAGCCGATACATGTTTATTTAGGCGTTGATGTTACGCTTGTTCGTTTTGTTGATAGCTACAGCTTATAGCCTAGCTTGTGGCTAGACAGCCTACTCAACTGATGTGGCAACATACAAACCTGGCCTTTCAGGTTGTGTGGGCAGATGGCCAAAAATGACCGAAAATGTCATCAACCTATGCCGTACGGGGATGCATGGAAGCGCTACTGCTTGTCGTGCAACGAATTGAAGGGATCTATGCCTGCTCTAAAAAAACACTAGGCTCGACTTGATATCAATGAATGAACGTGTACATAACTTCAGGCAACTCGCTGCATTTTCTTTGCTTTCTTCAACCTAGCATCACTGCTTTTTGAAGCGCCACTTGCCACTTTGCTTGCTGCTTGACTCGACTTGCGTTTCAGCGAAGCAACCATAGACTTGAGCTGTGCAGAATCATCTGCCACTGGACCGCCATCATGCTTGTTGGAAGTACGGGTCTTAGCCTCTTGTGTAAGGTGACCAGAAGACTGCGCAGCTTTCACAACAGCAGGCTCATGTGCTACCTGGTGCTTTCGCTGGGTCGCCACCTCCTGAGCAATGCTTTTAGAGCCATCAATCTGCTGGAAGCGAGGGTCTGTAGGATCAAGCGCATAATCTGCTGATGTGAAGAGAGACTTGAAGCGGGGGTCTTGTAGGTCTGGCTGGAAACCCTTGCCTGCAGCAAGTGAACACGCACATTAAATTACCGATTTGTAGACTGTAACAGTGACAGAGATCCACATTGCCTGCTGTTGAGCCTTGTGTGTTTTGACACTACACTACAGGCTCCATACAGCATTGCATGGGAGGATCCATCATGGGGGGCTAACAACAGACTGCTTTGTCTCATACCTGCATCTGCTGCATAGTATCCCTCTGCAAGAATGTAAGTACAGCAGGGGTACGAGTTCCACTGTGCTTCACTGTGAGACGCAGCAAAAGGAACCAGCTGTTGGCTTACATTCACCCTGATTTAGTACAAGCAGGGGTACACATGTTAGTGATCCACTGTGCTTCACTGAAAGCTGCAGTGAAATGGACCAGCTGTCAGCTCACACTCACCCTGATTTACATCTTCGTCATCACTGCCAGCCTGCCTTTCAGCACGCTTCTGATCTCGCTTCCTCTGCAGGCGCTCCTTGCGAGACACCTTCTGCTTGCCCTTCTTGCCTCCCTGCTCATCTGCTTCTTGCACAGCTGGTGCCAGGTCACCACCTGCACTCAAAATGCACACAAGCAAGCTGAAATTATCTGGACCACTTTGTACAAAGTGAACTGCGTGAACTGCAACACCATGCCGCAGGAGTGTACGACCCTGTGTGTCACTCATGCCCTTACTATATGTCATCAAGCTATGTGATGCAAGAGCCACATGTGCAGAGCACCTCCTGGCATGGCACCTGACAAATTGACAATGCTTGCTGTGCCTTACTGCGGTTCATAACTACAGCCATTGTAGCTTGACGCTTGTTACACACAGCCTCACAGCAGCTGGGACAGGCTTGTACAAACAAGCAACAGCAGACTGAGCTCACCAATTCGTGCAACGTCCTGAAGAGCACTGTCATCCATCATGAGTAACTCCAGCTGCGCCTGTCGCTGCTGCTCAGCTGCCTTCTCAGCCTTGGAGGCAGCTGCACCTGTAGCTGCTTTGCCAGCAGCTTTGCCAGTTGCCTTTTGAGAGACCTTGCCTTTTTTGGCATCAGCTGGAGGTGCTTCAGAACCACCTTCGCTGTCCTGCATGCACACCATCACAGTCAATTTGATATCTTCGCCCATGCATTTATTGATGTGTCATTGCCTGTCTGCTCAGGTACACACAGTCATTGGACAGCTTACAATACTGAAGCATGCATACACAGCAGGAAACGCTTTGCAGCTCATTGACTTGACCTGCCTTTGTAATCAACAGGCAAGGTGACAACAGGTAAGTCTGCCATCATTACACCGTCCTGTACGCCAATAGAAAGCGCAGACATCTCTCCAGTACAATGGCACAGACAGATCAATAGCACAGAGAGATGGAGCAGGGGTGAGGGCCATACCCTGAAGAAGGGGTCGTCAAAGGGGTTGTCTTCATGCTGGAAAAACGGGTCCTGCTCCCCATCGCTCCCTGCTTCTGCTTCCTCACCAGCTTCATCCTCTGACTCATCCTCTGAGCTGGCATGGCGCCGCCCTTGAGCCTTGGCCGCCAGCTTCTTCTCCCTGCAGTGCACAATCACCACAGTGTCAGCCTTACTCAGCAAGTATGAAGCATCAGGCATACCATGCTTGTGGCGAGGCACTGCATGCACAGACACACATGTCAAAATTGCTGTGGTGGAATCTCGGCCTTTGCTCGCTGTCTTGAGTTATTTGGGCTTTCTTAAGATCAAGCGCGTGTGCAAGTCTGACGACTGGAGTAATTGCACCTTGGCTATGAAGATTTGCACATGGAGTGGTGATCAGTCTGCACAAGTTCTGCATATGAAGCATGTTCAGCTAAGGGCAAGAGCTTACTTCTGCCTTCTCAAGTAGGCTTCCCAGACAGTGTCTCCCTTGCGCTGACTGGCTTCCTTCCTCTGGGCCAGCAGGCGGGCCCCCAGCCCCTCCAGCCCCGGGGTGAAGCTCACCTCCATGTCCATGTCCTTCCCTGCCCTCTTCTTCTTGCCCCTTGCCTGCACCAGAAGCCTGTTGTTGGCAGCAGCAGCCAGGAGGTGTTCATGCAGCCATGCTGTCTGTTTGTCCACGCTCTTGGTTTCAGGTCCAAGAGAGCAAGCAAGACGGGGTAGCTGTTACATGCACAAACTGTGTAGCAAGAAGGGGTAGCTGTTGCATACACAAATTGTGAGAGCATGGCCCCTCTGCTGTGCAAGTTTCTGATCATTACTGACGTTTTCAGCACAGCTGAGTACCAGTCAACAGTGAGCAGAGCGTGTGTCTCTGTCTCTCTCACTTGTCAGGATTCAAACCCACATTGCATGTGCCAGTTGCCTGCCTGGAACATAACTGCTGTGACGGCAAGGCCAGCCCTTTGTCTCTCTGACTGCAAACCATCACCTCCAAATACTGCACAGCATGATGCATTGCATCCTGTCAGCAAACACGCATACCTCTGCTTCGCCGTCACTGTCTCCAGCAGCCTCACTGTCAGAGTCCTGGTCACTGCCTGAGGCGGCCCCGCCCCAGGTGCGCCCCTTGACCCCCCCTGTCCTGGCATCCTCCCCCTTGGTGTTGGCCAGCAGCAAAGACCTGTACCTGTCTCTGAGCGCATCTGCGTCTTCTTCACCAGCTGACTCCTCAGAGCTGCTAGCCAAGTATGCCTGTGGCAGCATAGGGATGTTCATGTCAGTGTACAAGACTGGGAAATGCAATTAGCCACATCACCAGATGTCATCAGCAAAACCTGGTGCTTGATGATAAGCAAGAAAGATTCTCATCATGCTGTGATGTTGCTGTCTCCAATGCTGAGGTATGTGGTCTGCTCTGAAAAGTCTGTTGGCTTTGGAAGACCATATCTTGTCTGCGCACATTGTTTTGTAGCAACAAGCTGCCATGTTTGCATCACAGGTGCAAGTTCAGACTGCAAGCCTAGCTCTGAATGCACGCGGTAAAGCATGGATTTTGAATCCAGCCCTGCTGTATGCTTTTCAGGCCAGAAGACTCTCAGTGTCTGAGCCCTAGACAATAGGTAGAAGGATGTTGTAGCAGCAGCCGGTTGACCTAGTACATATCTTGTTCTGGTAGCCCTTGCCAATGATGGGACTGTGCAACAGCCTGTTCAGGTGAGGTGTCTTGACAGCAGTTTGGGGAGAGTGCTTGCTTGCCATCAACACAACTGGACGCCAAGGTCGATGGAGCTTTTTTTTTGCACACACAGACATGTTCATACTGTTTATGACCCTAAATCTGAGCTCTAAACAGGGGAGGCAGAAACGACAGGGCGCTCAGCTGCAAAGCTAACCTTGAAGTCATCATCTCTGATACTGTCTTCTGTCATCTTCTTTCGCAGGGCTTTCTTGCGTGTGTCATCATCAGCGTCCCATGTCAGCTTCACATTGGTGTGCTGCAATGCAGCCGTGGTGAAGTCTGGTGGTGCATAGTCGACAGGCACCTCCTCTGCCGTGTCTCGGACTTGTCTCTTTGCAAAGCTCTGCAGCAGGAGCAAAGCACAATCTGAGGGGCTGGGGCAGCCAGTGTTTCCATATCCAGTAACAAACCTGTAAAAGTAAACCTGTACAAACAAACCTGTACAAGTAAACCTGTACAAGTAAACCTGTACAAAGTAAACCTGCTAGATTATGGCTTTTTCATGCAGCGCCACTTGTGCAGTAGGCACACGCTGTCTCAGCAGTTCATTTGTCAACAAGAAATTTTCTCAGATGATGATGTTCAAGCAATGCACAGACATAAAATGCAGAGAGCTATGTCTACATGTGTAGAACACCTGAAATGGCTCTCCTGAGCAGCAGACCAACACACGAGCATCAGTCAACACAATGAAATGGGCACAAAAGGCAGAGATGAAGGAAGAGGGTATGGGTGCATACCTGCTCATCAGGCACAAAACGCATGTCCAGCTTACAGGCAGACCTCAGGAACTCGATGCCGTCACATTCTGCATACAGATGAGCAGCAGTGCGCACATCCTGGCAGTCCACCACAGCATAGTAATATCGCAATCGTGACCTCTCATATAGCTGCAGCCTGCGTTGGTCTACTTCATTGCCAGAGTCATCCGATGATGATGCCTCATCATCCTGCATAGATCAACATGAAGCAGCATTTGTACAAGCAGCATTTGTACAAGCAGCATTTGTATTAGCAGCACTTGGATGTACACATCAAAGAGTATGACACCCAAAACATAGTCATAGCGCAAAGGCACTGTGCCAGTATGCCCTCAGCTCAAAGCTCAAGATTGGTGCGATACATTTGACATGGCTGTATCACACTGAACAATCAATGGCAGGAGGTACACAGTCAAAGCTCAAGCTCCTATCATTCAAGACACTGTACGCTGCAAAAGCTAGCTTAGTACGGGTGTCACCTGGAAGCACACAAAGTTACCAATGAAGGGAAGCAACAGCTGAAAGCACACATGTTACCAATGAAGGAAGCAACATGGTATCACCTCTTGAAGCTCTGTGCCATCATCAAGACTGTCATCGCTCAGCTCAGCAGCTGCCTCAAGCACAGCTGCATCAAGCTCAGCCGCATCCTCTGCTTCACTGTTCTCTTCACCACTCTCAGAGTCAGACATGCTCCTACCCCTGGCAGAAAATCTGCTACCGGCGCCCTTATCCTCATTGCCATTCATGACAGTCTTGCCAAATATGCTCTGCAACATACAGTCAGGTATCAGAAGCAGAAAGGCTCCAAAGCGCCAGCAGCACCTGACGTGCTCAACATCAGAAGGGACATAACAATGTGAACTGTGCACACACAACATGCACAGGTACAGTGCACAATCAGCAATGCATAGGAGTACTACCTGCCTGCACGGCATGCACAGGTACAGCGCATGAACAGAATGCACAGAACCAATGCCTAAACAGCATGCACAGGCAGAGTGCATGTGCGCCGCACAGTGTGAAGGGGACACTCACCTGAATAGTATGCACAGGACCAATGCCCAAACAGCATGCACAGGCAGAGTGCATAAACAGCTTACAGTGTGAGGGGGAAACCTACCTGAGGACCAACAGCTGCTTCTTCTTTCATCTTCTGCAGGCCAAAGTCAGAGGGGTAGACAGTGACCCCCCCGATGGTTTGCCCCTTGCCCAGGAAGGAGCGCAGCACAGCCAGCAGGTCCACCGCGCGAATCTTGTCCCAGTCAAGGTCCACAATGGCCAGTCTGTGAGTCTCGTCTGAGTCTGGAATGTGCTCATCAGGATTGGCTGCCATTGCACCTACCCCCCACTCTCCTACTAAGGCTTCATCCTGCAGCAAAGACACAGTTTTGGAGAGAAGTAGCAATAGTCTGTTGTGGCTTTGCAGCATCACAGCATGATGGTGCATAGCATGTTGGATGTCATCAGCTGAGGTATGAAGACACAGGGTTGTCCTGTACATGTAAGCTTTTTGAGGCTGCTACAGGCAACAATAATTGAGCGAGTGATACCCCTTTACATGGTGCCAAGTTGCTGCTGTTGGTCCAGACCTAGGGTGCGTATCAGAGATCCAGTACGAGGGCAGCACAATGAGTTCTAAGCACAATGCTAAGCATGATTGTCATGCCGCAAATCTGTAGGAAATATGGTTTTTGTGACTGTGCGCCATGCTTTTATGACACTGAATCAAATGAATCGTGCATGTGAGCCACAATTGCCTCACCTGGTCACTTTCTGCGGCAAGCTCTGCTGCATCTTCCGCCTCTTCTTCACTGCTGCTGTCGCCCAGCAAGCCTCTGCAAACAAGCACTCCTGAATAAGCCAGTGCCGGTATCGATGCTGCATTGGTAAAGCTTACAAGTGAGTCATCACCAGCATGCTGTGATGTGGTATTCAGAATCAGTGAGGAGGTTGTGGCACCAAGTTGACAAATGACAAGTCAGCATGACTTCACTCTGGTGGGGCTGGTGTGGCAGATTTTGGTTTTGATGATGTGACGCAGCCAAACACACAGATCATGTATTCTGCTAGTGTCCTGCCCACACCCAAATTGAGCAGGGTCATCATGCCAATCGCAACTGCCAGGAATTTTTTGCCTTTTACAGAGCTCCCATGAGCTTTTGACAAGGCAATCTGGGTGCATTTGCCTAGGTGGTTGAGAACGCATAAGCGGCAAGCACACAGCCAAAGGCCTGCATGCCATCATGCTGGGATGTGCAGCAAGTGGTGATCAGTGGCAGGGGATGAGAGGCACACCTGGCTCGGGCCCAGCGCTGGTCTACAAGGTCCTCAGCATGCTCTACTTCATCCTCCTCTGCCTCCTCTTCTTGACTGCTGACAGCATCTTCACCTGAGGGGCAAACAATATGCAATGTCAGCAGCATTTCGCATCTGAACCCTTGTGCCTGCTGCAACAGTCAGCCAGAACAGCAGTGACAGGACCCGGTCACGGCCCTGTTGAGCAGCACAGCAGGTGGAAGTGCAACATTAGTGTATGTATTGTATTGATTGCAGCTGTGTCATCACATGACACAGATCTGATGACAAGAGTAGCCAAACAAGAGACCTTGCTCACCCTGCGCTCTTGAGGCCAAGGTGGCACCGCTTTCAGGTTGCTCGTCAGGTCTGCTGACATGGGCATCTGATGAAGCCCTGTGCTTGGCCTTGACCTTGTTGGGCTTCTTGCTGCCTGGAGCAGAATTTGTGTCTGCTCCCTGCATGCTGCCATCAGCAGTTTGCTTTGATGCTTCAGGTGGCAAGCTGGGCTCTGCTGCATCTTGGCGCCATGCATCCTGGACACGGCAGCAAACGTGTTGTAGGAGTTCATGAGATGTTGCTATGGTTGCCGTAGGCTTTGTTGATCTGATTTGTGAGGTTCAAGTGGTGTTCTGATGAGGCAAGAGCGGTTCCCAGCATGAACCTTAAGCACCATCACAGCAACAAAGCAGCAAGTTAGGTCTACGAAGACAACACCAGACTGTGCCTTCGACGTTCAATCTTGCCTAGCAGCTGGCTTGAGTATCTGGTGAATGAGGGTGGAAACAGCATGATCAGCAATAAAGAATACTGCAGCATACCTCGTCCTTGAGTTTGTAGTACTTGCGCATGTTCTCTTGGTTCTTGCGATTTGCCACTTTACGCCCACGTTTGTCCACTGTACTGTGTTGCTGAAACTCTGGCTTGCTAAACATACCTGTGAGCAGAAGGTCGAACATTGAAGGCGGATCAAATGGGACGCAGAGCTGTTTGCTGTAGAGCAGTCAAGTGCCTACTTACCCTCAAAACGCTTGTCAATTTCGACATGCCGTTTGGCCTTTGGAAATCGCTGAAAACGTGGGTCCCACTGTGCAGCTTCAAAACGAGCGTCGGTGACAGTAGGACCTCGCTGACTTTGCTTCTTCTCCTGTTTGCTTGTCTTGCCAGCCTCGTCAGCAGCCATCGTTGCGTTCGACGGGCGCCTGAGTACTGACCTGTAAGAACAACAGCTGGGTCTGCGCAAACTGAAGGGGTTGGCTTCGCTATGCGTCGCGCTACTTGCGCAGAAGTGTGCTACTAGACGTAGAAAACGTTTCATCTCCTGCGCCCTTGGAGAGCCTGGCTGCAAGGGTCGAAGCAGGGTTTTGGTGCTAAGTACTTTTCCCAAGCTGAACAACAACTTGCAATGGTGTAGTCCTTGTCAACCACTGGGCAAGGCAGCAATGCCTCCAAAGCCTGCGGGCAAGGGCAAGGTAGAAGACACTCCTCCGGTGGGTGTCCAGAATTGTCAGCCACTTCCGTCATTCAAACGTGTTGCACTCACTGTTTGTTCTGTCCGCAGCCTCCTCCACAGACAGGCTCAGGCAAATTTTACTTCAAAAACGGCGCTACCTATGAAGGTGAGTGGATGAAAGCCCCTCCAGTCAAGGACGAAGCTGCAGAGGTGAAGCCTGCAGATGCCAAAGCAGCAGCTGCAGCTGCAGCAGCTGCAGCATCTGATCAGCTGGACGCTGCGCAGATCATGCGACACGGCAAAGGTGCATGTTAGCTGGAAAGGCAGTGATTGACCGAAAGTGTTCTAGAGTCAAAACCGCCTACGTCACCTAGCCTATTACCAGCAAGTCTGCAGCCTATACAGACGTACGTGTCAAGGAACTCAACACACATGAAGGTTGTCATGGATACTGCAGGTCTGTACATGGACGGGAAGTACAAGTACTCAGGTGAATGGAACAAGGACACGATGCACGGCACAGGCAAATTTATATACGCCAGCGGTACAACATATGATGGGCAATGGGACAACAGTGAGTATCACGGCACAGGCACATTCTCTTGGCCTGATGGAAGACATTATCAGGTACAAGTCAGTGAGCGCATGATCAGTAAGCACTGCTCACCATGGCTACTCACATCCCTCAAAACCAGGCGAAGCTGTTGTGAGCAGTGCATATGTCAGTTGATGCTGTCATACCTGCTGTAGCAGACTGCATATTGGCACACCAGGTCACACTAGTGTTACTAGGATTCAGTAATTTACACTGCACATTACATGACAGAACATTCACAAAAGGGAATACGCTCTGATAGCCATCCTTCCTGTTTGCCATGCTCAGAGTCAAAAGTCAGCAGACATATCATCATCACCTGTAGACAAGTCCAATTGGCACACCCATCAAATTATCAGAGTTCACTTACCCTGGCACATCCATCAGACCTGTAGGCTGTACCACAGATGTGATTGTGATAGTCTCTTTTGCTCTCATGCAGGGGTTGTGGGAGCACAACCGCATGCATGGACAAGGCATATATACAGATGCTGAGGGTCATCACTGGTCTGGGCAATTTTTCAATGGCAGTGGACCTGGACTCACTTGTATGCTATGATTTCATCTCTGCACACGAAGGCACAATATCAGCAGTTGGATCAGGCCCTTCCCAGCACAAGGCAATGTCTTTTTGTCAGTCGACCACAGCCAGTGTACTGACAGCAGAGCGGCTGGCCTGGAACATGTCAGGTGCTGGGCACCTGGTGCCCAGACCTCATGAAGATTCTGCCTTGCGTTGAAGCATGACCAGACTGAGTCCATGATACAACAATCTTTTCAATCGGATCAATATTGTGTGTCTTGTGTATAAGCGTAGTGGAGATAACTTCATGGAATCTGAGCGTTATGGGCGTCACACATGTAGGCTAGCAGATGTTGTCCTCTACAATTGCTCGCTTAGCAACACACCTGCATTTGTGTGCATTGCTGTCAAAGCTTTGATAATCCTTTGTTGTCAGCTGGGTTGACCTGAAATTCTTAGGTTGGAATGTGCCAACACATGTGTGTGTGTTCCATTTGCCTACATTACCTTCGGGTTCGCCAGTGGTTTGTAGCACACCTCAGACACCCCGCTGCAGCAGCCGCAATTCATGGTGGAAAGCGTGTTAGACAGGTTGGGTGAGGAGGTCACCGGCATAGTGTCGCCAGTGTCCCTATGCATGGCTCTGACTGTAGCGCTAGTAAGACTGCTGAATCCGACGGGCGACAATGCTGGCTCGTCTGTGTACATTGCTTCTGCGTATTACAAAGAGCAGGTACGAGGGCCCTACAACCCCACAGCTCTCGCTGTTTCGCCTGGCTCTGATCTAGTCGTGCAGATCAAGGTGCTAGTGCTTGCCGCAGGGAGACGATTCAACTGCAGAAAAGATCACCGGCTCAATTGTTAATGCTGCAATCTTTGTCGGCGTCATTGCCTTGATGACATTCGTGCTTGTGCTTCTCTTCAAGTATGGGGTGGGCGTTCAAGAGACTTAGCTTTCATAGCAATTGTTTGCTGCAGCACTTGATGCTGTGCATGCAAAATCACTGTATTCAATGCTCTGCTGTCACTGCAGTACACCAAGGCAATTTATGCCTACATGGCATTTGCGGGCTTCAGCATATTCTTTGTCCTGGTGGGCATAATTATGCTGCAGCTGCTGGTCAAGTTTCAGATCCCACTGGATGCGTTCTCCTTCAGCTTCATGCTCTACAACTTCTCGGTGCACACTCCTCCCATGCATTCTCCCAGGGCTGTCAGGAAAGTTGCTCGCGAAACTCGCATGGTTGTAGACACATTTTGCCCCTGGTATGTGCATTAACCATCCTATTCATTTGCATGTTCATGCCATGTCATTGGGTCGCTGTGATAACATGTAATCTATAGCAGACTTGCTTGCCTCTCATGGTACACAATGCTGTTGAAAACAGTGTATACCTCAACACGTGTTGTGAGTCACAACAGATCACATCAGCTTGGGTAGCTTTGTGCAGCTGCCATTGACAAAAACCAAAGACTTTTGAAACAACATCAAAACTTCATGAAATCAGTTTAGTGTCTCTGCAGGTGGTGGGTGTGACAGCCCTGTTCTTCTGGCCTGCTCCCATCCTCATGAAGCAGGGCTATCTGGTAGTCACCGGCGTGGTCACCGCATACATGTTCACTTTCATTCCAGAATGGAGCACATGGGTGATGCTGATAGCCATGGCGCTGTACGACTTGTGTGCTGTGCTCACACCCCACGGACCTTTGAAGGTGATCTTGTTGCAGATACACAGCAGCTGTCAGCCCTGATATGTCAGCAGCTGCAACTGCACAGGGTGCACATCACGCTGTGGTCTGCTTTGAGCATGTAAACCTCTGACGGAAACCCTTGCATGAGTTTCTGTTCAAGATCCGAGACCTGCATCAAACGTGACTTGCATACTCAGACTCATGCACATGCACAAATGCTACTGTATGCTGCTCATGCACATGTGCCTCCAGTCAAATGTCAGTGTTCAGAGTGTCTGCGGCAGCAAGTGCAAGCTCTGTGGAAGCAACTTGTTGTGACTGTCTGGGCAGGTGTTGGTAGAGCTTGCACAGGAGCGTGATGAGGACATTCCTGCCTTGGTGTACGAGGCTCGCTCAACAGGCCAGCCCAGAAGGCTGCCGCACACCAGAAGACAGCAGCGCCAGCCAGGGCAGCACCAGACAGGCACAAGTGTCAATGCACACCTGGATGACGCCTCCTCTGCAGCGCTGCATCAAGTCACCATAGCTCAGACTAGCAACGACAGTCCAGGTGATAAAAAGCAGGCAAATCTCAACAATGCACAGCAGTGACATGTGCCAGGATATGCACTGCAGACTCTTACAGGCGCAATTGTCAGGCACAAAATTGCTTGAGAGCTAGATTGAAACAGCGTGCACGCAGACCTGCAGATGACTCTCCACTGGACATGTGGGTGATGAGCTGAGTTTGCGGCAAAAAGCTGCATAGTCTTGCTGCATGTTGTGTCCATCTGTCTGGCTAGCTCTCCTGGCCAACCATTGCCAGCCTCAGAACAACAATCCAACCCACACATTCAATTCCTGTGGCTGACACAATGTGACATTGTGTATAAGAGTGGCTTTTGATCCTGCAGAGAGGCCTGAAGCAGATGGGGCTGAGGGTAGCCCATCAGATGACCAGGGCAGGGCCACAACAGGGGGCATCATTGCACAGGGAGCTAGCGGAGAGCCTGCAAGGTCTACTCAATTTGCTGCAGAGGCAATCACAGGTGTGCCTTGGTGCCATTTCCCTCCAGCTCCTCTGCGGATTGAAAGTCAAACTTTCTTGCTGTACTTGCTGTTCGTCAAGTTGCATGCAGTACATTGGAAGGCTCACATCAGATGACCCTTTCAATGCTGGGACTTTGACACCTGTATTGGTGTCCATTACATGTACAGTGTGTCTTGGTACGAGAACAGCTGTGCACTGTCTGGGCTGCTTCTTTGTCCATAGGTCTGTAGATCAGCACCTCAATTGGTCACATTACCAGGCATCCCTACCCTGTTGTCTTGTCTTCTGCAGGACTGCAACCAGTAGCTCCATTGGGACAGGAAGCATCACCTGAAGGCGATGCTGGAGAAGGGGAGCAGTCACAGCAGCCTCTCCTCACAGGTCAGGAGTCTTCAAGCTTTACTGCTGTTCGTAGTCACGCATCAGCTGATCATGTTGATGGGCTTGTCCCACCCTTGGATGCAGCAAGCATGCCAGAGATCAACCCCAGCAACCACCAGCATCAGCAGAGCAGGCCAGCTGCTGACAGGCATCAGCAGAGTATTGAGCAGGACGGTTCAGAAGGCAGTGAGAATTACTTGCCGGATGCAATTAAGCTTGGTTTGGGTGACTTCATCTTTTACAGTGTGCTGGTTGGACGCGCTGCAATGTATGACATGCTGACAGCACTGGTGTCGTATCTGGCGGTGATGGCTGGCCTAGGTACGACACTGCTGCTGCTTGCTGTGTTTAGAAAAGCTTTGCCAGCCTTGCCTATTTCAATTGGGCTGGGCGTGACGTTTTACCTACTGGCTCGCTTGCTTTTAGAGCCTTTTGTGCTGAATTTGAGTACCCAATTGATCTTTGTGTAAAGCAATACTCGACATCAACAGATGTTCATGTTGACTTTGAGCAAGGCCACTTCTGTCATGCATGTGCTACTATCGAAGTTGCTGTATGTAAAGGCAGTATTTGCGCTGTGATTCTTACGAGCATGAAGGAAACAAGTGTGTGCACAAGTATGTTGCTGACATTGGTATTGATGTCAATGGCCATACAGGCTGCCTGCAGCATGGTCTGAAGCATTTCAAGCAGTAAATGCATATGCCATGCATACAATGTGAGACTCTCTTGTAGCAAATCTGCCGCATGACTGCAAAGTGCATGTTTGTTGTTGGCACCAGATAATCCAAAATGATGTCAAGCTCAACACAGCTGTCACAAATGTAGATAACTAGCTAGATATCAAGTTCCTGGTTCATTTGGTTCAAAGAGCTTGCAGGCTTGTATATGCCACATGCAGGACTGGTAATACTAGATGTCTCGCAACAACATAAGGGGAAAATCTAGCTGCTTCCAACCAAAAAGTGGTCTTGCTAACACTAGAATTGAAAGACTCAATTGCCACAGAGGATAAAATGTCTCTGGTTTCAAGGGCTTCAGTAACAAGCGAGAAGTCAGTCCAACAAGAGCAAAGTGTAATGCAACCTCTAGTCAAAGTCATTCAGGAAGTTCATGCGTGCTTTCATAGTGGACTTTATCTTGTCCGCTTCTGCCTCTCCTTTCTGTGCTTGCTTGATCTCTGACTCTGATACTTGCCTCAGCAAGGATGGTGGATCTTTTGTTTCATCAATTTCTCCCAGCAAGACTACATTCTCCCCTCGCACGACGTACAGCCCCAGTGGCACCTCAGCATACAAACTGCCGACAATGATCCTTTCTGCAGCCTTTTCCAAAACTAGATTGGCAAACTGGTCAAAGGATCTGAGAATGCCAACGAGCTTCCTTCCATCTCGTAGCTGCACCAGCAACCGCTTGTCCAGCTCTTCAACCAGAGCTGTTCCTGGTGGCGGAACATCTTCCATGTTCAACATTTTAAGTTGCTGCTTTTCTTGTCGAGTCTCATAAGGCTCGTGAACAGAAGAGTCTTCAACTATTCGTGCCGGTGAGGTCCCGCTGTTACACACGAATACCTCAGCAAATGCAAGTTTGGACGGGCTCGACTACACACCGACCAGATGAAGCCCAACGAGTGAACCGGACAGCCTGATACTGCGCCTGACACAATGCCTGAAATGCCGCAACGCACGTCGCAGCTTTTGCACGCAAGCAGAGATATCTCAGCATGCAATGAGGGGCATCTGTACACCGCCCTACTTGTGAGCGTTATAATTGTCGAGGTCCAAACATTTACGGGGACAGTTTCGTTGCCTCAAGCTATTCGGCAATGAAGTCCTCTGCGTGGCTTTGCCTGCTGGCATTCGCGGCGTCGTCGTCAACTGTGCTGGCAAGGGACATTTTGGTGCCTGCTTCAGATGGCTTGGAACAAGAGAAACCATGGTTTTGCCACGACCTGGAATGTCCACACTTTGACCTGCTGAACAAAACCGAGGAGTACGAGACTCGCAAATATCAAACTGGTACTGAGTGCTATGTTGTTGTGATGTTGAGCTATTTGGCCTTGAGCAGCAACCCATAGTGGCGTTGCAGCGCGGTGGGTGTCTACACACTCAGAAGGACTATCTTATCAGACTGCAGTTGCAGCAGGCTTTCAGGTAAAGCTGACTTGGTGCTTCTTGCCAAAATCTCAACATCATACAGTTGACACCTGCCTGTCTCCAGGATCTTTTCAAATACATATCTGGAGATAATGAAGGGAGGCACAAAATTGCTATGACATCGCCTGTTACGGTGCAAACCACCGCTGGCCAGGGACCAGCCTGCAAGAGTGATTTTCTTGTGTCATTCCTTCTGCCACACAAATACCAGGTTGGCCAATGATGGATTGTGATGTTGTGCATAATCAGATTGCATCAAAATCAGCTTTACGAGCAACCCAGCTTGCTTCACATTTCAGAATCAGCAAGCCAAATGCGGCTTGTGGAAACCCAACTTGTCAAAGCTTTGGCCAGATTCTAGCCACAGCTTCACTTATCACTGCGCTGTTTCCGTCACAGCTACTCACAGCACTGATAGCTGCAAATACAGATTTTGCTACTGAGTATACAATCTGTGCTAGCATGAGCAGCTTGACAAGTTTTGTCATGCAGGAGAAGCCTCCTACACCCAAGAACCCTGATGTGATCTTTACAGATGTCCCAACATCTGTTGTGTACGTCGCTCAGTACGGCGGGGTAATGACAGATGACAAAGTCATTGCAGCAAGGACCACAGAGCTACTAGAAACCCTAAAAGCAGATGGGCAAACATTTGATGAAACCTTGGTCTTCACAGCTGAGTATGACCCGCCATATCGCCTGCAACACAGGCACAATGAAATCTGGGTTGCTGCCGGCTCCACCAACACAGTGGAAAGCTCTTGATGCAATGCAAATCTCGTGCAAAATTGCATCCTTGCTTTGCACACCTTTGCTGCTTCCAGTTCAGATTTATGTGCGTGTGCAGCATGCATGTTGTTGACAGCTGCATGTTTGGTTGCACGGCCCTGCAGCCAATGTGTTTACAGGCTGCACAAATGCTGGACATGCTCCCACTGAGATGATTCTATCTTGCAATGTTCATCAGTGCTGGAATGCTCGCTACATTGTACCCACTCATGGTTCACTCTGCTGTGTTAAGGCCTGTTGAAGCTGCTTGTAACTTGTCTTTGCAAGGTTGGAAGCTGGTGTGCGGTTGTAAACATATGCCTGTCCTTATACCCCAATTGTCAATGGTTGTGGCAACCCCTCCCTGACAATAAATTTAAAGGGCGTTGGTGACGCGCTAAAGGTACAGATGAGGTAGCAGGCGTCATGCAGAAATGCATGTTTCAGAAGCGAAGTCGTAGTTGTGCTCGCCACCAGTTTAATGCAGGGAGCGGGTGAATGAAATGCATCTTGGCCCAGCTGGCGATTTACAAACTCACAGCTGCTCCCAACTTCAGAGCATAGAACCTCTTACGCGATACCACATGCCATCTGGAGCGGGGGGAGGTCGACCGCCCATCTGCCTCCTCCCCCCTTTATGCAAGAACCCTAAGGCGTTGACTTGCCGCGCCCTTTCGACAGCGTCGGAAAGCAGCGGGGTGCACACATTTCGTAACGCAGCTCTGATCACACGCAAGCTTAGATCGGCACCATAGTCAAGCTGCCATGAAGATCGCGTGCATAGGAGCTGGATATGTCGGCGGACCGACCATGGCGCAAATTGCACTGAAATGCCCCGAGATCGAAGTAGTCGTAGTCGACATAAATGAAGCCAGGATCAAGGCCTGGAACAGCGACACTTTGCCCATCTATGAGCCGGGCTTGACCGAAGTTGTCAAGCAGTGCAGGGGACGGAATTTGTTTTTCAGCACAGACACTCACAAGCACGTAGGCGAGGCCGATCTTGTGTTTGTCAGGTATTCACGTACTCGTCTTCCGCGGGCTGCTTGCTTAGCGTAGTCAATTACATACACAGTTGGACTGGCACGCTGTGACTTTTTAGACACTGCGTGGTTGTGTACGCTGACCGCTGGTTGATCTGCTGCTGTTGTATCACCGACGTCCTGTTGCACTGTTCACAGAGGCACTCATTGCCCCAGTTTGCTATTTCAGGCAATTGATCAGCCTCTTATGCAAAGTCTGGGTCAGTCATGTTGCTGTTCATAGCGTCCCGCCCTCGAGTCTTGCGACCCCCCAAAAGCTCAGTTTGAGGCTTGCTGTCTGAGGCTGTCCAGCTGGGTCAGGCTGGGGATTGTATTTTGATCAAGCTGACTTTGTCTGCAGTGTCAACACTCCCACCAAAACACGTGGTGTTGGAGCTGGCAAGGCCGCAGACCTGACATACTGGGAAGGGGCTGCTCGTATGATTGCAAGTGTTTCCAAGACCAGCAAGATCGTCATTGAGAAGTCAACTGTACCAGTCAAGACTGCTGAGGCTATTGAAAAGGTATAAGCATTGATGCTTGCTGCTGACATGCCTGTTTTGCCGGCCCCTGCATGATGCCTGTAGCAGCTTGATGCTAGAGGCTGCTGTTTGAATGATTGTTGGCAACTAACAGAAAAGCTGCTCACTTGACCTGTGCTGTCTGTTGGTACGCTCACACAGGGTCGTTCGTGAACAGGTGCTAAGGAGAAACTGCTCTGACCCTTCAGTCCACTTTGAAATCCTTAGCAACCCTGAGTTTCTGGCAGAGGGAACTGCAATGGCAGATCTGGAAAACCCTGACAGGGTAAGCACACATCCAGCACCTTGCCTGTGCGTAGGTATGCTCATAGGCAAGAAGCTAGTATCAGGCAGAGTGCAACTCATAACGGTCACAACAGCATGCATGCACCTCACATCAGCCTAGCCTTTGCACCACATGCAGGCATGCAATTACCTTCCTAAAGATCAGCAATGTGGGTGCTCACATTTTGCTTTTAATATCAGGTCAAGCAATGACAAGCCATGCGGCCTTGCACCTGATTCTCCTTCATGACTTCAGGTGCTCATTGGTGGCAAGGAAACAGAGAGCGGCAACCGTGCAGTCAATGTGCTCAAGAGTGTATACCAGCATTGGATTCCAGACGAGCGCATCCTGTGTGCCAACCTGTGGTCGGCTGAGCTGTCAAAGCTGACTGCCAACGCCTTCCTTGCTCAAAGGATCTCCTCCATCAACTCCATCTCTGCGCTGTGTGAAGCTACTGGAGCAGATGTGCAGCAGGTAAGGTCCACAGCTGGCACAGTCACAGTCACATATCTGACTGGATCAACGCGGCACAACCCCATCTATTGCACCCATTGTCATAGAGCAGCGCCAGCTGACATGGCACTGCATCTCAGGTCATTGAGCTTGGATTGCACTCATTGTGTGTGTTTGTGCTTCACAGCTTGTACTGTTTGTAATGCAGTTTACGCCTTACAATATACTTTACTGTACACCTGTTGGCAGACATGCTAACAAAGCAAATTGTATTTCATGCAGGTGGCGCACTCAATAGGTACTGACTCACGAGTTGGAGCCAAGTTTCTGTCAGCATCTGTTGGCTTTGGCGGAAGTTGCTTCCAGAAAGACATCCTCAACTTGGTATACATTTGTGAGATGCTAGGACTGAAGCAAGTAGCAGAGTACTGGCACTCGGTGAGCACATCATCTTGTCCTGCGTGGCATCCATTACATGCTGCTTTGATTGATATGCGCTACAAACATTGGCTGTGCTTGAAGCAGTCCACTGGACTCCATGTGCTTTCTTGCTTTTTGGGACTGCGTCCAATTCTGCACAAAATGTATTGCCTACGTTGCTATAAAATATGTGCCATGTCTCGCAGGTTGTGCTCATCAATGACTACCAGAAGCAGCGCTTTGTTGAGCGCATCATTGATGCCATGTTCAACACCATCTCTGGCAAGAAGATTGCAATCCTGGGCTTTGCTTTCAAGAAAGATACTGGTGACACCAGAGAAACACCTGCGCTGGATGTGTGCAAGGGCCTGCTTGGTGACAATGCTCGCTTGAGCATCTATGACCCCAAGGTATGCCTTGCTGTCTCTTCACAGCAGTGTCAGTGACCATGTAACATGTTTGCATGTGGTGTAAGCGCATGCTTACTCCACAAGCAGCAGCCTCAGTGCCCATGCCTATGTCAAACTTGCATGATTATGGCGCTTTGCCTGATGCGCTGCAGAGCAACACCACTGCTCCATTGTTGCAGATTCCACAGCTGTGCTGTACTTAGGTTGCAAGCTGCTGCTGCTGCTGCTGCTGCTGCTGCTGCTGCTGCTGCGCTGCACTTGCTGACGAGCTGCCGTAAGTAGTAATCATGGCAGTCCGATATTGCAGCCTGCTTGAAAATCATTTGGATGTGCAGGTCACAAGGGAGCAGATCTTCACAGATTTGGCCACACCCAAGTTTGAGTGGGATCACCCCGGCCGCAAGCAGCACCAGAAAACAGATGCTGTCTCTGTGACAACAGACCCATATGAGGCATGCAATGATGCGCATGGACTGGCAGTGCTCACTGAGTGGGATGAGTTCAAGACCTATGACTTTGAGCGAATATATGAGACAATGATGAAGCCTGCTTTCATCTTTGATGGCCGCAACCTGTTGGACCATGAGAAGCTTCGGGAGATTGGGTTCATTGTGTATGCCCTTGGAAAGCCACTTGACCCATTCATCCAGAAGGCTTACAGCTAGACTGTTGACTTTGTTGGTCGATGTACTTTGACAGTTAACGTCTTCTGTTCTTGTGCTGAACACCAGAACAAGTCACCATCCAACGAGTGAAACGTCACTTTGACCAAACCTTGTACAGCCATGTACAACATTTTGTTTATTCTTTAATTGTGGATGTTTTACTAGGTTTGATAGATCAGAAGCGTGCTGTATAGAGTAACGCCTAGGCGGAACTTTGCTGGCATGCCTTTTAGAAACAAGCAGTATCAGGTCACTGCTAATGGATTTTTTTTTGACTGCTGTATATATACTGCAGACGGATGCAGCACAAAGTCTTTGACCGCTGTCCTCCAGTGTCAAATTGTTTACAAGAGTGTCAGTGCAACTGTTCATCTCATCCCTCTCGAATTGCATTGTGCAACTCTACACCCCATGTCTACACCCGGTGCATGGCGGCCCCGGGGTTTGAATGATGGAGTGAAGCATGGCCGGCTCAGGCGCCTCTGCCCAAAATTGCATCAGACGTGGTGTTATTATGTGACCATTGCAGTGCTGAAGCCCGCGGCTGCTCGACACAGGCGTCTTGACAGCGTTGTGAGGTGTGCTGCGCAGTTCAAACACCGTGTTGTGGATCGAAGCTGGCCGCCGAGGTGCCGCATAAAACCCAAACCGAACATGATCACGTTCACACGCAAGAAGCAAGCTCCCCAGGTCATGCTTGATTGCAAGAGTCACACGCAGGTAACCTCCGGCCCTCCAACCTATAGCACAGTGCTGCACACTGGTGTAAGGGCGACGAAAGTGGCTCCCTTTCCCAGCTGCCTCCACTACCGCATGTCGACGTGCAGGGTGGCCATACCAAGCTCAATTCAACCACAGAAGTGGCAGCCAGAATGCCAACAGCTTTCCTTGCACCACCAGCAAGACAAAAGCACACTGGACCAGATCAATTGCTGCACCTTTCCAAGCTACCAGTAGCTGGCTCAAGTCAACATCTGATCTCAAACAAGAAGAAACTGGTTTCACAACAAGACATAACAGCTTTGCCCCTTCCTCCTGTCACTGTTCCCAACAAGCGCGTGACAAAGGTCATCACACCCCTGACTCACCCTGAAGATAGGTCTTCTGACAGTGATTCAAGCTGGTCAATACCAAGCAGCAGTGGTGCTTCCAGCTATCAGCCAAGCAGCAGTTCGGCAGGACGGGAAGAAGAAGCAGATGATCACATCAATGCTCGAGCAGGCCAAGCTGCTGCAGCTAAACAGGCTACAGAGTTCACCAAAGAGCTGAAAAGATGTGCTGGCAAGCCGCTTGCCTACCAGGCTAAGTCAACAGCCCTGCAACTGCCAGCTGCCATGCCAAAAGACACTGCAGAGATGGTTCAGGTGTGTCCCAGCCCGCCCAACAGCATAAGCAACAGTCTTGTGGTTGACTACATAGTTTGCTTTGTGCCACAGACTCTTTGGTGTAATGCTCCTAGCCTCCAGTACATCCTGCATTTCTTTGCTGGCTTGCTTTGCTCACCTTGCTTGCCTGTTCACTCCTTCTCCACTCATGCATTGCCTGGTAGATTGGATCTCAGATACCTTGATCTCAGATACCTTGATAGATTGGATCTCATCTTGCTTGCCTGTTCATTCCTTCTCCACTCATGCATTGTTGCAGGGCAAACAGAGGCAAGGAGCAGATGAGGCAGAAGGGCCGGCAGCACCAGCAGCCAAGCGTCAGCGCACTGGCAAAGCCATTCTCAATGTGAGCTCCTACCAACACTTGCTGGCAACTGATATGACCTTCTGGATGCCATCTCAAGCCATTCACACTTCCAAAGTTCCTTTTCTTCCCACACAAAAGCATATGCTGAGCTTTAGCAGACTGATTATGATTTCACTCTCAGCATTTTCTGCATTTTATTGACTGAATGTTCTGATATGGCGCTGCTTTTGCGGTATACGCAAGGGTGATGATGCTGGCTTGCTCCTGCACTGCTAGTTACCATGATGTTGTGCTGTCAGCTGGCAGCAGATCTCATCGCATGAGTTGCATCCAGCACATTCTGCCAGAGAACCAATCTGTGACTGACATAACTCTTGATAACAAGGCATGTAGTTGCTTGTAGGAAGCAGAAGTGCATATGTCCAACGCTGCAGTGAAGGGCGCTGACACTATTCTTGTGGAGATGCCAGCAGACTTTGATATAGCTGGAGACGCAGGCAGCATCGGTCGCTTTGCGCTACAGCCAAGTAAACCTCGTGAAGCCATGCAGATGGACATAAAAGGTACTGTTTGGGACAACAAATAGTCTGGCTGCATACTGTCTCTACCACAACACCTGTGATCCAGGCATTTCACTGGGCTCTGCAATTCAGTGCATCCTTGGCGACACGTATCTGAGATCCAATCTACCAAGAAAACAGTCTGGCTTGCTGATAGCGAGCTGCATGCCTTACGCTTGCAGCTGCTGTTGCATAGCACAGCTGCATGTCACAGTCCATAAATGCAGCCTAGGGACATGACTACTTGATGCAGCCTTACAGCATAGTGTTTGTTTGCAGGTAGCATGTATGATACCAGGCATGTCAGCTGCAGCTCAAGCCTGTTGCTTGTCAAGGTGGCAAATACAGGTCTGCTCATCCTGCAGTACTTGCAAGCCTGCTGTTATGCTCTTGCACAAATCTGGATGTTGTGCTAGCACGCTAGACCTGTTTCCTTGGTAGATTGGATCTCTTAGATACATGTCCCCAAAAATACATTGATTTGCATGCCAGACTTGTTTGTCAGCCTCGTTGCATTGATTCAGCTTTTGGCTTGTCAGCAGCTCAGCCCTGGTTGTGACTGCAGCAGGAGGTGGAGGTTCTGCGACTGTGGAGATGGCAACAAATGTGTACATTCAAGCCAGCACTCTTCAGACAGGGCCAGGTATGCATTCTCTGCTGACAGTAATGTGTGGACCCCGGCTTCAAAGAATGTGCTTATTGTTTGCTTGTTCTGTCAATGAAGCATCGTGTGTGTGCTGCTGCTGACACATCAACAGGTGATGCGTCATGGCTTGCTTTTGCAGAGCATGCTGACTGCACCAAGGAGTGGAGCGATGAAGAGAATGAGTGTTTTGAGCCAGCTGCCGCACCAAATTTGAAGGCAAAAATTACAAAGCCAAAGGCAAAGCGCAAGCCCCGCACAAAAGTATCAGCCAAGATGAAGTGATTTGAGCTCATTCATCAGATCTTCCATTTTGATCATTGCCTTGTAGACAATCTGTGAGACTTGTTTTGTTTTCAAGCACTTTCTTCAGGACATACGTTTGCTATCTGTTCAGAGGTCTGCGAGTAATATCTAAGCTATCCATGATACAGTCTACATTGTCAGGCATGCCTTTAACCTTTCATTTGCGCCTGGGCACTTAGGAAGGTGACTGGGAAAGTAGACCGTACTATACTGATACTGAACCAATACAATCAGATGGTCGCTGGTCTTGTACTCAATCTTGGTGTATAATGTCAGTCTGAAATGCAGTACACAATGAATGACAGAATGTCAGTATGTGGCGCCATCATCGCCATCATCCAATGCGTCATCATACCCTTCATCATCATCAAACACATTGCCCTGCACATGAGCACACCGTTTTCTCAGTCACTGTTGCCATGCCGCATCACACCAAACATCAGGTAGGTAGTCTCAATGCCATGTAGCTTGCAAACTGGTGTACAGACAGCAATGCCTATGACAGCAGATGAGAACAGCCTCAACTTGCCCAATGCTCATGCTAAGACCGGTGGGTAATCAATCAATCAATCACTTTACATTTTCTGTCTTTAGGACTCATCAGGGGAGTCAACAGACAATGATTGGGAATATGACATACACTTAGCATCAAATGTGCAAGGCGTTCGACAACATAGTTTGATAACGAGGCAAGCTGAGCAGATGCCGTCACAGGCCCAGGCCATGCAGTCACCTAACCTGATAATAGTCGTCATCATCTTGAAAATCATCTTCATCCTCCTCTATAGGTTCATCTTCCTCTGCTTCACCCTCTTCAGCCTTCTTCTTCTGCCCACCCTCTTCTTCACCTTTTTCAGGTGTGAGCTTCCCATATTCAGTCTCCAGTTGAGCCAAACGATCAAGCATTGGGTTATCTGCAAGCGCAATGTGTTGCATGACTCACCACTAGGAGCAAGACCTGCTGGCATCGAGCTGCAAGACATGCGTGTGTTAAAGTCGCCTTTGTGGTGCTATGTTGACACATCAGCATTGCAGCAAGCATGATAGCATTGCCTGGGGGGTGTGCAGCTGTTGGCAAGATGGTCATGTCAGTGTGTCTCATAATTGTGCGCAGCAACCTGCTTCTTGAGCACTTTACTCAGCCTTGTCTGAACATACTCAAAGTCATGCTGAGCTTGGTGCCACAGCAGCATACAAGCAATACCAAACTTGCAGCAGGTTGACTTTAGCTGCTCACCATTGCTGATTTTGCTTGCCTCTGCAGCCCAGTATGCTTGCTGAGCTGAAGCTGAAGCGGCACGTGACGATACCCTGCACCCGAAACAATGATCACAAGCAAGCCACAGTGCAGGGTAGGGTTGTGACAAGATAGCCAAACAGTCAAAACAGCATGTCATCATGCTTTGTCATGTCAGTGTCATCTCTGATGCTAGATGCATAGCATCAAAGCTAAGCGTTCATGCAGTTACGACTCGTGTGCTGCCTCCTGTGTGTTGCAGACATACATGCAAGTAACCGCGGCATTGTGATGGTGCAAGGGCGCACGAGCATGGCACAACTAGTCAATGCAAATCAAAGCCTGCAGGCATTGATGACGCATGTAGTGCATACAGCAAGATGGAATTGACAAATGTGAGCCAAGTGCTAAGAATGGTGACTATGGTGAGGCCTGTACTCTATCTGCTGCTGCACAAGGCTGCACGAGGAACGAAGACGGTGCCAGGCAGGAGCTCTTACTTGCGCTCTTTGCTTGTGTACAGCTCCTCAGGAAAGTAGCGGGGATCCAGACTCATGACCATTGCCAACCTCTTTGCATCTTGACCAGCTGACGGATCTTTGCCTGTGTATCTGGCAATGTCAGCTGCAACGCCATCTGCATTCCAATAAAGACATATGCCATGACTGCTACAAGGAGCATGTTTGATACATCAAGTAAAGCAGCCAATCTTATGCCAAGACCTGCGCTGAGTATGCCCGTCATGGTGGTGGTGAAGCCTCAGATGATGTTGTCACAACGGTCCCTGAGACTGCTGCAGCCTTGACTGGAGAGGTGAATGCAGTGGACTCTAGTGATGTTGGGGATTCTGGGGAAGCAGGTGATGAAGAAGACAAGGGGGTGATGAGCCAGTGCTCAGCACCAGAGCCAGTATCAGAGCTGACAAAGCTTGTGACGCCTGCTCCAACAGCTGAGTTGATAGCACAGGTACTGGCACTGAGGTAGGTCTCACAGGCTTCGCGGCCTCTGGGGATGCTGATAGCGTAGAGGTTGCTGCCGAGGGGTGTCAGAAGCCACTGTTGACGGCCAGTAGTGTCATCTGTGTACCACTCACTTATGCGATTCTCTGGACAAGCCTGGCCAGAAAGCCAGTTGGTGCAACCATCTCTGCCATTGGCAATGACCAGGTAGTAAAGGTTGCTGCCTGCACAGACAATAGCCAGGTGTGCCCAGACAGCAGGTTTACAATGCAAATTCAGGCCAGTCAATTAAGCAAGCTGTCTGGTCATCATGGACAATGCTGCTGGCGGTTGCTAAGGGTATGCCAGCAAGAATATCGTATGTCGCTACGATGTTGCTGTGCGAACAGTGAGCAGAACAAGCCAAGATACCTGTAAGCGGTACAAGCTCAATCTGCTGTCTGCCTGAGCCGTCGTCTTCGGAGTAGATGTCAACAGTGTCTCCCACAGTGCAGTTGGGGACGCTGAGATAGCTCCAGCAAGAGCTCAATCGTAGCTCGCTCTGGATGTGGTAGAGACCTCTGGCAAGATCGCTCGACTGAGTCAACTTACGCCCAGCCTGAACCTGCGAAGCCTACAGAATGCGTCAGGGCAAGAGCCGTACGAGTATCGCGCAGACGATGCACTGCGCGCATTCACGTGTCTCACCAGAAGGCTCGATGGGCAGCTAGACAAAGACAGGATCACTCTGTTGAGTCTCACCTGAGCTGAGTCGCTAAAACCGCGAAGCCTCCAGTTGACTGCTCGATCGGGTTTACCGATGCACTGGGCAGGCTTCAGCAGCACACAAATCAGCAACGATAGACACAGAGCTATAAGCTGTTGCCTGCCGCTCATTGTGTACAGAAGACGAGGCCTGGGTGCAAGGATGTCTTGGCGGATCAGGCGTTACTGGCAAGTACTGCTTTGCGGTCTTGCTATACAACTCTCAAGTACGCCTGTACGAATCCTACACGACACGTTGTTGTCAGCACTTGACCGCGCAAGTGTTAGTTTGTGCCAAGTTGCAAACGCCGGCGCATGCATGCCAGTATATATGTGTAGGACAACCTGTGCATTGCGAAGCAGACCGGGCCACTCACCTGTGGACACAGTATGGATGTCGAAGACTGCTGTCGTGTCAAAGTCTTTGATTGAAGAGCGACCTTAAGGCTGTCTCGGACTTTCTGCGACCTATGGAGTGTTTGCAGAGGGATGCGCTGCAGGTGCGGTGTGACACGGCCGCGTCGAACTGATAATCCGCGCACACTCAAAGCGTAAACACAAAGATCGTTGCAACCTGTCAGCTTACGAGCGATAAAGCAGCAACTGAACAACAGCGCTTCTGTCTGCAGCTGTTCTACTGGTTCTCCAATTTGAAGCTTAAACGCAAATTTTGAAAGTAAGACTTTGACTTCAGTTTTGACCTGAGTTTTTGACTTCAGGATCCTCTCATTGTTGTAGGGTTGCTGAGCTGCGCACAGCTTTCTGCGTTCAATTTACTACTTGTCGTTTGTCGACTCCAGTGATGAAGCATCAGGCCATCACAGTGGTTTGGTGTACTGGCATATGTAGACAAGAACATCAAGCATCTGCATTCAAATATTTTATTGATGACCCTGCAGGGATTGCGTGCAACTGTGTGCCTGCGCAAGCATGCCTACGTTAGCCAACAGATTAGACACCGAATGTATGTTCTTTCTGGCACAATTGTTGATTTGTCAAGTGGTATAGCTCCAATGTGGATGTCCCCGCTCTACATATAGCTAGCCGCCAAGATGTTCTGCCATAGGACATGTGCCAGCTTGTGAGATTGACCCCGCTTGGATATGTGTACACGCATGACGGATGATCATGATGGTCTTGTATATTACAAAGGGTGTTATTTGCTTCACAATGTGGACAGCACTGCAGTCATGACGTAGCTGACCACAGCAAGTACAACAGAGGCCCATTACATCGCTTCAATCTTAATGCGATGAGCTGCTCTCAGAGAGAGCTACAGGGGTATGCCAGCCCAGATCATGTACGCATGGTATACCGCGTAGCGTCCATCAAACATGCAGGTATTTGTTGTGCTTCGAGGTGCTGCAGAGACTGTCTGTCACAACTTGTCACCCCACGGAACACAGTGCAGCTACGAAACATCCGAGCAGGAAGGCAGAGTGTCGTGAAAGTCCTGCCAGCCAGTTATGTATAAGCTATTGCAACCTCTGATTATTTGAAAATCAAATTCCCGATGGCAACGTTTGGAAGCTTACTGACTGATTTGCTGTGTAGAACCTACCGAAGCTGTACTCTTACAACACAGCTAGTATGCAGTATATTCAGCATGCCAGATAGGAAGTGAGAACCTGGTTATTGGATGAACGGATCTAGGGCAGGGTTTTCTTCATGCGCCATGTGGTCCATGCGGCCCCTGCAGCCTCAGTCAATGTCAGATAGGTGCCACCATAGCAAGCTTTCCCTTTCACAGTGTATTGCTTACGGTACACAACATGATGCTAAACATTGTGCAAGGAGGGTATGCTTGTGAGACATGCTGGTGCACTGGGCATGGATGTACACTACACAGACACATTGACATCCTGCACGTAGCAGAGGACAATACATTTCATTGCATTGCTCCAGGCTATTGCCCCAGAAGGCTGCATTTACGATTGCCAAAAGTGGATAGACTTCTTTCCTCTTCTCTTTTTGTTTCAGTCTGTTGCATCAACAGCACAAAACTGCCCTGACAGCAGCTGACTTAATGCCCCTCCATGAAACTTATACTAGTCAATATTTCAAGGTCTAGGCTTTCAACCCGCAGATGCAGATATGTCAGTATTGATGATGTCCAACAAGGTGCAGTACAGCAGCGCACCTGTAGGACTTGTCTGGAGAGTAGAACGCCAGGTTGGATACATGGGAGGTGTAAAGACATGCAAAGCGTTCCACTTGGTGCGCAAAGCGGCTGTTCTGGTAGCCAGTCTTCAGCAGCTGGCCCCACACCGCATGGAACCTCTGATGATGCTCATGCAGCAGCTGCCGATGCTGCTGCCGGATCTGCAGCCACATCACATCACATGTCAACTTACACAGTCATTCATGTATTCATTCGGTTGTTTGTTCATATGTTTAATTCATTTAATTCATTCATCTGTTCATTCATTCACACATCCATACATGCACTCATTTGTCCATTCATGCCTTCATTCATACATTCATGTGTTCATTTATTCATTCACATGTTCCTACTCATTCTTTTGAGCATGCACTCATGCATTTCAGTCATTCACCCTTTGACCGTGATGTTCTTTCATTCATGCACAGCTTGTTCATCGAATCATTCATTTCTCAGTCAAGCAATCAATCTTTAGCACTACCAAGAATTGAATAGCTCCAAGGGTGAATGCTACTATCTCATATCTGCTGATGCATGTTGCTCAGCTGCACTACATGTAACAGCAGCTAGACATAACAGGGTGTTGGTCAGACCAGCAGCAAGCATGTACAGATGTCATTGCAACAAGAAAAAGCACCTGCAACCTGCACAGATGCAGCAAAAGATGCACCTTGAACCTTTCAACGCGTCTGTTCAAGGGATGGGCAAAGGTACAAATTCGGCATACAGTAATGCAGATATAGTGGCTTGAAACTTAGGAGTTAAGGCTTGCCTTGAATGAATGCATAGCACTGGGTGAGTGTGTTAGCAGCAGCAGCAGCAGCAGCGAGATCAAAGACAGAGCAGCAGCAGCACTCACAATCAATGCAAGCCATTGCAGCCAAAAAAGCAGCAGCAGCAGAAGCAACAAATGCATTTCAACAGCAGCAGCAGCAGCAGCAGAAGCAACAGCAAAGGTGATGCTCACTGCGTCTCGCTGCTGTTCCAGGTTGTGCAGCGCTTCTTGGTACTGAATCAGCTCTTCATCGTCGTCCTCCTGGTCCATTGAGGAGCCACTGCTGCTGGCAGCATCATATGAAGCAGTAGCAGTTCCATTGCTGCTTGCACCATGTCGCTCTGCCTGGGTTATGTCCCTGCACTTGCATCACCAAGCTGATGAATCCTGACCCATGTCACAGGAATAGTTTGTACAACATGCGGAGGCATGCGACAGACTGGAGAGTACCTCACATATATGTCTAAGCTATTGCACTCCTGGGCTAGCGACGAATTGTGAGCAGATCATGTGATGTGTTTCCCAAAGGGCTTGACAAACTGAGTGTGTATCTCAGTGTCTGTTGGCAGCTGTTTGGTCAGCTTGCTTTGGGCCCACTTTCCTGCTTTACCTCACACAACACCGGCATCATGAACCAAACTTGTGGGCTGTTGTCAGGTCCTGATTGTCAAGGTAGACAGTATAGCAGCTGAACACAATGGATGCACAGTCAGTATGCGCTTGTCTTTCCAAGCATGCCTGATGTCAATCATAATGAGATCACTAGATGACAATTAGATCTAATTATCCATGCAGAAGCCAGCCAGATTACAGGACTGCAAGGCCTGTGACATTGCAATGGCACCTCACGCTGGTGGCATCCACAACAGCTTCTTGGGGTGAGGCAGTGGGGGTCTCAGGCTGAGGGGTGGAGGGGGAGGGGCAGGGCCCCAAGCCCCATTGCATGCGCTGGATCTGGTCATCTAGTGCATCCCTCGCCTCCCTTAGGCTTCTCAGCTCATCCATGACTCCCTGCAGATCATGCAAGATCATCTGCAATGATGCCATCGTTCACACAACAGCAACAATGATAGCTTTACATGCTCTGTACAAAGCAGCTGTGCCCATGTTGCCTCACACTAACTAAGAAGTCAGTCAAGTTGCAGGAGAGTATAATCGTCTGCTGCATTTAGAATAGCGGATGTTGTCACAATAAAGACTAGCGTACAGAGTGACACAAACATTGCCTGCCACTGCCGGATGCTACTAGCTGACAGGAGTGCTGTGTCACCAGCTGCAACCAACCCTGAACTGCCACTGCTGCTTGCCACCAACTGAAAGCAAGCTGTGTGACAAGGGCCCACCCGTACCATGATATAAGCAAGGCATGACCTGTCATTTCCAATCATGGTACTCACATGCTGTACACTCACACCACTCACCAGACTGGCCAGGAGCAAGCAGACTGAGAAAAGACACAACCTGTGATACAGTATGTACATTGGTCTGTCTCTTCTTGACATGAGCATATTTTGAAGGCTGATGCAGGCTTGGCAGCAAATAGTAAGCAATATGTAGCAATATGTAAGAGAGCATGCCTGATGCTGCTGCAGTATGTCCAGCTCTGTGGCGAGCTCCGGAACCACCAGCATGGTGCGCCATCCCAGAGTCTTCTTGCTGCGCAGGATGTCTCCATAGATGTGGTCCCCGACATACAACACCTAGAAAAACAAAAAAAAGAATTAGAAGAAGAAGAAGAAGAAGAAGTCTTACATTTTTCAGCGATCATAACGGCAGCCTCCTAAGGCAGCAGCCCGGAGCAATATACAGCACCTACAGAACACACAGCTGCTGTGTCTTACAGTCCTACAGCTTGCCTCCAGGTCTCTACTGGGCATGCTACTTGACTGATGCCAGCCACAGAGTAGTGTGTGATGTTGCTGGGTGAGAGCGCAAGCTTCTACCCAGGTGATTTAGATGAAGGAAATCTGGGCATGCTACTTGACTGATGCCAGCTGCAGAACACTGTGTGTTGCTGCGGGTGGTGGCGCAAGCTTCTGTACAGGTGACTTAGATGATGAGAAACTGGTCAGGATGCCGTTCAGCATGTTACTTTGGGAACACATGAAGGCTAGACTCCCTGCCTCTCCCCTCCAAGATGAACACACTGCTGCCACAAGTCAGGATGGGACAAGCAGACCCGCAGTCAAATCTGCTTTGAGCTGCTAGCATACCCAGCAACTGGAAGCACACAGCAGAGACATGACAGTCTGCAGGTCAGCTGCAAGAGAGCAACATACAGCAGGTCCTACATCACACCTACATGATCCAAGGTGCATAACCTAAGGGAAGACACACGTCTCAGGATGAACGAATGAATACCTGGAGCCTGAAAAAGGGACCTTACCCCAGAGATCTAGAGAGTGAGAGCCTTTCCCGCAGCCTCAAATATGGGGGAAAAAACGTCAGAGCCTGGAAGGGGCAAACCTAACCTCACAGCCTCTGAGACGAGGCAAACCCATACCTGGAGCCTGCAAGAGGGAGAGGTGTACCTCAGAGCCTGACTGCACTCCCAGCATGCGGTGCAGGTCCATGTAGAAGCCCCCCTGGTAGACAGCAGCCTGCCCTGCCTCTGCCATGGGCTGTGCTGTGCTGCTGAAGTCAGGGCTAGGCAGATCTTGGTCACCTGGACAACACACAAAGCAATTCATGTACTGCATGTTGCTGATGCCAGATGTCTCATCAGAGGCACAAGCTTTTCAGCGGAGGGATTGAGGGGTCACTCACAGGAGCCCTATGCTCGGCAATGGTGTTATACTGCGCTGTGCTGTCCAAAGCCTCCTAGAACAGCCAACACAAGTCACTTCTGCATGCTCTTCAAGAGAGTCGCAGACTGGTCACAGAGTGCCTGCCTGGTTTGACAGAGGGCAGAGTGATTTTGAAGGGAAAGCATGCGTATGGGCAGCTGGGCTGCAGAGGTAATGGGGCGTTTTGTGGATGCCAGATGTCAAACTGTTTAAACAATTTCACCTAGGCCACACACTAGTAAAGCTTGCCTGTGGTAGGGCATATACCTTTGAAGCTGTCAGAGCTAGGTAGCTTGGCTTTTGACACATTGCAGTCAAGAATGCAGCATCACATAAGCAGGTGCACGCTGCCACTCTCACTTGCAGAAAGACCAGGGATTGTGCAATTGGCAGTTTGACATACATGCACAACATGGATTACAGTGTCAGTGTTGCGCAGCATGCCTGAGCCACATTTCCTAAAAACAGCGCAAGATGACGGTACATTTGTGACCACCAGTGGCATTGCTTCTAAGCACGCAAATCCACCACTGAGAGACTAGGCGGGGGT
>JAABUP010002539.1_pt1 | contig 34981 bp, 43 predicted proteins | sample 5559201 | NCBI WGS metagenome assembly JAABUP01 (sample SAMN10711887, study PRJNA513373) | rock metagenome | isolation source: Antarctica rocks | place: Antarctica
TCAGCCTGAGCCAGGGCAGCAGCATCATTGACCCCATCCCCCACCATGGCCACCCGCCGCCCCCCCTGCTGCAGCTTCTCTATCAGCTGGGCCTTGCCGGCAGGCTTCACACTGGAGTACACTTTGTCGCTCTGGATTCCCACAGCTGCAGCTACAGATGCTGCTGTTGCTGCTTGGTCTCCTGCATGTGCAAGTCTTCTTCTTGATTGTCATGTAGTGCGGATATTGGCTTAATTCAACACCTACCTGCATTCATCATTGGACAAGACTCTTGGGTCGACATGGGTGATATGCTTGCAGCCACAAAGACTAGTGTTCCTACATGTTCAGCTCTATAACAGACAGACCGATGCGTGCATGAAATGCAAAACAGCACGTGGGAGGCAACAAACTGATGACTTGGAAAGATTTTACGCCAGCAAGTCATGTCTCGCCCCTGCTTGCAACTAAAGGTCTTTCCCGCGCTACATAGCCATCCTCATGTCTTGACACAGCCTGCTTGACAGCCGTCGCTACATCAACCATGCAGACAGCCTATTCCAGTAGCAACATCACACGGCACACAGGGCAGGAGCACAGTTTAGTGGCTCACAAACTGACCTCAACACGGTGCATCACAAAACAGCACTGAAAGGTCATTTGACCTGCAGCACTTGCACATGATGGTACCATTGGGAGCAGCCATACCTGATAACAGGATGGTGTCTATGCCCTGCAGCTGCAGGCCTCTTATTGTTGCAGCTGCATCAGGCCTCAGCTGATCCCTGATCTCAAACACGCCAGCCAGGCTACCATTCACTCCCACATACACCGTCATCAAGCCTGTGTCCACCACATCAGATCTGCCACTAGTGGACGCCTGCTCACTTCCCACCCCTCTCTGTTCACCTCCATTAGCATGGCTGCTATCAGTATGAACGCCACATCTACTGCTACTGGCAGAGCTAGTGCTAATGCCGTCACTACTACTAGGGCTGTGACTCTGTCTGTTGTGGGGGGATGAGCCAGCAGAGCCACTTGCATGCTTTGCATGACTGCTGCTGAGGCTGCTGCTGAGGTGGCTGCTGGGTGCAGTTACAGAAGAGGAAGTAGGGGAGCTTGTGCTTGGTTGGCTGTGGCTGCGCACCCAATCTAGGTTGCCCACTGCAATGGAAGCCCCTTGGACCTGGCCACACACGCCACTGCCGGGCTCCTGCCGGAAGCTGCCATCTTGCACATCCAGCTGAGCCTCACCTGCAACACAGGCTCCTGTTGTTGCCTGGCTTGCAAATGCAACCAGAAGTATGTAAATGTGCTTGTGACAGATGTAGTAGCAGAAACACCAGCATGGGCTCTGATCAGGATCCAGCTGAGCTTCAACTGCCACCCCATTGCTGGCATCAGGTCAGATCAGATTATCATGAAACTGTTTGCAGTGCGCAAAACAAGCAACCACCATGCCTGAATGCCCTCTAATCATGTAGGAGGCAGCAAGCTTTGAGCTTGATGTCATAGCTGGATGTTGATACGCGGTATGTAACTACAGACACTTAAACGGAGGTAATACTGTATCGCTTGCATACCTAGCAGAATGCCTAGCAGGATTGCCAGAGGCACTGTTCTTCATTCTTCGACAAAATGTCACTGACAACAGGAACAACAGCAGGGGGTGTGAACGCCTGCACATGTGTTGACTTCTGCTACATTCAACAGTGGTCCCAAGCTGAGACATTAGAGAGCACACCTGAGCTGTCAGCCGCCTGCACAATTGCTTGGGCTACAGGGTGACTTGTGCAGCGCTCCACAGCAGCAGCATACGCCAGCAGTTGGGCAGCACTCAAGCTGCTGCCGGGTGTGGGCAGCACCTGCTGCAGGCAAGGTCGCCCCTGGGTGAGAGTGCCAGTCTTGTCAAACACTACAGTGTCCACCTGGGACGCTGCCTCCAGCACATCACCCCCTCTGATCAGCAGGCCTCTGCATGAGCAGGACAATTGTCAAGCATCTTGCAAAACACCAAGCATCACATTCTCCAGTAATAGCCATTGGCAGTCATCTGCAAGGGGCTGCTGGACAGGGAATGTTGAGAGAGACTTCCTCATGAGGTTGTGAGCATGCAGTGAGGCCAATCGCTTGAGCTCTGAAGTCCATAGTTGCAGCCACAGTGTATTTGGGTCCTTGGCTTGTTTCACAGACCAGCAGGCAATGGTGAAAGCAACAGCAGACTGCAGTGGATCTCCACCAATAGCAGCAGCATCACAGTGCAGCCAACCAACCAAAAGCCTCAGTTAAAAGCACAGGTGCTGCAGTCCGTGCAGCATGTCCTTGTGCAACAGAGGCTGGCTGGGCCACAAAAGGCTGTACAGTTGTCAGCATGTTGCAACACAAACAAAGCACATGTTCTTGATGCAATGCAAGTTTCCAGAACATGATTCTACTCCTGCTCAACTGTGTGAAACGTCTGCTGAAGTCCTAATCATTCTAATGTGAGTATCCACAAAAACAACCACAGGATCATCAACATTTTCGGATACAACCTGCCGAAGTTATGATCATTCCATTATGAGTAGTCACAAAACAACCACATGAGTATCACTATGTTCAGATATGACCTGCGAGCGCCTGAGGAGGTGCCAACCAGGACAGCAGTAGAGGCACGCCATGAATGACTCTACAGGTGCAAGCATTATGCAACACAAATGAAGCACACATTTTAATGGCAACATGCTTCCAACACATGATACTACTTATTGGATATGACCTGCGGGCGCCTGAGGAGGTGCCGACCAGGACAGCAGTGGGGGCAGCCAGGCCCAGGGCACAGGGGCAGGCCACCACCAGCACATTGCAGGCCAGCTGCAAGCTCAGCAGCAGAGGGCCTGCTGCCCCTCCCACCACCCCAACACCATACCTGCTCATCACCTGCGCACGCATAAGCTCGTGGGCACTCGCAAAACTCAATTTTTTGTCAAGAACCCCCTTTATATGGTGAATTCCAAGCAATAATATAATGCAATATTGGAAAGGCTCAGCAACAGAGGGCCTGCTGCCCCTCCCACCACCCCACCGCCATACCTGCTCATCACCTGCAATTTTCATTCCATTTAATACCTTACAGTCTGGGGTGTGAAGACAGTTGTGACTCATCAGACATCCTGACTTGAAAGCACAGGTGCACCTCCACACACAAGCACCTGCACACACAAGCACATGCACACACAAGCTCTTAGGCACTCACTAATCCCATTGTTTGTCAAAAACTGCCTGGTACAGAAAGTACAGCAATAGTATAGTGCGATGTTTGAGAGGCTGGTCAATTACCATGCATGCAAACTGTTTCAAAACATATGTCAAATCCACCGGTCCTTCCTCTGCCCAGGATTGCTAACCCACACACAAGACTTGACAGACAATCTGCCCAAGATTGCTATGCTGTGTGAGGTATGCAAAAGCAAAACTCCAGATTGAGTTGGTCAGCAGCGTTGGGACAAGCAGGCTATGTGCGCACATCAGCAGAGCATCTGAGGAAAATTGTGTGTGCTCAGGTTGGCTACACAACACAAGGTCTGACAGACAACCTGCATAGCAAGATTGCTATGCAGTTTGAAGTATGACAAAGTGCAACAGATCAAGTTGGTCAGCAGCATCTGGACAAGCAGGCTGTGTGCGCACAGCAGAAGAGGACATACAACCAGAAAGTCATCACAAAGGCTTCACTGCAAAAGAACATGTATGCACACCAATGCACAAGCACCTGAGGGAAGATGTGTGTGCTCAAGTTTGGCTGAAGAACACAAGGTGTGACAGACAATCTGCCTTAGATTGCTATGTAATGTGAAATATGACAAGCCAGCCAGAATGAGTTGGTCAGCAGCATCTGGACAAGCAGGCTATGTGCGCACAGCAGAAGAGCACCTGAGGGAAGATTCGGGTGCCCAGAGTTGCCCAAAAGGCAAAGGTAGCAGCAGACACTCCCATGACTGCATACGCAAACCTGCCGGCTACAGCGTCAGCCAAACGCTGCACTGGGGCAGTTCTGGCTTGGGCTGTTTCCACCAGCCTCAGGATGTCAGCTATGGCTGTTGCATTGCCACTGCGCAGAGCTCTCACCTGTAACATGCCATGAGAGATCATCCTGTCACATGATGTATCACTGCTGTGTAACAGTGCCTCCCATGTATGCTGAGCCTCATGCTGTACAAGAAGTGTTACTGCAACAGACATGCGACGCTCTCACCTGGGAAACACGAGGTTGAATAGTCATGTCAAGGGATGCAACACTGCTATGTGTGAGTACCTCCCACTCATGCTCACCCCTTTATCTATACAAGAAGCTGTTACTGCTACAGCCATGCAGAGGAGCACGCATACATGCAGCGCAGTACCATGTCGCCACTGTCAACAGAATAGAGCAGGAGGAGGAGGACTTTATGTCTTCAGCCAACCAATTAAGTTGTACAATCGTGCCAGGGTTGTCAATTGTGCCAGGGTTGTAACCTGGTAAAAAACATCAGTACTAAGTGTTTAGCATACCACAACATTTGCAGTTCCTTCTGTGCCAATTGCACAGAGCAAATGGATGGCTCAGGATCAGCAGGAAGCGTAAAACTGCTGTGACGTACCGTCAGCTTGCCGTCACAGTTGACTGTGCCAGCAGTGACAGAGGCCTCTTCCAGCTTGCTGACTGGCATGGGCTCTCCAGTCAGCGCTGACTCATCCACGCTGCTGCAGCCCGAGACCACGATGCCATCCACAGGGATGCGGTCTCCAGGGAAAAGGACCAGCAGATCTCCAGGAGCGACATTTTCGGAGGGAACTTGGCGCCATTGGCCGTCAGCGAGCAGCAAGCGGGCTTTGGGCGGGAGCAGACCCTGTAGCAGTAGGCAGCACACGCTGAACTAGCTTCACAGACTACACAGCTGATTGTAGTGCTCAACACAGCTGAATGTGGTACTGAACACAACATGGGCTCCTTCCAGTGCAAAGCTCAGCATGCAGAGGCCATCCACGCCCTGTGTAACATGCATGATATGCCAGGTCCACTACCATAACAATTTGTTACCAACCAGTGCAGAGGTACTTGGGGACCTGACAGGTGGCTGTTCAAGTCCATGACCAGCCTGAGCTTGCAGAGACAACTTGTCAGGTGCATCTGTCACCTGGGGGCTGCAACAATCAGCTGGCATTGCGACCCAGCCAAGACCATGGTCTGTGTGGCCTTTCAGGGGGATGTCTATGTGGTGTGGAAGGGGGTTAGCTGAAGGGCAGCCTGTCTGTGTGGCCTTGAAGGGGGATACCTGAAGGGCAGCCCTGTCTGTGTGGCCTTGAAGGGGTTTTACCTGAAGGGCAGCCCTGTCTGTGTGGCCTTGAAGGGGGTTACCTGAAGGGCAGCCATGTCTGCAGAGGCCTGCAGCTTGGCCCTCTCCTCAAGGGCCCGCCCCACCAGCACAAACCCCAGCAGCATGGCGGGCTCCTCAAAGAAGGTCTTCCACCCCAGGCTGGGTAGCCCTGCCGCAATGCAGCTCACCCCAAAGCTGGCGCTGGCCCCCAGGCCAACTAGGGTGCTCATGTCCGGGGCACCCCTGCGCCAAGCCTTCCACCCATCAACCAGTAGCTCACGCCCAGGGCCTGTAGCACATGAAAATAATAATGACAGTAACAATAAGAATAATAATGACAATAGCAATATAAACAATAACAATAATAATGATAATAATGACAAAAAGTTCGCTCTCCAGCTCATGCTGAGCTAGGTACATGCGGGACAAGTCTTGTCTCTCCAAAGCAGTCTGTCTTGCGCATCTGTGCCACATGCATTCAACCATGCTCAGTATCTCTGACCAGAATTGACAAGACTGGAGGCGGTCAGCCATATTGAACAGGATTTGCTGGGGTTAGCAAAAATAGAACAGGATTTGCAAAGTTGGACAGGGTTAGCAAAGCTGCCCAGACAGCGTCAGCAACTGACTTGGCAGGATCAGGCTGAAACCAACACATGGTCTGTACCAATGTATGCTCAAAAAGTTTGCGCACTTGAGGTGCAGGTGTTAGTTTGCTTTGGCCTGTGCATGCTTTCAATTTCATCAGTCTGAAAGTCTCACAGGCACACATGAGGTACATACGCAGACCCAACACGTACGCAAATTGCAAGGAAAGGTATATTACCAAATGCAAGCAAAGTGCTGCAAGACTGTATATGCCTTCATGTGCAAAGCATGCACAGATACCCTGCATAATCCTGGGGTGTTGAAGCATGCTTGATACAGCCTGGTAGCATGTTTAAACAACCACACATATCAGCCATAGAGTTGTTGACAGCAGAGAAAAAGAAAAGAAAGACTACACCTTTTGGCGTCAATTCAATGGGAAGCCAATGCTGACAGCAGACTAGAGCAAGTAGAATAATCAGCCTCAAGTGTTGCACTTGCCTCCCAGGCATGCACAGACTGCTGCATAGGACAGGCAGCGTATGGGACAGGACTGGACAACGGCATGACCTATCCAGGCACAGGGACAAGGGCATGACTGTGTCAGGCTCAGGACCAGGGCACGACCGTCCTGTTAGAGGCAATGCCAGTATGCTTGGGAAAATGCCATGCATGGCATGCAGCAAAACAGATGTGTACTGCATTGACAGCAGGCCTAAGGGCAAGAAGTGACTGACCCATGAGTGCAAGGGCTGACATGGCAGCATGCACAGGGGGGCGGCCCAGCAGGTGCAGCCAGGCTGGGGCCCCCTTCCACACATGGGCCAGGTGACCAGTCAAGCAGGCAGATGCCAGCACCCAAGCCACTATCAATCGCCCTGTTGCCTCCTTCAACCGCCTGCACTGTACATGCTGCTTTCAGTGTGAAACAACAGCCAACGAGTGACCTTTTACAGCCAGCTTGGTGTGACACAGGTTGCTAACCAGCGCACGGTGCATGCATGTAGCTAGATAGACAAAACGAGGCATTGTCAGCAGCATCAAAAGTGCAGGAAGGTGCATGTAGACATGGCATGCCCTGTGCTGGCCAACTGAATGCCTGGTGAATCAGGCCTTGATAACCAATGCAGGTTCAAAGGTGGCAAATTACAGAGAAGAAGAAAGGAGCATGAAACCAATAAAGACAGCTTCAGGCTTTCCACGGCCATTCTCATGGCTGCTGCAATGTGTAGGAGCTGATATGGCATCAGCATACTCGAGTCAGCAGCATCAGGGGTAGAGACTCCAGATGTTGAAACGTGCAGTAAGCTGTCATTTCTTGCCAGGAGATGAACGATGCAAAGTCTGACAAAGGTACAGCTTGTGAGACGAGCAATGAGTTACATGTTTGGTAATGATGATGTGTGTCCTTGTGTATCAGTGAAGTCATCGATAAGATAGTGGAACCCTTCTGCTGACACTGACACTTTCAGTTGGAATGACACTTTACTATTGACTGGGTCATAGTCTCTCTTTGGCTCATTTGCTAAAATGCATCCACTCGCCCATTGGGTCAGATAGCTGTCATGACATAACAAATCCAAGTGTCTCTTGGCAATCAATCATTGACTTGGGCTGTCCATACAACTGTCCAGTTGCTCTGCTGGCAATTGCACAGTGACTGTTCAACAAGCCATCTCTTGGTGGGGAGGACTGAGTCTCTTCTGCAGGTCTGCTGAACAAAGACTGAGCAGGGATGAGGTGCCATGGGGGAAGCTTGCATGGCTGTGGGAAGCTCAGGCGCAGCTGCAGGCAACCAGCACGCCTCAGCCATGTAGCTGCTGTTCATTTCAACCAGTACTTTTGTATGAGACTATACTTTTGAATGAAATCGTACTGTGGTTATCGTACTGCACCAAAGATGCTCTGGAGCTGATCTAAAATCCTGACACCTATCGCACACAGCTCATCATGATGTGTCACTGCCAGCATACCCCTGCTGTGTCAGCCTAGTACCCATCTTGTTATATTGTTATAGCTACGGGTCTGGAATGTTGAATGAGTCTGTTGCAAGAAATGATGATGCAGAGTATGACCACAGCCACTTTTAGAGGCAGAGCTGCTGCTCACCTTTTCCGTTCTTCCCGCTTCTGGCGTACAATGTTGTTTGAGGCGCCTGTTGCATCGTCCACGCTCCTCAAGGTGCTGCTGAACCCAGCTTCACCCAGTGCCTGCAGCAGTGCTTGCACTTGTGACCACACAGCTTTGCAAGTTGTCCACCATGACATGCAGTGCATGCCTGCAAGACCCAATGGCCCCTCGTGGGGTAGGGCTTTAGCCTTGGCAGGATGCTAGTAACCATCAGGATATGCCTTGTACACTAGGCCAATCACGACTAAACTGAACGCAGTGCATGCCTGCTCACCACACTCTACTGCTCAAAGCTGCACGTCATGTAGACACATTGCTGCTTGTGTCAATGCAGAAGTTGTCGTGGAGTAAAGAGGCTTTGAAGGAGACTTGATTACCTGCGTCAGTTGCTTGCCGAGCAGCTCAAGACGCTCTGCATGCTTGCTTGACTCATCAGCCAGGGCTGCTCGCACCAGAGCAGTCTCTGTTGCTAGATTGACAGTAGCCTACGTACAAAACATACCTCATCAAATTCTGCTGCTATAAGGTGCTGTGGCAACCCTGTCCATATTACAGTGCAAGATATCACCAGATAAGCATGATCATACATGCAGCGCATAAGCACATTCAGCCTGTGCTGTGACAAATGTTACCTGAGTCACATTTGCATGACCTTCAAGTATCCTCTTGACCCGACTTACGCAGCCACCACACTTCATTCCTGCAGCACAACTTGCTCTGATATGTTTGTGCATTTTGACTTGCTCATTTGCTTGAAGAAGCAAAGCAGCCTCTTCTGAACAGATGCAAACAGTGACCAACCTTGTACATCCAGTAGCAGTATATCCTCAAGACCCTGTACTTTCTGTGTTTCTGTCAATGGTGACTCATGACGCTGATGATCATTGCTAGAATGATTGTTGCCATCACCTCCGCTGCCTCCATTGCTGCCATCTCCATTAGGTGGACCACCGCTGCTACCACCACTGCTGGTTTGTAGTGCTGGAGCAAGGGACGAGCATCTGCTGCCAGGCCGTACGCGTCTATGTAAAAACGACCGCGGTGGGCCATGGGCAATGGTGTGAGTATGTGCTAGGGGAGTGCGGCAAATGCTGCAGAGGGTTGGCTGCCTTGCTGGGCTGACAAGGGCAACTCTAGTGCTTGTAGATGAGTGCAGCTGGTGTAAGGTTTTGGTGATCCAGGTATGGCCTTCGGAGTTGACGGCATATCCAGTCTGATGCCTCCAAGAACCTTTGACCGGTTGTTGCCTGGCATTCAACTTGCGTTGCGGGGAACCCAAAGTGCAGGTTGGTGTCAGAGCGCTAGTCATAACAATGAGGTTTGGTCGACCTGTTCAACGCGTACAAGTTGAGCTTTTCCAGCTGCCCATCTCCCTAGTCTGACATGCTGTTTCTGTGATACGCAACTTCACATCGCGCACGAAACCGCTTAAGCAGGCGGTTTTGACTCACCCTATCCAACTTTGATCTCTGACACGTGCGAATGAGCTGGCCAAAGCATGCTGATCTACTGCCAAAGCATGCAGGTCATCAAAGCATGCAGTCTCACTATAACCAGCTTTGCAGCTTTTATGCGAGCTAATGCTACATTTTGCAATGCGTCACAATGGACACAAGTTTTTGGGATGATGACGAAGAACGACTTCACATAGTGTATGAGGACGATCAGCTATTGCCACCAGTGCGCACTTTGACAGACAATGCAGGTCTTGCAGCTACAGCGGGTCAGTGTGCATTTCTCAGAGACACTAGAGACATGTTGATCGAGCTGCAGTTCTCATTGCCGCTTTTGTGCAGGGCGAAAGTTCGACCTTCGAGAAAGGTTCGCAGAAGCTGATCTTGAAGGTGGGCCCCTTAATTCAAGTAGCATTGACGTCCCGGGGGGTCATATTTATACAAAGAACTGACCCTAAATTTTGCTTGCAGCTGCTGCTGTAGTCAAAGAACCTGAGTTTGATCAACCCAGACGGCAAGTATGTACACCTTCTCTCACCTCTAAACCTGCCAAATGCACAAGCTGTGAACTCAAGCAGGCTCAGCACAATCTGACATTGCTAACACCTGCAGGCTGATCCCAGAGCAGATAACGACAAGCAACTGCACCAATATGCCAGCCAAGCACTTGAGGCTGCAGCAGAGTATGCAGAGAGACCTGGAGCTGTGTCACCACGATTTGACGCAGCAGCAACCCCCCAGGTTGCCAGGACAGGCACAGCTGATGCCTCAAGCTCCCATCAGCCTGAGAGGCATCACAGCTTCACAGATCACTATGGGCATAACGATCCAACAGAAATACCTGGCTCACAGGCTGCTGCTGCCTCACCCTATATACCTGGCAGACATCATTTCTTGCTTACCCAGGCTGCAGGCATGCCACAGGGCAGTCAACAGACACACAATCCAGGGAACACCAGACACCATCAACAGACACCTGCGTTCCACACCAAATCTGGCAAAAAAAGCCATCCTCTGTACACGCCTGCACCTCTCCCCCGACAAAAACCAGCACAGCAGAAAAAGGCCAAACAAAGAGGTGGCAGTGGATTTGCCATACGCCAGCCGCCTCAATCGGTAATGTCAGCTTCCAAGCCTGTCAGTACTGCTGATGCATTCAGACAGTTGACTGGCCATCCTCCTGATAGTGTACCAGCCAGCAATCTGCTGCATAACTCAGCACTGGGAGCCAGTGCAAGGCATCAGGTCGGCCCACAGCCAAGACACGGATCCATTGCAGAACTGCTGAATGACATCCAGCCAGTCACTCATGAGGATACCATCGAAGAGGTAGAAGCACAGGATCAGCAGCCACACCTGTCATCACCTAGCCATCTGGACAATGCAAGGTCTCTTCTGAACAGCATGCTGGAAGGCGAACCACAGCATGACATTCAGAGGCCAATGCCACAGGCACCTGCAACAACTCCCTGGACTCCTGCAATGAGACAAGTCAGTGCTCATCCAACAGGTCATGACTCAGCAGCCACTTCGAGCATGACACTGCAGCGGCAGTTCATAGCAAGCTTGCAGGACACACCAGTTGCGCCTGCCAGTCAGTTCACAGCAGGCAGATCCCGAGCTGCGCCAGGGTCTCTGACTGCCAGGCTGAACAGAGTCTTGCAATTAGAAAAGGCTCAGCAGGCGCAGTTTGAAACAGCAGGTTTACTGGGTGGTCAGACTATGGAGGTTACAATCACTGAGCACAGGTTGGAAGGCCATGTCATCAAGTGCAGGTGCTGCAAAGATGGCGATGAGGCAGCTCAGGTATTTGTGATGTTTAACAGCAAGCTGTCACGTGATGTGACTTTATCAGTAGGAAGCCGAATCACTCTTCATGCACCATGGACCGATGTGCATTTGGAAGGATGCAGTGTACCAGTCATTTTGTGCCCATTCTTCTCTGCATGTTTGTAGGCACATCTGTATTGTACAATGACAGGGAAATGTTGCGCAGCGAGTCTGGCAGGAATGCTGTGTTATGCATCTGTGTCAAATTGTGCTTGTGGCAGCGCCCATATTTTTTGCAGCTCAGCAATGTCTTTTCCAGCTTAGCAATGTCTTCTGCAACTTAGCAAAGTCCAGCGAAGTAGGCAAGCTTTGAAGTACTGCTCTGCATTCTTGTTATGTTTTGTGCGTGCTGACATTTTATATAGTGGACTGTATGCCTGGCTGTTTGCGGGAAGTGAAAGGTCCTGAGTCACTTAAGTTCTTTGTTGTTTGCAAAGACACAAACTTCATGCATGCCAGATATCAAGTTTGCTTTGATTGCAAAGTGCGAGTACTGGATCCTGAACAGATCGGATCTCGAATGCACATTCCTGCGAATACTTGATCTGAGAAGGCATGTAAGAATCTATAGCAGGATGCTGTCTCGTCAACAGCTGCAGCAGCTGAGTGTGCAGCTGTGGTAGCCTTTCCAAGTGTTTGGTGCTGAAGAGTACTTGCTGGCAGCTCTCGCCATGTGTCCCGAAGTTGTCTCTGCATAAGCAAAAGCTGACTAAGTCACAGCGCAACATAGGTTGCATCAATCACTCCAAGCATCTTGGTCATCTTTGTTGTCAGGCCCCTCAGTTATATCTGAACCTGTAGGGGCGGCCCACACAATGATGTTGCAGTCATTGCCACCACTATACAGCTCCTGCTGGTAGCTGTTGTAGCAGCAGCAGTTGACTGTGTCCAAGTGGCCTCTCAGGGTGCCCAGAGACTGGCCTGTCAACCGATGCAGGCATTGGATGATGCCCCCAGAAGGGTGGAAAATGAGGTCTTCATCTCCAGCGACAGCTAGCTGACGTGCCTGAAAAGCACAACCATGATTCACATCGCTCAAGTTTGTTGCTTTGTGTCATGTTTTGACATTTTTGCTGCATCAACATCAACAGGGTTGAGCAACATGCCCAGCCTTCACTATGACTCAGTGCGTTCACCAAAGACTAGGAGCAGTTGAATCACCCCCTTTGCTTGCTACACACAGCAACAGCAACATGCACTCTCTGGTCAATACCAAGACATTCATCTTCACTGGTATGTGTAACAGTATGACCTACCTTCATGGAGCTGTTGAATGTCTGAGGGTAGTTGACCAGAAGATGGTAGTTGTGGCGTGCATCCCAGAGGCGCAGCCTGTTGTCAGTTCCAGCTGTGAGCCAGTGCAGACCATCTGGAGTGGGCAGGATGCCGGTCACTCGGCCATCATGAGCCACTGCTGCTGTGGACTCCTTCCTAGCAGCACCAGTCCTGGATCGCTTCCTGAGCCATGGCATGCCAGAGGTAAGCCCAATCACGACATGCGTTTTGATCTTTGCCAGAGCTGTGTATGAGCTGAGCAGCCCCGACATGACAAGTGAAGTTGGGAAGGGGTGAGGCAAGACCCCCACCCCTGTTTGTCTGAGAATTTATTGCAAGCAGCAATGTTTGTGCAGTTAAGAGGCGTGCTAGGCCATATACCGGACAGAGTGGCCCTTGTCTTATGAGATCCAGGCTATACACGGATTTACTGAACAATGATGCAGCCTCTTGATTGATGTCAAGCATTGCATACAGAACAATACACGTATCATTTTGGTCCTAATGCATGCATGTGTCATGTGTACATCTGCACTGGAAAATTCGCACATTTTGGTGAGCACATGAGGATGTCCAAGAAAGTGAGCTTGGAGATGTGCAGGTCACCTGCTGCCAGCTGACTCTGCTCTGACAGGCTTGGGTCTCTGTGTCACATGCTCATCAAAGATGCGCAAGCAGTTGTATGTTCTGATGTCCCACATTCTGACCTGCAGCAAATCACGTATGTGTGAAGCAAAATCTCTCTGCTTGTATGTCATCGGGTTAGTCAGTGATGATATTTCTTTGCTTGTATCTGGAAGCTATGATAAACTCTCACAGCGCAGTGTCTTGCCAAGATTGTGCAGACAAAGCAGTGATGCAATGCAATGCACTTGCTGATACAAGGCTTGCTTTGTCCATATGCTTTTCCTTTCTGAACAGCAGCATCATTATGACAGGCGAGAACAAGACATCTACCTGGCCATCACATCCGCCAGTGACAAGATGATATTCCGACTCTAAGGACCAGCTCACAGCCCAAACAGGCTCCCTGTGTCCGACCAGTGAGTGTGTGAAGCCTCCTGTGGCTGGATCACACAGCTTGATGTGAGGGTCACCGCCAACGACAGCTATCAAGCAATGTGTTGCAGCAATTGCTGACATTGCCACGCCGTAGACGCGGTCTGGGAATGTGAAGCTGCATGCTGCCTGACCAAGATTGGCATCCCAAACCTGTGAGGATAGCGGAATGGTGTATTTCATAGTTGATCTGCACTTGATGACAGGAACAGTGGTTTGGTGGTAAGGTGCAGTTGAGACTGCGCACCTTGACTTGATGGTCAAAAGAACCAGTGACAAATAGGCCAGTATCAATGGGATACCAAGCTACGCTGGATACGCTGTATTGATGACAGTCAGAATTTGCTGAGGTGATTTTCAGCACGCTCCCATAGTCCCCAGAGCCGCTGTTTTGCTGTCCACTGGAACCGGTCGGCTGTGCCACATCGTACACAGCAACTGAGCAGTCTGCGCTGCCTGCTAAAAGGTAGCGGTTGTCTGCACGCTCCAAGTCAAGCCAAGTGACTCCTCCCTTGTGTATGCTATTGATCTGCTTGGATGTGTCAAAGCCTAGAGAGCGGGCTCTGCAAAGATCAGAGCGTTGGTTACAAGAGCCAAGTTGTTGCAGCACTACCGTCCGAGACATCAATCAATTACCTGTTCAGCTCAAGCTGCCTTGTAAAGTTGCGGTGACTTTGATCATACTGACGCTGCAGCAGTCCCGACAGAAGCGGCGGGGTCATCTCTCATCCTTGCAATACGTGTGTTGCATGCAAGATATCTCCTCTTGCACAACAGCGCCTTCTGCGCATTGCTGTACATACACCGAAGTCGCTAGGTCAAAGTTGACCAGCAGGATGCTGACCTATTCTTTGCAAAACGCGAGATCGAGAGCGAACGATATCGATGGTCCTCAGGTCAAATCAATGATTGCACAATAGGCAAGAAGCGCGTTGTTAGCGGTGATAACACCGTTCGGGCTGCAGGAGGGCAATGCAGCTAAATCCTTCTCAGGCACATGCCGGACCGGTAGATCGTATCACGTACCAACGCCGGAAGCTGCTCCTGTCCAGACAGGCTGCACACATCCGTCAGAAGACAAGATCTCTCGAAGATGGCTCTCCTAGGCGGAGTCAACAATGTGGGCTGGGCTTTGACAAGGTGCAGTCCTCCAGGGGTAACATTCATTTGCCACCGCTGTGCACAGTATTTTATTCGCTTTGCTTATGACTAGAGAAATACATCAATTCAATGTCATGGCAGGCTCAGCTCCTGGGAAGGCATACGCAGCAGCATCAGAGGCGGCCCATCAAAATGACTTTGACAAGCTGAAACCGCTTTCAGTCATTCGAGCTAAGAATGGAGAGACAGTGCCGTTGGTGTCTGTATTCCAGGTGGGGCGCTGCAGTACTGTTGAGCTCAACTCCATAGGCCTGTGTATGTACATGCAATGGTCTGCTGATGCTGACATCAAGGTGCTTAGACCACCATTCCACCCATGATCATGCTTGCGCTGCAGAACTATGGCCCACAGCACGTCTGTTTGCTGCCTTTCCTGACGCACTTTGCAGATCTGAGCTCGTGGGAATATGCAAAGAAGCTCAAAACCATTATCCCGCAGATTGAAGCTGCAGGAACCCAGGCAAGCTGCTTGACCTGTCCCCTCATGGTTGCTTTTGCTAAGACAAATGTATGCTTTCACAAGCTATGATTATCACAACTTGACTGCACCAAGGTGATTCTCTAAAGTAGCAATACCTTCTAGTACCCTCCGGGCATTCCTGACTTTAGATCTATGAAGTCAGCATGTTTTTAGCAACCATGATGTTTGTGTATCCCCATGAGCTGTGCATCTGCTGTACAGGTGGTAGTCGTTGGCTTGGGCAGCAGGCAGAATGCATTGTCATTCTCTAAACTGCTAGATTTCCCTCTGCGCTTGCTCTATGCTGGTGAGCCGTCGTCATTGCTGCAATTCTGCTATCTTGAACTGCTTCACAAGCTGTTTTCCATGCCTGCATCTTACCCAATAGTTGCTGCCTGGCCAGTGTCAACTGTCTGCACTATCCCAAGAACCACAGCATTGGTCTGTCTTTGTTACAGACGTAGCGTTTCTGAGAGTGTCCTCAGGTGTTGCCATATCTTACAGGGACTGTGGCATCACACAATATGTGTTTGCACTGCTGCAGATCCAGAAGGAGTTTGCTACAAGGCTCTTGGCTTCTCACCTGGATTTGCTCCTGATGCTCCAGTATCTGCGTACCTCAAGCTGCTGCCCATGCTAGCTGGAATTGGCTCTCCTGGAACAATACAAGAGGTGCCTTCACATGCTTGTAGTGTTGCCGCATGCTTGAAGTGTTGCAACATGCATGTGGTCTTGCAACATGCTTGTAGTGTTGCAGCATGCTTGTAGTGTTGCAACATGCTTGCAGTGTTGCAGCATGCTTGTAGTGTTGCAACATACTTGTAGTCTTGCAACATGCTTACAACATACTTGTAGTCTTGCAACACGCATACAACATGCATGCCCTGTACCTTTGCTGCCCAGTCGCATGGTCAGCAGCAACCCTCTTTACAACTGACATCTTCAGCTGCTTGGACCAGGGCAAGCCAGCAGACGCTGCAGTGTTGCTGTGTAATTAACAGTGTGTACAGCCGCCATGTGGTTAACATGTGAGGGGTCATTGTGTTGCAGGTCCTACGTGGATACATCGGCGACAGATCAAGCAAACCTGTGTGGGATGGCAATGTGGCCTTCAACATTCTAGGCAAAGGCTACCAGCGGCCCTTTGAGCTGGCTACCCTGCGACTGAATCACATGGTCAACATCTTGCCTCGATGTGAGTCTTTGACACAACAGGCCCCAACTGTGAGCATTGATATGGGTGTCATGCCTGCTGAAGCATGCCCTGTCAGCTTGCAGTTTTTTTTCTTCAGAAAAGATGCAGAGCTCATGCAGGCGTAGTGAGTAGTGCACTATACAGTATGGCGTATCTGGCTGCAAACATGCGTACCAACATATGCTAAGTGTCTTGCAAAGTGACCTCTCTTAAATTCCTTGCATTTTTGGCGGCTGCCCCTTCGCGATTGCATGCCTGTACCCGTTGCAACCTCGTAACCAGTGATCATTTCAGCGTTTGGAACATACAATGACAGAACAAATGCAGGACTGCCTGGGATCACACTTGCTGCAGGGGGCGCTCTCTGTCCAGCAAACACAGCTTTGCTGACACAGCAAGGAGGCACCTTGATCTTTGAGGACGAGCAGACAGCTTTTAGGCAGGATGACACTGGCATCCTGAAGTATACCAACATTGCAGACCTTACCGCAGCGCTTGCCAGGTTGCAGCAGAAAACAATTGCCACCACTGCCCAGATCTAGCGGGGCATACTACACATGACCGGATGCAGCTGTAACACGAGCGATAATGCAAGCAACAGTGATCATGATCATTATGGCGAGCACCAAAGGAAAGCTCGTGACGTATCACAAGCAATTCCTGTAGAGTGAAACACTGAAGGGTAACAGCTTCAACACACTTCTGGCCTGCACATGTGAATGACATGCTACTTGCATAAACAAGTATGCTGGAAGTATTTGGCCTGCTATTGAACAGCCATGGCACTGCCTGTCACTGATGATGCACCATTCGTTCCATTTGATCGTGTGAACAGCAGAGTTGACAGCGCTCTGCTTAGCCCGGCCCAGCTTGTGCTGAACACTAGGACTGGCCATGATACCAGAGATGGCTTTATTGCTGCGCTCTTTAAGCTTTAGACGTAAAGTTCGCATCTTGCGAGAAGAGGCCGGTGCAGAGCAAATCCAACATGCCCAATGTTAGCTCTTGTGTGCCCATTTGGTTTGATTACCCCAATTCAGCGTTGCAACCTCAGAAGCCCAACCCAAACAATTTGCACTGTCAAGCACAGATCCCCTTTTGAATCGACGTAGGGCTCGCTTTTTGCGCTTTCTAGCACAAATGTCTACGCAAACAAATGCATATGCACAGCAGCCATCAGCATTAGCTGCACCCTTGCACATGGTTGTCACTTTGGCCACATCACTGGAAGGTGTGAACAGACATGATTGGGTGGTGCTGTAGCTGCCGAGACCTGTCTTGGAGGACTGGGCACATGCATATATACTGCCAAGTTGTGTTTACACCAGCCTTGCAGTGCGCCAGCTCTTGTGCGTGTAGCTGCTGGCTTGATTGCAAGGATCCTGTTTTGTGAAAAATAGCTGCGATAACAAACAAGTTTCGTGGTCTTGCTGCTGTCAGCACCATCACATGTTGCAGACCAGGAGGTCCGTGGCCAGCCAGTTGCACACTAAGTCTTAAGTTGTCATTTCACAAGTAGACACACAACAGATGTCAAAGTCGACTCCTGACGAGTATCGACCACTGTAGGTGAACTTTGTATTTACTCCACACTGAGCAAAATAAGCAGTCTTGATGCAGTAATAAAACGCTGCAGACAGACCACTTAGACTATGCAGACCAAACATGCACGTTTTGTTGTTCACTGAACCAGCTGTAAGTTAGGTGTTGCCGATGTGTGTACGTCTCATACAGTCTCATACCAGGGAGCCTCACTGAACGTAAATTTCACGCATAGCTGTCTCATAGCTAGTTGACATCGTGCCATGGAACCTAACTCTGCCGCAGAGACAGTTCTTTCATCTGGAGGCACAGCACAAGGCTCACGCATTAAAGCGATAAGACCCAGCTGTAAGCGCCATGCCCCACGCTTCAGACTCCAAGCTCGCTTTACAGGAAGACACCAGTCCATAGAACGCGCGGCAGCTTCGCAGGTTTGACCTCCCATACTTCGTTAATGATGTTGACGTCGATAGAATTACATCACCTGGTCGAACTCATAGGGTTTCCCATTGAGATTCCTTTCCAGCATTAGGAAACTATATGGGCACTCAGACTGACTGGATAGAAGGGTTGGCTCTGTCGCCTACGACTCTCTTGATGCTTGGGAACCTAAGTTGCGTAAGAGAGGTTGTGGGCGATACTCCGCTACGTCCTTTCAGTTTTTGTGCCCACAGAGGTCGACCGGCCCAGCTCAGCCTTGCAGCCTTGCACCCCGGCCCAGCCCAGACAGCCCTTCCACTAATTAACACGTGGCTTGCATTTTGCGCCGTGCACCACGAATTTGCACACCATACAGTAAGAGCTGCATGATCTTTGCAAAGTACCAACAGCGCTAGCGTTATCAAATTGCACGCTGTGCTCAGATTGGCAAGCTGCACAAGTGTCTGAATTGCAGCTTGCTGCTGCAGGCCTGCAGCTGGGCCTGGCGCCGCAGCCCTGCCCCCTTCTCCCTGGGAGCCTCCTCCCACATGCTGCCTCCAGTGCTGCCTCCAGTGAGGGCCTGCAAGTTTGGCAGTCAGGTGGCAGAAGCTAGAGGGGTCAGTAGTGTAGCATCCTGACATAGTCACACTGAGTCTTACGGCGTAAGACAACAGATACCATACTGCTGGCATGCTATGAGTAACGTCTGTCTGATGTGTATGCCAGCGGGCCAGTTGTCAATCCAGATTCCTGGATGCTGGTTAAGTCCCTGCTGTTACCTGTGACCAACTATCAATTGTGTTTGTCTGACACGGCTATCTCCTTGAACACCTCTGGACGTTACAAGTAGGTGATGTGGGAGGCCCAGAAGGACATCATGCATCGTTTTGGCCAAGAAGGCGCCAAGGACACCTTGTGGCTGGACAGGCATGTTGTTCACACCAAACTTACTTGCCACAAAGAGGGTTGCAACCAGTCTTATCCCAGTAGTTCTCATCATGAATCTGTTATGAGGATAACATTGACTTGCCAACTGCTTGCATTTCACTCATGTCGCAGCTTGTCTAGCGTGGCAATCATCAGCTGCACTGCACTTTGGCGAGGACCTTTTGAGATCCTTGCTAGACCAAGCAATGTAAACTACGAGCTGAAAATACCTGAGCACTACCAATTCCATCCAGTATTCCATGTCAGCATGCTGCGGCCTTGCTATGACGGCGACATGGTCTTGGGCTTTTTCTTGTCTTCTCTACTGGACACATCTTCCAAGGTTTCTGTGTGCTACTGTTGCAGCTCTGCGTCAGACAGAGGGCGCTTGCCTTACTTGGTAGGCGGTGCTCCCCAGCAGCGTATCAGCTAGCAGCTGGCAACACCCTTACTGTCCCCAGAGCCTCCTAGTATCATTCAAGCTAGCTCACACCCCTGCAGCACACCCTGTGCTGATGCTCCTCTTGTGACTTCCTCCAAGTCTGCAAAGTCACAACAGAGGCTGATGGCAGTTCAAGGCGCTCGCTCTTGCAGCCAGCCAGTGTCTCAACGTCAGCATGGTCTTGTGCAAGATGCGGTAGTCTGTTAACTTCAGTCCCAAAGACTACTCAGCATTAAACATATCAATCGCTGCGTCACACAGCAGTAGGTATCCAGCTGGGATCATCTCAGGATCCAGATAGCTTGATGACAAGACAGCTCAGTAGCTGCCCTTTGAAGTTTGGGTTGGGTACGTGGAGTAACTGGGCATGAGCTGAAGGCAGAGTGTGGAGGGGACAATGAGCATCAAGCCCCCAGACCTGATGTTGCAATGTTCCTAGCTGATAGGTGAGTCTGCAGTCCACACTCACTGCTTTATCCTCTTGCTTCACGCATGAGGCACTGCCATTGTCAAGCTCATGCTGAGCTTTCACTAGTCTTTCAGTCATTAATGCCATCAGCACCAGTTGAAGTGTTGTAACAGGTAACAAAGCGTTGAATATATTAGTGGGGCATTGCAAGTTTAGGGAAAAGGGCAATGTATTTGACCGTCAGTTCTTAAGTGTTCTTGGGCGGGAAGTGCTACTGCAGGTTTGTTGCTGTGGATCATCACAACAATGATAATGTCATAGAAGCTCTTGTCCAGCCACTATCAAACACCAGCAAAGCTGTTGTACAACAATGGCTGCACAGCACACACACCACCATTCAGGTGTTGGTGTCGAGGCATGCTTACAATATGCATGCCATGTACCTTGCTGGCATGGTCAGCAGCAACACTCTTCATGAGTGACATGTTTACCTGCTTGGACCAGGGCGAGCCATTAGACGCCATGTGGTCAGCATGTGAGGGGTCATTGTGCTGTAGGTGCTGCGTGGGTACATTGGCGATAGATCTCGCAAACCTGTGTGGGATGGCAATGTGGCCTTCAACATTCTAGGCAAAGGCTACCAGCGGCCCTTCGAGCTGGCTACCCTGCGACTAATTCATATGGTCAACATCTTGCCTCAATGTGAGTCTTTGGCGCAGCTTTCCCGCACTGTGAGCATGCACATTGTTGGTGCCATGCCCGATGAAGCATGTTCTGTCAGCTTGCAGTGTTTGTTCCCCACAAAAGATGCAGAGCTGTTGCATGCATAATGAGCAGTGCACCACGCAGCATAGCGCATCTGGTTGCAAACATGCGTGCCAACGTACGCCAAGTGTCTTGCAGAGTGACCTGTCTGTCATGCCTTGCATTTTGGAAGCTGCTCTTTCACCATTACGTGCCTGTACCTATTGTACTTTTGTAAACAGTCCCCAGTTCAGCGTACGGAATATACAATGGCAGAAGGACTGCACGAGTGCCATGGTACACTCATGCTGCAGGGGGCGCTCTGTGTCCAGCAAACACAGCTTTGCTGACACAGCAAGGAGGCACTTTGATCTTTGAGGACGAGCACACAGCTTTTAGGCAGGATGATGCTGACATCCTGAAGTATACCAACATTGCAGACCTTACAGCGGCGCTTGCCAGGTTGCAGCAGATTACAATTGCCACCACTGCCCAGATCTAGCGGGGCATATTACGCATGACAGGATGCAGCTGTTGTGCAGGCAACAAGGCAAGCAAATGTGATCATAATCCTTATGTCGGGCACCAAAGGAAAGCTCATGAGTGGTCATAAGCAACACGTATTTCAGCAATGTGAACCCATGAAAAGTGAAAGCTTCAGGACACTTCTTGTTGCATATGTAAGGAATATGCTATATGCTTGTACAGGAATATACATATTGTAGGAAGGCGTTTTGGCCTGCTAATGGGGAGCCGTTTGCATGTCATTTATTCCATCTGATATTTTCACAGCTTTGACAGCGCTCTGCTCAGCTCAGCCCAGCCTGTGGTTTGGCACCAAGATTGGCTGTGTTACTAGAGGTAGCTCTGTTGCCTGCAGCACTGTTGATACTTAAGTTTAGGGACCTGGGATTTGCAAGGGGCCAGTGCAGCAAATGCCTAGCATGTCCAATCTACTTCCTGTATGCCCACTCAGACTGAAAATTAGCGTTGCCATGTTCATTACCTGTGTACATGACCTTCATATACGAAGGCAGCATATATGCTGTAGTGCTGGGAGAATAGTAGCAAGCCCTGTTGTGTGCAGTATTGGGGTCAGATTTGTCCATAGCCCCATTTGTTCATTGTGGAGCCAAAGGGAGCTAAAGGCCCCTTCAACAAACAGTGGCAGTCATTATGAAGGAAGTGTTTTTGTTGCAACTCCCAACCAATTGTATTGGCGACGGAAACCAGCAAAAGCTTCAGAGACTCTGATCTCGTAAGGAAACATGGATATATATGCAAACACTGACATAAGCGGCTTATGTTGGTTTATGACAATTGTAAGCCTAGCTTGTATACTACGCGCTCTGACGTTGGGTGCACCAGCTTGAGCTGCAGCCCCTTCAGCGCTGTCCGAACTCAATTCAATCTGGTTTCGCCAACATGACACACAGCAATGGAGATTACAATGACTGTTGACAAGATACACATTCATGCAGCTTGCAATCTGCAACGGGCTTGGATGATACAGCTTTCAAACATCAAACAAGTTGCACGGACATGACCCTATGTAAAAACTGTGTAGAAATGGGTCTTGGCTGTAGGACCTATTGCAGTGGTCATCGCATGAGGACGCTGCTGTAGACTGCCTGGAGAAACAGCACAATATGTATCAACATCAGATGACAAACAGCAAGTACTAAGTAAGTAGGCAAGTCATGATGCAAATGATATGTCCACATAATAGAGACATTGTCCAACAAGCATGTTGTGTTGAATCATGGCTTACCCTTAGCTAATTTGTGCTCAGAATTCTTTCCTCACTGTTGACATTGGCCTCATATTGCCTTAACACATCGGCATACGTTGCCTGCTCACGTCTGGCGTCTCTAGTGATTATGATGAGTAGATTCAGCATTAAGTCATTCAATTGCTCAAGATCTGAGTCTGTCTGCAACACATCTTTGCATGATCAGTTTCTACAGCAATGCAGCCCTGCAATGCTTAGACCTGTGACACACAAGGTCATGCGCAAAAGCTGACCATTACATAGTCAATTTACATCATTTCAAACAGCTTTTACGAGGCTTATCAATAACAACCACAACACCAGATTGAACCAAGCAAGCAGGCACTCTTCTGCATTGTGCAAATACCGGTGAAGCATTCTCCTTTGAGAGCGCTGACTCCTTGTGCTTGAGCTCACTTTGATACTCCTCATAAACCTCGTCATCCATATTGCCAAGCTTGCTAAGCCTCCTGATGGCAGCTGCAGTCCATTGGCAGAGTACATGAATTTATGCTGTCAGCTAAGCTCACTCAAGGATAGCAGCACGCCATGAGATCAAACTAACATTAACTGTGACTGGCTTGTAGAACATTCAAGCCTTGTGATACGACGGACGTGGGACAGGTGCATCCAGACCTGCCACATCAGCGTGTACACTTGGCGGCAGTACTGCTGTCATAAGATGATACAGCACTCTTTTGTCAGACAGATCCCTGCAGTCACAGATCTATTGGTGTGAGCACACCAACTCGTTCTTGTGTGGTCAAGGTCAGGCAAACGCCAGAAAACTGTCAAGGACAAGGACCTGTATTTGAAGTCCACCCGGAACAAAGCTGAGGTGTCATTACGCAGCATAAGTTTTCCGGCTGTAAATCGCAAGTCTACTGAAATGCGGTCTTGAGAGACACTGTGAAACAAACTGCTCAGCGCTTCACGAGCGAGGCTCGCCCATTCCATCCTCGCTAGTGCACAGACAAACGAGAGCCTGACTTCGGGGTTGGGAAAGTTGCTGGCGGAGGCGTGCAGCGCTTTTAAGGATTGGAGGTGCCGTGGCTGACATAGTATGTTGAGCGTGTCTGTAGGCAGACTGAGCAAAACAAAAGCTGCAATTTCACTTGTAGCACACACACACAAGCGTCGAAAAAACTCCTCATGATTTGCGGGAGTGACATCATATGCGCCATGGTCCAACCTCAGCAGCTTCACCCACTGCTGAAGATCGGCAGTGGGCTTAGTCTTGTCAAGTGTGAGGCGCAGCTGCCTTGCAGCGGCTGAGCGATCGTCGACAAAAGGCCAATAGCCTGCCCAACCCATCACAAACACCTTTCAGACAAGCCTTGCGCGCTGGCCTGCGTTTGAATGATTAAACACCCAAATTCAATGTCTCACCGTGCTGTATGTCGTAATGCAGATTCAACATTTTCCATTACATAACTAGGAAGCACAACCAAGCTTTTCATATGTTGCTTAAGAACAGTAGCCACCATAAAGGAAACATGGCAGTGTTCCTATAGTTTTGAGAGGGGTCATTCGACAGGGTCATAAGAGCCTTTTCATAATTAGGAACTTTCAGCCCAAGATTTGAGAAGACCATTGCAAGACCATTGAAGCTTTGAAGAAGGAACAAGAAGGGAACAGTATAAGCTCAAGATGCATCACGTGAGTTCCTGAGCGGTTAGGAACATTATAGCACTCATGGCTTCTGGCAGTGACTGAAAATCAAGCATGAAAGCTTGATATACGCTTGATTTCTCATGAGGGGGAAGGCTGTAACGCCGCAGGCAGTTACTCACTAGTGCTGTAACTACTCGAAACACTGCAACGACTCAGCAACACCCACTAATCCTTTATGAAAAAAACATGATCCTGACTACTGACCAGCTGAGCCATCGGCTCAGTCTGGCTACAAAATACTGAGAACTGAACTGACTGTGAGATCTCAACATGACTACCTTCAGAATACGCCTCAAAGCTTTACAGCACATGCAGGTGACGCAGGCCTGGATTCAGTCACAGACCTAGCATTCCCTCTGGCAGCCAGGTAGGTGATACTCTACAAGATAGAAGGTTCTGTCTTCCCTGCCCAGATGACGATCCACCTGCAACAACAAGCTCACTCAACACTGGTGGCTGGCTGCACAAGGGGGTCAGCTGAGGCATCATGTTGGTCAGCCTGAATGAGAGATCAGTTGTTGGTCAGCCTAAATGAGAGATCAACTGTCGCAATCAACTTGAAGCAGGCTGATGTCTTTAAGGGCTATGAGTTGTGATGCATCAGGCTGAGTGCTCAATGGACAGTACTGGTTGACTACCTGACGGTGCACCTTAGCAATCCTATTCTGTACGCGTTTGATCTCATGCTGCCTATCAGCCAGGTCACGCTGCACGCCAGCCAGCTCAAGCTCTCGGTCCTCAGCAAACTTGGCCCACCTCTTGCTCTCCTCGCGCTCAGCCTGGAGCTCCAACAATATGGCCAGCCTCTCGCTCTCCTCGTGCTCAGCCTGGAGCTTTGACATTGTCTTGCGGTGATACTCTTTCTGCAGAAGGGACATGCTGCCTGAGATGGGCACCAAGTGAGCTTATGACATGCCAAGGTAGCCACCACAGCCATGCCTCTATGTCTAGACCCACACCATGTTATGTGACTGTGTGACAGCTGGCTTCAATTCTGTCGCGGAGCACTCAGGCATTAAAGTTCTACATCATTGGAACATCAGCTTGCAGTATGAGTGAGCTGTGATTTGCGTTCGCAAGCAGTCTTGACTGGGCAAGGTGATGTGCATCAGAAGGGGTTTGGGTGCTGTTGAACAGAATTGTGGCAATCATGAAGTCTGGTGCTCACCTGTAGTCTTGCTTTCGTGTACTCGATCTTGGCCTCAATCTGCTCTGTCCTCCTGTCCATCTCCTGAATCTCTTGCACTGCTTTGACCACTTTGCCGTATTCCTCCAAAAGTTCCTCCACCCTCTTCTTGCAACACGTCCCCTGCACAAGACGCACCAGTCGAGGGACACATCTAAGAACAAGAATTGAGCTGTCATACATGCTGCCAGACAAACAGTCACAGGAAAGGTGCTACCAAACACCCAAGCCTGAGCATTTTCATGTTGTTGCAGCGGCCCTATCTTTGTGAGCATCCATGCAAGCTTGGTCAGGAATGGAACTCAGCTGCTAGCACAGCATAGCACAACACAGCACAGCACAGCACAGCACAGCACAGCACAACACAGCACAGCACAGCCTGCACCAATATAAATATTTGTGTTTGTGTCAGGATGTGGACATGACCATTTGTGATTCGGTGACAACAGCTAATGGGGTGCTTCACAAACAGTGCCTTCAGCTGAAAAGACACGAGGCTAGCAAGGTGAGCAAGGTGAGCCAAGCAAGGTGTAGAGTGTTTTGGAGTTCAGCTTTGCTGAAGCAATAAGTGCATGCATGCCTCATTTTGGCCTCAAGTGCATAGAGCCAGCATTGTCCCCACTCGCGTTCAGTATAACACAGGCCAATTACAGATTTGAACACAACTGGCATGACTCAAGGCAGGACGCTGCACACACAGTTGCCTATCCAGCCAATGTCTGGCTGATTCTGGGCTCAGCCTGCAACACCATACAGACATAGCAAAGACTGACCTGTCGCAGCTCTGAGTTTACAACCATGACCTTCAAGACCTCCAGCAAACTGGCAGAACACAACCCCCTGGATTCCTCCATACTCAAGCCCTTAGCCTGGATTAAGACAGGAGTCGAGCTGTCGTGATTTGCTGGGGTTGGCAGTATTGAGATGGATGGGCACAGGTATGTGGGGATCCAGCCTCGGCACATGCAGCAAACTACTTGGTAGCCATACATGGGCTGAGTCACAGAAGTTGTGATGCTTATAAGGCTACTAGCAGCAACGATGCTTGCGCAATGAGTTTGAAGCTCACTTGAGTAAAATTGGCCAGCGTCGCTTGCAAGCAGCTTCGCTCCGGTGACAGTATTTGCCTGGGGGTGCGCGTGGCTGTGTAGCCTGACGGAAGGTTGCAATATCAGGCCAGCGTTGTTTGATTATCTCCTGTTGTTGAGGTATGTTTGAACCAAAATTCCTCATGACTCAGTCTAGCGACTCAAATACTTGAGTCACTCAGGACATGCAGATGCGCAGTCAGGTTCCGTGGTTGCATCGAGCCACGAGACATTTGCCAGCGGCTGAAGCCTGTATGGAAGTGTTTGCTCTGGGGCAATACACGCAGTTGTGTCACCTGTCCGTGTGGGCGAAGCGTCGAAGTTGTTTCGAGCAATAACCAGGCGTCGAGGATGCCTTTGAGGACGCTACTCATCGATAATTATGATAGCTACACGTACAATTTGTTTCAATTGATCGCTGAGGTCCATGGGGGTATGTCCTACTGTGACTCTCTGTTTTGCCTCTCTGCACACAGATTAGCTGCCTATCTCTCCAGCCTGGTAACACAGTGTTGTTGTGCCCAGTTATCCCAGAAGTGATTCACAACGACCAGCTGACATGGGCAGAGCTATCCCAAGTTCTTTTAGATGGCAAGTACGATAACATTGTGATCTCTCCTGGGCCTGGAACCCCAGAGAGTCCTCAAGACATAGGTAGGTAGTTGCCTGAGCTCGTGCAGTTTGCTGAGACACTGCTCTTGTCCTGCTTTTCGTCTCCTATCATAAGCATCATTGCTGTCTGCAGGTGTATGTGGCGAGCTGCTGAGAGCCAACATACGGTTGCCCATCTTGGGTGTATGCATGGGTATGCAAGCACTAGCTGTCGTACATGGGGCAACCATTCAGCATGCTCCTGAGCCCATCCATGGTCGGCTCAGTCAAATCCAGCATACTGGGCACAGGCTGTTTCACAACATTCCTTCTGGTAAGCTGCCTTGAATGAGCACAATGCATTGTAACACACCTCATGTGTCTATGACAGAGTTGTTGCGCATCCAGCACCCTTCCACTGCTGCGCAGTGCACTCATCATTCATTCCAACCACATGCGCACAGAGTCGGTCATGTATACTGGTGTGAAAACCCGCCAGATGACTCCTTTGTGTGGATTGCTCATGTCGTGCAGCAGAGCATGCACTCAGGTGCAATGGTGTGCAGGTGTTGATTCAGGCTTTGCTGTGGTGCGGTATCATTCCTTGGCAGTTTGTGAGGAGTCACTTCCAGCTCATCTTAAGCCCATTGCCTGGACTTGTGGCAGTCATCAGCCCCTGAGACAAGCAGCTGACAAGGTACAGAATCACAAATGTGCAGCGCTCAGCATCCAACATGTCTGCACAATACTGGGACGCCCTTTCTCTCCATTTCTAGAATGTTCTTGTACTTTGTAGCTGTATGCCAGGGGTCACAGTCATTGTATACATGGCAGGCCTTCATGCTGCCGTCAAATTGCGACCCACCTTCTGTACAGCCCAAATTTAACAGATCTGTCACAGCTACCTTTTAATCTGATTTGCCAATCATGTGCCATGACGCCGAGGCGTGTTTGGCTAACCATGGACGCCGGTCTTACAGATGCATGCAGGCCCTAACAGCTTTCTGCATTTACAGGCAGCTGTTCCTGACAGCACCCATGATTCACAAGCAGAAGCTAAAGCGGCTGACCAAGTGTTGCAAGGCATTGCGCACACTCAGTTGCCATACTACGGGGTGCAATTTCATCCTGAGAGTATTGGCACCGCATTTGGCCGCCAGCTGCTGCAAAACTTCCATGACATCACAGCTGATTGGCATGGCTACCAGATACCCCCTCACGTTGTGACACCCAGCAAAGGTGCTTTTCAACACTGTTGCAGCAGAGCGCTCCTTTGCCTTTTGTTGGCTTGACATGGCAGCTGAGTAAAGTAGATGTGCTTGTGCTGACACTTCATTATTTCCGTCAGTTTCTTGGCATCTGCCTCATCCAACTCATGTGGTAGCATACGCAGCCAGAGCTTGTGTGCTTATGGGAGCCTCGCAAACAGTGCTAACATCATGATCAACAGCACCTACAATAGCCTGCTCTGCACAGTGCACTTATGAAGCTGTATGATCTCTATAAGACACCAACAGCGGCATCAAGCAGCATGATGTGCTCAAATCGGCAGCCTGCACAAGTGTCTGAGTTGTAGCATGCTGCTGCAGGGCCTGGCGCAACAGCCCTGCCCCCTTCTCCCTGGCAGCATGTGGGAGGGTCTGCAAGTCTGGCAGTCAGGTGGCAGAAGCTAGAGGGGTCACTAAGTGATGTAGGAGGCCCAGAAGGCCTCTTCATGCATCTCTTTGGCCAAGAAGGCGCCAAAGACACCTTCTGGCTGGACAGGTGTGCTGTTCACGCCAAACTTGCTTGCCTTAAAGACGGCTGGAAAGGAAAAGAAAAGAAAAGACTGCGTGTTCCAGCGTCAATTCAGTGAGAAGCCAAGTGTTATACCGGGCTGCCCAGGCATTAAGACTGCTGCATCATGTCATATTCCAGTGACTCTCATCAAAGCTGCAACAAGTAAGGATAACATTAGCTTGCCAGCTGCTTGCATGTCAGTCATGCTGCAGCTTGTGCAGTCTGGCAAATTGTCAATTGCAATGAGCTTTGCCAACACTGTCTCCTGAACTGGGCACTAAGAGCATTGCTGATGCTGACTATTGCTGGTATTGTCCACTGGACACATCTTCCTGTGTTGCTGCTGCAGCTCTGCGTCAGACAGAGGGCGCTTCTCTTACTTCGGAGGGCGCGGCGGTCCTCTCTGGCAACGAATCAGCTATCAGCTGCCAACACCCTCACAGCAACTAGAACATCCTAGTATCAGTCAAGCTAGCTTACACCCCTGCGGCACACCTTCTGCTGATGCTGCACTTGTGAGTCCCTCCAAGTCTGCAGAGTCACAGCAGAGGCTGACAGCAGACTCAGGCGCTCACTCCAAAGGCCAACCAGCGTCTCAAGGTCTGCCTGGTCTTATACAGGACACACCAGTCCAAGCCCAACAGACTTCTCAGCAGCAGCCAGGCACTCTCACCATTGAAGATAACAGTCGCAGCATCACACAGCAGCAGGTATCCATCTGGGATTACCTCAGGGCTCAGTTGGATCAGCACAGGATCCAGATTGATGACGAAACAGCTCAGCAGCTGCCGTTTGACTTCTGGGGTGGGTATGTGGGGTACCTGGGGTATGAGCTGAAGGCAGAGTGTGGTGGGGACAATGTGCATCAGGCCCCCACACCTGATGCTGCAATGTTCCTAGCTGACAGGTGAGTCTGTGCAGTTTGTACTTACTGCTGCACCCTCCTCATCCTTCATTTGTGATGGATTGCATATGTCATGCTCGTGCTCATCTTTTACTTGTCTTTTAGTCACCAATGCTGGCAGCATCAGTTGAAATGTAGCAACATAGCCTTGAGTAACACGATTGTGCAAAATTTGGGAACACGGCAACACATTTGACTGTTTATGTTTGCTGGTCCTCAGGCTGGCAGTGCTTCTGCAGGTTTGTTGCTGTGGATCATCACAACAATGATGTTTTCTTAGTCGCTCTTGTCCAGCCACACTCAAGCACCAGTGAAGCTGCTGCACAGCAGTGGCTGCACAGCACACACATCACCATTCAGACTAGGCTGTCCATCAAATCCCTTTCAAGCCAAAGAGGTGCTGTCGGCTTTGGTAGTTCAAGCAGCCTAGCTGGCAGCAGCCAGACGCACCAACACATGGACGCTGCATCATCTGATGCTGTTATGTCAGACGATGACTGGAGCCACAGGGATCAGCGGGGATCTTTTGGATCACTGGATAGCCTGCTCACAGATCATAGCACACATTCTGCTGTAGAAGCTAAACTGCACCACCTGGAATCTGCTGATAAGGATGTCCTCCGTAGCGAAACAGCTCAGCCACCACAAGACTTGTCACATCCCCAGCAAGCAGACACTAGTAGCACTCACAAGCAATGCACAGATGCCATCCCTCCTTTCAGGCTTGCACGCTCAGAGCAGCAGTATTTGAGAGATGTTGCAGCATGCCAGCAAGCTCTTCACGATGGTGACAGCTATGAGATCTGCCTCACCACAGCCCTGCTCAGGACTCACCCCATTGATGCCCTCAATTTGTACAAAACGCTGCGCAAAGTCAATCCAGCGCCCTATGCTGCTTGGATGTCCTTTGGCATGGACGACTTGCAGATCTGCTGCTCATCTCCTGAAAGGTTCCTGAAGGGGGGTAGAGGGGGGCTGCTGGAGGCCCGCCCCATCAAGGGCACTGCTCCTCGGTCAGCGGACCCTGAGCAAGACAGGGCGGCTGCCTTGGCTTTGGCAAACTCTGAGAAAGATCAGGCTGAGAATCTGATGATTGTGGACTTGCTGCGCAATGATCTGGGTCGTGTCTGTCAGGTATGTTAGCTGCATGAGTACAGCTGCAGGGCCCTGTTGCTTTTAGCTGCATGCTAACAGCTTGTGCAGGCCAAATGTTTGATTGAGCTGTGTCCCTTGCTGCTCTGTCAAGAAGCAATAGTCTGAGGAGCTAGTTTTGTGGAATAGCGAATTATGGTCTGGCTTTTGGGCAGAGTGCATTTGCTGCAATGCCACACTGCATTCATGGTGTGTCATCAAAAGAAAAGAAAGGCAAAGTTTACGCTTTTCAGCTATCTCACCAAGAGCCTCCTAAGGCGGCAGCCCAGAGCATGGTATGTCATGGCATTCATGACAGACTGCTCACTGGTGACCTTGCTCATGCATTTCATCCTATGCTCAAAGTTGATGAGATGCTGAAGGTTTTGACGGAAGATGTGTGAATGCAGGTGGGTAGTGTTCATGTGCCAGGCTTGATGGAGGTGGAGAGTTTTGCGACGGTCCATCAGCTCGTCAGCACTATCAGGGGACAGCGACAGAGCTCAGTCTCCCTCATTGATGCAATCCAAGCAGCCTTTCCTGGCGGCTCCATGACAGGTGCACCCAAAGTACGCAGCATGCAAATCCTGGATGATCTGGAGAAGGAAGCCCGGGGAATCTACTCAGGCTCTATAGGGTTTATAGGCTTCAATGATACATGTGACTTGAACATAGTCATCAGGACTGCTGTCGTGCATGGAGGCGTGACACGCATTGGCGCTGGCGGCGCTATTGTTGTTCAGTCTGACACACATGGCGAATACGAAGAAATGCGGCTGAAAGCAATGGCTTTGCTGAAAGCTGTCAGTCTCAGTGAGGGCCAGGATCCATCTGAAACGGCAAGCAGAGTGGACATTGGTGCAAGCTAGTGCAGGCCAGCTGGCAGCTTGCACATGTTGAAGATCCTGAGCAGATGTAAGAAGTCAATGTTGCATGAATGAATTCTCACTGGATTTCATCCGCAGAGTAGATGGCTAGGTCAATACATGTACATTCACTACATAGTATGTGCTGCTTCCAAGACGTAATGTGTATGTGCTGCTTCCACGTTTTGGAAGCAGCTGCAAAACTGCGTTCAGATAGAGTAGAATATAAAGGGCTTTTGCTGCAGCCTATTCGCCCACCCCCAACTGCACTGGATTGTAGAAGAACAGTGTGTGCACAAAGCAAGGTGCATGCAAAAACTGCCTCAACTCAATAACTACAAAGTTTTGACATAATTCAAAGTCATCTTGGCGACCAGTTTGCCCTTCTATTCGCTACTATGCTGTCCTGCAACCGCTCATCTGCGGCATATTGTATGTCATCACTGCCTGCAAACAAAGCTTGGAAGCTCAGTGGTTCTCCTGCTCAACATGATCTGCTCTGATCTGTCTGGCGTCACGATTGCTCCGTATGCTGCTGTCATTTGCTTGCGTTTGGGATGACACGACTTGTCAAGCGGCGTGCAGAAGCTATAGATGCTTGCAAACAACAGGATGATCATCGTGAGCCTGAAGCCAAGAGGCCAAAGCTCCCATTGCTCACCCTGGATCAGGTCAGTGTTGGTTGCTGCGCAAGCTGGCTTTGCAACGCACGACGCTGAAACGGCTCACTGCTGCTGCAGCTGCCACAAAGTCTGGTGTCGTTGATTGTGGGCTACTTATGTCAAACAGACCAAGGAGACTTTCGTTTGACATGCAAAAGCTGGCGTGACGCATATCCACTGGAGCCCACAATAGTATTGAGACACACATCAGATTGGAGAGAGTCAGCTGAGCAAATAAGGCGTTTGTTGCCAGCAGCCACCATTGTTGTTCAGGTCAAAGAGGTCAAAAGCGTATTAGAGCTGCTGGACTCCCCGCACTGCAGTGATGTGATCAGACTGGACACCAGGCAACCTGGCTGGCTGTCACAGTGGACTCTCGAACCTGCTCACTATGTGCCAGACAAAGTCAAGGAGGTGTTGCAACCATTACAGGCACTGCAAGATGGAATGGCACACATGGACACAAAACCAAAAATTGAGCTGCACCTACGCATCAGGTCCACACAATTGGCCTTGCCTGCTCTGCGTAATGTGCTTGGGTCATTGTCATTTGCCATTTTCCAGTTGCGTGTCTTGGAGAGCCTGGCTTGCTTTGCGACGCAAGCTTTTCCATTGACAAACATTCGTATTTTGAGCTTCTCATTGCCTTACAGATATGATCTGCTGCCACAGCTTCAGGCTGCTGTCAAATCCTTACCACAGCTGAGAGAGTTGCATGTTTTCTCATGGACAATCAATGCCGTAAAGCATGTCAACAGGTTTCTGAAAGTGCTGGAAAGTGCGCCAAATGTCACCGCCTTGAGAGTTGCCACAAGGCACTTTCCACTTGAGCTTCATGCTTCATTCTTGACACATGTCACGCGACTGGAGCTGAGTTGGGGAGTGACTGTAGACTATGCACTGCCCAACTTTGGGCAATTCTGTTTTGGAAATATTCAACAGTTTGCTGCATTTGACGGGTATGCAGTCATGTTTTCACAGATTGCACACTGTCCTGCACCTGCTGAGATCTGTGTGCAGATATGCAACGCAACAAATTTGCTTGACATGCCAAGCAACTTGCGGCATTTGTCTTTGATGCAAAAGCTTGAACGCATAACAATGGATGTGAACTCCTGTACAGATTGCAGTCGAGCACTTTGTAGGCTCTCAATGCTGAAAGTGTTTCAGATAGGGGACTTTTTGACCGATCATGTGCTTAGCTTGCTTTTGGGTGTATTCATGCCACAAGTGCACACCTTTGGCTTTCAGCTGGATTTTGACTTTGGTACATCGGTCAGGAGCAGGCATCTCTCACAATCAGGAGACCACTTCAAGTTGAGTCCCTCACAGAGCACTGCAAAGCTTGCTGCTGTGTTTCCAGCATTGAAGGAGATCAAGATATTATATTCAGGCAGCTTGCAGGACAGAGTTCAGCTAGAAGCCAGCTTCATCAGCCAGGAGCACTTCCCTTGCCTTCGAGGATTGACGTATAGTTGCAAAAAATTGCAGATCGAGTTCCCCGGCATGTCTCCAGCATGCTATGTTGTAAAGAGATGAGCCAATGTTCTGCTTTGAACAAGCTGAAGCGATGTATTGTGCCAATTGCACACGCATACGACAGTCAAACGCCTTAGGGTGCTGTTTTTGCTTCAAAGCATTTTTGTACATGGACAAAAATGATTCCTTCATTGTATGTATTAACATTCTATTTCAGGTTACCAGTACAAGGAAGGTTTTTAAGGGTACCTATACATGTGACGCAACCACTTAGCGTCTTCTGCATGCATGCATCGTTCATCACTGTCGTACTCAGCCTCATAAGCCTCTTGCTCACACTCCTCACCTCTCCTATGTGACTCTGTCAATGCAGCATAATCAGAGTTATAATCGTCAGAATCGATGCAATCCATATCCCATGGCTCCAATACCTGACAGTGCAACTGAAGATGAGACATGGCTGGGAACCTCTCACTTCGCAGGCATCTAAACCTGCTTTCAAGGTCCTTGTACAGATTAGACCTGACGTCATAGATGTAAAATTCACAGTGCAGGTGATCTAAGCTGGGCAAGCTGCTCAGCAGCATGAGCTTTTCACCAATGCTAGACTTGTATATGTCACGCAACGAAAAAAAATCCAAAAAGGTGAGACAAGTCAGACGACATATGTTCTTGAAGATGCCATCTTTGTGATCGATGTTGATCAAGGCTAGATGCTTGAGAGCTGTGAGTGCAGACAGAGCCTTCCAAGCAATGGGATGCTGCCACCCATACGGCTGCTCCTCTTTGTCCTTTGGCATGTTCTTGCCAACAACAGCAAAGTGCTCCAGCGCAGGCAGCACCCTCAAGCTCTCCAACTGCTCAGGCAAGAAGTTTTCCACTTCGGTCAGATCCAGTCT
>JAABUP010002540.1_pt1 | contig 34973 bp, 64 predicted proteins | sample 5559201 | NCBI WGS metagenome assembly JAABUP01 (sample SAMN10711887, study PRJNA513373) | rock metagenome | isolation source: Antarctica rocks | place: Antarctica
CCGCTCCTGCATGCTCACCTGCTACATGTTCTCCTGCTCCTGCATGCATGCCTTACTGCAGAGCACACACTGCCTGGATGCCACCTGGCTTGCTTCAAAATAACAAGATTGTATTACATTGCTTGGCTTTTTTCCAAGTGACTTTTTACAGTGTTCCTTGTAGACAGATACGTCTGAGTCATTGTGTCAGTTGTGTTGGCATTCACTTTATAGACTTTTGGGTGTGCCAGCATGTGATGTGCTGCAGTTGATTGTTCCTGCTGTCTTCAAGGTGTGTTTTAGTATGTATAGTTGCTGTTTGTTGGCTATGCTGACTCTGACCTTTGATACCTGCAGGTGAGGTGAGAGACATTGTCCTTCTGGATGTGTCTCCTCTGTCCCTGGGACTGGAGACTTTGGGGGGTGTCATGACCAAGCTCATTCCTAGGAACACCACTCTGCCCACCAGCAAATCTGAAGTCTTCTCCACAGCAGCAGACGGCCAGACCAGTGTGGAGATTAATGTTCTGCAAGGTCAGTTTTTCTACCTTCACATTTTTATGTGCTATAAAGCTTTTTGAGTATTTTAAATGTACTCTGCACAATCTTTTTCAACTTATCCGCTTTGCTCTGCAAAGTGAATAAAAACCAATACCCTCTCTGTTCAAGTTATTGTGTAGCACCAGCTGCCCAGGTTGTGTAGCAATGGCCACTCTAGCAGCACAGACCCTGTAGCTTTAACAACAGCATTTGCAGCTCAATGTGCATGGATGCTTCAGTTTGGCTGCCATCATTTGGCCAAATCTCTCTCTTGTATCTCTGCTCTTTCCTTGTCAAGCCGCTTATCTCAATGGATTTTCAGCAAGGTTGAGTGCATGACTTCAGTGTCACACTGCAGGGGAGCGTGAATTTGTGAAGGACAACAAGAGCCTGGGTAACTTCAGGCTGGATGGCATTCCCCCCGCACCCAGGGGAGTGCCCCAGGTCGAGGTCAAGTTTGACATTGACGCCAATGGTATTCTGAGTGTGACAGCCACAGACAAGGGCACACAGAAGAAGCAGGACATCAAGATCACCGGTGCCAGCACACTCAACAGTGACGAGGTGGACAGGATGGTCCAGGAGGCTGAGAAGTACAGCGCCGAGGACAAGACCAAGAGGGATGCCATTGAGACCAAGAACCAGGTATGCAGACCACAGGGTGTATGATTTGCATGAGCTTCATTGTCCTTGGTACTTTCGTTCAAGCACTTTGCTGTGTTTGTTAGCACAAATGTGTGTTGTGCAAGCATGTTGCACTTGTTTGTTGCCAATTGCATCGCAGCATTTGTTGCCAAGTGTGTTGCAGTATACTGCGTCTTACCAAATAAACTGCGGCTCAGTCTGCATGTTACCCTGCAGGCTGACAGTGCTGCCTACCAAGCAGAGAAGCAGCTCAAGGAGTTTGGTGACAAGGTGCCTGCTGACGTCAAGTCAAAGGTTGAGGCCAAGATCGTTTCAGTCAGGGACGCCATCAGCAAGGATGACACTGAGCTGATGAAGTCAGAGATGGAGGGACTGCAACAGGAAATGATGGGTGTTGGCCAGGCCGTATACTCTCAGGCACAGCAGGGTGAGGGTGGTGCTGGTGCTCCTGGCCCAGACGGAGCTCCTGGTGCTGACAAGAAGGATGGCGGAGACAATGTTGTAGATGCTGAATTCACTGACACCGACAAGTAGACGTGAATGCGATGATGCTTATTGTTACTTATTTGCTGGGCAAGCGCTGCTAGGCAGATTTGTTGTGTGTGTGCTGTGTGTTGGTGTTCCTGGGCGCAGTTTTTGATCGTCGTACACAAATGAATGAACCCTCCATCTGCAATGTAGGTGTGCAGCCATAGCAAAGTGTGTTTTTTCAAGCGTATTCAACTGGGTGATATTTCTCGGTTACTTGAATTATTGACATTCTGTAAAGCTTTTCTTTGGCACAGCCACATGCTTTCTTGCTGCTCTGCTGCAATCATAGCCCTGCTGGCCTGATCGAGGCTTGTATGGCAAGCACACATGGCTTCCAAGCGCATGCAAGCCAGTCTCGTAGCCATGCTGGTATGCATCAGCAATGCCTGCTCACTGCTGTACTGTGCGACATCACATACAATGATTCAGCTTGTTTGTCCCAGTCGATTTGCTTGTATGCTGCTGATCTCATGCCCATGCATTCCGTTGTTGAGATACAGAGTGCATCACTCATGGTATCTTTACAAAGTGAGTGGAAACCTTGTTATATCAGTACACATGCGCCTAGTCCTGCCAAGACGTATTGCTGCTTGGCATGTGTGTCCACCACAGGCAGCTGCAGATGGGCGATGGTACTGCTTTGTTGTGGATCATTGTACAGAGGGATCTGTATAGATGGCTCTGTTGTACCCTGTTGCTGCTTAGGCATCCAGGCTAACAGCACAGCTGGCATTGGGTTGTTGGTCGGAGACTCAGATGTCAGTGGTCTTAGTCTGCTGCCTTCAAATGCTGCTCCTTGGAGCATTATGTTTGACAGCGTGAGATACGGCAAACCCTGCATGGCAACAGAGCACACAGAGTGATGCATGATTTGCCCATGCTTTCTGCTGACAAGCTACATAGGGACTGTAACAAGCCCTTGTCCCATATGCTGCAGCATTTGAGGGACTCAGTGGATGCAGCACTGGTACACGAAGTGTAGTGCATGCACATTGTGAAGCCAACATCAAGTCAACAGCCTCAAATTTGCTTACCTGCAGCCTACTCCTGTCCCAAGCAGTGACAAGCCTGAGATTGTCCATAGGCGTTCCTAGCTGATGAACACACTCCTGCCGCAATGCGTTCAATAGTCTCCCTGCAGCACCATATTTACACTCCCTGAACTTTGAATAATTGTTGTATGCTAAATCGCATTTCGGCATCGCATTGCCATTTAGCTGGGGGTGTAGCTCATATGGTAGAGCGCTGACTTTGCATGTCAGAGGTACATGGATCGATGCCCTGCTCCTCCACTCGTTTTTCCTCCGTGCCAGTGTGTTGGTGGCTGTCGACATGTGTGTACATGCGTCGAGTCCATGCACACTGGTTGACAGCATTGACCCAGATCACACATTCTACTGGTGTGTTGCGCTATGTGATGCAACATCACCCAGCACAGAGCAGACAGATTCAACCAAGTCAAGTAAAGTAAGGTGCACACAGCCTGCACCCGTGCCTACCGCATGCAAAGCGGTCGCTCTACCATTTGAGCTACATCCCCAGGCTGGTTGTGGTGGAAGTAGCAGTGTTTGTGGTCTGCATGAGCATGGGCGCAAGTGTGTGCACTCTTGCACACCTGATCTTGGAATGGATTTGCATCATGTGCTGCTTTGCAGCTTAGAACCAAAAACAAACTGCACATGCCATGTATAGGTGTCAATGTTGATCACCTGGATTGAACAGGTGGCCAAGATTGAGTTGTGCTGACCACAGCCTGCCAGTAACTGAAGCTGCAAGCCATGACCCCAAAGACTTTGCTTTCTGTGCCGCAGCTGCACAGTAGGCAAGCGGCTGCTCTGGGCCCGACCACAGCTCACTCCACGCAGAAGGCAGCTGATTTGTGAGCAGACCACGGCCCAGCTCCTGCAGAGCAGCACAGCCACCCTGTTGGGCATGACGCATTTTACTTGCTTCAACATAGAATGTGATGACCACATTGTCATGTTGCACCATGAAGCAGACCACAGCTGCAAATCGATGTTTGTGTTTGGTGCAAGGATTGCATGGGTCAGTGCTGCAAAGCCTGACAATGCAGACACGATGGGCAGACCATGACAGCACAATGACAATGACATCTGTCAAACCTGCACTTGAGGCATGAGGACCGTAGATCCCAGCACCACATCAGACAAGCTGGCAAGGCTTGTGCTGACAGCGGTGACGAGCTGCTGAGCAAAGCCTGCTTCTGATGCCAGAAAGGCATCCAGTGGAGAAGAGGAGGCTGTAATGGGCAGAGCCAGCTGGGCAAAGTTTGGCAGGGAAGGGAGAAGTGACTCCCAAAGCCTGAGCAGGGGTCCCAGCTGTGCTGCCCATCGCATGCGCTCATATCCCAAAGCAGACTCCTGCAATACATCATGCTTGGCAACGCCTCACAGCTCAGAAATAGCACAATCTGAATGTGCCAAGCATTATAGGAAATTTCTGTTCAGCATTCCAGTCTTAGATCAATGGTCAAGGCTGCTTCAGCATGCCAGCCAGATAAGGCTCACGAAAGGCAAACAGCTCAAGTCTAGGTCAGACGCAACCAAGCTGCTCACCAACAGATGCGGCACAAAACAGTGTATGCTCTGGACTGACTCACCTGAGATGTAGTCACCCGCTTGAGCTGTGCAACAACAGCAGCACTGGCAGCCCGGCCAGCTGCCCTGTTGATGTTGGCAGGCAGGCCAAACAAGGCTGGCGAGTCTGACTCTGGCAGGGACTCAATGAGTGTGGAGTAGTCGAGGGGGTTGGACGAGCTGGGTATGGCGAGGCGGGTACCAGGCAGAGGCCGTGCCCCAGAGCCCTCTGATGTAACTGCCTCCTCACAGATAAACTGCTCCAGATAAGCATGCAGAATCTGCAGCAGATGCATGGGGCTTGTGGATCTGCTGACACAGGGCATTGGCAGGACTCCAGGATCAACATGAGGTGCTGTCATCACAAGCAGCGCACAGAAGGGATGTCCTATAGCACCTGTTTACAGCATTCCTGTGATACTGCCTGCAGAAGGTTTTGATGCTCAAGGCCTTGATTACAGGTATGCCCCCGCATACACAGCGAGACATATGCAGCAGCTGATCTTCCCTTTGTGTAGCTGTACATTGCTTGATTGCCTGCATATGAACAATTGGCCAGGAGCTGCAACAAACAGGCTCAGGGAAGTCAGATATACCTGAAAGTCGTGCAGGTTGTCCACCCGGCCGCCATAAATGGCATTCTCCAGCAGACCCCTCAGCTTCTCCCAGTGGGGCTGCCTGCCCTCGCTGTTAGCTATCACCACGTCTGCGCCGTTTCTCAAGTCGCTGAAATTGAAGTCATAGAAGCTGGCCCATCCCTGTACAGTAAATATGAGAGTAACTTGCTTCACTGTTTGCAACCCAGTGCAATTGATGCATGACACTGGGTGCAGAGCCCAGACGGTCTGATATCAAGCAAAGCAAACAAATCAGAAAGCACACTTAAACATGTGCCAGTAGCTGTTAAGGAATGCTTCTTGACAGCGCATGAGCCAATTATAATTGTGTTTGGCGCCTTGTGCAGGATGTCATGACAGCACATGTATGGTAGTGGATTGTCTGGTATGGGTCCGCACATAGATAGTGAGTGTAGTGCATGCGGGAGCTACTTTCAGGAATTCATAGTTCCGTGAAGAGTGTTTGTAAAGCGGACTGGCAGTAAAGACATAGTTTGCCTCTTGGCAAAATGGGATTGTGAGGCAGTAGCAGCCATTGTGTGAGAGAGGGCTTGCCTGGGGCATGTAGGTACGTCTCTCCTGGACAATGGCATGGAACCAAGCCAGCATGAACAGCAGCTGGGCCTGCAGGGGCAAAGCCCTGGATATGAAGGCCGGGCCCCAGGCCTCAAAGGTACGCTGCAGATTACGCTTCACGCCAGGCGGCGCTTCAAAGCTCACCTTCACCAACACACAAACTGCTCAAAGACCTCGGCTGAGCAATCGGCATGCCTGTGTGTCTGCCTGTGATTTGGTTATCACAAGATGGTGATGAGCCAAACTCCACATGCAATGAATGATGACCTGCGCCTATGCAGTGTAGGCATGTGTTCCAAGCAACTCATGCTGCTACAGACCAAATGATTACAGGTTCAGCAGCTAAGCAATGCTACAGTTCCATATCCTGTGCAGCCTATGCCGACTTGCAGGAGGCAATACATGTGCAAAAGAGGACTGCATGGCCAGGAGTCCACATCGGCCCACACAGTGCATATGGTTGAAACCTAAACCGGGTGACCTATTGAGTTTCGTGACATTGTGGCCATGCATCGATTCAAGAGGAACCCAGTAGTATCAGCGCCTTCCTCGTTGATAAAACACCTTAGATATCAAGGCAGATTGTGCGCTGCAGCAGAGTGATGGTGTTACCTTGAGGCAGGCTTCCAGCAGAGCAGGAGGAAAGTTAGAGTGGGGCTCAGAGGTGAGCAGCAGTCGGAAGGAGGGGTGGGGCATCAGACCCCGCAGGGCCTTTTCCAGCACTGGTAGCCAAGCAACTACCAGATGTACGTTCTTCAAGCACACCCACTCCCCTGCATGCACACTTGCAAACTATGCACATGCAGACCAACAGACACACCAGCACAGTCTGTCATGTGAGGCAATTGAACACAGGTTGTTGTACAGAAAACTTGGATCAAGTCCAACAGAGTAGTGTCGACACACCAGGCCCAGCCGCACAATCACTATGACTACGCCCATATCAGGTGTCTGTATCTACTCACACATAGTGGTTTTTGTTCAGTCAGACAATCTATACGTCTCTCACAATATGCTTCAAGACATTTATGATCCCAAACTGTCCAGAGGCAAGTAAGTAAGTGTGAGATGCTGCACCAGAGCGTGCACAAGATTGCAGCAAGTCCAGGGCTGGCTGTGTCTGGCCCTGCCCCATGGCCAGCTGATGGTATGCTGCAGCGCCCACGATGCTGTTTGCCACCTCCTGCAGCTCCTGGGAGGGGTCGGCTCCCAGATTGGTCATGAAAAGCATTGGAACTCCTGTGCAAGTTGGCAGACCACTTTACAGCTTCCCTTGTTGTATGGCTTCTATTGTATGTACAGATAGCAGAAGCAGATTACATGCAGTACTCAGCTGCAGGCGCCAAATACAACAGCATGCAAGTTATTGGAGATAGCTGCAAAATTTGTGATCACAGCAATAGCAAGAAAGGCTTCTGAATGATGGCGTTGCTCAGAGACAGAGCACATCAGGTTGCAGCATGCCGGTATAACACAGCAAGAAGTTTAAGAAAGTCATGCTGGATATCTGAGTCCGATTGTCACTGTTGCTGCCTGTCAACTCAGTCACAGATATTCAGAGCGTGTTACAGTAAAGGTTACAGTAAAGTGCTTGGTGGTGGTAGGAGTTCATGGATGTGAAGAGGTGTGATGCTAGGGTGGTTCACCTGCTGAGGCCTCCTGGCGCAGGATGGTGGCAATGCTGAGGGGAGGCGGGGTGATGCTGCCTAAGCCCAGAGCGCTGCACACAAAGGAGCTCATGGCTGCTTCCAATCTGTCTGGCCTCACAGCCTGCAGTCACACCATGTTTGATTGCTTGACAGTTGCTGGAAACAACAGCGACCATGCAATGACATTCTGGAATGAAACAAAAAGACGCGAATGGTTCCAGAGTGTCTGCTTCTGTTCAGGAAAGGGTAGAAGCTGGGCGTGTGTCCTGAACCTGCACATTGTATGCTATTAGATGAGTTGTGAGCCCACTATCAACTCTGCGTATGTGTAAGATAGAGCGGCTGGCATCTGCAAATGTTGTCAAATTGCCAATACGTTGCACGCTAGTTCTGAGCTGTCAAACAGCAGCAGCTCACAACCTTTGTCAATGGCAGCTTCAGGGACAGTAGTCTGTTGGCACTACAACGCAATGCGTATCAGGACTTGGGGGGCAGACCTGCGTGAGCAGGAGGCGCTGGAAGGCATTGAGTTTGGCAGCTGGACCAGCAGGGAAGGTGGCCTCAGGGGCAGGGCTGTTGGCCCAAGGGCCCCACAGCTGGGCTTCATTGATGTTGCAGTCAGCCAGCAGTGGGCCACAATGAGTGGCAAGAGCAGCCCAGGCAGCAGACATCTCTTCAGCCACCCAAGTAGGTCGCCCTCCTTGCGCGGTGCCTGTGAGACACATCATGTTTAGTGTCTGTAGTGGCTGCTGCCACAAGATCCAGCATCATAGATCAACCTGAGCTTTGAAAGCATTAGTACGCTACCTATCCTAGTGTATATGCTGAGGTTGACAGCTTTCCATGCGTTGGTAGCTGCATGTTCTGCATTGTGAATTGTTTTGGGGGCGGTACACCCTGCTTTTCTATCTGATGTTTGTATGCAAACACCACCACCGCATGTTCATGCCAGGTCTTTTGTGTCCCACGTTTCAGCAGCTACATTGCAGCGAGATGATGCAATCTCTGACATGCTTCAGTACACTATCATGCCTTCAGAAGTGTGTGTTGTGCCTGTCATGGCTGCCACACACAGACATGCAGACACGATGCAGACATGCAGCAAGCCAGACACCACAAGAGCACAGCATCGTACCTACAGCATTGCCCAAAAACAGATCCCACTCTACAACTTGGAACAGATGAGGTACAAGGTTGTATGCCAAGTGCATCCCAAAGGCGAGGCGGTCGGAGTTGAACAGGGCCTGGCTGACATGGTCCATAACCAGCTGTGTCAGGGCTGTTGACAAGGCAGCCAGATGACTGCTTAGGCTGCCACTGGAAGTACCGCTCTGCAGAGCCTGTCACACCACAAGACATTGACGTAGTGTTGAGTACTTGCCAGAACATGCTTATGAGGCAACATGGACAAACTTTTGATAGGGACTTGCATCTTCAAAGAGGATGTGATTTGAGTAAGACAAGGAAGGGTGCCCGAGACACTGATTGGAGACACTTGTGTAGGCGCAGTGCATATCTTTGCCGTGCTGTGTATGCTGTCAGCTTTGCTGCAGCCCAGACAGATCACATACAATACAGAGTGAGACAGCATGTTGTGCATTTTATGTCCCTGAGTGCAGTGTGCATGTCACCTTGGAGAACAGCGACAAGAAGACAGCCAGGGAGAAATGGTACATGGTACTCATGGTCTGCAGGTCACGCATGACAAAGAAAATGGAGGCCCCTCTTGCAGCCAGAGGCTGGTACACCTCTCTCTGCTCTGACAAGCTATTCTGTACATCAAGCAACACTGCCAATGAACATCAAAATAAATGTTTCTCTGACTTTGCAAACAGGATTTGTACCAAGCCACATGTCATTGCAACCTTTAATGCAACAGTGTTTGGCTATACATGGCAGCTTGTATGCATTGGCCTCAATGCTGTGGCTCCCATGATCAAGCTTACTGAAGTGCAGCAAAATTGACTCATGCCTGAACTCTCAGAAGACAAACCCCGCACCATGGTGCAATCAAGACAACCAGTTGGCTTCAACATGTACGACAGATGTTGAATTCCTGGAACAGTCTGCAAGGTACAAAGGCTGACCTGTACGTTGCGGCTCTCTTGCAGACTAGCATTGATAGTGGCTGCTTTAGCTTTGGCCTGGTTCAAGCTTTCCAGCAGCTCCTGGTTGTCTAACAAGCTGCCCTGCATTGCACATTTGCAACGCACATCATAAACAGGCATGGCACCAGCTGTTTTTACAGGAGCTGCGCTCATGTGGCCACAGATTAGCAGCAAAGTCGAGGATCCAGAGGATATCTACAGATCTCAGCAATTCCCATGCATGGGCCTAACAGGACACTCCCAGCCCTTGCTTTCACAATGCGCATACTCAGAGCCTTTGCCAGCTAGACACAGGACAAACAGCCCATTTATAATACAGCCAGTTCTGCTGTATTTGCTAACATGCGGCTTTGGATAAACCTGGGTGCTAGCACTTTTGGGGTCGCATCAGTGTGTGGCTACTTGCCTTGGAAGTGGCCAGGGACTGCAAGACTTGGGTGTCCAGGGCTGCCAGCTGCAAGCGCTGCTCCTCCTCCTGCTGCAGCAGGGCAGTGCGCTGAGACTCTAGCTGGGGCTGTTCTGCCTGTAGGGCTAGACCCAGCAGTAGCCCTTCCAGACCACTCCTGCAAGGCATTTGTGTGCTCATTAGCTCCTGACTGCACAACAGTGACACAAAACAGCACAATACTTGCTACTGCAATAAGGAAATGGCTGCCCAATGGTCATACAATACGTTGTCTCTCGGTGCATGCTGCATATGCATCCCCACCTGTGGCAAATCAACCAGTTGCTGAGAGGAGTCTACCCACCTGGTGACTGTGAAGTTGACCAAGCAAAGCAAGGCAGCAGCATCAACGGCCAGCTGGGGGCGGGAGTTGCGGGTCACGAGCATGAGCCTGAAGTCCTTGTTGTAGTCGACTATCCTGTCGCCGATCTTCACGCTGCTGCTTGAGCCCTGACCCTGCATGTCTCCAGTGAGCAAAGGGTACATGAAGGGCTCAATGCTGTCTGCCTCTTCCACCACCAAAGTCTTGCCAAAACGCACCGCAAGCTCGAGGGTGGTCACAAATCTGCAGGAACAGCAGCAGCATGCGGGATGAGTCCATTTCACAGCATCTCATGGGTGACCAAACACTTTCAGGTGTTCATGTCAACGAGAGATCTGTATGAGCCGGGTTGCCTGACAGGCAGATTACAGCATCAATTGCTGAGTCGTGTCTCGTTGTGTACAATACTTCATGTATGCCGTTGCTGCAGGTTTGCAATATGATGAGCAACACGCTTCATAGACAAACTGGGCTATGGGTTTTTTGGTGATCCAAAAGCTCGCAAAGTATGACAACACCGCAAAGCATGACAAATCTGCAAAGGCGTGCCGAAACATCAAGCAGGGTGCAGCATTTGCTGTACTGGTTCGAGGAAGAGCATGCCTGTCGCTCTGCATTGGCACAACTTCAAAGTTGGTGCCTTGCGCCTTTAGATGGGCTTGCAGCCACTGAGATGCCTGACCCGACGGATCCAGAATCAGGGGTGGGCGCCAAGACTGTAGGATGATAACAGCATTTTCTGCTGACAGTGCATCATGTGCCAGGCCTGCAAAACAGCATCCACAATCAGAAGTGGCATACTCAGAACCTGCTGCGCATCTTGAAAGTCTCAGAATAGTCTACACTGTGTAGGAATGCGTAGTGCAACACTAGAGATGGTGGAATAGGATTGCAGCAAGGCCTTGGTATCTATGTGATGTCTGTCATGGCTGCAGTCGTGAACAGCTATGTACCTTGAGGTTTCCAGGCCAGCTGCTCTGTTTCAGAGGGCAGGAATTTGATCAGGCTCCAAGGGGCCGCCAACTTAAGATCTACGCACCACTGGGTCAGTTTGGCTTGCCGCACATCTTCCGGCTCTTTGCCTAGATATGTAATGAAGGCGGCTGCTAGCAAGGCACCAGTAGGCAACTGCTGCAGAACCTGTGTGAACTCAGCTACCTGCAAGAAGGGATGCCTCAGGGGGTTGCCCGGGCCATTTTGCTTTAGCCAGCTTGTCACTGCTTGGCAATGCCAGGTGTGCTCAGGAGACTGTGCCGCCTGCTTGCTGCAGCCCATGCAAAGCGAGTGCGCCTTGCTGCCTCTCGAGCAAAGCCAGGGCAGCTTTTTTGATTTCAGGCAGTGCAGGCACATGATCTGGCTGGCTATAAAGTGATGCAGGTCGTGAGCGCACACAGTCCACTGTGTCAAAACTGTGGCAGCATTTCCAGGCCATGCTTCTGGCTCAAAGTGCTGTTGTGAATGTGTTGACAGATGCTGAGCTATGCAGCACCATGTAAATAGTATGTAGCATAAACACAGCCAGTTTCATTCCACTATCATACATCGCTTGCAAACGGCTTTTGGTGTTGATTGGGGACATGAATGGTCAGGCAAACTGCCAGGGCTGACCTGTGCTTCCCATCTGCTCTTTTCACCAGACAGCTTGCCCAGCAGGGATGAGGCAGCAGTGAGGGTGGCCTCAGCCTTGGCCAGGCTGTTCTTGAGCTCAATCTCCAGGCCCTTCTTGCTCTCAAACTCCCCTTTCAGGCTGACCACCTGCTCATCCAGCTGCTGAAGCTGTGCCACACACCCTGCAATGCGCTCCTGCATTCCAACAACCCTTGTTGACATTACACCTTGTTGACACTACACCTTGTTGACATTACACCTTGTTGACATTACACCTTGGGGGGGTTCGACCTTTGACAAGCAGCGCCATCCTGCTTATCAACCAATTCTCACAGGCTAACAGGCTTTGGATGTGCTTGCATGCAGTGTGGTATGCTGCTTGCCAGTCACAGGCTGAAAGGCTTTGGATGTACTTGCATGCAGTGAATTATACTGCTTGCCAGTCACAGGCTGAAAGGCTTTGGATGTACTTGCATGCAGTGAATTATACTGCTTGCCAGTCACAGGCTGAAAGGCTTTGGATGTACTTGCATGCAGTGAATTATGCTGCTTGCCAGTCACAGGCTGAAAGGCTTTGGATGTACTTGCATGCAGTGAATTATGCTGCTTGCCAGGCAGAAGCCGACCTGTGACTGTGTATAGTTGGTAGTGAGGCCGCCCAATTCCTGCTCCAGCGGGGCCACTTTCTGCAAGACATCTGCATATTGCAGGTTGGCAGTGACCCAAGCAGCTAAGGGGGCAGCAGCCTGAGAGACCCTGAAGATGGTGGCTTGCTCAAAGGAGGCTCCCTTCTGGGCCAGAAGCCTATTCACAGCTGTCCGCATCTCAGGAGTGATGCGGTGAGCATCGTACTCTATGATCTCGTTCTGCAGTCACACACCCGGCATCAGTTCCATGGCTGCAACCCAATGATGGTGAAACGCAGCATGCACAACAAAGGTGATGGCAGGGCTCTTTGGCGTTAATTTCCAGGCAGCGTCAGCAACAAGTATGAAAGTGAGCCGTTTCTGACTCAGCAATGCCCTTCAGGCATGTGATTATGTAGGCCAGCACCTGATGCACGAGCTAGCAAAATTCTAATTCCAGCGTCCAGCCTGAAACTCTTTAGCTCAGCTGCAGACTGGGAAGCAGTTTCATGACGCTACAATGCTAGGAGGCAGACAATGCTCTGCATGTAATGGGGAGCCTGTGGGTCATGCAGGATGGCAGCCAGGACCACCTTGATGCCTCTGTTGCCGAGGAACTTCTTCATGCTGTTCCAGGAGGTGTCAGCCTGGCCCATCAGCTTGAGCACCCCCTCCAGCACGTCCCGGATGGCATCAGGGGGTGCTTTCAGGGAGCGGATCTCATTCAGGTGGTCAGACTTGATTTGGCCCACTGCAAGTCGGGCGGCTTCAATTATGGGAGCCACCACTGCCAGCTCTGACTCTACATCCCCCTTCCTGCCATTGATTGACACCTGCCAAGAAGCGACTCAATAGAAGTTGCAATCAAGCAGTTTGTGAGGAGAATACGTCAACATAACTTTGGAGTACAGTACATGCATGGTGACTGCATGCATGTGTCAATGATTCATATTGCTATTTTGGCACAAGACGTATGCAGAGTACTTGTTGTCATAGTGCCTTGAACATCTGAAGTCGGATGTGCGTGCTTGTCAGTGACTCATGACTATTGTGAAGCTGTCAAGTTTGCAGTTGTACCTGGTCATCAACCAGTTGCTTCTTGAGCAGAGCAGCTTCTTGGCGGTGACCGGAGGCCTGCTCCATGGCAGCAGTGATGTTCTGCAGAGCCTGCTCTGCCTGGACCTGTATACCAAGCCAAACACATGCCTCATTGTTCATCTCCTTGTTCAACAGCATGATTGCTGATGGTCCAAGCTGGCCAGTCAGCACACATGTTGCAGCAAAATTCTAGCTGCCATCAACTAGCGTCCCTAGAGGGAAAAGGCGGTTGCACAAGCACCCAATCAGACCACATATGATGACAGCTTGCTTGCTCATTTGAACTCCAGTATGCTACAACAAGGGGTGCAGAATACCTGACTAGCTTTGAGCTGGACGCGCTGCTGCTGAGCCTCTTTTGAGAGTGTGTCCACAGTGGCAGCAGCTCCAGCCAACTTGCTCAGACCTCCCTGTGCACCCAGTCAGCTCACAAGCGTAGCAAGTCATTACAGGAGGAGTTACGGCAACCACCACATGAATGGGATGACAGCATGTCATGATGTTAATAAGCCTCTGCGTAAGCTATGAGGCTGCCATGTGCATAGTGTGCAACATGGCATTGATTGACGCCTTCATGGCCAAAGTAGCATACATGCAGGTACTGAATGAGGAAGGCTGTACAGCAGGAGGCTGACATATACCTTGAGGAAGTTTTGTTGCTGAAGGAGCTGCGAACGTTTCTTGGCATAGATGCTGCCGCACAGGCTGACAAAAGCAACATAATGTCGAGGAGTGGCTCCTGTAGATAGGCCACTATTGTGCAGCACCACTGCCTGCTGCACCAGCTTGCTGGTGCCGGTAGCGTCTTTTTCAGCATTATTCAAGATAGGTTGCAGGCGTGCAGTGGCAACAGCTTGCATGCCATCTTCGTCCCAGCCCTCCATCCACTGGATGTTACATCTACAAAAGCACGTGTTGTGTCTGCTTGCACGCTGGTCAGCTAGGGCCTTCCTGCACTGCCTTCTTATGGCATGCTTGACAGGCCAAAGGCAATCGTGCTGAAACTGCTGGTCAAAATTAGCGCACAGCAAGCTACATAAACAAAGTGCTCAGGGACACACATTGATGGTCGATATAGTCACATCAGAACAGTGTCTTGTCCACTTCACATACAAAGTTGCAGCAGTGTGACGTGGCGGCAGGTTCTGCTTGACATTGGCAAGTCTGCCAGATGAAAGCCCAGACCTTGAGAAGAGGGCGGGGTTTGCTTGGCAGCGGTGCTGGAAGTCTGGGCTTGAGGGGTCCATGCTGATCACAATGCGCAGGTTGCGCAGCACCTGGGCTGTGAAAAATGAGAACAGATTCTGCCCCAGCAGGGCCTGAGAGGCAACCACCTCTTTCAGAGGAGCAAGAGTGCTGTCCAGCTCCTCGTTGGTGAACAGGCCATGAACCTGCAGTGAGTGAAGAGGAGTTTTTGTTTGTTGATGGCAGAGTTTGGGAAGTCCTGAATGTGAGATGTATGAACACAGCACCTCCTGATGGCTGTTGCAGCGTGTGCATGCATCTGTGTTGGTAGAAACACTTGGTCATGCCTCTGGGTTATGGCCAGTCTATAACAGCAAACTGACTAAATAATGTCAAGGAGTGTAGAGGCAGCTCATTGGTGATGTGATGTGAAGTCACCTCTCCTCCACTGAGTAGGCTGTTGATGCATTCCAAGAAGCCGGGGTCCACCATCTGATGATCCTCAAGAAACAGGCACACTGGCTGCCCTTCTACTCCTGTCTTGAGCATCAGGGCCTTCAAGTCACTGCGGAAGGACTGCAAGGTGTATCCCCTGGGCATGCTAGGAGAAAACACCTGCAAGCACAGCACCCTTAGTCTGTGTGGCCGTTGATGATACACATATGGCTGCATGGCACAACAAATCAAACATGTGCTGGATTTCTCACAATGGCAGAGTACAGACGGAAGCACTGACAACAGGGTGTGCATGTGGCCCGGAAAACCATAAGCAGAGGGTACAGGGTGCACACCTCCATGTGATGCATGTAGGCTACCAGAGCCAGTGCAGACTTGCGGCCCACCCCTGCCTGCCCACATATCAAGGCTGCCCCACCAGGCTTGCTCACGACTCTGTCCAGCTGAGCAAGCCTTTCCAGCGCCTGCAAACCAATGGTGATATGGTTGATGCATCTGTACTGGTGGACTAGTAGGCTGTGCCATGCCTTGACTGGCCACAAGCTGGACTGCCAGCAGATTTGGAGTCCTGGCACTGGGGCTGGCACTTTGCCAGCCTCGGTCTCATACAGGGACATTGAACCTGATGGGCAGCGCGGCCTGTGACAGAAAATGTCACTGCAGACACAAACTGAGGAGCTAATGTAGGAGTTGCTGCAGGCCAACCTGCCTGTCATTGTGCAAGGTGATTGCTGGCTCAATGCCGGCGCACAGTGCCTGTGCACAACTTGTACCAAAACTGCACCTATCCAAAGCTGTCAATGCGGTGCTTACCTGCCCAAAGAGCACCAGGCTGAGCTCTCTCTGCTCCCGCTCAAATGCTGTCACTTTCTCAGTGACCAGCTGCAGGTAGTCACTGCTGTTCCAGTGGGTGAGCAGCGCTTGCACTGCTCCTGCAGAGCCTGTTCCTGCCATGCACAACACACGTATCACCGTGCACACTTTGGTGCAACTGCAGAAAGACTGCAACCTACAGGTTGCCCAAGCTCAACTGCATGCTTGCTTGGCAGCCCAGCAAGAAGATAGCATGTAGCCAACAGGTTGGCAAGCCAACAACAATGCAGCTGCCCATTGGCTGTCATGCCAAGCTGGATGTGTAATGAGGCAGGTCTAGTTGCAATTGTAGACTGAGCATTTGACTCCTGTACATGCCTGAGCTCTTGCGCTGTCTGAGCAACATACATGCATCCTTACCTGCTGTGAGCTGAGCTGCAGGGCCTCCCAAGGTGGCAAAGACGCTGCCTGTCAGGTCCAGGTTCACTCTCCAGTGCTTCCGCAGGGTGTCAGTCAGTATGCTGTCAAATCTGGCAGTGTGCTCGCTGCTCACTAGCCGATCTCTGAACACACGGCAGGCTTCGTAAGCTGCAGCCTGTGAGCAATCAAGATGCATTGACGTCATTTGTTCAACGACCTGATGTAACTATGGTCGTTACACCTGTCACATACAAGCTCTTGAGCACTCGGATGAGCACAGAGTACTGCCTCGAATTTGCCCAACAGACTGAACCCGCACTTTGTGCTGTACGGTGCTGTGTCAATTTCAATGCTGACACTGCATTGCTAATAACATCATCAAAAGCTACAAAACCAGGATACTAAAATTACTCTACACAAGCAGAAGTGAGCCCAGCAATAGACAGACAGACAAACAAACAGATCACTAAATGCTTTTCCGGTAGGGCTACAGGGCTTGCTTAGGTACAACAGACAATAAGCATATAGCAAAGCACTCGGTCGAGTAGCCAGAGATTGCACACCTGAAGCAAATCAGTCGCATGCAAGCTGTAGCTTTGGAGGCCTGATGCCCAGAGGGACAAGTGACGAGGAGTGAAGATGTAGTGAGGGTGCTGACTTGGGGAGAAGGCAGACTGCAGGGCAGTGTACACTTCCAGCAAACAAGCTGCCAGCTTGTCTGCTGTGCCTTGGCCATTCCAGCTAGGGTCTAAGCCAACGACCTTCACAACACCAAAGGGGTCTGTGAGTACTGTCTTGGTAGAGCATTACACTTTGAGTGGCAACAAAACGCTTGCATGGCAACAGTAGTTTGCTACATTTCCAGTCTGCAGTGAACGCCATTGCAGCAGCTGGGGGTGACAGGGATGACAGGAATGATAGGCTGTTGCTGTTACGTGAATGCTACTTGCTTGCATGAGGACCCTTCTCGACTTGCCACATGCAGTAGGTGAGTAAGGTGGAGACAAGAATCCTACCTTGTTCAGACTGCTTGCCAGCATAGCTGAAAGTACAGATTGCAGGTGGGCAGGGCTGGGGTAGCCCATGTAAGCAACATGCATCAGGACTGCAAGGCGAGGTGCCAGGGGCTGCCGCCCGACTGTTGTCGCTGGGTTCATGCTGCCCACAATCTGAATGCGTTCCAGTCCTGCCGCGCAACAGAAAAGCATCAAAATTTGCTTCGTGCATGTGCTATGAGATAAAAGAAGGTTTTTCCCAGCTTGATTTGGTCTGCAAGTCCAGCTGCTTAGTGCTGCAAATGGCTTTGTATCTCCAGGGAATTCCACACGCCATGATGCATCATGGAGGATTGCCTCCGCACTGATTGGTCACAGCTTGAGCTGATGCTAGCGCGGCAGAATGCCTCCCCATGTGGGGTTGACGTGAATGCAGGAGATGGACCTGACACACAGAGCATTGAGCTGGATCATGTGCAAGCAATCAAATCTCACCCACAAACTCCAGCTTGCTGTCATAGAAGCCTTGGTAAGTGAGCAGCTGCTGCAGGAAAGCCATGACTTGACTGGTGCCATACTTGTCTGCCTTTGGCAAGTTGATGTCGCGCAGATACAGCACTAGTTTGCCTGAGTCCTGCAGACATCACATGCACACCGAACGCTTCACCCTGCTGCTGATGGGATAAACACTGCTTTACAGCTTTGTCATCATATGCACAGGCACTGACAGAACAATCACGTGCTGCAGTAGAAGGGAATGAAATTGGTGTCAAAAGTGTGCAGGTTGAAGATCATTTGTGCCTGGACAAGCGATGGCTTCATTGGAAAGCAGCATAAGTCTCACCCTAGGTCTGAGCACACGGCCTGTGTTGGTGCTGACAGGGTTGCCACACATCTGCTCCAGCTTCTGAATGATGTTGGCAGCTGTGGTCTGTGCACTGCAGCTGACTGTTGCCACAGCAGTGCCCTGCAGCAATTGGCTAAGTCATGATGCAAGCACATGACATCATGCACTAAAATTATACTTGCATGGGTCCCAGTTGCCCCCCAGGACATTAAACATATCGAATCGAATCGAATCATGGGGCATGTGACAAGTGTGGCAATACAGACGACATATCGGCATTGTTTCCCAGAGCCTTTCACACAGCTGAATTGCCCAGCCAAGTAGAGGAAATCCAGGTAGCAAGACCCAGCATAGGTGCTGCAAACTACGCATGCTCATTGAGGAGGCATTAGGACAAGACAGTCATGAACAGCCATGTGTGGGGATGACGTACTGCAAGCTGGTCGAGGCAGTGCTGGAGCAGCGTGGCTTTGCCACAGCCTTCTGGTCCAACCAGCAAAAGTGGAGCCCCTGTGCACAGCCAGGGGACTAGGCCGAGAATGACATTGCTGACTCCCTCTGTCATGATCAGCTGACCAGAAGGTTGTGGGTCAGGTGCGTCTAGGAAGGAGCTTGGCCCTTCCATGCCCCTGCAGACAGGTTCCCAGTTGCTGATGTATCAAAGCTTCGTCAAGCTTGCAGACAGGAGTGAGGGGCATGCAGCATGCATGGCGTGCTGGCGGGGCATGCATAACAGCTTCTGCACTGCTGTAGACAGTTGTGATCATCACCTAGACATGCATCTGAACAAGTTGAAAGACGCATCCAAGGCACGAGTTTCCTGTATGTCAAAGAGAACATGCAGGCAAGCTTGTCTGTTGAAAACCGTCCTTGACAAGCAGGTGGTAACAACAAGTCTTGCGCAAAGAGCCAGCTAACAAAAAGGCTCGCTGTACCTGAGCAGGGCTGCCGTGTCCCCTTGATTAGCATCCAACAGCACATTGGGCTCGCCCATCAGTTTGCTGATCTCAGCGGCTAACCCCTGTCGTCCCACTGCATCTAGATTGGCACCTAGTCCGCGGAACAGGCCACATGCAAAGTCATGCTTGGTGCCTACATGTGTCAGGTGTGACAGCGCATTGCGTATTACAGCCACAAGGGGCGTGTCCATAGCCAGGCCTTGAGTCTGCACGAGCTGTAGAGTTGGCTTGAAGGCACGCTGCAGCCACTGCTGGAGTTGTCCTGTACAGAGAAAGCAGGAGTCTGTCATGAGCTGCTTGTCCCAGCAGCCGCTATTGCCCATGCACAGAATGAGTCAAGACAGACCATTGCAGATGTCCAACCATGCATGGCAGAAGAGGATCAGGTGGTGGAAACATACAGTGACATGCCTGTGTATCAGCTCTCAGAATGTTATGTCATATTACTGCTGTTAGTGCATAAGGCTGGTTTAGGTCCACAGATATACTCTGGGTCATTGGTGGAGTGATAAGACTCACCAGCTTGATCTTGTGGTTGTGTTGATAGCCAAGCCGCCAGCATGTTGTCAATGTCATTGTGCTGATCAGACATGAGTAGCATGCCACAGCGACTGACAGTTGCTGGTGACGCATACTGCAGACTGTGACATTCAAAGATGAAATTGACATTGTTGGCAAACTGAATGCGCTCTCCACTTGGCATGGTCAGCAGCCTGCAAACACAACAAACACAGATTATTGCTTGCTGGTGTCCTGGTCATGTTGTCAGAGCAGGTGTCACAGTGAGCGCAGCAGATCAATAAACCAGTCTCACACAGACCAGCTGCTTTGCAGTTGGTAAGTTGGTCAACTTGAGGCAACTAAGCAGTGTCGGTCCGCATGCCAGTGACATGTTGTACACGGAGGTCTTGCCTGTTGTCGTCAAGCACTGAATTGAGTGACTCAATCCATTCAGGGTCTACATCACCATCACAGACAACCCAGGAACGCTGCTCCAGAGGTTCTTTGGCCACTGCTCGTGCAGCTGCTGTCAGGACTCCATCAGTCCATTCCCGTGTATCAGCATCAATGTGACCTAACAAACACACATGACATTGTACCCCATCTCCTGCTATATGTAGTTCACAGGGAAATTTGGCTTTGCCTTGAGTCCCATGGCGGCTTGCTCTGTGCTTGATTTGTCAACACAAAATACATTGTGCCATTACTCATGATCTCAACAATGACCATGCTAATGAGTCTGTGAGGACGTGCAGCCAACGCAAAACACAGTTCAAACTAGTTTGTTGACATGGTGCGGTGGCATACAAATGCATCGCAAGCCGTTTGCGCATTTGCACTCACCCAGTAGATGGTGGCGAGAGATGGCCTTGGGGTTCAGTGCATGTAGTACGGGAGGGCGGCCAAGGCTTGTGAGGGCTGCTTGCAACAGGCGCCATATGGTGGATTTGCCACTGCCTGAGGGACCCACAATGATGACGCCAATACGCTGTAAGCAGGCCAGGTGCAGCTGCAGCACCTTTTCCACCTATAGTCAGTTGACACAAGTCTTCAGGGTAAGCTTGTTCAATGTTGATTTGTTGCTTTTATCCATCTGACACTGCAAGCATCCTGGAAAGAAGGTGCCATCTGCCATGCCAAACATTGAAACAATGGCCAGCCTACAAAGGCGGCCAGGGGAATTCAAGGTTAGCCCACTGATGCTTTGATGCAGAAGCGTACAAGGCTCAGGAGTGACGCAGGAAGACAGCGTTGATGACACACCTGCTCTGGGACTACTTGCAGATGGAGACTTGCTGCTGCATCGTGAATGGCAGCAAGCATCTGATCATCGGCTGTTTCTGGCATGCTGACACCTGAGAAGATGTCCTGAAGGAGAGCCTGGAACCTGCAGACACAAACTCACCACTATCCACCATGAAGTGGAGTGGGCAAAGACAATGCTGAAGGCGCATCTCTCATTTTGGAGTCGCAATCATTGGCTAGCTATATTCAGAAAGCTTGCATGGAACTCAGGCTTGCCTGGCAGTGTCATCGAATGTCAGCTTGGGCATGGTAGCTAGGCAGACACCCTTGATGATGATCTGTGTCTCTGCCACCTGGTTCACAGGCTGCCCAGCTGACCTGTGCTCATGCAGCAGCCTCCCAGCAATGGCCAAGCAGATTTTGAGGGCTCGCAAGCCCCAGTCATAGTGCTGCTGCCTGGAAAGCAATTGCTGAGCCAGACCGAACAAAGCAACGAGCTTTCTGCAACACAGCAAACAGCAACTCTGATTCACATGGTTGCTTAGATGTCAGCTGGGACCTGCTGATCAGCTCAAGTCACACCCACAGCAGCCATTGAGCAGGCAAGTACTCTATGACGGCAATGCGTTTTGAGCATCGCTCTGCTATCAAGTTGACAGTCTTGGTCAGCAGCTACACTAGGCAAGGTGCTGCTCAGCTGTTCAGCGAGATGCTTGTATGCAGGGAAATGATCAACCTACCTGCCAAGCTCCTTGGCTGATGCAAATCCATTGGACAGCAACAAAACCTTTGCAATGATCTCATTGTCAGGCAGGGTCATGGCTACGCTTCTGAACAGAGCCTTGAGGTTGTCTGGCAGCTTGCTGCGGCCGCCGTACCCCTTCCCAGCAGGGTTCATCGTCACAAAAATGCCAGCATTGCAGTTGACATCAATAGAGCGTCCCATCAGCTCAACTGACGGCTGGCGTGCTTTGATTGCACCCTGCACCAGTCAGAGGTGAGACATGATTCCTGTTGCTTTGCCTGACTTGCCTTAGACACTGTGGCTTGCTTTTGGTATGCATCAGTGAGCGCTTTACGCATGATGAATGGTTGCTGAGTCAGCATCAGGATCCCGGCCAGGCAGCTCAGCCATGGAGCTGTCTGCCACAGTCTACCCTGTGCACCATATGTGACCCATGCATCCAGGCTGCCTTTATGATCAATGGTAGCTGAGTCAGCAATATATATCACCTTGGGGGTTTGACCAGAAGAGGCAAGCACAGTGCGTAAGGTCGTCAGCTGCAAAGTAGCACTTGGTGGGTCATTGTGTCAACAATGCGGCGTCAGTTTCGCACCTGTATCAGCTGGATCTGTTGGCTGACGGCAGACAGCACATCCTCTTCCAACCGGTTGAACTCATCAAAGCACCCCCAGGCACCACACTTCACCAAGCCCATGAATATGCGGCCGACACTTTTGAAGTCAAACTCACCATCGCAGTTGAAGACCAGCACCTACATCATATGTGTTTGAGCTGCTTTTGTTTGCCATGCAGGAAAATTCGGCATGCATCTAGGAACTAAAGGCATACGCAAAGGGGCTTAAGTTGCTCTGCTGGCTGAGGTGTAACATGCACAAGCTGCATGCACTGCATGGACATCAATTCAGATACAAGTCATAATGCAAGCCACAACAGGTGCAGTGCAAAGGAACAATCCCTGCAAAAGCCACTTAGGCCAGCGCTTCAGACGCATGCATGACAGACAAGCAGCGAGAGAGTAACCTGTCTTGCAAGGGCTTGACCTAGGGCCTTCACAGACTCTGTCTTGCCAGTGCCTGCAGGCCCATATGGGTTGCCTCCGTACCCTAAAGTAATGCCCTGCACTCCAGGCATGCTGAGTGGTGGTGGGGCAAAGAAAGCTTGCACTTTGCACTGTTATCAATTGGTAAATCCCTTATGAGATGGTAGGGTGTGCAAAGGAATATGTGGTGGCTGGTGCTTTGCAGGTGTGAGTGCCTTCTGGGTTCACTCTGCACAGGAGATGTGTTACCTAACCAGGCGGCCGCGCCAAACAATTGAACGGCTGGCTTAGCATTCAAGACTTGCAGATGTGCAGCACGAGCCCAACTCCAGCAGTGAAACAGACCGTGATGATGCAGCGACAAGCATGTGAGTCTGGCTACCTGTGTCAGAGTGAGGTAGCATCTGTCAGTCAGAGGCGTGTACACAAGCTTGGGTGTGTTGCCCTGATATTCCCATGAGTAGTCCAATGTTGCATCTGCCATCTTGACAGCAAGGGCAGTGGCGCCTGTCCTGCCTGTACGGTAATAACGCAGCTGCTTGACCCATGCCCAGTTATCTGACGAGCTGACGCCTTCACTGATCAGTGCTTCCACGACGTCGATGTGGTGAATGAGATCCAGAACCTGTAAAATCGGTGTCTGTGTCAAGACTGCAGACGTTGTGCCAATTTGATGTCATTTGACAGCCATGGAACAAATGTGAGGGGCTGAAAATGACACAGCTGAGAAGCACTATAAGGTACCTGCCTGGGCAAAGCCTAGATTGCATTCAGAGACTGAGCTCAGTTGTTTACAGCGTGCGCTCTGGATGAGCTACAAACTCGGTATTGTCAAATATGCTCATGACAAAGCAGGAGCGTGGTTGCAGCAACGATAGCCAGATCATGGCTATCACATGGCAAGCATGCAAGATGAACTCACCAGAGCCTGGATCTTGAGTTGCATGACTCTATAGCCTTCCCAATCAGCTGCAGTGTACTCTGCTAGCTGTTGCTTCAAGTCTGCCTGCACAAGTAGCAAAGTTCTGCTGTCACTTACAGGACAGCGTGTGTGTGCTTGATCTGCACATTTGCTGTGGCAAGCACACAACTGGATTGCAATGTTATGAGTTGTATGTCTTACTTTGTGCTACTTTCTGCACAGAGCCACAGACTTCCTTGATTGCTTTGACAGCATAACATGGACTCTAAATGCTGGTGATTGTGCCACTGCAGACCTGCATGATACTTGAGACATGCTCTGTGACGCGCAACAGGAGTATTCCTCTTGCAGACCCTTGAGAAGACCAGCATATGAATAAAGCAATGAGTGCAGAGTGAGCACCACACCTGCAGACTGGACAGCTTGCCTGCCTCGATGGCCTGCTCTGCTTGCTGAGTGAACTTGATAGCAGCTGCCAGGCAGAGCACCTGGCTTGGCATGCTTTTGAAATCTGTGTGCTGCATGCAGCTGGTCAGCAAGCCCTGCATGGTATAGTTTGGTGATGTTGGTAATACATACATTCAAGTTAATCTGTATCATGGCAGCATAGCTAAGCAGCAACAGAAAATGCTCAGTTTGAGTTGCTACCCGCACAAGCGCCTGCAAACCTGCAGTTCTCAAACAGCATGAGAGTTTTTTGAGGCAAGTTGCAAAACAATCATGCTTGTGAAGATGAGAAAAGGCTTTTGCTTATAAGCAGGGGATTACGTGGCTACACCTGTAGAGTGGCCTGCATGCCTGTCAGCAGACTCTGCAGCCAGCTCTCAACTTGCTCACTGACTGGCACTGCTGCGGCCAGCTGCACGCTCTCTGTCTCTATAGACATAGCAGCTGTGATGCCATCTTTGCTGTCTGTCAGCGCCACTGAATGTACCCCGGCAAACAGCTTTTTCAGGTGAACTTGGATGACCGCAGGGTCCCTGGCTTGACCTAGGATCTGCATAGTCACATAGGGTCACCAGTGAGTTGCTACACCATTGCTGGCCAATATCAGCTACTGCATGTGGCACAGATGGCAACAAATGAGATCACGATGTGTTAGCAAGCTAGAGAAAACATGCTGGTGCTTTTCATACCTCCAGCAAGTCATCGTCTCCAATGAAATAGAAGCGAGGGAATGCAGAGCGTTTGTCTTCAAGGAAGTTGGACAGGGCCTTTTGACAGATCTCCATTTGCTGCAGCATCTGCTGCAGAGTCTCCTGCAGTTGCACAAGTCAAGAAATTTCTGACCTATGCAAGAACATGCAGCTCAACGGCAAATGGGTGCTGACCAGAAGCTTTGTGGTACTTCAGACTGTGCACTTTATGTGCTAGTAAGCTGGTCAGCAAGCATTTGAGGTCATCACATCAGAAGAAACCGAGTGTCTGCTGCATCAACAATGCAAAGTCTTCATGCAAAGCCAGAGCTGACATGCATGCAGAGCTGTAGGACTGACCATGATACGTGGTATGTCAGCAAAATGGACAACCATGGGGTCTGCTTCTGTGCCAGACATCAGTTGCCGGAACTGGTCATCAATCTGCGTGCACAGCAGCCAACCATTATGATCCTCAGCCTTACATGGTCCTGCAAGGTCCATGCACAAGAACAAGTGCAAGATGCAATGAATGTGAGATGCAGTTTGTTTGCTGACAACGCTTCAGTAGACACGTCAGTGTTCAGCAGCTGTAGTACCCGTCTAAAGCGAGGCTGCTCATTAGGCAGGGCCCCTCTTGCGAATATGGGCTCGAGGTACACCCATTTGCGCTGGATAGCGTTGAGGGTCTGCAGGCCCTCTGACAGCACAGCCAGCCGTCTCTCCCACACTCCTGATTCATCCTGTGCTCAGCATCAACAGCACATCAGGTGTGTGTCAAATGTATCTGGAATGTTGTCACTCTGCAGAATGCAATGGCTCAACACTCTGCAGCTCGCTTGATGTAGCCTAGGGTGCAAGCAAAGATATACATTGGCACGGCTTATGCTCTCCTTGGCACAAGGCTGCAGTGAGCATGCATCAAACTAGCAGAGACACGCTTTGCTGCAGTGGTGAGGATGTGTCACAATGCTCACACACAATCTGAATCAAAATATTCAAATCTGGCATGACCTTGTACTGGGAGTACAGCAGGGCAGGAGGGCAACAAGCGTGGCAGCACAGACCTTGAAGAGATGAAAGTAGGCTGCTTGCTTGAGGCTGGCTACCAGGCTCTGGTGGTCACCCACCTCTGTCATCACCTCCCGCCACTCCTTGATAAGGGGACAGCTCCTGCGTACGCAGGATTCAACAGGATACACTGCTGCACTAAGCACAGAGGGGGTGACAAGTGATCGGCAAGCTGAGAGTGTTGCTTGAGACAAATGGACCTTCAGAGTTACATGCAGAGCAATCCAGCAAACAGTCAAGTTGCACAGTTGTGCCCTAACCACCTGTAATCTGCTCAATGCACATATGATACGCAAGATCTGCCATCAATGTCCATGCAGCATGGTCAGCATGACAACTAGACTCACTTTGTTCCTGCTGTGGAAGAGTAGCTGTACAGAGTGAAACGGCGCTCCAAGCCCCACACTTGCAGCTCTTCCAAAGCTTTCCTGATGACAGACTCTCCCAGAGCCTGCAGATATACGGTTTAAACTCTAAATGTAGTGCTGCATAACTGGTGATTGGTCTCTGCTTGGTAGCGGCTCAGTTGGGAGACAACAAAGAAACAAGACTCATGGTAACACTATGCTGTCATTGCTGCTGAAGGAGCTGATGCAAAAAGTCGAATATTATGCAACACAGCAACAGTTTCCGCATGTACTCAAAGCACACAATGACAACCTGTGCACCGCATGAGTATATCAAGAAAGATTCAGGATAATATTTGATCTGAGATGGCCAACAATAGCTGGTGTACCTGTGCATTTAGAGCCTTGATCTCCTCCGCACATCCTGCTAGCCTATCAGCTTTGTCAAGGAAATGAGCTAGCGTCAGATTGTCAAAGGTGACAGCATCTGGACCCTGCAAGAACCATACATTCAAACTTTATTGCAAGGCAAGAAATCTGCAGTTGATGCAGTTGCTGCAAAACAGGACGTCAGCTCTGGCAACGGTTTGCGGTGTATGCCAAAGTGTGTGAGGAGAGTGGTATGAGTGCAAGCTGCTGGTTTTAGCAGTAGTGCAGAATATGGTCCTCTGACCTTTGTCACAAGCTTGAGCATAATGAACAGCTGAGTCCAATGCTTGCGCTCCCAGCCCGTGCCTCGGACAAACTTGAGGTATGGTAGACATCGCCTGTGTGCACAAAGCAGGGTGTCAGCATGAATCCACACTAAGCAAGACATATCATGCAGCTACAGTGCTTGAATTTCGCACTGTGAAGCTTTGCGTGTTCAGCTGGTCGGAGGGTGGGTAGTGAAAGGGACCACAGTCTGGGTCAATGAACCCGCCTGCTTGAGACAGACAGAAGAAGACTCACCTGTATGAGTCAATCTCTTTTGCTAGAATGATAGCCACTGGATCCCCGGACAGTTGACCATCTGTCCCTTTGGACCACTTGTTAAGGAAGTCCTCAATGCGCCACAGCTCATCCCGCACACTCAACCAGTCACGTCTGGCTAAGCTGGCCCTCTCAGTCATGAACTCACCAAACCTACTCCAGGCAGCCTGCACAGCCAGTGAGACATTCATTTTCTGTGTTGAGCACACTAAGCATTGCATATCAGGAGAGGTAGCAGCACATAAGGAAGGCAAGGCCTGGGAGCCTCAGCATTTTGGATTGCCACAGCAACGCTCATGTAAAGGTTGTTGTGGAGCTGCATTTGATCACTGAAACTGTGGAGACGCCATGACTGATGAAGACCTTGGTGGTGCTAATGTCATCACTGATGGTGTTCAGCTGACTAAAGTCTGGCTCCTCCATGCTAAAGTGGGCACAGTCAACAGCCGTCTGTTGCGCCTCCTGCTGCAAGTCTGTGAGCTGCTTGCTGTAGTCCTCCATCTTGAGCAACATGAGAGCCGGGTCGCCTGAAGGCATGCCATGTGGCTTGACCTCCTGCCAGCGTGCCCCAAACCCAGAGATGCGGCTCTTGATCTCACCCACCTGTGACATGATGCAAATTGTGATGCTGGCAGGTGTATGGTTGCGTGTATGGTTGCTGCACAACACGTGCAATTGTGTAATGTGCCATGCTTGCAGGAGCACTTCATGGGCGGTATGTGCACATGTTGCACAGCTATGCGTCTTGCAAGTCTGGTTGCATTGGTTCTGCAGTGGTGGCAAATATGGGCTGCATTGTTCTGCATGACACTACTGCCATGACTGATGCACATGTGTGCACACCAGAGCCTCAAGTCTACCTGTGGTAGGTGGCAAGCCTGATCGCTAGAAGTGTCCAAACAAGACTAGCAAGACAAGATGTCAAGAATTCCACAAGCTACTTAGAGCCAGATAGGTTGACCATGCGGCCATCACTCCTCACCTGTCTTGCCAGCTGTCCTTGCAGCTGGTTCTTCTGCTCATCCAGATGTGTGTCATGCTGCTGCAGCTGAGTGGTAAAGGCATCCCATGCGTTGTCCACATCAGCCATGTCCACAGGCTGACCGAGACCAACAACACTGCCCACTGCAGCCACTGACTTGAGCAAGCGGTTCTTCTCATCTATGCGGCGGCGGCAATCCATGATGTGCGGTAGAGATGAGACCAGCGTCTTGGCTGCTTGGCGAGCTGTGCCAATCTCTTCGATGCTGGTGGCAGCCTTGCCCAGGGTGGCTTGGGCATCTGACACAAAGCCTTCTACCTCATTCTTCTCAGACAGGGCCTGCATCATGCATACATTGGTCACTGACCATCAGGAATTGCATTGCACAAAGAACTTTACCTCGTTGTTCTCAGACCAGGCCATGTGCCAGACCATGCACATCATGCATGCATTGGACACTTACCACCAACAGTTGCATCCCAATACCAGCACAACAACATGCGGCAGGTCTGTGGAAAGCAGCACCCATATGATGTCATTGTTGTCGTTGCTTTGTCTGACAATCCCTCACAGGCAACAGTACTGTAGGACTTGCCAGAATGCACAGCCTCCCTTTGCACGCCGTGACACAGTAGTCACACAGGCATCAGTCAAGCAGCAATTGGGCTCAGCTGTGTGTGTTGCATGATGGGACGAGCATGCTGGAAGAAGTGTGGCAGCACCTTGCGCCTCAGGCTGGTCAGCAATTCTTCCCGGAGCTCCTTCATCTGCCTCTCGATGGCAGCTTTCACAGGCTGTGTGTTGATGGTGTAGCAGCCAATGTGGACCTCATTGGGCAGCTTTTCTGCATCTCTTGCCAATGTCTGCAGGCAAGCAGGCACAGAGTCACATGAGTACTGTGCAAGGACATGAGGCTGCGTAAATCTGCAATGTGGACCCTGGAACATGCAATTGGAAAACAAGAGCGCGATGCAGAGTTTGGTGCCTGCAGGCAAGGCGGACATGAGTTCATCGCAACTTTTGCATGGCAAAGTAGCGTTGCACAGCATTTGTGAGATTTGTTTACTGTCTCACCTTGAGTGCTTTCAAATTGGTATCCCAGTCTGCCACTTCATGCAGCTGTTCATCTACCAGCTGAGCCAGATCATCTACTTCTGTCGCCACCCACCCAGCCCATTTGATTGGCTCTGCCTGCATCAAAAGCACTGACATGCTTAGATACATCAGCAGTTTTGCAAGCTGGCAATGCAATGGACCACAGCCGTTGTGACCAGCATTCTAACATGCTTCAACCACAATACAGATGGTGCATTGCAGCTGCTGTCACTTGGGCCCTGCAGGTGAATTGCTCAAGGAGCACAGCCAGCAGGCACAAGCAGTTCATTCAACACCGGTACAACAAAGACGGTGATAAGTTCAAAGTGATCAGCTCGGCTATGCAAGAGAACATGGACCTTGTTTGAAACGCGCAACTGAGCATTGCAGGCAGCATCATTAGGAGCAGAGGAACAGGCCTCAGGAGTGTGCAGTGCAATCACAAGCAGCTGTCACACCTGGAGCTGACCAAAGAGCGTTTCAGCAGCAGCATACGCCTTTGCAATGCCAGACACATTGGCCTCCACGATGCGCTTGAAGAAGCCAGGCCTTTCACTTGCCTCCGAGACGCCCTGCATTAGCAATGACAAGCTGGTGATAATCAAGACCAGGCTTGTAGGCTGTACCTGATGACAGCACAGGAATGGGAAGATGTGCTTTGCTGTCAGGCATCAAGCAAACAGGGTCAGTGTATCATGCATGGTACACTTGTCTCAGGATGGACAACACTATGAACGTACATTCAGTACACGAGTTAAGCTGTCAGGCTATACATAGACAGTCTGACTTGTCCACACTCTCAAGAGGCCAACCTTGAAGTTCAATGGGATTGCAAGCAAAGGTCTGAGCTGGTTTTTGTAATGCGCAACATGAATCTCCTCCAGCGGAGGCTCAAACTGCAGACGGCCGTGCTTGACAGCCAAACTGACATCGATCTGTGCCAGGTTGTCATTGATGCTTTCCAGGCTGCAGCGGTACTGGTAAGCTAGAGCCTGGAAGCAAAAGTGCACCAAATCAGACAAATTGCCCAGGACAGAGCAGACGTTGTGTATTGAGCCATGGCGGTGTACACAGCCGTGATGCTCAGAATTGCTGACATGCACATCTGCAGGTGTGTACAGGACTACGGTACCTTGGCTGAAGCCTGCAATGCTTGAATGACCTGCATGCTCCAGTACACGCTGAAGAACGAGCATTGAGCTGAGCAGCCTGCTGTGTGTACACACCTTGTGAATTTGGTGGTCCCAGTGCAGGCGCCACACAGCCTGGGACTGCATGGTGAAGCCATCCTGCTCCACTTGGATGAACAGCTGTCTGAGCTCCTTGATGCCAGCGGCCCACTTGTTCTTGGCAGAGACAAGGTCATACCCCATCAAGGCAATCACTTTGTCACCTGCCACCTTGTGCCAAGTTTTCAACACCCTGCAGCAGGCCATCTCCCATGTGTTTGCAGTGCTCCAGCTAAACGCCCACAAACAGAGCCGCGTCCATGATAACCAACCTAGAGTAGCACTGTGCCATTGACTCAGGCGCATGCCATTGCACTGCTGTACATTGCAGCGCAACCAAATGTCCTCGGGGCCAAAAAGCAACTTGAAAACAACAGCTCTGAACATGGGTCAACGGAAGCCATGTTACCGGACACGATAGCAGGACAACCGGTTGGTGTTGATGCAAAAGCTATCCCTGCGATTTCAGCTGAAGATAGGGCACACAAAGCATCACTCAAGGCCAAGCATTGTGGTCAGTTTGTGAGTTGAGTCAAGGCTAGGTGAATGGCGAGACCTGTTCTTCTGCTTGAGCTGCTCAGCGACCTGCTGCAAGCGCCTGACATACCCCTCCAGTGCAGCAGAGTTGCCCCAAGTGATAGGCCTACCCATGCCATCCTTTGGGTTCAGCAGCACATTCTCAAAATCTTGTGCATACTGCATGACAAATCCCAGCGTCAGTTCCACATTAGGCACTCAGATCTGAGAAAGCAGCACCCGGCTGGAGATGAGAGGTCAGAAGAAGAAGAAGGCTCCTAGTAGGAAGAAGATTACAAGTGTTGGCCAAACAAGTCTGGCAGAGCCTCAGCAAGTTGATGCAAAGGCTGGAGCAAATGCAGCACATATTGCTTGCCGTTTCAGTAGCTGCTTTGGGCCTTGACTGCATGAGCAGACCATGGCAGACAGCACACATAAGCTCCAGCAACAGACTTTGCTGTGGGCCTCACCTGAAGCAGCATAGGCTTCTGACATGGTATGATCTCAGTGGCACTGTTGTTGTAGAAGTTGACGACTTGCTTCAGGAGCAGGCCATGGCGATAGAACTTGTTGGCTGTGTCTACCTCTGCCAGTATGTCCCTGCTGACTCCAAAGCCAATGGACTGCAGCTGCCTGACCTGCAGATCAGACCAGTCGGTATTCAGGGCATCTGCGCGTATACATTGCAGTGTTGCCTCCTGGTGCATTGCAGAGTTCACCCCTATTGCTGCTGCTTGTGTTCCCAAGTCTGACTCTTGGATGTACATGCACATATACAGGAGCCGATGAGCCCCTTCTGGCTCAGGCTTTGCTTGTATCTGGTGCACCATCTAGGCCCCCGTTGTATGGGTAACGCAGTCAGGTATGCCACTCCTTACAGCGTCGATTTACAAGACTGCCTTACTTCTCTGAGCAGCACCACCAGGTCCTCGTTGTAGTGAAGCTTGATGCGCCCATTGCGGCTGTCCATGTCCATCAGCTTGCCAGACTGGTCCATCTTGATGTTGCTCAGTTTTTCCACGGTCATTGCATTCCATTCTGAGAAGCAAGTCTGTTTCCAGGCTTGCAGTTCCTTCACGAGGTCCTTGGCAACAGCTTGGCAAGCCAGTACTGCTGCATTGTGGGCCAAGGGCTTCCTGTTGTCGCCTGAGCAGGTAGGCCATACATGTGAGCAGAAGTGATCGACGAGTGTGCCAGCAGACTCTGTCTCTACGAAGTCAATTGTAACAGAGTTGGGAACCTGGGACCATGAGCATCAGACCTCTCTACACACTTGGGGTTTGTGCCAAAAAGTGTCCAACTTTACGTTTCAGACAACATGGATCTAATCAGACAACATGGATCTAAAATGTGTTTGCTGTACTGTGGTGTTTCTATTTGAGGGGAAAATGTCACAGCGGCACTTCATACAGTGACAAACAGGTGCGGTAAGTTCTATCATGCTGTGCTGAGCATGCACATTCTCATTGATATTTGCTGTGAAAGGTCAGGTGCCACATGCAGAACAAGCCACAGTGCTGTATGGACTCAACCTGCAAGACCTCTCAGAGCTGCCATGCTTTGCTCTGCCTTCTGCTGGCATTGCAATGCCCACATGAGATCATCCACAATGCTGGGCAAGTTGATGCCAGTGGTCACAGCACCTGACTGCCGCTGCACGCGGTGATTATCCTGTCAGGCAGCAGCAGGCTCAGCAGCGTTGCAAATTGGCATGGCAACTCTGTGTGCATCAACTGTTGACAGTGACATGATGACATGCCACATATACATTGTGTGGACAGACCTGAGCTCTCTGCTCAAAGTTGGATTGAATGCTGTCCAGATACTGGTCAATCTGCTGCACAACTGCCAGCAGCTCGTCCTGCAATGCTGCTGCTATTGCTGGACGGCACAGCAGCCCTGAATACCGTTTAAGCGCCTTGAACACCTGCATCACAGCAGTCAAAGCTAGTTACCGGTCACCAGATATACCTTTTGATTGCCTGAAAGCAAGCAAACCACTGCAAAGTAGCGTAGCTCCAGGGCTTCCATTCAACCTGGCACAAGACACCTAGCAGAAGTGTGAAGACACAGCTGAGGCAAGACAATTCACAAAAGGTGAGGTGCTACGGCGGAGGGCACTGTGGCAAGTTGCAGTGCTGATCTGACAAGGCTTGCCTGACTTGGCTGCATGACAGCACCAGAGGCCCTGTCTGCATGCTGAGCGACTGCTGCTGTCAAGGCAGGCAGAATGGTGGCCCTCAGGGCTTCCTGCAGCTGCTGACTGATGCGGCGTTCAATGGGCACCATCCTTGACTCAAAGCCAGCTTTTGCAGTCATCCAGGCTGGAGTGGCGTAGTCGCTGATGTGGAAGGGGTTCAGCTCTGTAAACGGTGCAAACACTTGAGCAGCAGCCTGCAGCAAAGACAGCCATACCTAGGTGGCCATCTGGCATTATGCATTGCCCTTTGCTGCCTCGACGTGTTGTAATCAGTAGAAGCAGGGCACAGTCAGCAACTTTCCGCAGGTCAGTTGCTGCAGTCCTGTTGTAGCAGTGCTTCCAGTGGCAGAAGGCAGTGCAGAGTGTGCACATTGTGAGTTTGCAGGGCAGCAGCAGCACTCACAGACTGATCAACTGTGTCGGCAGCCAGCAGCTCAATGAGCTCCACATGAGTCTCTCTCATGACCAGCACCTCATCCAACCGCTCATTCAAGCTGTCAAAAAACTTGTCTTCGTACCTACAGCATGAACTGCTGCAATCAGCCACTGAGAACCATCTGGCACCTGATCAGGCAAGAGCATGAGTGATATGGTCAGATAAGTTTGATACACAGCACCAGTAAGATCTGAGCATTTGCAATATGGGGCCAGATGAAATACTGCTCATACCTGCCCTCCCAGGTGTGAGGGCTAGCCAGCCACTGTAAGCTGGTCAAGTCATGGGTGCACCTGCTCCACGCATTCACAAGGCGTTGCGCCCCATACAAGCTTGCCTCCACATCACTGCAATGATCATTCATACAATCAACTGCTGCGGCGCAGGCGTAACGTAGTCTAGGGCTGCTGCACAGGCATAGACAATTGGCAGCTGAACCACTGCAGTGCACCGGAACATGGTGTGCAAAATGTCGTTTGATTTGACACTATTCCCCTACCAGCCTTTGGCGCGAACTTGTGTACATCCTTCATTGAATATATATACAGTTTACAAGCGTTGCATGGCTGATGGTGGGCTGCAGGTGCACTGCACTTGTGGGCAGATAGGCAGGCAAACAGAGGAGCCAAAAGTTTTGCCTGGCTTGCCATACTTTGCTGACATGCATGCACAGCAGCTGTCTGCAAGTAAGAATATGTCAGTATAAAAGGACAGGATGCCAGCAAGCAAGGGAGCTGTACCCAAAAGGTGTCTGCCAGAACTTTTTGGGACAGTGCCCTTGCAGGAGGCCTGCCAGCATCATGGCAAACAGCTTCATGAAATGTTGTGCACGCCTCTGGCCCCAGGCAAATCCATCTGCACCATGGCATACTCAGCAAGCACTGCATGATAAGACTATTGCAGGCAGCAGTGTACTCATTGTCTCTGAAGAGTGAAGCTGCCTGGGGTGACAAAATGACATCAGCTACAAACTCATTAAGGAAGCAGTGCAGCAATTTGTGCTGCAAATTTCGATGTGCCTACTAGGGTTGTCACTCAGTTCATGCTCTGTTACTGTATTTTTGGCTGCTATGGCAGCAGAGTAGCAAAACATTCCACACATTGCTCATGAGCAAGCCACTGACCAGGAGCATCTGAAGCCTCAAGCTCCCAAAGCGCCTCAAGAGTCTGGTGCAACTCATCAATCAGATCTAGCGCTTCTTCTTCTGGGAGAGCCCCAGTGGCTTTGCGTAATTGCTGCAGCTTGGGGCTGACATGCGCAAAAATCTGTGTTATGGATGCTGCTCTTTGCTGCAAGCCTGCTGGACAGGTTGAGCTGGCAGCCAGGTCAGACCACAGCTGAAATTCATCTTCTGGTCGCAGAATGGCTGACAGTGGTGCATGATTGGGCTCAACAAGCTCCGCTGCATAATCTTTGACCTAGGCAGTCGCCGGCAGCACTCATCAGTTAAAGTTGAGACTTGGAAGTAAGGCAGAAAGGCGAATTGCCAGGTAGGCTGGGGGGAAGGGGGGGGGGGGGTG
>JAABUP010002541.1_pt1 | contig 34966 bp, 57 predicted proteins | sample 5559201 | NCBI WGS metagenome assembly JAABUP01 (sample SAMN10711887, study PRJNA513373) | rock metagenome | isolation source: Antarctica rocks | place: Antarctica
AGACCTCCCTTTGGGTGGCAGGCAGCAGCTCACCCTCCCGGTGCAGAGACTGCAGGGCTGCTACTAGATGCAGCTGCACTGTCTCGTTTTGGACCTGTAATGGCAGCCTGTCTCAAGTTGCTGTCTAGTATGGCTATGTATGCTACTGCCAAGAATTGTTGTACCAGTGAAAGTGAGCACATGCTTCTGTGTGCAGAACAGACAGGCTGTCACAAGGCAGCCAGTTCCAGCTTGTCAATACAAGCTGCTTGCTGGCACTCTTCAGGCTCAAATAAATGACAGCACTTCTGCATTGGTCAAACAAGTTCAGCACAAATGGCATTCGTTCAGCGTGACCCAGCAGTGAAGGTGCCGGCTGTGGGCTCCTCCTTCTGCATGCAGGACTCGAGCATCTAGGTGAGGTTCCCTCCATCCCTAACCCTCTTTGCCTGTACACACTTTGAAAGCATCACAGTGAAAAGGGGTTGCGAGGTCACCTCGCAGGTGTCTGCAGCTCTGAGAGCCACAAAGCAGGCATGTGCCAAATCCTGCAGCTGGGCAGGCACACTGGCTGGGCCTCGCCTGTGCACATAGGTCAGCACCATCAGCACCTTCTGCAACAGGAACTCCATGGCAGACTCGCCAAACTGGGCCACATGGATGGTCAGCGAACGCAGAACCAACAACTGAACCTGCAAGGCAGCATGCCACTATCAAGCAACCTGCAGCTGTGTCTGCCATTTGGCACATGTACCATGAGCATAGCATAGACCGCAATTTTGCATGATGCAGCTGGCCAGAGCCATGGAAAGGCATGCATCAGTGAGTCACACATGCTTGAACATGTCCAGCTGCAGTCGACATGCAGCTGACAGCTGACCTGAGGCTGATTGTTGGTGACGAGGTCATCAAGGTGACTGTACAGCCTTCCAGCCAGTTCTGGGTTACCACCATGCAGAGGCAATAGCTGAGCCAGGCCCTCAATAGCTGCCGCTTGCACTGGACTGTCATCGTCCTCAGACAGGCTTTGCAGTACTGGCAGCACCTGGCGTACCACCTGCACAGATGCAAATGCCTGTTGTTTACAGCCTCATCTACGAAGAATTTCATGTCGAGGGCGGCATGTAAAGGCCTGTATGACATGTCCAGCATCACAAAAGGGGTGTACCATATACTTATCACCAGGACAGGCGGGAAAGCTGCTGCTGGTCAGTCACTTGCAGCAGTGACGAAGGCATGCAAGCCAGCGCTTGGTAGACATCGCAGGAGAGTGTATCTCCAGTCTGGGTCTGACCCACCTGATGTCGCGGTAGACACGGAGCTAGAGCACAGGCACAAGCCACTGCACAGCGGCGCACATCTGGGTTGTGCTGGGGCTGCAGAATCTTCATAACACATGCAACAGGGCCTTGCACCTCTTGGAAGGCTGCCGCAAAATGCACAGCTGCAAGCACCTCCTATGCGCACAGCCTGGTGCGTCAGCAACACGCAAAAGATGCCCCACAGTGAATCACTTCAGGACCTAGCAGGATGATCAACAGCTTTTCACAACGCACAGTCTAAACTTGCACAGCATGCCTGGGCACAGCAAAGCATCCAACTGACAAGCAGGTTCCCCAACCATGATCATGTACATTTCATGGCTGCACTGGCTGGCTGCCTTGGTGTCACAGAGCAATGCATGCATCAACAAAACTCTACCCCAGAAGCTGACCTCTAAATGCTGCACGGCCCAAATGCTTTCAACAGCATCATTGTCTTCTTTCTTGCTGCCTTGCATAAGGCCAAGTAGCAGGTCCTCTAAAATCTTGCCATCCAGCTGGCCATACGGCAGCACACCAGATAGCAGTATGGGCAGCACGGTCACCCTGCCTACGCGTTCTGCTTCACTGCTTGTGCAGCGCAACTCATCAACCAACTGCATGGCAACAGACCAAACGCACTTGACACACAATCCTGAACTGTTAAATTATGAAGTGGCGCCTGCATACTCAAAATTCACAGCTTATCTTGCCAATAGCGCACTTCTTTACAGGTGCATAAGTGTTTGACAATTGCTTCATATTGAAGCATGTATGTTGCAGGTGTCACAGCCGTACCTTGAGGACGTGCTCTGGTGTATGATGCGCAGACTCATCCGCATCTGGCAGCGCAGCACTAGCAGCAAAGACAGGCTGAATGAGTCCTTTGGCCAGTCCTGGGCCCAAAGTGAGGCAGGTTGCCTTGACTGCTGCCGAGAACCGCCTCCTGCAAAAGCCATTTGAGCTAGTTTGCTTCTCTTCACCGCTGTTGTGTATGACCAACACTGCTGAAGCCGCAGGTAATGTGTGGAGGTGAACTTGGTACTTGTGTATGTAAGGGTCTATGTGCTGTACTTTTGTGATCCTTGCATGTTTTACCATAGCATCTCAGCGTATGCGTGTAGAGAATGGTCACATGACGTCATGAATGAGTACACATGTATACCTGACTGCTTCTGTTTCTGTCTGGGGCGCCACCATCCGCAAAGCCTTGATCAGCAGAGGAAGCGCTTGACTAGCCAAATATTCGACCACTGCCCATTCTGCATGATCTGCAGCTGACAGCCATGCTGCAAAAGCAGCATCAGCTGCTGATGTGCTGGTGCTGGCATTTTGCCCAGCGCTTGGCAGGCTTGCATTGGACTCCTGAACTTGCAGAGCACTGGCTTCACCCTGCTGTGCATCTGGAGCCACTTCCTCTGGGCTAGCTTGCGGCAAACTGGCTGCTTCTGCTGACTGTGCATCTGGGGGCAGGTGAGTGGGTGACTGCAGTGGGTGCTGTGTGACAGCCTGCACTGATGGACTAGCAGCAGCTTTGGACATGCCAGGGGATGGGTGACCCTGTGCATCTTTCTGCTGCTGGGTCACAGTTGAAAAACTCCCTGCTTGGGAACTGACACTTGCAGACGGCAAGTGTGTCCTGCCGTTCGATGCAGCGATGACTTCCAGATTGCCTTGGGTGAGTGAAGAGGTTGTGCTTGCAGGAAGTGCCTGAGGGCCGCTGATGTTGTCATCATCATCTGCCATGCTTTGGGCAGTGGATAGGCGGGTGGAGGTGTCTGGGGCTGAGCTGCGAGGAGAGTCTGGTATGAACATCTGCGTTGAGGGTGGGGCACTCGTGGCTAGTAACACTTCTTCATCTGCAACAGCATGCAATCCTTGACTGACATGCTCGGATCTTGTATGCTCTCCTACTGCTCTGACTGTTGCATAATGGTCATCAGCCATCTTGCCCTGAAATGATGTACTTAGAGGGTCATCTGTGCCAGTCAGGCTTAGTGGGGTGTGAATCAGCAACTCCCTGTAGACAAGGTTGTGCACAATAAAGGCGACTTGATTTGCTGCATACCTTCTGAATGAAGGGCACGCCCAATGTTCAGCACAGCAGCAGCTTCTCGCTTGATTGTGGCATGAAGAGCGTCATGCGCCCCATCTGGGTTTGAGTCGTCTGGCAGATAAGGTTCCCCTGCCCAGGAAGGGCGAGTCTGCAGCGCTGCGTGGCGTAGGTGAGGTAACAGGCTAGTGTACAGCCGCAGTAGCACTTGCACCTGCATCAAACACAGGGCAACGTTGAGTTAACACGCTAGTGAAGAGCCGCTGTAGCACTTGCACCTGTACCAACACGCGGTTGCAACACCGCACAGGATGTCATGTGCATGTTCAGCAAAGCATGAAATCTGATGTCGAGGCTTGTGCAGACAGATGTGAGAGGCTTGTGCGGAGATTCAACACTCATTGCTGTCAGGTATGGTCTTGCAAGCACAGGCATTCAGGGTGCTGCTGTCAGCATCTGGATCTGAAGTAGGTACAGCAGCAGGCCTTGTGGATGTCAAGAAACAACAACATGCCTGGCGCTGCTGATGGTCATTGACAGCCCTCAACTCAGCCTGTCCTTCCTGCAAAAGCTCTTCAGATGTGCCTGCCAAAAATGGACACCTACAGACAAAGACACAGCGATGTGTCGCAATGACATCTCAACTGTCAGGATGTCAACTTGGTACATACAGGAACACGCCAACTGTACTAGGCAAAGAAGCACAGAGTCATGAGTTGAATGGCATCTACCGTTCAATCAAAGCTCTGATCTCGCTGAGGACTGCAGGTAAGAGGGATGTGTGCAGCAGCCTGATATCTGCCATCCATTTCAGGACGCCAGGCAGCAAGTGCTCAAAGGACGCATCCACAACATCCTGAGATGGATCTTTAGCTAGCTGTACAAGCAGGTTTTGCACCTGCATGAACACACTCCAGATAAGTGACCACTGCTGGACTGTTGTTGCACCTATATCTGCACCTATCAGACTCCTGGCATTGCCTGATGTGCGCCAGACAGCTCAGTCCCTGCACGTATTGCAACTTTGCAGAAGCATGCAGATTGCATACGTACAAGGTAGAATTTGAGGCTGGCGCAGACAGATGCAGACCTATCAATGCCAGACAGGTCTGTAGTGATACTAAAAGCCTGGGGCGGGCATCTACATTGTCAAAGCAGCAGATGCTTACTGCTTGGAATTTGTCCAGATCTGGCAGCAGCGGCAGCAGATGTGTGAGGCTATGCACCACTGCTCTGCGCACAATAGCATCAGCATCTGTAGCCATTTGCTGCAGAATAGACAGGATGAGAGATGGCCGCATCTCTGAAGCAACATATGGTGCCAGTGCCCCACAGGCCTCAGCAACCAGAGCTCTGCGCTCAGCATGTCTGTGATTCACCTGAAGAGAGGATAGTATTCAAACACGGACCTGAGCACATGCTGAGTAAAGGGGGTGCTGCAATCATCAGACAATGATAAATCAGACTGACACACACAGGTGGCTCACAGCGGCTTGGTATAGTTCAGAGCCAACTTGCCCCACCAGAATGCAAAGCACATGATGCATTGCTTGATTGGGCTCAAGCCCAATGTGATAGCCCAGCAGAGCCAGGGTCGGGCTGTCTGACTAGCTTGCTCATTGTCAATGTATGTCAGGACTTGTGGCAAGGATGCAGATAGGCTGCAGAGATTTTGTCGTCAGTAAGGTACCTGTTCCCAACACTGTGGCAGAAGCTCCTCAGCGGTGCGGCTGGGACCAATACGGGCAGCCAGGTCTGCACAGCTGTCTGCAATCAAGCGCCTCTGAGCAGTGTTGGGCTTCTTGACCAGGTTGAATAAGGCATGAGTAAGCTTGTCCCTGGTTCCAGCATCTCTGTGCTCTTGTATGACTGCCAGAAAGACAGGCAGCACCTCTGCACAGCAAAGCAATGCATACACTGACAAGAGCTGGTCTGAAATGTTAGAAAAGACGATATCAATGTTGACTTGGCAGCAAGCACAACAATAGCATGAGATTGCCAATACTTTGCTTCATACACTGGGTTGATGTGAGATGTGCATGCTATAGCTTCCAGAGGTGAACAGTCTTTTTTGCACATATGTGCCACATGACTTGGTGGGATTTGAATGTGTCAAATGGGACCCTTGCGGGTTGGCAACATGCATGCAGGCAGCGCCTCTCACCATCACGCTTATTGATCAACATGTTGGGGACAATCTTAGGCAGCTGTTCTGCTACTACCCTCAGCGCGGCCTCTGCTCCTAGCAGAGTGGGCCCTGCGTTGTCTCCATTCTGTAGCGTGCCCTCATCTGCTGCCTGTATACGTGTTGTGTCAAGGACTCAACACTAACAACATTATCATCATCAGCAGCTGCAGTGCTGTATGGACTGGGCATGCCAGGCAAGCAGTGCTGTCTATTTATGTTTAGGATGAGGCAAGCAGAGTGATTCCACAGCAGATGCACACCAGCTTCTGAACGTCCAGAGCATGCTTGCCTCAATACCACAGTAGTGGCATCAAGAGTCTGCAGCTTACCTCTGATGCTTTACCAGCTGGGCGTGTCTCAGCATCTGTTTGCACTTGATCAGCTTGCTGAGCTACCAGATCCAGCTGGCGCTGCAGGAACTCCATGTCTGCCCTCAGGCGGGCTTTCTCCTTGGTCATGACATCAAGAGCCTCCTGCAATACTGAACCCAGCAGGGATCTGTACATATAGCCAATTTGAGCAGCTTCATTGTCTGACTGCATACAGTTTGCAATAGACACCCAACCTCGCGCTCCCATGCTTGAGCTCATGAGAGTCTGAGTCAAGGTCAGTCCTGGATTCATGTGTTTGCTGATGATCAGCTGGCAAGATTTTGAATCAGATGCATTTCGCCCAGGTCATATTTGGAAGCATATGCAACATGAAGGAACCAGCAGCACAATAAGGCAGAAGAGTAAGTGCACCTGCAGACTTGCAGATGTAGCATCAGCAGCTGCAGCTTGCTCATTGGCCTGCTGCTGCTTTACCTCAGCCGCCTGCGCCACACAGGCACAAAGTATGCTGAACCTGACTTGACTATCAACATCAGGCCTGAGTAGACATAATGGGGAGCATGCATCTGTTGCATGACTCTGTTGATGGCTGGGGCAAGGGAACTGGCAGTTGGCACATTGTGAACAAGCTGTCTGTTTGGCTTTACGACGCAGACAATGTAGCATAGAGATTAAAGTCATAGATATATACCTGCCTAGCCTCTGCAGCTGCAACCTTTTCAGCGTGACCTTGAAACAGATCTATCAGACTGGCAGCATCTTGTGGTAAGGCAGCAGGGATGTTGCTGCCACCTTCCTCCGAAAGGGTCAGTGCTGTCAACTTGTAGCCTTGAGTTACCAGATAGGCTCTGACAGCAGCATTCAGCAGTACTACCTCACTGCACATCATGAAGAGTGTGTTTGCAATTCTTCACTTGGCAGTGCAAAGTCAAAGCTTGCACTTACACAGAAACATGGCTCGCGAAACATGGCTCGCAATATTGGCTGCTGCAACAGTCATGATGTACCTCTGAGAAAGACTTTCTGATTCAGCAGCAGTGGAGTTGTGTTTTGTTCCAAGCCTTGCAATGTTGCCATTGATTTCTGCTGGTGTCTGCATTGTCCCTGATGCATCAAGACGGGCGGCTGAGGCAGTTGACACAGCACTTGTTGTGCTGTTCTTGTAAGACGCCTGCAGGCAATTGGATTTGATTCATGACTGTCATGCATGCATCTACCTGTTATTTTATATGTAATATCCCAGGAACACTATGTTGGTGACAAGCAGCTTGGCCACATACCTGAGTCTCAGCCAGATCCTCTTTGGCAACACGCAGCTCATACTCAACCATGCCAAGACGCTCCTCACGCTTGCGTGCCAGTTGCTGAATATTGATTGCTGCAGAAAGCAGCATACATCAATATATCAATATAGCTAATTGCAGGCTACTAGGAATCTGCTGCCTGCATTGCGCATCTCTGCAGGGTTGTGTAGACATGCTGCCGTACCATCGTTGGGGTCATACTTTGCAACAACTTCAGCAGGGAATTTAGCTTGATCACTGAAAAAGTGCTGCAAGGAGTCGACATCCTCCTCGTTGCCAGCTTCTTGAGCCTCTACCAGCAGCTCCAAGGCTGTCAACAAGTAGTTGTGCGCCAGCAGGTATTGCACCACCTGCACACAGCTTGCGCTCTGGTTAGACAGGGGGTACCGAGTAAGGATTGTCCGCCCATCGTGTCAATCTCACTTGCTCGGGTTGCGCTGCTGGGACGCCTGAAGGATTGTCATGAGCAGCCTGTTGCGACATTGTGTCTAAGCCGGCATAAATGCCGGAAGCCGACAGAGTTTGACGCACGAGCAGCTGTGAGGGGCAGGACAGATAACTGTGCGCGCAAAGCGTCCAGCCTTTGCAGTCCTTTGGCGATTCAGTGGAGTCTCACGAGACAAATCATCCGTGAGTAGCATCCGCAGCAGCAGCAGCAGCGCGTTGACTATTCGATCAGGCGTAGTATTCAAAGTGAAAGACTGCCCTGCCAATCAAAGGGCTCAGCCATGGAAAAGCCCCGACACAGGTCTTGGCGCGACGCATGATAGCTATGTTGCGCTACAGCTGGTGCACACTGAACTGCCTGGGTCTGAGCTCTTCATCTGAATGCATCTTTTTCTGCACGCCGCTGGTGTCTTCGGTTAACCTCGTAGACCTAATTGCTGATCGGTGGACCAGATCAAAGCTGTTCACAGGCAGCGTGGTGGTCGTGATGAAGTAGCTGGCATAGGCTTGCTCAGACGATATCATTCGCGAAGACCTGGCATCTCACAATGTTGGAGTCCCATCCTCTAGAGCAATATTGCTGACCTAACGTGACTGGCAAGGCTGATCAGTGCTTGTCTGGTATGGGAGACCATGATGGCATGGATGACAGCAAGGTCCCTATCTGTGTGGAGATATGCCTGACACCCACCAGTACAGCAGGGCCTTCAGACGTCAAGCACGCAGTCGAACAGTATCTGAGCACAAAGTCACTTTGGTACCGAGAAGGACCAATCCCCTTACCTCCCAGAGAAGAGGCAGACCCATACCTTGAGGCTCATGTCAGCTCTTTGACAGTAACAGACATTGACAAGCATAGTGGCGTAGCTGGAGTCCCAGTTGGCAGCATGCTCCTGTTCTGGCAGGTGCAACTGACACTGGTTGTGTATCAGCTGAATGAAGAAGAAGTTGCTGAAGATGATGAGGGGGAGGACAGCGTTGCTTCTTACAGGTAGCTTCCACATCATGTTTTTGAGTTGCGGCTCACGAGTCTGACCCTGTGTGCACATTGCGCAGCATGCCATTTCCGGTCATGGACTCAAGCTGAGTAGGCTGCATGTGCTGAACACAGCACTTGAGCAACCTGCAATATTGCAATTATCATTCCTTCAGTGCACATGAGGCAGCTGTGTGCCCAGCTTGACATATGCTTTGTACCAGTCATTGAGACCATGGCTGACACTGCTGAATAGCCAACACGCATTGATACCTGCAGAGAATGGCAGCTGCCATCTCGACAGTTCCATGGGCTGTGGGAGAGCCTGGTCTACGACACAGAGATCAAGCCGCGCCTGTTGCAGTATGCCTTTAGTGCCCTGCTGTTTGCCGATCGGCATGTTAACAACCAGCTGATCAGCTGGAACAGAGTAGTGTTACTTCATGGGCCTCCTGGCACCGGCAAAACCTCCCTGTGTAAAGCCCTGGCCCAGAAGCTCAGTATACACTTTGGAGGCAGGTATGTCAGGCTTGATTGAGCACTTGATGTGACCAACCTTGTCCAATATGGCAATATCGTACATGGATGCGTGGTTGCAGGTACGCTCAGGGTCAGCTGATTGAGGTCAATGCTCACAGCCTTTTTAGCAAGTGGTTCAGTGAGAGCGGCAAGTTGGTGTCACGCCTATTTGCCAAGATTCAGGTCAGTGGTTGAAGCAGAAGCCACCTGTACATGTGCGTATACCTCTTTGACATGCTGCAGCGGTGATTGCGTTGCATGGGTTGCTAGCATCACTTCACAAGTATATGCGAGCTGAGATGCCAAAGGCATATGTACATAAATCATCTCCTAAGATATCTCAATTAGCTGTGACGGCTCAAGCCTGGTTCACTGCACCAAGATGCTGGAGGTGCATTGACATTGGCTGCTGGCGCTCATGACAGGAGATGATTGATGAGGAGGACTGCCTGGTGTTTGTGCTGATAGATGAGGTAGAGAGCCTCACATCAGCCAGAAAAGCTGCTGTCTCAGGCTCAGAGCCGGTTGATGCCATCCGGGCTGTCAATGCACTGCTGACTCAGCTGGATGGTCTGAAGGCCCACTCAAATGTCATGGTCTTGACCACCAGCAACATCACAGAGGCTATAGATCTAGCATTTGTGGACCGTGCTGACATCAAAGCATATATTGGTCCTCCTCCGTTGCATGCGCGGTATGAGATCATGCGTACATGTGTAGAGGAGTTGCAAAGGGTCGGCATCATTACTGACTCATGCTCGCCGGTGCAATATCATGAGATCAGCAGTGACAGGCGAGCTAGCACGTGCATGGATGAAGGCGAGACTGCACAGCAGATTGTCAGCAGAGCCTTGTTGCAAGCAGCAGCTGCCACAGAAGGCCTCAGTGGACGAGCCCTTAGGAAGCTGCCTTTCCTTGCGCATGCTACATCCACCCACAGAAGCAGCAGCTGCAGCAGTCTGCAGTTCATTGCTGCATTAGAAAGGGCTGCTCGTATGGAAGGGCAAGACCGTGCGTCTCTGGCGGGTCTTGCAGAACCACCAAGTAACAGCTTGCAGAATGGACATCAATGACATGCAAACACTTCTAGCTGTGTCTTCAAATAGTACCTTTACCTGCAACGCCTAAGGCCGTACCTATCTGATTGTCACAAGCAGTTGCATTCTGAGGCGTTTGCTATATTTCAAGATTTACTGCTGTTACAACCTGTCTCATTCACTGACCATCTCCATTACACATATACTAGCGTAATGTCTCTGTAGCACACTCAACAATTAGCAGCCTTGGAAGATGTGTCTGCCAGTCTATCGTACGCAAGACATACTGTGTTTTCGCTGGTGTATTCAGCAACAATATGGCATACATACCATACTTAGCAGAGAGCGTGTGCACAATACGTATGTGGCTGGCACCGCCAAGACTGCAAGGACCATGGTTCGTTTGCCGACGACTTGCTCACGCCAAAACGCCAGCTACTACAACCGCCATGCAATGTGCACAGCTTCTGGTGTGCACGCACAGAGAGAGATATATATATTTGTCTGACTGACCACTGACCTTAGGGTTATTTCCTGTGATTTGTCAGATTATGTCATGAAGCAAAGGGTTTGTGTGTGACTAAAAGTCTTACAAAACAGGGCCCTTTAGTAAGCAATGTTTTAAAGATTTGAAATCAGACCCTATCTGTCAGCCTAAATGCACCCTTGGTACTAGGTTTTCAAGGCCAAATCATCAGCCAGTACTTAAGGCTGTAGATAATTCCCTAATACCATAATACCACTTTTTTTCAAAAACTTTGTATAATATGGAGATAACAGTTAATTTTCTATATGAGAGGAGGAGTTGGCCCTTGTGGTATTATGATTACTAAGGCAGTCTACTGACACACATAAATAGATAGACTCTTGTACAAAGAAAACATCAGACACATACATGACAGAAAAACAATAACAGGCACACATAAAATTTGACAGACACAGGCTGTTCTGACTCCTGTCTGCACACTTTGGCACATACGCCCTCAACCATAAAGGCAGCCAAAGTTTGGCTGCTGCAAGAGCTAACACACTTCACTGAGGTATCTCATATGCCATTCTACGCAACAATGTGTTCTTGCTATCCAGCTGCTAATCATTTTGCCATCATCCTCCATGTAATTCAAGATACTGTTGTAACTGACGTGAACATGTACGCAATGAGAGCCGAAGTACAAATTTAGGCTTGGCCCTAAACACAAGGTGCACCCCAACTTGAAGCTTACGCTGTTCAAGTCGGCCTTTAACATCGCATACAAGCCATCAACTTGTCTTCTTTTGACTGACAAGCATGGCTAGGTCTATCTTCCTGTCCAAGTCAACTTTTGCAAGCCTGATCACATCATGGTAAATGTCCAGCCAGTCTGCAGCTCAAGCACTTGCAACTTAGACTACAACTGCATCAATGCATTTGCGAAAAGCAATGCATGGCTATGCTTACCTCGCTGCTGCAAGGCCATTTGCGTGTATGTGATGACTTGATTGATTTCTTCTGATAGATCCTTGAGGTTGACACCATATTGAGACAACAATGGCGTGCGCTCTGCACCCAGCACATACTTAGAGCTTCGGTTTGTGGCGCTTACTAGGCAAAAGCAATACAAGTGATGCGCGAGGCCAGCAAGCCATCATTCAGCCAGCTTCTATGCCCAACCTGCGATTGGCCTTGACCTCATCAACTTGTCCTTTCTTTCTTCAAGTTCTCTCAGCCACTCATTGAGTACATGCTCAACTTGATGTCTGTGAATGCTCAAGTTTGGAGCTCCCATTCCTTAACAAAACACAGATGTGTCAAGAAATATAGACACTGTTGAGCAATGCACAAAAAATTGCATGAACCTCTGGAAAGAGCAAATAGGCACTCCAAGTAGATTCACAGACGCTTTGCTATGCAGATCATGGGAGTACAAGCAGCTGCAAGCACTGCACAAAACACATGTACGTCTATTTGCGCTGCATGCCGGGCAGTGCTTATGTACCTGAGCATGCAAAGCCAATAATGATGCGCAGATGCATGTTTCCCAACAAAATGTGCAATACTTTGACTTTACAGCTTCCCACAGTGCACTAATTAGTCAAGATGCAGCGACAGTCACAGGACCTTGACAAGAATCATGCCAATACTGCATTGCGCTTGTTCTATTTACCTGCGTTCTTGACATGCACCTGTATGTTCTCAGCGTGCGCTACATTACTGACCCCACATTTTGCCAGAGTTTTGACAGAAACATTGGCTAGCTCTGTAGGTGACCTGATGTTGTTGTCCCAAAGATCTGTTGCATACTTGCTATATCTTGGGCTGATCTCAATCAAATACTTATTGAGATCAGCTGCGCTGCGGAAGTCTCCCATGCTTCCTGTGCCAGAACAATACGTAGCTCACCTCGGGCTTGAGATCAGCAGACACAGTCAGGTCTATACCAAGTGCAGCATCTTACTGCTGTAAAGATCTGAAGAGCCGCTAGCACAGCTGCTGACAAGCTGAGGCGCAACCTTTACATGAGCTCGTACCTGTGTCTGACAGGCCCAAGTCGTCTTAAGTAGCAGCCAGTGAGCAACACACACCTGTCCATGATATGTCAGCCTGCACAGTCGTCAAATGAGTGCCCTTGCAACTGGACATGGCGAGTCAACACCAACCGCTCTTGGGTGACGAGAGCACGCGCAAAGATCTGCCGGCCTACAGTGCCACACCTGCAGCCCGACACGCGGTTCTCGAACCAAGAGACAACAACGACCGCCCTAAATTGGATAGCGGAGCTAGCCAACGTTTCTGACAATGTCTGCATCGAAAGCAGCAGTCCAACAGCGGAGTTGTGTCCAAGAATTATGTGAGTGCTGACTGGAAACGAGAGGCTTCGTTTGTTGTGCATTGCGAACACACGCGGACAAAAATACAGACTCTTTGCTGTGCATCGACTACCTTCGTGTGCTGGCTCAAACCAGGGCTGCATTCTCGGCGTCGTGCGAGCGTCCAGGGCTAAAGTGCAAAATATGCACCAGACAACACAGGAGTGTCGACTCCAAGGCACCAGCGTTCATCTCACACGGTTTTGCTCCCGTAAGAGGCCATTTGTGGCTTTGTCACAGACTCAGTGCTGCCATGTAAGCCACACCCGCGACCCCAGGCGAGCTTCGAGCGGATCAAGGCCGTCTGTCAGCAGATCAGCGCGTGAGCTGCAGGCTGGGCCTCTCAGAGCAGCAACTCTGGGCACAGCCGAGGCTGCATTTGACTCGATCGAAGCAACAAATGTCACCCCTGAAGCTTTGAGCCAGGCTGCCCAGAGGCAGCGGTTTGACTGGCACAACCAGTGGTATGCAATAGGCTATGAAAGGTGGGCAAGCCAGGAACTCAATACCAACTGCGTCGTTATGGAGTGTCAGCAACATGACATGAGCCTAACCTTGTGATAGTCTGCAGAGACTTTGACCAAAAGAAGCCTAACGCGTTCACGCTTCTGGGCAAGCAGCTGTAAGTGCTCTGTGTTCTCATCCACATTTGTGTATGTCTGAGGGAAGCTGATGACTCTAATAGTCTGGAAGGTCTGCTGTGTCATTTCTGAAGCCTGCAGATCAGAGTGCAAGTCGACTCTCTGCTCGCAGGTGCATTTGGCGAGATGGTAGTGACACATGGCAGGCTTTCCTTGATGTCTGCCCACACAGGCTGATACCTCTGTCTGAGGGCAGAATCACAGACAACAAAGAACTTCAGTGTGCATACCATGGTTGGTGCTTTGAAAGGTCTGGGAAGTGCACAGCCATCCCGCAGGGTGGCAATGCCAGCAATCCACGCACCTGGGCAACTGTGTACCAATGTGCTGTTAAGCAAGGTAAACTAGCACAAGTGACCTCAACAGTGGCACTCACACTCTCAGCCATAGCGGAACATGCATGCAACCAGTCTGCCACACTGAGTTTGTTTGGCAAGACGTTGTCCCATGCTTGCCTCCAACTGTCAGCGCACCCTGACACCTGTATCTTGGCCATGCCACACTGTCAAAACTTGCTGTAGGTCTCATCTGGGTGAAGCCTACAGAGTTGCACATGCTCAGGTCATCCATTCATGCCTCTGGCCCAGCTCAGCCAGACACCTCTGACATACCAATCCTCCCTGAGATTGAGGTAACATTGATGTCATGTGCATACTCTGTTTCTGCTGCATATACCCAATCCATGCAACTGACCTCCACTGTAATCTCAGGGTTTGTAGTATATCCCATCCTGTCTGTCTCAGATCAAGCTTCAACATGGCACTTTGGCTGTCAGAAGCTGACCAGCCAAACAGGAGTTGTGTTGCACAAGTGACCCTGCTGGCAATGTTGCAACTGAGATGACATCATACTGTGATGTTGCAGGAGGGCTGGATTGACTCAGCCACCTTCAGGGACCTGCCCTATGACTACGCCACTCTACTGGAGAACCTGTTTGATGTTGGTCATGTGCCCTTCACGCATCATGCTTCAGTCAGCAAGCGGTCCTCAGCAGATGTGATGAAGCTGGATGTGAAAACACAGACCCCTGCTGGCTTCACTGGCAGAAATGAGCGTGGTCCTAGGAAGGGTCAGCTTGGGTGAGTCACAGCTTATAGCAGGAGCTGACTTTCTACATGTGCCAACTTTGTGTGTGTGCGCGTGCTTTGCCGTGATTTGCAGCCAGGCCTGCAAGAGCAGTGCAGTATGGCAGTGTTGTGATGCCTTTGAGTTGAATCTGTGCTTCAGTAAGATTGCCCATGACAGGGTTGATTGGAGTTTGTGCTGTTACCGTCATTCAAAGGCTTTCAAAGGCATATTTGCCTGAGTAGCAGTGCCAAGGGCTTCACAATCTGTAGGCAGGACCAAAGAACAGTGGCCTTGCAGAACCTATTGAACAGCTCTTCTGCTGCAAAGTGTCTGCAACACCTGAAGGACTCAGCCAACGACTGACAGTGTTTGCGTGCAGGGCACAGGACACTCTGTTTGAGGCCCCGTGCCTAATGAGGCACACAATAGATGCCCAAGCCAGCAAGGGCTTTTCCAACATCACTGCTGTCTATGCCACCCCAACCACCCCCGGCAGATGTAGAGCCATCATCCGCAATCTGTTCAAGTTCAAGAGCCCTGTTCCTAGATTCTTCTTCAGTAAGCATTGCTGTCACACAGCAGATGGCAAAGCTGCAATGCGTGTAAATAGTGTCCAAACGCACTTTTATTGGGCAGTGTCTTGGCTGATATACTGCATCAGTTTTGTAGAGCCAACATCATCATATGCCCAGTGGTCTTTTGGCGCATAATGCTTCTGCCTGTTATTCTCGAATTACTTCTATATAGAGGGGCATATGTGTATCACCAGCACCCTGTCACATGCAACACCGAGATCAGGCGCTGCAGGCGTGCCTATGTGCGAAGCGCGGTGTATACAAAACAGGCGATTTTGGAAATTGCATGCATGGCTGACTGCACAAGCCTGGTGGTGTGACATGATGTGTGTTGCCTGTACAGAGGTTGTGCCGCAGTGGTCTACACATGTGGGCAACAACACAGTGCTGGAGGATGATGTGGTGTTCCTGCATAAGCAGGAGGAGCTGGCTGTGGCCAAGGGCCTGGGCAGAAAGCCTGTTGCACAGGTCAGCACAAACCTCCTGCGCTTTAGGCGCTGCTCAAGCCTGCTGTTTAATTTGCTGGCTCATCAAGAATGCTGCACTCCTCTGCTTGTTGATTGACAATGCATGTTGCACAGGTCAGCAAAAACCAGTTCAACTGTGATGGTAGGCTGTTGTCTGTTCCAACAAACTGTTCCTGCCTGTTCTCTTACCAGTAATTTTCCCCAATTTTGCGTACACAGTCTATACAAATTATATGTGTACGGGAGTGAAAAGGCCCACGAAGAAGAGATAAACCTCCTGCGCTTTAGGTGTCTGCACAAGCCTGCTGTTTGATTTGCTGGCTCATTGATAACACTGCTCTCCGCTTGATGATTTGCCGATGCATGCTGCTGCTATATGGAATTATTGGCTCGCTCCAGTTTTGTCCCTGCTGTACAGCTTTTGGTCTGACATGTTGCTTTGGCTGAAGCTGCTGTGTCCTAAAAAAGGCAGGCGGACCGTTTCACAGCAGGGATTGCTTTACAAGTCATACACAACACAAGGAACTTGTGTGCATCTGAAAGTGCTTGTGTTTGTATTGCAGGTCTATCACATGCCAGGTTCTTCTGACAACTTTGTGACTGCATTCCGGACATGGCTGAACAAGTATGGTGGTGGCGGCCCCTTTGGTCCTATGGATGAAAGCTGGCTTCAGGTGGGGTCCACAGTCAGTGCAATGCACTGCAGTTGCCAACTCCAGTCGAAGTATGCTGGCTCTAGCACCGCAATTGATGACTCTCGTCACTTGAGCTAAACTATGCATGAGAGAGCCAGCAAGCTTGTCCACAGTGTAGTCCCCAACTCCTCAACCTTGACCGCCCAGCTTCTCAAATTTGATTAAGGAATTCGCAGAGCTCTACAGGGCGTGTCAAGTTATATAGGCACTATCCCAGACAGCACTGCACTTGACACTGCAGGCACGTTGACTGGATAGTCAGGACACACAATCAGTCATGCACAAAATCATGCTTTGGTTGCTTGCAGGCTGCTGGCCCTAGGCTCGACAGAGATGCTCTGCTAGACCGGTTCCAGTCCCACACAGCCAACTGCCAGGTCTGCTCAGGCACCCTTCACACAATACAGAGAATACGCACAGCTCTCAAGTACTCCATTGGCAGTCTGGCTGTAAGCGCAGCAATCCTGGCTGCTGTAGCACTGTCTGCGTCAAACTCCTCCATACAAGCAGCAGCACCGCAGCAGAGTACGCAGGGTGTCTTTGCAGCAGGCGGACAGCTTCTCTTGTCGTTGTCAAAGAGGGTGGTTGGGTCAGGCAATCCTGGTGCTGTCATGGCCAGTGCTGCTTTCTGTGTGGCTTTGGCTGTGGCTCTGTTGGGAGTTAGGGGTTATTTGAAGGGCATGGAGAATAAGTTCATTCACGGGGTGTACCCACCTCCACGAAACGTAAAGCAACCGCATGATGAAGCACAGTAGGCATTACTGTATTTTGGGCTGTTTGATTATTGCCACATGGCATACCTAGCTAAGCAAAGTCTCATGCTCTTGACAGCTGTATAATTGTTGTTTACGTCGTGCTGCGCTCTGTTCAAAGTCTCATGGTTAAATGCTTTGGTAGCTAGCAGTCTTATCTGAAGTCAAGCGTGCTGTTTGTGACTGGAAAGACAATATTTATGTATGTCAGACATCAGCAAAAACAGTCATAAGGTGCTGTACTCTGGGCTTGTTGATGGTGATCACCAGCTATGTTGGGCACATGCATTTAGCATCCATCAACTCACTTTCGGTAGCTGACATAGCATCTATATCCCAGCTTTGCTGTGGCCTGATGCACTAGTGGTGGCATCTTGCATCAGACCCTACAGGCAAGGCAGACACCTTGCACACTGTGTAACTCCTCATTTCAAAGCATATGCAAACTTGCTTTTGTGTACGCCAGCATTCTTCATACGACACATTTCACACTCAGCATGTGTCCAAGCACATGTGCACAACAACAGATTGCAAACCAGACTGAGTATGGGCGCATCATTCGCCTGCTACAGCCCATTGGACAAGTCAGTGAAATTGTCATTTGAAATGAACAACTAAATAGCTGATTGTAGGAGTGGCCTTCTCACCTTTTGCTGCACCATGAAGATGGCCCTGAGATGATCCACCATCACGTTTTTGCCAGAGTGGCCGGCCAACAATTCTGGACGTGAGCATCCAGCTGCAATCAGCTGAGTCAGCTCAGGCAGGATGGTGATGCCAGTCTGGGTGTCCTGCTGGAGTGCCTGCCAAATCAGCGTCAGCAGGCTCTTGCTTTCAGGCTCTCATCAACAATGACATTCTCTCAGGGCACTGCCCTGCACAGATCAACTCTGATGATTTAAAACTGGGCTCAGCCAACAGGCATGAGATGCGTTTGACACAAGTCAGCTTTCTCCACAGGCTCAACTCATACGACAGATCTCATTTGCTACTGATTGAAAACAGCTACACTCAAAGATGGCTGTATGAGAAGCATATAGCTCATGCTGTTGGCCAGCAGTGGCAGAGCCTGCACATCCATCACCTGAGGCAAACCAGCTCTCTGTTTGGCAGCAGCAATGGCATCTCTAAGGTCTCCAAGCTTGTCCACAAGACCAAGCTGTAAAGCATCTTGCCTGGTCCACACTCGCCCTCTTGCCACCTTCCGCACTTCAGCAAGCTTTAGCTGCCGGCCGGCCGCTACTTTGGCAAGAAAGCTGTGGTACAGCCTGCCAGGTGTATGCAGCTCTTTCAGAGATTCCTCTTGTGCTGTGATTGGTGTTACTGATGACAGTAACATTTGACAGTAGCGACTTGGCTGCGTATGTGTAACAGGACACTAGGCTTGGCACGTGGCTACAGTCCTGTCACAAAGTTATGTAAGCATGCCTTGCTGAGTGGGTCAGCTGCGCTGTTTGCAAACATGCTCTCAACCATACAGCATGCGCCAACAAAGCGCAAACTCTTGGGCAGGGACAAAAGGCGTTTGAGCGCCCTGCTAAACCCCAAGGCATGATGTGCTAACGGCAGCATGCAGCAGCTCTGAGATTTGGCACTACCTCGCAGGAACTCATGCCATGCAGCAAACAATATGTGCTTAAACACCTTATGTATGGCAGCCACTATATGCATACCTTATATGCTATCATGTTATATGTGTGTATGAACACACGCTATATACGTATGTCATATACTCATATAACATGCAGCACTTACTGGTCAATGCTCTGGTCCACCTTTCTTCGTTGATTGGGAGTGTATGCTGTTGTGGCCTCTGCCATGTCTGCATTACTGCCGACTGTGATAAGATGAGGATCTATGCCATGCCGCCTGAGGTGATGGAATATGTTCAACTTGCAGAAGGCCACTCCAATGCTGCCTGTCAATGCTCCAGGCTGGGCCACAATCTCATCAGCAGCCACTGCAGGAAAGCATGACAACCATTTTAACAATGTTGGTGCCTGATTTACAACCTTCTGAGTGAATTTCATGCTTGTGAGGCAGTCCCTGCGCAAGCACTACCCTTCCATGCACACTTTGCAGCATCTCATTGCGCATGCTCATGTGCAACATTGCAGACACAACACTGCTGCATGAAGACTCAGAGGAGGGTCGGTGGCTCCATATCACAGAGCCATGGTTGCTGATTGTTTTAAGTTTACGCAGTACAACAAAAAAAGTGATATCAAAGAAGCGCAATATTTGTGTTCGTATTCTGAAAGCACCTGAAATCAGGTAGCCGCCACTGGTAGCCATGTTGCCCATGCTGACAACCACAGGCTTGCCACTCCTGCGCACACTCATGACCTCCTCACGGATGGCATCAGACGCTGCTGCACATCCACCTGCACGCATGCAGATCAACACTGCAATCTCATGTCTTGGGCTCACAGGGCTTGAGATGGCACCTGAGAAACAGCAAGCTTGAAAGTCGGAGACAGTAACAGCCAAGCAATAGTACACAGCCAAGCTGAGCAACACGACAGAAAGTCTTTTTTAGGGCACGTCATCAAGCAAAGCATTGTCATTGGCCCATACTTCTGTTGCGAAAGCACCAGGAGGCCAAGTCAGTCTAACAAGATTCAGCAAGGCAGCATGGCAAGCAGACACGCGGACAAACACAGCATGTCAAACCTGGGGAGTCTAGCCTGAGCACCACAGCTCTAACACTCCTGTCAGCTCTTGCCCTGTGCGGCTGCCTGCATACCACCTTGCTAGCAATCTGCTCACCAGCTTCTAGCTGCATGTGGCCTGTATGAATCTCGCCTGCAGCTTGGCCTGCCAAATGTATTGTTTCATTGCGCCCTTCAGTTGTTTGTTGCCTGCAGCTTGTGACATCTGTTGGTTCAAATGAAGCTCTCAATCAGCTGCACATACTCGTAGTATGCACATGCGTGCTGTTGAGCAGCATTGTTGGCAACCCACATGAGAATCATCCAAACCGCAAATGACATTGAGCTGTTGCCTGTCACTGTGATGACTGCTATAGCAGGCGTGCCAAGCAGATCGCCGACCACTGGCAAGTGCTGCAGCCCTGCCCTGATGACGGTATTTTCAGCCCACGTCTGCTGCTCCTGATCCAAAGCTCTGATGTAATCACCAACAGAGACCGCCCTGCACTGACGCACCTCATTGCTGCAATCTCCAGGACCAAGCAATCCTGAGCTGATCTTTTTTGAGACATACACTGTACCCATCTGAGTGGCGCCTCTTGTTGCCCCTTCTGCCGGCTCAACTGTGAACGACACCCGAGAAACTGGTGTCACGCTGTCTGGTATCATCAAACCAGACACGGTATGACATTGCCCTAAGCATGTTTCTGAATGCCAGTCGTTGTTGAAGGCTTCCAGTCTGCTGTGGCTGCTCAGGGCGCTGACCGGAAAATGGGCGTCACAGATGAGGATGCGCTTGTAGCAATGCTCAGCAGTGGTGGCTGTGTGGAGATACTGACGTGGTGGTGGATCTGCTGTGATGTGGCTACAGGCCTGTGACCTGTAGCGGGAGGCTGTCAGGAGACCCTGAGCCACTGCCTCTGCAGCACTCAAGGGTGCAGCGTCAACAGCTGCTGCAACACTTAGTACTTGATGCAGTCAGAACAGCAGTGGCAATAAAGATGTTCTACTGTTCCAAACACCGTCGCAGTTTTTGTGTTGTACCAATAAAAGTGCTTTTCCGTGTCTTTTCATATAATTTGACTCATAGCTGTTCATGATATGGTTTTGACTTTGTCGCCCTGGTATCGGCGTGCAGGAAATTTTGCCATTCAGTTGACAGTGGACAGCGCATCATGTTTCATGGGCTGACCCAGGTACAGTGTCCACAGTGAACAGAATGCATTCAAACATTCAAACATTTGAGCTTTCAAACATTCAGACATGAGCAAACGACCGAGACTGATGAGAGCTTATGCTGGCACACTGTATCATAGTGCAGGCTCCTGTCTGCAGCTATGTGACTGACAATCTGATGCAGCCAACCCTGCAAGTAGGCTTTGACTGCCTCAGCCGCGGGCTTGCTGAACTTCCTGCCAGTGTATTGGCTGTAGCAGTCCTTGTACTCCTCCCTAGCAAAAACCTGGGGACGAATTTGAAGCCTGTCAAGCAGCTTCTTCATGAAATACCATCCCCCACACAGGCCTACAATGGCAAAACCAAAAACAATGGCAAAATCAAAACCAGCTGCGCATACTTTACAACAAGGCTGAGTGGATTTACTGCCAAAGCATCTCCCCAACAAGATGTTGTTGGGTGCATAGAGAATAGCTTGAGCCATACACTCGCAATTGTTATCAAAAGCAGTTGCACAAAAACAACAATGAGTGGTAAACCAACAGCAGGAATCACAACCATCGTTGAAATGCTATGTTCTGTGCATCACTCTGTTTACAAATATTTACAGGGTCTCAAAGGCACTGGTTTCAACAACTTGAGAACACGTGCAGTGACAAACAAGCAACCTGTCACAGCCCATGTCCCCTCCGGCTGAACATACACCTGCTTCAATGCAGATGCAAGGTAGTAGGCATGCGTGCCACATGACTCCGCCCCTCCAAAAGAATCTGTAAAGGCAACTGTGGGAACAGAATCCTGCTTCAAACTCCTGCGCACAAGCAGCTCATTGTTTAAGCAACCCTAATCTCATCACACAGTGTATTTTGACAACTTCTCCACTGCCTGTTGAGACGCTCATCTGCTTGCATGTCAACACGCATGTGACAATTGTATTGTGAGACAACAGCATGCATGCACAAACTTGTAAAGAAGTCCCTGGGCAAGCAGCTTTGTGATGTACTTGGAAATTCAAGCAATCTGGACTTGTACGCAGATGCAACAGCCAGGTTGAACAGTGGCCAGCATGTAACCTGAAGTCATGAACAGCGTTGCGCAACTCCTGAAGCTCAGCCAAACCTTCAGAATTTGTCTGTCAATGCAAGCAACAAGGCCCTGGACACGCTTGTCAGTGCCAGCATGGTGCAGTGCGTCTACAACCTGCATGCATAGATGGCCAGTCTGCTCAGGTGGGCAATTTGATGATTTGCTTGCTCAGACAAGACTTCAGCAAGCTTAGTTTGGGTTCAATCATATTACCTTAGAAAGCTGGAGAGACCTTTGATCTAGTGGCAACAACACCTGCACAGGCAACTCAGTTCCTATCATGGCATGCTAGTGGCACCGCAGGCAAGTGCATAGGATGCAGACAACATGTGTGCGTATGGCATAAACAGTAGCCATACCTGTTCCCAAGGACTCGCAGCACTTTCCACCACTGACGTTTCCTCCAGATCAGGCGTCAGGACAATATTGGGAGATTATCTCCTTGCACGCTGCAAAACATGCTTCATCTGCTGACGGCGTCGCTGGTCATAAGCGACTGCACAGTAGGCCATCGGCAAGATCGAACGGCACCTTGCCAGCACAGTAGACTACAGCGCTTGCAATTGCAGCCACTGACGTTCGGGGAAAGCTTCTGGGGGAACGACTTCCGCAAACCCCTCGTTGCGCCGCTTGAGAAGCTGAAGCTGAAAGTGACCGCGGCATGCCTTCGCAAAATGCGCGAGACGGCTGTGCAGATTGTTCGTCGCCGCACAGTGACGAGCGTTGTCGATCGAGAGCTCGAACGATAGCAACTAGGTTCAAGTGCAGTATGATGGCCAGAAAATGGGAGAAGTCGCTGCACCGGGCTGGAGTCGGCAATCACGCCTGGAAGGGCGTTGGTGTCACACGTAGCAAGCGCAATTCAGTACAATTGTAGTGCCGACGCAGCCAAAGGTTACTGGACTGCGCAATTGTCGTGATGGATTAAGAGATTATATAGGCTGGCAGCAGCAGATCAGTATCGGTTCGGTGTGTCTATTGATAGAAGGCGTTACACCTGACAGTCTGCTCCGAGCTGCAAGAATCATCCTCTGCTGTTGCACATTCCCAATTCTATGCAGCTTACGCGCTCAGCAGACTAGGTAGGACATCAAACAACAGCTGCCCCACATCCGGGCGTTCACTCCTGGCAAAGGCCTTCACACTTTGTGCACCCTTGCTAAATCGCACTTCCAAGAGGAGCTGTGTAGGCTGGTTCACAGTTGCAACACGGCCTGTCAGGTAAATCACCTCTTCATTGTAGTTTGGCACCTGCACCACATTACTATTGGATCAAGACCTACTGCAATTTCCACACACACCTTGCTGTTGGTCTGTCCAATGTACACCAAGTCATGTTGCAAGCAAGAGTCAACACCAGTGCATGACAGCCCAGTTTGACAAACATATTGAGCTTGCTGACATGCATGTAGCAAATGCAGCATATTACATTCCCAGCAAGCCCATGCCATAACAATATAGGTACTGGCAACGCAGTTTTTAGCAAACAAAACAGCCAGAGGCAGCACCTGTTTGTGGGCCATCAAGAAGATGTTTGCGGCCTCAATCTTGGACTTGACCATGTCCAGGCTGGTGATGCTGATGGGCAGCTCCTTCTGTGACTCATTGGCCTCTGGAAGGTTCTTCCAGCTCTGCACAAAAGCTGCTGGCTCAATCCTGCCATCCTCTACCATGAGGGCTGTCAAAGGAATCTGGTCTGTGAAGTAGAAGACCCCTTGCTGGGTGTTCCGGATGGCCACCTGAATGTCAGCACAAAAAGAGATGTAGATAAGAATGCCCATAGGTGCTTGCTGCAATAATGAGTTGATACTACACAAGCATCTTGAAAACGAATGGCTCTGGATTGTACAGTGCTTAGTAGTTTGCCTGGCAAGAACTCCTTGATAACTACAAATGGCATCTTGCGGTCTTCCTGCGAATCCACATGTGACTGGAATGTGTAGAATGTGTCTGACCTGTAGGACAGCAGACGCTGCTGTGGGCGACACCAGTGTGGGGTTCTGCACCAGTGGCAGCACTGCTGTCTGACTGGTGCCAGGTGCCAGCTGAGGCACCGGCACATTCTGTGTGCCAGGCGCCAAGCCAAAGGAGTTCTTGTTGAACTGGATCATGAAGTTATCCAGTGGGCCTTGGGTGCCATTGTGGAACTGCAGCTTGTACACTACAGGCCATACAAGTTGTCACAGGTGTAATAAGAAGCAATGCAAGCATCAAGGGAAAGCCAGCGGTGGATACTGGAATGACAGTGAGAGACTAACCAGCACACCATACCAGCATGCTGGCTTGCTGACAGGGCAAGCAGAAGCATGGATGGTCCATCTTTCTAGCACATGCATAAGTGCTGCTGAGTTCACAGATGCTGCCACAAGGCAGAAACAAAAAGGACTGACCAATGCGACCATCCATGCGTGCAAGCTGGCCTCGCAGAGTGAGGCCCTTTGCCTTGTCTGCTGACAGCAGCACGGGCAGATCCTGTTGAGCAGGGGCGCTGGCAGGGCTAGGGGCTGGAGCACCAAAGGGGTCCTGGAAGGAGGACTGCTGCCTGGCCTGTGGAGGCTGGCTGGGGCCACCCCCCAGACCTAGGTCACCCAACCCACCTAAACACACAGCCCATGTTTCATAAAGAGGAGTCTTTGCACCTAGGTCAATCCTCGTTTGCAACAATTGCATTTGGAAGTCAGAGCCTGACTGAAAAACGATTGATGCTGGACTGAGTAGACAAGCAAACAAAAAAGGTGCACGCTGCAGCGCCTAGCTTAGGGAAGAGGTGGCATACGTCAGGTGCAAGGCCTTGAAGAATAACGCATCAGGGGCATTGCACAGCACTTGTCCAGCGCAAATCATGACAGCAGGGCAGAGCTGTCAGTGCAGCATGCGCTGTACTTCCACAGCAATGTAATGTACTCTTGACCCTGCAGATTCACGCTATGCTACAGCCCTGACACAAGCTTGCATGTAATGCAAGCTGACCCACCTAGCAGGTCTTGCACGCCATTGTTGCTAGCAGCAGGAGGCGGGGCAGCGGCTGCAGGAGCAGGCTCTGGGTCATTCAGATCCAGCAGATCACCGAGCAAGTCCTGCTGGTGTGCCTGCGCTGCTGCTGCCTGTCCATCTGGCCGCACACTGGATGCTGTGCCTGGTGAAAACACGACTTGCATTCAGCTCAAATCTGAGACCATGCTCAACACAGACCGTAGTCTACACACGTGTTGATCATTAACTACATGGCTGGTGATACCTCTTGCCATGCAGCTCACAAAGCAGCTCAGTTGCACTGACATTCACTCTGCAGCTATGTAAGCAATAGCAAGCTTGCTTGTTCCAGTGACCGCACAAGCAAGGAGGTGCAGACATAGCAGGCAGGCTCACCAGGTGCCTGTCCTTGGTCAGAGGGCACAACACTGATGTTGTCCTCTTCAAAGGGTGTTGCTGTCATGTCCTCTGCCCTCTGCACTGCTAGCCTGGTCCTGCTCACAAATGTCTGCAAACACATGTATCAGTAATTGTTTATGACAGCAATGCCAATTCCTGCTAGAGGCAAAGCAACACCAACATTGCAGGAGGCAATGACAGGCAAGATGGAGCGCACAATCACTTCATCATCTCGCAGCCAGGGCTTCATCTCTTCTGATAAAAGTGGCTGCTCAACCTCTCAGGGCTGATGAAACTGCTTGTGCATCTCAACTGTGTGTTATGCTGGACCAAGCCAAGGTGGGTGCTGAAGGCAAAATTGTGTGGGCTTGCAGACTGGCGAGATTGTCTGGGCTTTGACTTTAGCTTTGTTTGCCGCTTCAGATTGCTGAAGGACAAATCAATACAGACTTAGGCAACTTAGTCAGGATCAAAGCTGACCTCAGGAGGCTTGTGATACACGGATGACAAAGTGGACAGGTTGGCCAGCAAGATGTCCAGCAAGGCAGGCTCCAGGTTGCTGCTGGTGTCTGCTATGACAGGCTTCTCAGCCAGCACTACCTCCTTGGCCGCTTCAGGGTCTGTTGACAGCAACCGCCTGCATACAAATTATCATATTCCTGTTTGCCAATGCTTTGACTGCTGTGTTGACCAGAAGGAGACCAAAAACAGAACTGGGAGCAAAAAGCAAGTTCGAATGAGCAGTCCTCATGATTACAGCAAGCCGTCAGGGTGTGCAAGACTAATGTCAGGGCCAAGCAATGCAGGTGAGGAACGAAGCTTGTAAGGTGTATAACAAAAAGGCCAACTGTATATAGACACGAGCAGGGGATCGACCAGTAGACATATGCCCTGTCACGCAGGTCAGGGTTGTCTGTCTCCTGAGTGGCATATGTCAGCACCAGCTGGATCATCTGCTGAGGCCGCTCTGTGGGCTTCTTCAGGAACAGCTTGACTGTGGCAGTCACTAGCTGAAGTTGCACCTGCCGCATGTCCAACAACATGTTAAAAAAAACGTGCCTAAATAGGCAGGCGGTGCAACAGTTCATGTAGGCAATGAAACCAAGTATGCACTGATTGACTTATCAGCTGGGTGATGGGCTGTGTCAAGACCTGTGGCATTTGTTGGAAAAGCAAGGCACAACCACCTGAATGTCATCACGAGATTGCTTGATAAACCATATTGCACCCAACTAATAAGTCAGCAAGTTGTGAATTAGAAAACAGGTTGCCAAAATGGGAAGATTTGTGCAAGGCTGACCAAGGAGGTCTCCTCAGGGAAGGTTTCCAGGAACTGTTCCAGCAGCTCATCTGCATTGTCAATGCGCTCTGCATACTCCCCAATAATCCAGATCATGCTGGCCTTGGCCTCAGGCTCGTCCAGAGTGTCCAGGTTCTCACATAGAGTGGCAATGATGCTCTCATACCTGTACCACAAACACAGGATTGAAGTAAGCTGATCGCCATTGTGCACAACAAAAAAGCAGATCTGCAATCTGCTTGGCTGCTCTTGGCATATGCTTGTGGATGACACACATCTTCACAAGCCCACACACACTGCTTGTGGCTCTTGTCAGCTGCTGGGATGTCAGCTTAGCCAAGTGCATCGGATTTGTACTTGGACATTGAACAGTTGGTAAGAGGCCCTGAGACGCAGCCTGCCAAACAAGGTGGACTGCTTGAAACCGCAGCTCATGTGCTGACCTGTTGGGGTATCTCCTGAAGATGTCCTTGATGACAATGATGGCCTCTTGCACCACGTAGTTGACTTTGGTCTGGATGAGCTCCAGCAGCACATTGATGCAGCGCTCTGCTGCCCTTTCCAGGCTGATAGCACACCGCCCAATGGCACGCACACTTCTGCGCACAAAGTCGACATCCACCTCTGTTGCGTACTCCTTAAACTCGAGCAGAACCTGCAACCAATATGCTGTCATTCATTTGCATGACAAAGGCTAGGCTGTGCTTCACTTCATAGACTGTGTACCATGCCGTGGGTGCAATCTTCATGCTTGCAAGCCACAGCCATGCATGTCTCAGCCTTGCATGCCTCAGCTATGACCAAACGTTCTTCACCTTCCAACACATCTGAGCAGTGCATTGTACAATCCTGGCACTGCAGAAGGACGTGATTTGGACCGAAGAGGAGACTGACTCCAGTCGTTGAGATGAACAGGTGCTTGCACAGCTCAAGACACAGCCCATAGCAGACACTTGACAAAGGCATTTCTGCTGACCTGGTCAATGTTGCGCTCATTGGCCAGCTTGATCATGATCTCCAGCTTCTCCATCTTGACATACAATGGGTCATTGTATTTGCAGAAAAACACCTGAAGTGCATGATTGCATCAATACAGCCGTGCAGCAGGTAGTGGCAGGCCTGTGCAGATCTAACAATGCTGTCACATCAGCAAGTGACAAAAGCATCACAACAGAATGGCGCTGGTGCCTGTGGGCTGTGTTGGATTGCTGCCCAAGATCAAGGCCATGACTTGACTCAAGAGCATGTGGAGCAAGAGCTGTCTTGCTTGTGCCAGCCGTACCTTGACTTCATGGGCAAGAATGCCTGGATTCTTCTGGACAATGAGGTTGATGTTGCGCAGGGCCACATACTGGATCTCACTCTCAGCAGAGAGAAGGGTGACAAGGGGTGGTGCCATCTTCTTGTGCAGCGTCTTCACTGTGGTCTGGTCCTCAATCAGATCCAGCTGCTTCAGGATGACCTGAATAAGCACAAGCCTAAACTACCTCTCGCACCTAGCTGCAATTTAAAGATGTGCTTACTGTTGGGTTTGCTAAATAGCAAGTTGTGCTGCAGGACAGTGTTACAACTTTGCTTCCTATGAAGGTTATCGAGAGATTAAAGCTGTGTCTCTATCTCAAAACATTTAGTCTGACGTGCTGCCCAAAGATGCATTGATGTCTGGTTTGGTCATACCCTGATGTGACTAGGCAGCTTGGAGTATAGTTACAGACAGTAACAAGAGGATTCTCTGGAACTGTATTCCTTCACTTACCCCAGCCAAACAGAAGACAAGTGCTTTCACAGATACCGTTGATGAGCTCAAAAAGGTAAGCAAGCTTCACTGCAATCAGCGTCTGGACCGGCACAACCATCCAAGCAAAAGTTGGACAGGCTAACAGGCTGAAGAAGATTTGTATGCATCAGCAGCTCAACAATATCAAATGACATGATAATCAGGGTGTGTTATTCCTACCTTGACAGCTGATAGGACGACAGCACAGTTAGCATGCTGCAGCCGTGGTGTTACACGCTCCACTATGCTCTCAGCGTCTTTGCCATCACGAGGCTTGTATGTGGCCAGGCTGTCCAGGATAAATACCTGCCAAGCAGCATGATGCTTAAGCTTTCTAGAGCTGGTCCACAACAGGCCTTGACAATCTGCATGGTCTAGGTACATTTATACACGCATGCACTCACTCCGGAATGAGTCTCTGCATCGAAGTATCAGGAACAATCTTGCACAATTGCGCAGCACTGGTGCAGGATAAGCTCAAGCAAATGAGTGCAGAGGTAATGTGTCCTCACCTGGCCCCATTCTGTACATTCATTTAGAGCTCTGAGGAGCTTGAACAGTGATTGGCTTGTAATTTGGAAGACATCCCTGCCACTGACTTCCTGAATCTCAGCTAAAGCAGCTACAGCGTTGGCAACAACCATTGGATTGCTGTCTGCAAGCAGATCCTGAGAGGGAACAACAATGTCAAAGGGCCAATCGGCTGCATGTTTGCACCTCAGACAGTCACGATTCTCAGTACACGTAGTAGCTGCTTGAAAAAACTGGAAGACGCAGCTGTCTGATACAGAGCACAGGCATGTCTGTTTGAAGATCCTGCAAGGAGCACGACCTTGAGAGTGTCCAGGAAGCCCCTATCCTCCACCAACTCTGCATTGATGTCATGCAGCTTGGCAACACAGACTGCAGCTGTCTTGCGCACGTATGGGTCGTCATCCTGCACAGATTGTATCATGTCATATCTGATGCATCTGTGCACCATGTCACCAAAAGCAGGCAGCAGTGGTAAATTGACGAAATTGCTGACAAACAGCAGCACACCTTGAGACACCTCTGAAGGGGATCACAGAGGTATTCTGTGATTTTGTCTACTCTAATGCAGCCCATGGTGCGAACTGCCAAAGCTCTGATCAAGGGATTTGGATCTTGCGTATCCTGCAGCAATCAAGCTGATGAGTTCTGACTCTTAGCTTGTCTGTATAGATGCATGGTTGCACACTGTTGCCAGACGGCAGAGACCAGAAGCATCTGAAGGCTCACAACGCATAGACATGTAAAGCCAACATGCTAGCTGACCTTGACAAAAGTGTTCACTCCCATGATTGCCAGGTCTGGCTGAGTTTTGGCATAGTTGATCAGGTATAAATAGACCAACTTTTTCAACTCAAGGTCATCGGTTTGCATGCAGTTGACCACATGGGGAAACAGCATGGACACGTCCTTGCCCACGGTCATAGCAGCAATCACTTTCTTGACCGCATCCTTCTTCTTGCTTTTGTCCAAGCTTGCTAGGTCCTCCTTGTATTCATGTATCTCACCTGATGATGCATGAAAGTCACATACGAAGGCAAAGATCTCAGAAGATTATCGGGGTCGTGGACTGCCGGTGATGGCCTACCTTTTTTTGTAGTTGAAAAGTATTTGCTGTCCGACATAGCGGAGGGCCCGATTGAACTTGCGCCAGGCGCTTTAATTATAGTCGAACCTGCAAATTGAACTACAGATCACACCCAGACTCCCAATACAGGCGTTTGACGCGATGTACACACTAGCACTTCGGTCCGGGAATTTACTCTCGGTCAAGCCATAATAATAGGCATTTCCACCTGCATTTTAACAAAATACGGCACATGAGCAATGTATTCGTTCACGCCTTCGTTAGTCATCGAGGTCTGTCCCGGTTGTGAGCGATGGTCGCCCGCTGCGTCTGCCTTTACCGGTTTATCACTCTTGGTTCATGATCTGTAAGACTCGGCACGAGACACTTGACCCGTCTGTGCGTTCAGCAGCAGCCGCTCCTTGTGCCGCCCAGCCTCACCACTCAAGGGATGTCTTTTATTTGTATCGAGCAGGTCGCAACTCAACCTCACTGCTGACGGGTGGTCATGGCGCGCTTTCACAGGTCCCTTGATGTGTACTGTTGCTTCAAGGTCTCTATCGCACCCTCTTCACGCAATCACTCACCTGAGATTGCGTTGCAGGCTGTGGTTGATAGCTGCAGCTGCTGCTCTGCTTGCCCTTGTTGTAGAGATAGTCGGCTGGGGCGCACCACAAATACTTCGGGCTATTAGAGAGCCAGCGTATGCCATACAGTTTTGCCTTGTGCTGAGCACTGACACTGACACTGACACTGGGTGTGTTACGGTATGTTTTGCACGGATTTTCAGCTCACGATGCATCTTATGCGTTCATCGTCGTAAAAGTATTCATCAGTTGCAGCGCATGTATAAGGCTGGAATACCTCTCTGTTGCAGGTAAAGTACCAGCATACCCCGGGTGGCACTGCTGGTCTGTATCTGTACCCAGATCAGCCTCCGCAAAGACAAGGGACACTTGTACAACGGGAAGGGTACACCGGGCAATACGAGGCATGCTTCTGCTCATTGCTTTGTTGAAATATACCCTGGCTCCTGCTGAGGTCAATGCTGCGGTGTGCAGATAGGCTTTGAGTATCCATGCTTCTACAAAGGTGGCAATGAGAGTGTTGCTACCTTGACACCACCACAAAATTTCGATGGTGAGCTTCCTAGACATGACGTAGACAAACCACATTGCAAGGGTTATGAGCTGTGGTTGCCTCTCACTGCATAACACAGCCCAGCAGCTGCCCAACAGCAACCAAACCACATCTTCTGCATGCAGCAGTCACGCAAATGGCTGCATTGTCATTGTGGTCTGTAGTGCAGGTCTATACTTGTCATTGCTGCTTGCCATTGGTCTGCTGGCAATTCTTGCCTTCAACATCCACATGGCACTGCGGCTGCCTACAAGCACAGCAGTCTTCATGCCGAGACACACAGCACCACCAGCAGTCACTCCATCATCTGTTGGTGTAAGTATTGAGGCTGTTCCTCCTCCGACCCAGCCAATCAGCAACAATGCAGCTGAGGCTTTGCGGCAAACAGATGAGAACTTAAAGAAGCGCATCATCGCGCTTGCCACCAAGGTCAGGCCTGCCAATTTGATGTCCTGACTCATGTGTGCATACATGGGCTCATGCCAATGTGCATCTTGACAACGCAAATGTCACGTTTTTGTATGCTCAGTGTTAGACTGCAAGCCAATTTCTGTGCATGCTTCCTGCATCCACGCATATGTCCTTGAGCAGGCACATTCCGAAGACATTAGACAGTCAGGTGCTCTAGTGCAGCAAATGCAGGCAGTAACATGTCAGTTAATGTGTAGTTGGAAAATGAGCGTGATGCCCGAATGGAGCTGGATCAGCGGGTGTCACAAACTTTGGAGATTGTCTCGGCCTCCAGATATCAGCAGGTCAGACTGAAACAGATGTGCTTGCTGTGTTGAATCCCCATAGCATTATGACCTTGTTTTATGGTATAAAATCAGCACTCACAGCTGCTCTTCTGACATCCTGATGCTGAACACTACTACTGTATCACCCAAAGTGGATATGCATGTGAGAACCCCCTTGGATGTAGTGTCAAATTGTCACATTGCCGTTCAATCAATGTGTGGTGTTGCAGAGTCCGCTTCGGCGCGTGAGTAGGGCCAATGCTGTGCAACCCGTTGGCAGACAGACAGAGGATGTATGAGCGGACTGACCTTGACTGTGTCTTGGGCATCTCATGTATGCAAGTTCATTTGCTCACAGATTGACATGAGCAAATTCAGGAAGCACAGTGTCATGTTACTTCGTTTGTTGCAAAGGTTTCTTGCCGATTGGAAGGAGGCTTGATGCCTGCGATATTGTGTTGGCACATCACACTTGGCAAGTAAGTGCATGCACTGTGCTAGCTGCTGTCTCACTTAGACCACCATTGGAGTACTCTTGTTGTCTGAAGGTTGCTAATCAGATTCTTAAGATTAGTTTGTAACCTGTAAAAATACACTCAGGCTTTCAGCCGGCATGTACAGAAGTAATGTAATTTTGAATACCCACTGTGTCACACTGAGACAAGGTTGTCTTCATTATCTCTGTCTTGCGACATCAAACTCTTGACATGCTGCATAGTATCGCAGTGTGCCAGAAAGTGCTAATCATCGCTCTCATGCTACCTCATGCATCAGAGGCTCTGATGCAGGTTTGCACAGTCTCATGTAGTATCCGGTCAACATGAAGTCTGCACACCACAACGATGCTTCAGAAGTTGCCAGCCGCGATCGCAAGCCGTGTGCCTGTCCAGATCTGTAGGTGTGCAAAGTCACTGCAGCTGCAGAGTTTGAGAGAGTTTCAAGCTGTGCGCCAACTGACTTGTCAACTGCAGAGTATACAGCGGTATGAGTTTGGACAAGTCAGCTGAGCCGTCCTTGACGGTTTGTCGACAATGGCTGCTGAACATTCGCTCGCTCACGTGGTGACTCAACTCAAGTCAGAAGCAACGCTGTGCCGGTGCCTGCTGCAGCACCAACAGCCTTACCTCCCATGCAGTCAAGGAAAGCTCTCTGTACAGCAATCCTGACTTATATGACAAGGCGTTTTCTTTCAGAGAGTTTGACGAAGAGGTGAGGCCAAGCCAAGGGACACAGTGGTCTGCATCATACATTTGTACTGAACTTCAGCTGTTCAAAGCTGCATTGCCACACAGGTTGAGTTTTTGGAAATGATTTTCCGCTCTCATGTGGGCAAACAGAAAGGAGCCTTTCTTGAGCTAGGGTGAGTCAATAGTGTGCAATGCACCAACACAAAAGCTCTGGACATGTTGGCTTGACAGCTGTGTTGGCGACTAGGTGCGGACCCGCTAGGCATGCATCCCTTCTTCAGCAAAAAACAGGCTCTCTCGCCGTAGCCTTGGACAACTCGCAAGCAATGCTGGCATATGCTAAAGATGTGGCCCATCGTGCTGGAGCTTCAGTAGAATTCAAGCAAGGAGACATGAAACAGTTTCATCTGCAGGTCACTTGAATTCATGAAGCTGTTTTTCGCCTCATGAGCTGTTGAGTCCCGACACACAAGCCTGACAGCATTGTGCCGTGTGAATCATACAGACTGTCAGCTGTGCAGTCCTGTTGAAGTCCTGAGCTGACATACAGGAGAGGGTTGATATGGCATACATGCTGTTTGGCACATTCGGGCATCTACTTGATTCCCAATCAGCACAACATTGCCTTCAGTCTATACACGCAGCACTCAAGCCTGATGGGTTGCTTGTGATAGAGCTGGCACATCCAGCAGATGCCTTTGATGGATCTTTGATGCAAGAGGACGAATGGGGTGAGGATGGTAATGAGCCTTCTCAAGACATGAGCACCCCTGGCGAACTAGCTGTTCAGTATGGCAAGTCTGGCGATCAGTTTGATGCCATTGAGCAGGTAGAATCATGCACAAGCTGTGCAGTTCTTTTGTAGACTATATCTGCCTACTACCAATGTTGAGTCATATTCTTTGATGACATTGGGTACATCAGCAAATCTGAGTTCAATGTGCAAGTGTGCAGGTGCTTCAGAGAACAGTTACTATTTATCAAGCTGACAGCAAAGGCAAAATGCAAAAACTCTTGTCAGAGACAGTCCCTCAGCGAATTTACACCTATCAAGAGATGAAACTGCTTGCTGCATTGAGTGCTTTCGATCTGCATACAGCATACGGGGACATGCAAATGGATGTTTCTTTCTGTGATCCAGATGCACCAAGAATGGTTCTTGTTCTCAAACGCTTGTGACCTGACCAGCCCAAATTCACGCACGTTCTGGCAGTTGCAGTGGTGCAATCGAGCATATGTTGCAAGTTTGATGGACATTAGCAGGTCAGAACTGTCGAGGTAAACGTAGGACTGTTCGCAACAATGTTGTACATGTTGTGTCTGACATTCACAAGCTGAAGTTGAACTGCCACACACATGATGCTCTGAACCAGCCTGTTTGGAGGAAGCTGACTTGCATTGCATGCACCTGATGCCTGGCAGCAGTGCTGGCCAAGCATGCGTATGAACAAGTATTGTTATTGATTAAATCAATCAATCAATATATTTAATGTCCTGGGGGGCAACTGGGACCCAACAGACAAGAAGTTCAGTGCAATGAATTCATACAGACAAGATTTGCTTCCTACATGCAAAGCATTCCCCAAGGAAACCACCACATGCATTTGGTTCACACAAAGTCATAAAGTCTGCAACAGTACAACAGTGCTGCAGGAGGTCCAAATGCTGTGACCTGATGTGGCTGTACGCTGGGCAATCAAAAACAAAGTGCTGCTCGTCCTCCACATAATCCAATGACTTGCACACTAGACACAGCCTGTCT
>JAABUP010002542.1_pt1 | contig 34936 bp, 42 predicted proteins | sample 5559201 | NCBI WGS metagenome assembly JAABUP01 (sample SAMN10711887, study PRJNA513373) | rock metagenome | isolation source: Antarctica rocks | place: Antarctica
AAGGGGGAGGGAGAGGGAGGGGGAGGGGAAGGGGGCGTAGGCGGGGGCGGGGGAGGGGGAGAGGGTGTGGGGGGGGAGGGAGAGGGAGGGGGAGGGGAAGGGGGCGTAGGCGGGGGCGGGGGAGGGGGAGAGGGTGTGGGGGGGGAGGAAGAGAGAGAGCAAGGGAAGGAGAGGGGAGGGAGAGGGGGTTACCTCCCACGCTGCCTTGCACTGCGGATACCAGGGCTTCTCACGCTTGACCTGCGCAAACCTTGAAGATGCTGCCTTACTGCCCTGCAGCAATTAACAGTAAAATTTGAGACGCTCACAGGCTTCAACTCAAGTATGAAATTACATCTCTCCAACATCCTCCCCCAACACACACACATCTGGCTGGTATCAAGAAGTGAGCATAAGGCTTGGGAGTCAGTGAGGAGAAATGCAGTTGGATAGTCTGTTGGTTGCTAAGGGGGCCAGACAAATTGACTGGGTTGGGGGTTGGGGGGGAGGGCGGGGCCGGGGGCACACCAAACAACTGACATACAGACAGATGGACACGTGCAACAGCCATTGAATGGTGGCAAGATAGCTTCTGTTGCAAACCTTGGGTGATTCGACACGGCCGTGCGGGTGATTGGGGCTGCCTGGTAAGTAAGTGGAGTAGGCCTTGCTTCCTGACACTGCCTGCACGACACAATGTCATGCATGCCCATGTGCCAGACTGCACCCAACATACAGCCTGGAAGAGATCTAGACTGCAATGCCATGCTAAGCTTTGCATGTATACATACTGTACAATAAGCATCTGATGCATTTGAAAACAAAAAGCGGAAGCACTCTTCTGAGACCATGCCTAGCATAAGGTCTCTCACAGCATCCACATACCTGCACATGGAGCGGAGAACAGGCAGATCCCTGGACAGCAGAGCGAAAGCCATCAGGGCTTGGACTCCTGGACAGCCCCCTCCTTTTGCTATAGATGTGCTGCAATTACAAGGCACAACAATAAGTAAAACGCAGCAGCTGCATGTTTCAGGAAGCAGTAGCAGGAGAAGTGCAACAACAACTTACCTGCTCCTTCATCTCTGATGCCTTCTGCCTGGTGTCAATCACAGCAGGGCTTGCTGGTGTATGATGATATGCAGCATGATTGTCCTCAAAATTGTCTTGTGGATCTACATGCTTGTCAGCCTTCAATCAAGAACACCCAATGATTTTCACAGACTGAGCACAGCCAACATGTAGACTAATATTTCAGTGATCGCCACAGGATCTGTTCTTGTGGCAATCACTGTTACAGCAGACAAGTCAAGAAGTATGTGCAATGAATACAAACATGGTCTGCAGGGCAATGGCCTTAGGAGGCTGGCTTATCTTTTGCGTCAATGCATCTTGCAGGCTGCATTTACACAAGTCTCATTTGCTCATATCTTTTGAAGGGCACTTGTTGTCACTGACGATGAAGTGGCCTTTGATGTAGCTAACGAGGTTGTTTCAGCTTACCTTTGTGCCTTTCTTACCACCCTTCCACAATCTCCCAGCTCTCTGCCACCCAGCCTTCAGACTTGCTCCTAAGCCATGCTCTTCACGTTCAGGCACCTGTGTAGCAGTATTTGCTCTGTTGACATTGATGGCAAAAGTTGGTTGTGCTACTGCCTAAAGTCAATCAATGTGCTTTTGCTTGGCTGCTGTTGAAGGATATACACGATGTATTGTCTGTGGTGTGCACAACTGCCCAGGTTCTTGCGGCTTGCTTGCTGTTGCTGCACGACGTGTTACTTGCACACTTTCACGGACTGCCTAGACAAGCTAGCGAAACCCAAGCGCTTGGCATCAGCCTTAAGGGTCAACTTGTCAGGTAAAGCTAGACGTCACGCTTGGCATCTTTTTAGCAAGCTCAGGCACAGAAACTGTTGAACACTACTGACCGCTTGTAGCCGTTTAGCAGTTTGCGGCGACGGCGAAGTCTTTCGACTTCTTCGAGTCATGGCTTTCCAATCGGCGGTTGATGACCGCCTGTGATAATATTCTGCTCACTCCGGGCGAGCTGAAACCCATGCGTACTGTCTTCCGTGTCACCAGAAAATGCGCGTGCACGATAAGACCACCGTGGGTCGCAAGTAGCAACCGACTGCGGCGCAACAGAGGATCTCAGATCGCCCCGTTGCAGTCCTCCCGAGCTCGAAAAGCACCTCGTTTGGGAGCACGTTCGGCAATGTGGGTTGACACTGCAGCTTGTCGCAAGGCGATGGCGGTTCTGGCAGTGATTCGCTATGCTGTTCCGAGGTAGCTTTAACAACTTCCGACCCGCGGGCGAAGTTGCACTCCCGAAACGCCAGCACAGCAAAGATGAGTAATTGTGAATTGTGTATGTACACATGAACAACTGTGGGGCTGTGTGTGCTGCGTGCTCACACGATTGTCTAAAGCGGCTGACGTGCTACGCTCACAGCATCCAAGCAGTGATTCAGACTGCAAGCTTGCGTAAGTATGTCTGCCGAGTGGGACCTGACCTTTCAAGAATTCACGGAAAAGTATCGATCGCCGGACGACTGCCAGGATGCTATGGGCAGCATCAAGTTGGGACAAGGCGGTGCGTCATCTGGTGTGGAAAGGTGGGTTGGGTTGAACAGGCCGGCCGAAAGCTACAGCTGTTAGTTGCAAAAATACGGCCAACTTTGTCATGCATCTCTTGTGCAGGCGTATTGCCCGGGCAAGTGGACGCGTGGTTGCCATCAAAGCGTTGAGCCACCTGTATCAAATTGGCTTTCCATTTCTGCTGGAAAACGAAGTGAAAGGTCTGGCCTACGCCAATTTGCGCAACGTCCCTCGGGTTGTCAGATTCGAAGAGCTCATTTCGTTGCCACACGGAGACGCGCGCGTTGTTATGGAGTAAATTTGCTTGGAAAGGAGGCAGGTTGTAGTCTACGGTGGCTGCCGGACCAGGTTTTGCTGACCTAAAAGCATTTGTGCAGGCTTGTGGAAGGCACCACTTTGAACAGCCCGTTGAGTGAATCTTGTCCATTAGGCACCGTTGAAGCGCGTACCATGCAGCAGCACGAGCAGCAGGTACTGGAGGTCACTGTGCAGTTGATGGAGGTACGTCATGTAGCCAATATATGAACTCATTGCCAATGCAAAGCCATACAGTGCACCAACACAATGCTAATTTGTCATGCAGACCATGCACTGTCTCCATGTATGCAATCTGGCGCATATGGACGTCACAAGCAGCAACATCATGCTGCAACAGACTGGATACAAGGCATGGGATCAGTTGAGGCTGCTGGACTTTGGCTTTGCTCAGCTCTGCCGTGCAGGTAAGCATGCTCTGTTGGCTTGGCTATGTCATTTATGTCCATTTCCACAAGGCTTTTGTGCCCTGTGATCGTGTAGACAATGTGCTTCATCTTGCTTACTACCTTGAGCAGCGCAAACAACTGAGCGAGACACACTGTGCACGCAACGCCTTGAACCTTGCTGCTGTGCCCGTCTGCAGATCCTACAGTACTAGACCTGCACCCTCAAGGAGCAACACCAGCATATGCCGCCCCTGAAGTTCTGCGCTCCCTGCAGCAACAATATGAAGGGGCAGAGTGGGATGACACTCTAGTCAATGGTCCCTCAGCTGACTGGTGGTCTGTTGGGGTGGTGCTGTTCTCCCTGCTGACTGGGGACATGCCCTTCAGTGATGAGCGGAGCCCTTCAGCGAGGGAGGCGCCTGTCACTGTTTCTTTTATACGCTTTTCTTTAGGAGTTGTCACTATGTATAGTTACCCACTCTCAAACGTTTGCCATGCAATTGCAATCATCATCACAAACATCAGCCTCTTCATGATTGCCTTGGCTACCTCAAATTGCAGTGCTGTCCTTGTTTGATTGCATGTATGTGAACATGGCTCACACTTGTGCTTACTGTCTGCAGATTGATGCATGTGAGCTAGCAGACTCTACTGGAAGTGAGGTGCAGCACCCACTCTTGGACAAGGTTCGGCTGTGCAGCGCCAACCCAGATCAGGCTGCCTCTTTCTTCCTGCACCTGTTCCATCCTGCTCCCCACAAACGCATTGCAGCGGTGAATCATGCGTGGACTGCCAGCACAACCAGCAGGATGCATGATGAGAAGGGTTCTGAACGCAGCACCTCTGCAGCAGCAAGTAGATGGTCAAAATTCAAGCAGGGCTGTACCGAGGGGCTGTGCGCCTTCATGCCCTGCTGTGGTGGTAGAAGCCCAACTGTGGAAGCTGAGACTCATCTGACTGGCAGCCGCTCACATCCTCACAGCGCGACTCGGGATGGTGACCTGTCATGCAGCCGCCTGTCTGAGCGGAAGCCATCTTTGCGCAGCCATCAGGACAAGACATCCCAGAGTGCAGCAGATATAGATGTGCCTGAGAGTGTCCAGTCTGAAGCAGACAGCATACAGACTGCCCCTACTGCCATGCAGACCTGCTGGAACAAAGTCAAGAGACCTTTTGCACACAGACCCAAGCTCCGCAGTCAGCGCGTCAACAAGGATGTGACGCACTCTCCAGCAGAGGCTGCTCCAGTTGCTGTTGCGGAAGCTGATAAGTCTGCCATGGCACCAGCTGCAGACAAGGACCAACAAGTGCTCATCAGAGCTGTGACTGTGAACGCTATGCCAGGCACTCTTCCTGAGCTAGAGGTGCAGGACTTGCAGCAGCAACAGCAAGCCATCAGCAATTCTGGTCAAGGCCTGTTGAGTCACAAGGGAGGCAAAGCTGAGAGGGAGGAACTGCTCACAGATCACAAGGCAGCTGCAGAGGTGAGGAGACACAGCAGCTGTGAAGAGCAGGTGCAGCAGCCAGCAGAGGGGCGATCTGCAGAGAGCACCAGGTAACCACTGTTTGTCTACTGAAGCTGCTGGGTGTACATCACCTGGTGCTGTTTGCATGACAGAGTGCAACGCTTGCCTGGCAGAAGTTTGCTGCAGTGTTGCATTCATTGTGGATGTGCTACTGCATGCTCTGCTGTATTTACTTTCATCTTTGAAGTACTGCATGCTGATGCTGAACTGTTGCTGCTGATATGTTGGGACAACTGTGTCTGATTGAACCTGTTTGTGCGAGCCTGACCATGTCAACACCACTCATTGGCTTGTTGCGTTGAAGGCGCCCTGAAGAAGCCGATGGAAAGAGAAGGTGGATTAGCAGGGGCAAGCAGCTTCTGCAGCGGCTGCGCAGGCAATGAGCAGGAGGCGATGCTGTTGCGTTTAGCCATGGAGGGTGCACCCAACATCCTCACACCTTTAGGGTATCTCTCTGAGCCATCATGCTTCAGTCATGAATCTCCACTGAATGCACCAAGCTCAACGATGCAATCATGTTGCCTGTCTCATCACTACATGCAGCATGTTGTATGCAAGTATCATGTTCAATTGTCCCACCCTGCCTTTTCCATGTGCCCGTCAGCACTTTCATTACTGTTGTCATTGTGCCGCAGATGCTATGGGCTGCAGCAAGCTGAGTATCGACTAACATGTTGAGGTGCATGACAGCAGTCTTGACTGCAGTGTGTACAGGCTTGAGTAGGATTGGGTGGGCTTCAGAGCGTGCAGTGTTATGCAGGTACTTCAGAGCATGCAATGTGATGCAGCTGCTTTGGTCAAAGCTGCTGCATTCTGGTCCTCCAGCAGCCACATATAGCTGTGTGAAGTGCCACTTCCTGAAGACTTCCTGTATGCTCATGTGCATCAATTGGCCCCAGGAGGCAGATGAGTGGTGCATGGACCCCGTACCAGGCAGCTTCACCCCTACTTAACCGTTATCCTCCAGCTGGCCCAGGTAATTCACAGACTAGGCTTGGTCAGCTGTGTGAGTCTCATAATCCCAACGACACAGTTGTAGACAGTGCAGACCGTATTGAGTCCATGCTGTTGCTGGTGTGTTGTGAGCCAAATCAGGACCTGGTATAGGAAAGAACCCAGGGCTGTGCATAACTGTCTTTAGGGGCAGACATGTGTTTGTGTGCGCTGCTGCAAGTTATTTTGGGTGCTGCCTCAAACAATCTGATGCTGATGTTTGTTTTTGACAGTGTGCTTGTTTTTGCAGGATGCAGGTTTGCTAGCCCTGGTGGCTGCAGCCCAAATAGCTGATGTACCATCAAGTCTGCGTGCACAGCCAGAAGTAGGGGTGAGGGGTGGCAGAAGAGCTCCAAGGAACGCCTAAAGGGCATCACTCCAGAGCTGCTGTACCGGGTGTTGCAGGCTGACATTGCTGTGCAGCTGCGCTGTGAGCCACATGATGGTATAGTCAGCACGGCTCAGGACTCTGATATGCCATCAGAAAGTGATGCGTCTGCGGTTCTGGAGGCAGGTGATGCTGCAGTAGCAATATTTTTTGCCGAAGCCGCTATCAGAGACAGCTCATGACAGTTGACACCCCAGCAACATAAGACAATGGGTATGGCTCCCTCGAAGGTAGCCAAGCAGCATGACAAATGTCAGCCAGCATGCTGTTGTAGAGCAAAATCCCACATTGCGCATTAGATGCTCTACAGCTCATTGTACCCTGCTACACATGCGTCTACAGAAGGTCTGAGCAGAAACACTTTTTTTAGAATGTTGTCCTCAGGAGTGTCATTCAAAGCTTGTGTACCAACAACACACCTTATGTTGTTGCTGGGTCATATGATTTTTGTGTACACAAGTTCAGGTTTTTGCTTTCACCGTGAAGTAAGCTCCAAAGCATCATTGATAAAGGACAGCATGAGTTGGAAGCCCAAACTTTGCCTTGCATGCTGTTGACTTGCAGCTTTTAATACCTGTGTAAGCTCTGCATCAATACCAATAAACTGTTGACGGCAGTGCGGCTGGGTGCCAAATGAATCTATAGCTGGCGGTGTTGGAACAGTAAGCATTTTTTCAGCGCAACGGCTTGTCTCGCGCAACCCCTTTGCTCACAACGGAGGTGTGTCCAGCACTTCTGTTTCATTCATTCATTCGTTCGAACGTGGTGGTAAACGGAAATTGGATTTGACAAGGTCGTTGTGTACATCTACTTCTTCAGTGTAAGGTAGCTCCTTTTTCCATAAATACACATATACATATATTCAAATACAAATACGGTATACATATATTTCCTGACTGACTGACTGGTGTCCCGCACAAAGTGTGTTGCACAAACCACAAGCAACTGAGTATGTTTCCACACAACGTGTTGGCTGTAATTTTTTCCAAGCTGGACTGTCCACGTAGCAGGTTGTGTATGCTGCTTAGTGACAAGAGCATGCCGGAAGTCTTGGCACTTGTGAATGTCGATTTTACTTCTTGTTCAACTTCTTTTTTGTCGCGCATCATTGCGCGGGAAGCGGTCGATGGAAGGAGGCATCTCAGTGCAGGTGTCAAGCCTGTTGGCCTCCGTGACTCGTCCCACATGCCCCCTGTTGCAGAAAGGATACTGTTATGGGGTTGTGATGTCAGTCGGTCATTTCAACCTCTGTGGCTACCAAAGTCGGTTCAGAGACTCGAACTTGACTTGAGCATGCTAGACTCTGGGGGATATCTTGCTCTGACAGGCATTAAGAGCCTGTAAAATCTGTGTGAGTTAGACATTGGGAGCGCCACTATAGGGGACGCAGCCTTGGACGACTGCTTGTGTTTGACATCTTTGAGTTTGCATCGCGTCAGGCTTGAAACCGAGGTGCCAATGCCAGAGTCTCTGCAGAGATTGAGCCTATCACTTTGTTATATCACTGCAGCGTTCTTTAGCTTGAATGGTAGTGACCCATCATTCTGCTTAGATTTGACCTCAGCAAAAGAGTTGAGGGAGCTGGATTTGCATGACAACAGCAGCAAAATTCATCTGCGTTTGCTTCCATGTGTCAAAAAAATCAGTATGACCTGCGGTCCTGAAGATTGTCGGCAAGTAGAACGTCTTTTGACAGGACTTACTGCTCTGGAGGATGTCCATATAGGTGTATTTGACCTCCGAGATCGGGAAGCAGGCCCACACTTCACAGAAGGCCTGCTGCATCTTATCATATCAGCACCAAGACACTACTTTGAGTGGCGATGGCACTACACTTGCGCCAGACAAGCTGAAATTGCGGAACAGCATGATGTTATGAAGACTTGTGCTGCTAAAGTCATAAGGAATGCCAAACTTCAAACCACGCCACATCTATTGTTCAGGCGAGGTCTGCTGGCAACAGGTTATACACACATGAGCATGCGGTATATTCTAGCCAGAGGACACAATTTGAGCCCATATTTATGGTGGGAAAGGTGTGTTTAGTATGTCTACTTAGTTGCTGAACAGAGTATCCTATGCATCTGCGCATGAGTGCTGAAGAGTATAGGCTACAGCCTTGCCAATTGCATTTGTTTGCTGACTGGCCCTGTCATTGCCACCTGTGTAGCAGTCTACGATCAAACACCAGACAGGTATGGTCAGAATTGCACACATGAAATCTTGATGTTGCTGACAATAAGTGTAAGCTGATGCTGCTCCATAAGGCAACAATGTCATCGACATCACTGTCTTCCATGCTGTCAAGGTTACGCATATGTTATATATGGTGTTGATGTTGCACATGTACATCACACTTACAGCGATCACATACATGCGATGGTATCTCATCTCTATGAGTTGTTTCAAGCCAGACTCATAAGGCTACGACCACTGACTCACTTGGCAGACACTAGGTAGAGTAGCAGGTTGTGCCAGGCTTGGTCATCTAGATAGTCAACGTTGCGGTTGTGTACGTGTAACAGGTAGCCCGCCCTGACCACGTTTTCATGCACAAACAGTCGCCATTGCTTTGCTTGCAATCATTCAAAGATTTTACAGTCGTTGCATGCAAATTCTGGCAGGTTGCACATCTGTGATGCGTAGGTGTCGATGCTGTACATGCATGACTGCAGAACACCCTGGCTTCCCAAAAAGCGTGGCGTTCCGCGTCCGGGACTTGATCCATCTAGACTAACGCGGAGATGAACAGGCGGCTACCAGGTCAAAACTTATGGTTATCATCACTACCTTATCTGATCCCTTGGATGTCGACATTACAGTTTACCGAAGCGTGCTGTGATTGACGTCAGGGGGTCAGGCTCCGGCAATATCACCGTGTGCGTGTACACAAATCCCCTCGATTTCCCTAGACAGCAAGTGGGAAACACAGCGATCAACCAATATTGTGATATATTGTGACGCCATCGATGTTGCGCTTTCTGTCAGGCAGCTGTCGTCATTTCTTTCTTTCTGCAGAGTTGCCAGTCCCCGCTCGATTCCCTGTCTTGGCCCGTCTGCAGCATAGTGAAGTTGGTCCTGAGGAAGCTGACAGTACATCACACGGCCCTCTGCAAGGCATCAAGGTCAGGCGTCGGTGACGTTCATCGTGATGCGCGAAAGGGCATTTCGCACATTTGCCGCGCTTCCTAAGTGGCTGTGTGAAATGCGTAGGTGCTTGATCTTGGCCAGGTTGTGGCTGGCAACTTCTGTGGGGCTGCACTCGCGTACTTCGGGGCCGACGTTATCAAAGTTGAGCCTCCGGGAGCGGGAGACGCACTGCGGTCATTACGCACAGCTGATACCTCTGGGACAAGCTTATGGTGGCGCTCCTATGTAAGTGCTCACCTTCTGAAACAACTGTTCGAGTTGCATGCATAGGTCATCAGCAACACGATTCTGCGTCGCGTTGTACAGCCTGTTGTATGGAGCAGTCTGCCTTGTGCGCTTGTACTTGCACTGACAAGCAATCCGACATGGCATCACAGATGTGACCTGAAGTTTCAACATCATGACAGTTTCAGTGTCAGCAGCATGTATGCAGTGAGTCGTGCACCTGGCAGGTAATCAGCGCACAAACCAGACATGCACCGAGTTTCACCATCTAAGGACTGAAGTGACTACCAAGTGTCACATGCAGGGCCGCAACAGGAGATGCATCACTGTAGACATGAGACAGGAGGAAGGACGTCAAATCATCAAGCAGCTGGCCAACAAAGTGGATGTACTGGTAGAGAACTTCAGGCCTGGGGTCATGGAGAAATGGAAATTGGGGCCAAAGGTAAAACATCAGAATAAGCCTGACCCTGTATATCAGTGCTGCTTTGGATGCTGAAGTTGGCTGCCGGCATGTGCTGCCTGCATGCCTCCTAGCTGCCTACATGTACAAGCAATACAATACAAACCCCCCTGCAGTCTGTCACTGTTGCATGCAACAAACAATGACTGACAATCACTCATGATGCATAGGACTTGAAGCCAGACTTAGTGTTTGCTCGTATATCAGGCTATGGACAGACAGGTCCCAAAGCACAGCTGGCAGGCTACGCTAGTGTGTGTGAAGCTTATGGGGGCTTCAGGTAAGCCCTGCCTTGATCAAAACATATGCTGACTTTTTTAATGAGGCCAACACATACTGCTGCATACATTTCCCACTTGAAGTCTATAAAAGAAGGCTTGTGGCATGAAAGTCATTCACTGTATTGCCTAGCTCATCACAAGCTGGAAAGTCTAACATTGTTGTTGTTACTATCATTACTGTTATCATGATGTTGTATGTGGGTGCTTACAGATAGCTCTCAGCAGTGCATCTATATGCAAGCCATCTGCATTCCTTTTGGCAACATTCCTAGCCTGACAAAAAGTTGGTACTGGTACGCTGACTGCCAGAACATGCCATATACAATGCAGTACTGAGGGTGAAAGTTACTTGAGCTGTGGGGAAGACACATTGCTTAAAAGTGAATAAATAAGGTCTTGCATGCTCACATTCACAGCGCTTGACACTCACACTGTGTTTGCAGTGTTGTGGCAGGCATCTGAATGGCTTTGCTGACAGACCCCCTGTGCGCCCCAACATGTCCCTGGGGGACACCCTAGCTGGCCTGCACGCAGCTTTCGGCATTGTCATGGCTTTACTGCATCGCCAGCGTCATGATAACAAGGCCCCTGGTCAGGTATGTGCCCTGTGCCCTAAACTCTCCACCCTTCCCTTTTGATAGTCCTGGCTCCTATAAAATCCAAGCTAGAGATCAAGTTGGTCCAACCTACTGTGGTCCAAAGGTGCTCAATCAAGCACTCTTCTTTTCGTTGTTGCTGCTGCTGCTTTTGCTGTTGCGTTTGCTGTCTACTCCAAATCATACTCAAACACCTTATTCAGATTGGACAGACACTAAGATTACCTACAATCAAATCAGAAGCATGTTGGTGTATGTGTACATAGGCAACCTATCTTCTTGCGTCAGTAAACAAAGCAGGATGACAAGCTGCATGATGGATTGTGAACGCGGCTTGGACGCAAATACCAGTTAGACAAACCATCACAAGAGCAAAGACAGCACACACTTGGTGTTGAAATGCAGTGCATTCCATTACAAGAGCAAAGACAGCACAGGTGTGAGCAAGCAACTACTATGGGCGGCCCAGTACATTACTTGGCTTCTCACTAAACCAACACCGAAAGGTGTAGTCTTCTTTGCTTTTCTTTTGTGTGAGCAGGCAGCGCGATGTGAGGTGTGGTGCAGGTGGTGGATGCTGCCATCAGTGAGTCCATGTTCAACATGATGGAAGGCTGCATACCCGAGTACGCCTACTACGGCCATGACCGGCCCCCTTCTGGCTCCACCATTTCAGGTGGGCCTGCCCTTCACCAATAGGCAACTGCCCTTCGCAAATGGCTGATTGCCCTTCACAAAGCCTTTCACTGATGGCTGACTGCCCTTTGCAGCTGGTTGACTGCCTTTCACTGATGGTTGACCGCCCTTCGCAGATGTTGGACTGCCTTTCACAAATGGTCAACTGCCCTTCACAGCTGGTTCACTGCCCTTGACAGGTGTTTGACTGCCCTTCAGCTCATAGACTCAATGCGCAGAGGCCACGGGCTCCAGATATTGAATTCCAAGGATTGCATGTCAGCTGATCACATCTGTACAGTGCAAACTCACCTGCTGGTGCCACCTGTCAGACTTGCACAAGGCTTTGATGTTGCAAGCAACATTGCCTCAAGCAGCACTGACTGTCAAATCTAGCATTTAGCAGCGACAAGCAAATCACCTAGAATTTCGAATCCTGTCCTGTACCCCAGCTGCCCCATGACTGACCTTAGTTGGCCCTGTCACAAACAGCAGTGACACCATGAGGCTAGTGCATGTCGTTGCAACATAACACAGCATTGCAGGCTCAAATAAATGGATGATGGACCTCCTAATACAAGTTTGCACAAAGTTGTTGGGTACCGCCAAGGCAGGGCAGGTGGCAACAGCCCTGATAAACAGCCCTGCTCGGCTGTTATGACATGCCAGAGTGACATCATGGTATCAGTGTATGTGAATGCAGCATGTCACAGCACTGCAAGCTCAAGACATGTGCGGCATACCTCCTGCCACAATATAGCACACAGTCATCTCACACCGCAAAGGCAGGGGAAACAGCAACAGCCCTGCCAGTGTGCCCTGCCTCTTTGTCTGCATATGCCATTGTCAAAGCATGGCGTCATTGCATGTACTTGCTGCTTGTCATAGCCCTGCAAGCTTCGAAAAGTCCATGGTTTCTGACATACTGAGTGGCTGACGCACGTGCTGCAGGGCTGACTGAAATTGCCCTACACCCCAGCCTGGCCTAGATGCATTTGAAAATCAGTAAAACCATTGTCAAACTGCACGTATATACTGCATACATCAGATGTGCAAGTGAAAGGTGACTAAGGTACACTGTTGTCTGTCAGTTGGTGCGCTAGTGGTCCGTGTGCTGCAAGGCTGACTGAAACTGCCCCACACCAAAGCACTGCCCAGAGTCAACAAGCAAGTGCTGACTATACTCGTATGCTTGCAGCGTTACGCAGCCTGATACTCTCAGCGACTGACAGCTGAATTGATCCTGTGCACCTCACCGTATTGCACTCTGTCATAAAAGCGTCTGATGAATGCAATGCAGGAAGGTTTTCATGTGTTGGCTGTCGCCGTTGCCGGCTTGATGCAGAGTGCTGATGTCAAGGCTCCTATGCAGCAGGCCAGTCCCCTTTACAAGTGACAAGGCTTCTTTGCACCCCCTAGGCTGCATATGAAAAGGTAAGTATTTGTCTGCTGCCTTGTCCTGCATACAGCTTCTGCACAAGTCTGGCTAAGACACAGCCGACGGTGCAGACCTTATTTGGTCTGCTGCAAGTGTCAATGCTGCAGCACTCACCGCACAAGCTGCCTGTCATGACAGTCTCATTCTCACATCCTGCAGCCCAGCATGCATATGTGTTGTCACATATGCCTTCGTGTTTTGTGGTGCCTTTGCAGTGTGGCTTGTAGTGTACTGTGCAACCTGAAGTGCTAGAACTGGGGTATGGGCTAGCTTTGCATGTGCACTTGGTTGGTAAGTCTGTCATGATGCCATCAATACCCTAAAACTGGTCAAGTCACTGTGTTTCTGTTGCAGCTTTGCAGGTGTTAGCATTGCAGAGCAGCTCCACCATTCTTCTGAATACCTGTGCCCCTGAGTCGGGTGAGAAACATCAGGCTGCATCTTCTGCATTGTTGCGTATTGTGCCAAGCAGAATAGGCTGTTCGAGTGTAGGATGTTGTGTTGATTGCTTGGGCTGTCAACAGGATGCCCTGTTGACCGCATAGGCTGCTCATGCTATATTGTGCACCAAAAGTACCAGAGCTGCTTGTGCTAGTTTGCAGCTATGCAGTAGCTCTGTGTTATGTTGCATTGATGCTGCTGATGCAGTCATAAGGAGCCCTGGTCTCAGGGCTCAAGTGATGCTGCAGATCAGCATCTTTGTCCTGCTGCATCCACAATCATCTCTGGACTGGCTAGCATGCCTGAAGAAGGTGCGAATGAAAAGGATGCTTGTGTTGCATTTTTGCACAGTCTCAACAATGCCAACAGTTTTTGCACAGTCTCAATAATGCCAACAGTGCTGTTTGATGGGTCAAAATTTAAATGCTGTGCTCAAGGGTTGATGACACTGGCCTGTTGTGCTTGCAACATCAGTACTTTCAGTTGCTTGCAATGTTGCTGTGTGGTAACAAGCCCTGAGAAACACTGCCATGCATCAGCAGCACGCAGCAACATGGATGTGAGTCACTCTGTATGAGAAGAGCTAGCGCTATGATGCAGAAGTTCATGAATTTGTTGATCAGCTTGCGGTTTTGTTGCAGGGGCTACTGATCCCATGCAAGGCTCAAAGTACACATGCAGATCTGCACACCTGAGCCATGCAAGCTTGTCCTCATGACAGACAGAAGCGCAGCCTGCTGTGTATGCAACAAGTCTACAAATCCTGTGTTGGTGGGCTTTGCACCTACAAAGCCTTCTACAAAGTCTGCTGCAAGTTGGCAAGCAGCAAATTCACCATGTTGACTGGCTTGGAGATGCAGCTGCTAGTCAAGCTAGGAGGTTTGGATACAAGCGTGCCATACGTCGCGGCCATCAGCTTAGCAGTCTGCTGCAAAGCTCTTAAGGTTATCAGGTGCCCGCTGGTCTGTTGGCTGCATTTTAAGATGTCAGGCTTCCATGAGCCGCTGAACACCTACCTAAGAGAGAGCCAGTGATTTGTTATCTTGCAGCCCACTGTTTCACGGCTCAACATCAGCAATCATTACAATGACCTGATGTGTGAAGTTTCGGCTTCAGCTGAGCTGATGAGCAATGTAGCAGGGTCCGTGGATAGGTCTTACGGTGAATTGAGTACGTGGGACATGGCACTTTGGGGCGTCTGCGATTCGAAGCATGAGCCATTTTTTGATGCAGCACAAGTGTCGAGGCCTATGCGCGCCCACGTGTGCCCATCAGCACCTGATTTGGCCCGCGCAATGTGTTGTGATTTCAAATCGGGACAGAACCTTTGACCTATCAAGAATACTCCTCAGATGTGCTCAACATGTTTTTGCGGCTCTAACACTTGCAGTTGTAGGTCTTTTGCCTTCACCTAAGCTTGAAGCTAGATGTACATCTGTAAAGAACAGCAGACACAATGTATCAAGCTATATCATCTGCTTCAAAATAGATGTTGCAGACAATCTGTCACTTTGAAGATGGGCTGATCGTTATCCGAACGTTGTTAACGAGCTGATTACGTGCGCATAGCGACTGCACAGCGACCGCATAGCGACCCAACAACGATCAATGGACGACCAGCCGTATCGTTGATAGCGACGAAATAGCGGTAGAATAACGATGAAAACTGTCGTACGATCCAATAACGATTCATTACAAGATCGTTAATTTGCTTTACGAGCTGACAGCGAAGCTGATTACGACGCTTCGTTACAAGATCATTACTTCTAGGCATCAAATCGTTGACCAGTCCTAAATCATTGAAAGCAGGAGCAAAAGCCTATGCTACACCTTCTCACCTAGGTATAGGCAGCAGACATGCATCTGGAACAAATCTGTCACTACCTTCAGCAAAGTCTAGCAAGTCTGCAGGCATAGCAAACAAATCAGAACACAAGCGGCCAAAAACTGATGGTAGTTGGTGGCCACAACAGGCGCTGGCAGTCATCTTGAACTTTAGCAGGCCTGTGCAGCGTCCTGCCAAGTGTTGGGCTCCATGCGGTGTGCCTACTTGGTGCATGTCTGATGCCTAGTTGACCTGTGCACTGCCTGGGCAGCAGTGGTGCTGACAGCTTCTCTTGCAGCAGGCTGGTTGTTTGCGTCTGCCATGCCAACCTGCAGTGTGTACACATGTGTGACAAGTACTGCCTCAACTCAAGCATAATCAATTCAGCAAGTCTGCGCAGAAGGCTGGTGCTAGTAATGTGATGCTAGTAGTGCGATGTCAGGTCACAACTGACCGTCAAATTGCACACAGGTGACTGAACAACCCTGTGCAAAACTGTGCAGCATAAAGAAGAGAGGCACAGGAAACAGCAGAGGCATCTTGCTGCAGCAAAATTAGCATTTCTTGTCTTGCTGATGGCGTGGTACTGCAAGACTACTTACTACAGTAAAGTACCTTTTGGTCAGTAGGATGCTTGACTGGCCATGATCAGCATGTGCCCCCTATTGGCATCTGGCCCGCTCATCTCTTTGCCAGCTGCCTGCACTCGTCCAAAGGAGGTTTCAGCACATTCGTTGCTGCCAGAGCTGATTGATATTCTCATGTTATCAACTGTAAGTCACTGAATCGAAAGATGATCGCTGCAGCTGCTAGGGCCAGCTAGACCATTTGACCACTAGAATGTACAGTCTCCATCAAAGAACAAGATGGACAAAGAACAACACAAGCAAATGCAACCATCATCAGGAGCTACGGGTGGAGAGACTACAGTGAGGCAATCAGAAGTCTGACTTAGAACATGTTTCCATGTACAAGCTTCCTTCAACAGCGCTTTCTTGAACATCATGCTTCTGTGTATGTGCGTCTACTTCATGTGCATGTCGAGTCTGTAAAACAGCAAAGGGGAAATGTCAGCTGCTGCTGTCATGCAACATACCAGGTGTATAAGCTGCGTTTGTGTGTAACACTTGCGGTAGACAGTAAGTCTGAATTGGCATGTTCACACATGTTTCAACATCAAGCTCACATTGTATGCAGTCTTGGCTCTGGGTGCTGTGGCCTCTGGCAACATGCCAGCAACCTTCTGTGTGGCAGCCGTCGGCTTCTGCTTTGCCTGAAGCGCAATGAAAGCAACACATGTCATGACACAGAATTGCAAGCTTCACACGCATGTGTTGCTGTAGCAAAGGAGCCAGGCAGTGGCTCAAGAATGCTCCTCCCAAGCCAGTACTTGCTTTTGCTCAACAATGCTGTTGCCAAGCCAGTACTTGCTTTTGACAAGCCAACAGGGTTAGTGCATGATCAAGTTTCACGTGACTGACTATACAAAGTGCTTGCAGCTGCATCCAAAACAGCTCTGCGTGCCTTATATGCAAGTCATTATAGAGCACATGCAGCTTCTGACAAGCAAGGCAGGGTACCTTGCATGGCAGTCTTCTGCTTCTTCTTTGCTTGAGCTGCATGACCAAAAGTGAGCCAAAGGCTGCTGAAGACAACATGCCAAGTGACAACTGCACACCTGCAGGAGAGCAGACAACATCATCAGAGCGCCAGGAGCACAGCTAGCAACTTCCTTTGTCATAGGTTGAACTGATGTTTTATTGGCATGCCTCACCTGCTACCTGCAATCATGCAAGCAAGTGGCCAACATGTACATTGCTGCCAAAGCTGCTTCAGGGCAAAAGCAAGCGGCAACAGCAGCTTCACTTGCTGAAGGTGTGGTGTCAAATCAGGCCGGCTGAGTTGTGTCAAGTCCAACTTTTCATGCCGTGCAGCAAGCAGGCATGACTCAAACTGAACCTGCGTCATTGGTGGACCAGCAATTGACATCAAGATGATACTGAACACAGCAGGTATGCTGAGCATTGTCCCTGCAGCTGAGGCGTACCTGACTTTGCTCCTGTAAGCTACCCTAGTCCATGAGGAGAACAATGCTGAGACAGCAGCCTCTTAAGTCTCCGGTAAGGCTGCATAGGGTGGGTCTCCTGGCGCTTGGTGTCACAGAAGAGCTGCAAATACGCAAAATTCAGCAAAAAACATGTGTCCTAGGGTCAGATATGTACAGGTCTTAGTAGCTCTCGGTGTGAGGCTCTGTTTTGGCAGTCAGCACTGTGTACATATGCATCTCCATCACAAATTGAGAGCAAGCAATGGCAGAATTATCAGCTGATGCTGTTTGTGGTGCACAGTAGGTGCATAAGCATGTACCATATCAGCTGATGTGTATGGTACATGAAGCAGATCTGATAAAGCATCTTGTTGTATGATGAGATGTCAAGCTCACCTGGTATGGAGTCCTGGGGTTGTGAACCTTTACATGGTGCAACATGGCCATTGGCCTTCTGTGTGTCAGCCTTCTCCTGTTCCTTTGCCTGATAGAAACCAGAGTGACGGCACTTGTGTATCCTGAAAATTCAAACTTGACACGCATAACCTGCTACAGCACTTGAGTTAAGCAGTGACTGAAGGAACAAGAGGGCGTGATGATGCAGCTGCGAAAGAGCTACAACAAACCTCAAGACATTGCGACTCTGTCGCAGCACAGATCTCACTTCATGCTTATGTCAGCCTTTGCTTCTCCTGGGATCTAAAACGTGAGTCTGTCGTTGTACTCGTGTACACGAATTGTGCATTGCAGTTAACTACACTACGACCACGCCTGGCTTGGCAGCAAACTTGTCAGAAGTCTCTTCAGTACACTCCTCGTTTACAGGAAGGATGCTTGTGATCCTGAGGAAACACAACTTGTTTCACGTCTCACGTCGCCGTGCAATGAGGCACGATGTCTCACTCACGTTTGCATCGGCATGAGGTGGCCGGTGGCTGTAGGCAGCCTGCTTGCATCCGCCCGGTGGAGTTTGAATGTCGTTCGGCGCCATACGCATGCATGAAGAAGAGTAGTAGCAGCTGCAGGGGCACTAAGGGTTGTTTTGGCTTCCACTTGCACTCACGGATAACAAATTCACTGCGCAAGCCGGATCATATACATTGCTTGCAGCGTCTGCTGTGTACTGGAACGACCAGAAACACGTTGCTTGTGGATTCTTGGGCGTTTGCAACGACATCAACATATATGCTGTATATGTCTCTGTTGCAAATGTCACGAGCCTCTTCCAGTGATCTGCTGCAGCACAGCAATGACAGCAGCATGTACAATTGGTGCAGACAACTTCATGTTTTTCGGGTAGTAAGCCTTAAAGATTTGACACAAAATCATTGTACACATAACTATTGAAACAAAGTGCAGACAGCTGTCCCCAAACTGGTACACATGAACACATGACTCTGCTCGAGCTAGCCTGGCACCAGCAGGCAAGTAGCTTACCCTCAGGACAATGCAGATTGAGGTCAGAATGCCATCACCTGTCATATTAGAGCCTATGATGCAGCTACTCCAAAACTGCATTGTGTATGGTTTTCTGCACACCCTGCACACAGTCCAAGACTCAGGGCTCCAAAGGAGTGGGACAATTTAGCAGATGATAAAGGTAAATAATCTGCTGCAGTGCAACATAAGATATGAACCTCATCAGCCAATCCGAGTATACCTCTGCATTGTTTACGAAGTACAGCAGGTGCACTCTGCGCTGCTCGGTGTACGCTGAGACAGAGACTGAGTGTACTGCTGATGTTGACAGGCAAAGAAACGAGATCATATGTCAATATCTGATACGCAACTGTCATTTGGCACGCCCACTCTTGCAAGCTGAATAAAACGCCTCTGAGCCTGACAGTAGCCAATGTCAGGCTGGTCTTCCATGTCACTGCACAGATGCATACAGTATCAGCTCCAATGAGTAATGCAGTGCTGATGTAGTGACTCAGCAGCACTCACATGTATAGCGTGCCAGCATGCACATGCAGACAATGCTATGTCACAAGTGATCTCATGGCATAAGTAGGACAGCTCTGAATGTTGCAGAGATGCAAACGTGCTCAGCCAGCTTAGCATAGACAGAAATGTTCACTAGCAAGCACGCTCTGATACTCTTCATCATGAGCAAGCAACTGTTGCTGACCTTCAAATCAAGACGAGCTGCATGGACATAGCATAAGCAATGAGCTTGGGTTTGCTGTCAAGCCTGCATACGCACAAATCACGGTTTCTGTTGTGAAATTTGTACAACAGCTTTTCTGTGTTGCAGCAAGCTCTGCTCTAGCTGTCGACGACACAGGCAGGTATAAGGCATGTCAGCTGAGAGAAGTCTGCATGCAGCGTGAGTACGACAGGTGTGTGTCAGACTTCCAGGCATGCTGGTCTCACCTCATGTAAGCTTTGGGGGTGAAGATAGACCTGCAGCAGCTGATGATGTTCCATATCGATTGGAGCATATCGATTGCAAGGCTGTCTCTATCTTTGTCGTCAAGTTGAATTACTAAGCATTGAACGCAGAGGGCTGCAGTGTTACAGGCTGAGCTGCAGATGTCCAAGTCTCAGCTCTGCACGAGGTTCTACATAATTGCGTTGATCAAAAGGTGGCTGGCCACGGATTTCTGCACATGTACTTGCGCCAGCAATCCCTTCATGTGTGCTTTGTAGTAGAACCTGCAAAAGTGCATTGGATCAGATTCTGAGCAAGTGCACAAGACCCTGCAGTAGAACAGAGTAAACAGAGCTTCCAGAACAGGGATAGTACCTGTGTAGTCAGTAAGCCCATGATCCCCATCTGAGAGTGATCCTGCTCTGTCTCCATCCTGTGTTTCTGCATTCAGTCTACGTTCGTGAAAGCAGGCAACAGCTGCTGCGCCACACCCATGTTGACGAGTGTCTTTGTGCTCACCAGAAAAGACAGTCTGTGCCGGCAAAGTCAGCCTGTGCAGGCGGTATAGGCTGATCTCTCAGCACCAGCACCTGATCCCTCAGCACTACTGCTTGTGTTGATCAGTTTGCCCAAGATGGGCAGCAAGCATTCGTGTCTCACTCCTGGTGATCGCCGCGCAGTCAATCGCAGACGGAGTAGCCAATTGCAGACAAAGTAGTCAACTGCAGAACTAGCAACTTGCCTTTTCAAGGTTGCAGACACGTCTTTTGGTGCAGATTTTGAAATTGGGTCAGTTTGTACTATCACAAGCATTGCACGTGGTAGTTAAGTGTGGGTTGCGCCGATGTAACGTTCGTTGTAAGACACCTCAGGTCATCAGTTCGATTGCTTTGCCTCACCAGCGGCCTAACAGCTGAATACGTGATACCTGAGAGTTGGGATCCTACGTTTCACAGAGCACTGCAACGGAGTATGCGGGTATGTTGGCAAGGCAGGCCTGCTGCTGCGTGCAACAGTGCTGACGACCTGAAGTGCCAGGTGTTCAACCTAAGCTTTAGTGCGCAGTGCGCTCCGAAACCAAAGCGCAGGCACGATCTCTGCAGCACATTTTCAAATTCTGCCGGAATCGGAAATCCATCAAATCGTTCCGGCGCAACGGTTGGACAGCGAAAGTACAACGACTCCTTAAGGGATTAAGGAGCCGACAGGGAGCCGATAACGACAGGAGGGTGTTCAAAGTGTGTGCCTGTGTCAGCAGATGCGGAGTCTGCAGCAGCTGACACATGCGCACTAAATTGTCATGTGCACTTACCATGCATATAATGATAATCACTCTCGACTCATATTAATATTATCATGAGCTTGTGGTCAGCGATGGGTTTAGTAACATGTACTCACAGATGTCATCAAAACTGATTCGCTAGAACATGTAGAAGTGTAATGAAATTCACAGTGAAGTTGCTGATTCAAGTCTGCATGGACTGAATTGATGTAGCTAGGTCCAAGACCAAGGATTGCCAAGTCGACTTGCTTTTGTCTTGCAGCGCAGAAGACACAAACGTGGTTTCTGCATTCCAGCCTTGCAATGGGAGTTATGATCAGCATTATTGTTCAGCTCAAGCCCCTTTCCAAGTGCGCCACAACATTTTCAGACGCGTTACCTGAGGGCGTTTTGTTCTTGCAACGAAACTGTGCCAGTCCTATTGTGCCAGGTACCCTGCACAGTTAATGGGCTGAGAGTGGTATATGCAGTGCACAACATACACGCAGTATACATTATACAGGCTGCGTGCCTGGAAGAACCGCTTGGGATTGGTGATGTCTGCTGTCGTCGGCTGCGTGTGTACAAGTCCGAACAAACAACAGGTCACCCTTAGCAGTACTACAAACGGGCCTACAAAGTTGTGGTGGAGCATGTTGCAGTCGTTTGCATGCAGACAAGCACGGGCACCGGCGCCACTTATGAACTTGCTAGCTCGTGACCGCAAAAAAGCCTAATACTGAGCACACGCCCGACATTATAGTATCAGACAATGCGCTGGCTACGCTTGGCAGTTTTGAACTTGTAAAAGAATTCAGCCTGCAGGAAAGCTGCAGAGCTTACGCCTCGGTTTTGCAGGCAAGAACCGCACGTAATTGCTGTGAGTTCTCTCATGAGGCAACAACAGAGCCTGATGGCAAATGGAGTTGTCCGCGTTGCCAGGCCGCGTTGACGCGTTGACCTCTGTCGAGAGAGAGTATGTAAGCGAGGTAATCACGCAAACTCATGCAAAAGTTTGAACCTTCCAAGAGTTTGACCTGGCTGCGCATCGAACTTGACGCCATGTCAGCTTCAGCCAGATGCTACTATCGCGTGCGATTATGCACTTTGAACGTTGTTGCATCGAACGGGCTAACGCTAGTCGCGTCGGGAACAACGCAGCGGCGCAAACAGTGCAAATTCGTCGTGCATGCTTGCCCAGATCCGGTTGTATTTGCAGCTAGAAGACCGTCTCAGCCGTAGCAAAAGCATTCCATTGATTCGACAGGCAGTGCCGAATGCTTGCTGTTGCTTGGTGGCATCGCTGCTGTAAAACTTGTGACGGATCCGCTGTAAAGAAGCTCAGGCTTGAGGGAAACCTGCTTGCTCTACTCAGCGGGCTCTCGGAGTCATGAAAGCCTTAGGTGACACTCTGATTGGCTTGCTACCAGTCTAGCTCGCCTGCATGTATGACGATGACACCTTTCTGTTTGTCACACTGAGTCTGGAACCTATTCAACCTGTCCTTCCAACTCACTGCCGCCAGTCTGTTTTGTAGGCCTTGCAGCATGGTGGCTTGCTGTGACTATATGCTGGTCAGCTCATGCAGTTGCATTGCAATTTCCTCTGAGTCACCATCTTGATCAACACAGCCATTCAAGGCATCCTCAGGAAGCAATTGCAGACCAAGACTGCGCTTTTGACAGCAAGGTCATCTTCACAGATGTGTTTGGAAGCAGCAACAAGTCGCCGTGGCTCCTGTGTGCCATTGAAAGCTCAATGACCAAGCTTGGGAACAGCAGTGTGACAGTACTGACAGACAATTTGGATGACTTTGCTGAAAACTGGCCATCACAGCTGCCAAACCCTGGTAGGGTTGTGTCAGTTTCTAAATGCCTTGAAGGAACCCCGCTCAGAGGCTGGCTGGACTCGCCAGAACTTGCAGCATCACGCTATCGACAGCAAAACATTGCCAATGCTTTGCGACTGGCAGCCCTGTACAAGTCTGGGGGAGTCTATTTAGATCTTGATATTATACCGTTACACAAAGAACTGTTTGAATCTGACCTTGCTTCAATTTCCCAGCAATGCGAAGAGTCAGAGTGTGGAAACGCCTTTTTCCTCAATAATGCCTACCTGTCATTTCCGGCCAAGGATCGCTTCCTGCACAAGCTGATGGAGACTTTTGTTGCTGAATATCAAGGTAAGCACTTGTGCTGTATGACACTTCTGCTGCTGCCTGGCTCTCATGACCTACATCCCCCCTACTCGGCCATGTATTGACAAGCAGCCACTCATTTGTTCTTGCAGGTTCTATCTGGGGTTTCAATGGGCCCCGTTTGGTTTCAAGTCTGTATAAAAGGTTGTTGTGTGATGGGCCAGCAGGATTATTTGACTGTCACAAGCTCAAGATCTTGCCTATTGAAAGGCTCGCTCCATTTGACTGGGATGAGATAGTTCCAGTTCTCAGCTCTCAACCTGATGAGTCTTATTCTCTACTTGTGGATAATCCGCACATTCTGGCCATTCACGCATATCACAATGTGTGGAAAACATCATGTATACCACCCAATTCTGTTTTCCACCATATCATGTCAGACCACTGTCCAATAGTGTCCTCGACATTTGAAGATAGCATATACTGTGAACAGCAAGTTTGAATAATGTTCAGATCTGAGCGGGTTAAGGTAGTGTTAGGTTTGATTGCTGGGTAGCAATTACAGCTACTATATGACATAACTAGTAGGTATGGCTCAGCAGTCTCTTGAACTATGGAGCGAATCATTCTGCCCTTTGTTTTTCTTTGTCATGGTGTTTTTTTGCCTTTGACGGTGCTTGGCCATGGACACCCCTGACCTGACTGCAGCTATGGCAGTGCTATCAATACTTCAATAACTTGTTGCCTTTTGGCTTTTTTATGAACGAGCCCTTTGGCATGACGAGGCTTTGTCAGACCTAGCGGTCTGCCTGAGTCACTGAGTTGGGACATCCTATTTCAAGAACCCTCCTGTTCTGTTTAATGGTATGGTGCAGTCTATGCACAGTAAAGTAAATGCTGGCTAGTGATTAATCACACCGTTTAATATTGTCGCTTGTAAATCTGAAGGCGTGTCTGGGTCATGACACTTTCAGGATGGCAGCCTATGTATGAATGCTGCAAAAATAAATAGACACCCAAGCAAACTTGTTGGAATTCACATTTCACAGCAGATGTCAAGTCCCTACTACTTCTCTCTCTCTGTCTAACCAGCTCTCTCTCCCCTCAAGTGCATGCCCGACGCCAGCAAAATGCTGACGGTAGTATACTCAGCATATTTGATGCCGATGCCTAGCGGCAGGCTCCGCGCATAAAGAACAAGGGAAACATGTCTGTGTTGTCCTCGCTGGCAGGCGCGCCTTTGCTGAAAAGCAAGCGAAACAAGGGCGTCACGGGTAAACCACCAGGTAGCAATTACGCTGGGGACGATACAGCCTGCATGTGTTCATTGTCGGCCTGTTATTGCCATATGTTGTGTGCAGGCCTGCAAAGTCAAAGGACTGATGCTGTCAAGCCCGGGCTTGGTTCCACCAGCAATTCTCAGGTGTGCGACTGCTCCGGCACATTCAATGTGTGTTTGCTTGCGTGACTTCAAAATGGGTTCAAAAGTCCGCTCAAAGACAGCGCAGGCACAGACACCAGGTTGTGCTTGCAGGAGTTTGGTTTGGCAGAAATGCCTGCAGTCAGTAGAAGATCTCCTGCAGGCTTTGGATTTGATATGGATGCTTTGCTAGATGACAGCGATGCCAGCCAACACAAGCCAGAAAGGCGGAAGCATAGGTGTCATGGCAGTTATTGCCAGCAACTTCTCAACCTCCATGTTGAGCATGCAACTTGCTCTGTTACAGCGCTAGCTGTGCTCTGATGCTGTGTGTGTTGCAGTCCGCAAGGGTCTAGCAGAAGCAACAGCAAGGAGCAGATCACAACAATGGCCGCTTTGAAGCCTTTGTCACAGAGCGGTCATACTTTCACAACAAGCCCGGACAATAGCAGTCAGTCACCTCATGTCAGCATTCAGTCACAGGTAAGCCTGATGGCCATAGACTGTGGATCAGCTGCTCAGCCTGCAGAGCCTTGACACAGTGCACACCATGCTGCAGGTACATATGTGTACATGCATGTGCATGTGATTCAGCTGCCTCGATGAATCTGCTTGCAATACACTGCCCATGCCATGTCCAAAATCGTTGCGAGGCATTCTTAACAAGTTTTGCAGCCTTGTGGCACACACATAGGCTATGAGCAAAGAGAAGACATGCTTTTTGTGTACTGCTTAAGGACGGGGTTTTAGCCGATCCACCGCGTCAAGTTGCTGTTGACATTGCAAGAAGCAGTGCAGACGATGCTTTTGTGCCAGCCTCTGTGGTAGATGAGGGTACTGATCTACTAAACATCATTGGGGGAGCAGACACTCAGTAAGTCCCATCCTTTCCAGACTCTTAGTCATGCATCTGTCAAGCGGCATGTCTGTGCTTCTGTGTCTTAAAAGCATCAAACCGGACTTGAGTTCCTGCCTAAATGACATGTCCCATACCACCTGCAAACAACATTTGCTTAAGCTGCCAGATGAGGTTGTGGTTGGTCTTTGTCAGTGCACAGGCTTACATGGTGTGACTGTACATGTAGGTCTTCTGGACTTCGTCGAGCAGCATCAGCTGGACGAAGAGCCAGCATCCAGCAAAAGCCTGCCAGCCGTGCAGCCTATCCAACTACTGCCAGCCTGTTGTCAAATGCACACAACAGTCCGGAAGTTCAGCAGGCTCTAGGGACCAGAGACGCTGCACAAGGTCCTGAGCAGCCCCAACAGCTTTCCGGTCTTGCACAAAAGTCACCTGGGAGCCTGATACCAAACAGCCCTGGTGCGCACTCGCAGCATTGAGACATTGCATGAGAGCAGTTTCACAGCACTGCTTTGTCTTCACATGTTAAACATGATGGTAACATGGCTGCTTGCTCTTCAGTCAGCAGGAAAGCAGAAACACTGCAGCGCAGTGACACTGCATGCCTTGGATCTTTGATGCTGCCTTTCAAATGTGCCTGCAGATTCAGCATGCACAGCTTTGTGTCACTCATACAATTGTCATCTGCTGCCGCTTCAAATGCCTGAGACCACTTGCGCACAGACCCAGCCAGCAAGGCACTTGATCAACATGTGTTTTGCTCTGCGGCTGCTGCATCTGCAAAATGTGCAAGAAGCATGTGTAACAAGCTTTGGTGATTCACTCTGCAGGTCTAGGAGGGACTGTTTTCAGCCAGGAGTTGGAGCAGCAGAATGAGCAGCCGAGTAGGGAGCACAACTCTTCTGTTGTTGCTGTCCAGCAAGCCACGCCACTTGGCAGCCTGTCAGGACCTCAAGATCGTTCAAGTAAACATCATGACACATGCTGAACTGCTGAGCATGTGCTGTTGCTGCCATGTTTTTGTCTAGTCCACGCCACCACTGTACTCTTCTGCGCACCTTCCTTTTTGGGCTGCTGTAGCCTGAGTTCTACGGTTGGTGTAGTTGTTGTAGGCAGGCATGTGTGTGCAGCTGAGTGCATTGCTTGCAGGCAACATGAAGTGGGAGAAGCCAGTCGAACTGCCTCTGCCAGTGTTGCCCAGTCCACAAGTGGCAGCTAGCTTGGCAGCAGAGACAGCTGCTGTTGTGGAGCAAAGCAAACAGTTGAGCGAAGCAATAGCTGCTTTGTCACAGGCCAATGCTGAGAGAGATCATCTCAAGTTGCAGCTTCAGGTGCCATCTGTTCTCATGCATACATGACTCTGCATCACAATGTACAGATCAGTCGCAAGTCTGCATGTTTGCCGTGACAGCTATGCAGACTTACGTTGCACATTTTGCTTCACAAACAATTCTGGGCATGATGCAGTCAGGAGGTGAGGTGGTGTAATGATAAGGTTTGTCTTCTGCAGGCAGCACAGTCTCAGCTGGCACAACAGGCCAGGGCAAACTCTCTTGAGCAAGTGCAGCTTGCTGAGAAGGCCAGTGCACAGTCAGCAGAAGTGACTCACACAGCTGCCGAGCTGCAGGAAGCCAAGTCAGCTTTGAATGCAGCTCAAGTTCAGACTGCACAGCTTCAGGTATTTCTTTTTGCTCAAGCTGGGTGCATCATGCTCTGAAGCTGGATGCATCACAATCTGGAACCATGATGTACAGTCAGCTTCATGCAAACAGCCTTTTTTAATGGTATCTTGACAGGATGTGTGTGTGATGCAGACAAAGATGCAGGAGATGCAAAAGCAAATGGCAGCTGTGAGCCTAGACAAGCAGGACCTGCAGCAAGCTGCCCAGCTTCAGCAGCAGCTGCAGAGGGCACTGCAGGAGCAGCAACACATGGCTGCCTGTCTGCAGCAGGACTGGCAGCAGCATGAAGCCAAGCTGAGTGCCAGGTACATTGCCACTCACACTTTGTATTGCACAGCTGGCGAACTCAGCTGTCTGTGATCTGAGTCGAGCACAAAGACGCAGTTTGTGCTCGACTCAGCAAGGGACAGCTGTCTGTTAGATGCACCAGCAGGGTGTGATGTTGCTTTGCACACTTTACTTGATGCTGCATGGCACAATGCTGACTTGCTGCTCAGGGAGGAGAAGTTGGAGGAAAGGGAGCGAGCAGTGACAGAGCATCAAGCCAAAGCAGTTGCACTCAAAGCTGAGCTGCAAAGCCTAGCAGACACCATGCGGACTCAGACAGAGAAGCAAGTGAAAGACAGTGCGGAGGACAAGGTGGCCGCCTCCCGTCATCAGGCGCGCCTGGACACTCTGCAGGTGCGGCATGGACAGCCATTCAAGCCTGCACAAGTCTGCACCTTGTTGTCTTACAACACGTACACCACAAACTTGGGCCAATAGCATTGGTGTCTGACATAAGCCACACATCAGTCGTTTTGCTGGCAGCATTGTTCCCGACGGACAGTCTAAAGCTGCAAATATTGTTCAGATTTCAGATGCAGATGCTGAAAATGAGATGTGTGGAATGTGCAGGCGGTGATGGCAGATGAGGTAGGGCAGGTGCGCATGCAGGTGCAGCTGGAGAAGGAGGCTCTGGAGCGTGCCCGCACCCAGCGTGCTGCTGACAGGTATCTGCTGCTACTGCTACTTGGTTCACAACCTTGTGACAAATGTCATCTTGTGTGTTTGAAAGCGTCAATGCCTGGACCTGCATGTGATCCCTTGACATGCTCTCAATAGTTGTTTGGCTTTTTGATAGTGATGCCAGAATAGCAAACAAGCCTTCATCAAGAGACACATGTACCAGGAATGTATATTTTGGATTCATCCCATTTTGGCCAGACGCAAAACTACAGTTCTCATTGCTCATTGTGTGGGCCAGACTTCATCTTCCAGTTGTGTTAATGCGAATGGTGCTGCAGGGAGGCCTGGTCCCAACAGGTCACCAACGAACAAAAGCAGCTTGCACAGGAGACTGTGGAGAGCCACAAATCCCTGGAAGCAGCGCGCACTGCTGAGCTGACTGCCAGGAAGGGTGCTCTGGAGTTTGAGGCTCAGGCCAGTCTAGCTCTTAAGGAGGTGTGCTTTCAGGTCTTGAGCGTCTTCAGCAGAATATTGGCTTTCACTGCTGCTACATAATACACCATTTGAGTGACACTCAAACGTCTGATAGCATTGTGTCAAATATTTATGCCGCGTTTTGAAGGTGACTGGCGTAGATCACACAGCTTGTGCAGTTTTTGCACATTGCCAGATTGTCACCAATGGAGCTTTATGCTGGTCTCTGTGGACTTGAGAATCCAATCTGGCTGTGTTCATGATCTGCTGTGATCACTTAGGCAGAGGATACTGAAGCAAGGTTGGAAAGTGTTACACAAAGGCTACAGGCTGACCAGGATGTGCATGAGACACTCCAGAAGGCAATGACTGCTGACAAAGATGACATTGCCAGGCAGGGAGCAGCACTTGTTGAGATGGGCAAGCAGGTACTTTGAGCATGGACTGCACCAGCTCCTGATGAGTGCATCATCATGCGTCCCTGCTGCATATGTGACACTGATGATCTCATGATGTATTGGACAGTGAAGCACTCAGGCACATTCAAAAATGGTGGTGACATGGTTTGTAATCAGTGTTGTCGGCTGCTTCAGACGAATGTGCTGATTCAGATTCAAACGAAGTCAGAGGCGGTGGCTGCAGCATGGCAGCTGATGGAGGCTCAGAAAGCAGGTCTGGCAAGTCAGCAGAATAAGGTTGCGCAGCAGTCAAGTCAGCTGGACCAACAGACGAGGCAAGTGTTCAAGCACCTGTCGTTTCGTAACAAAGGCAAATGCGCATGTACAATTTTACTGACAGCATCAGAGCAGCAGCAGGAGCAGCAGTAGCTCTGCTCCTTGATACAACCTACATCTGAGTACCAGCTAGCATGTTCTGGCGTCGGTACTGGTTGCGTTTTCTATTCGCCCAGGTGTTTCAGGCCTCAAAGCTGCTGTCTTCCCAGTACAACATACCAGATAATCCAGTGTGGCCTGCATTGCTTTGTCCTTGCAATACTCCTTTGCAATGAGATCTGGTCCAGGTTTTGCTGCGCTGCCAGAGCTGCAAGAGAATGCAGCCCATTTTGAGTAGATGCAGCCTGCAAAGACAATGCCCACGTGCGTGCCCATGAGTGACAAGAAAAGACATGTTTGGCACAGGGAGGTACAGCAGCAGATGAGCGCCCTGCAAGCAGCTCAGGCAGAGGTGTGGGCTGAGCGCTCTCAGCTGGCCCTGGAACAACAAGCTGTTGCTGAGGACAAGGCACGAGCTGTGCAGCATGCCCAAGAGGCCGCCACGGCACATACCAAGCTGCTTGCACAGTTCAAGCAAGCACGCATGCAGAGTGTGATGGTAAGCAGCAGCTTTCATGTGACAGTTGCAACGTGAGCCCTTGTGCTGTATGTCGACACTGTGCACGTAAGCCTTGCTCAGGTCATGCAGTGGTCATGATGCTGATCTCTTATCCAGCAATGCAGTGTCAGCGTGTGCATGGTTTACACCAGCAAGCTAATGTAACTTTCCATGCACCACTCTAGGCCACAATGTGATTGCAGGTTCAAGGAGACATCAGTTCTGATGAGGAAGATGACATTGTACGGGAGTCTCCTCGCAAGATCCTTGCTGCTGTACAGAACAAAGCCAGCCCTGCTCGCAGCTGGTCCTCCAGGCACCAATTCCGTGCTACCCTTATGTCTCCAAATGGCCCCAACAGGCAAGCAATCAGCAAAACACCAGCGCTTTGCAGATAGAGACTGCGCCGTGCAGCTGAGCGTGCTTTAGCCAGCTCCGTATGCACTCACTTTGCACGCTCCTGCGAGTAGTGAGTGCTATGAGTGTCTGCAGGGGGTCCAGTGCCAGCCAGCATGAGGGGTACCAGCAAGTTGCTTCAAAGAAGCAGCAGTCGCCACCTCATTTTGCTGCAGCTGTTTCTCCACTGAAACATTCACCAGGGTCTCAGCCTGCCCAGCCAGCTGCTGCCTTCAGCAGCAAATATGATTGTGAGCATGGTCAAGATTACACATTCATCAAGACTGTTCCCATGCAGCATGTGCAGAGCCATTACTCCAGCTCGTTTGTGCAGCGAAACACAGCCACCGAGGTCTTTGACAGCGGCTCAAACTGCATGAGTCATAAAGGCCTGCAGTCCCAAGTGAAATGGGCCGCGCAGGTCTCAGCTCAGCCCTTTGCTCCTTTGCTCAGCTTGTCCGCAGAGAGCAGCAGCAATAGCATTGATGCAACCCCTTCTGCTGCAGCATAAGCATGACTCGTGATGAAGCGGTACCCTTGCTTTTGACAAGCTCTTGCACTTTGTATATGTCTGTAGGCATGTCAGACTTGGGTTTACATGCTCTCATACTCCAGACAAGTAGCTCGTGTAGTACTTCGCATAACAGCTGCACATAATTATTTGGGTTATGACGGAAAAACTCACAAAGTGCAGTGCTTTGCATCTTGCCAGTGTGACTTCAATGCAGCAGTCAATTGCGTGCAGTAGCTACTTCAACTTGAAGTTCGGATGCAAGGACGTTTCGGGACTTGAAAAGAGATGCGTGCTCACCTGCCATCTGACGTGTCCTGGCATCGCAACCCAAAAAACCTGTGACATTGTCTCGGTGTTCACCGACCCATACGACCGTGATTTGTTGCAATCAGGTTCATGGGCGGTTTGCGAACGCCCTAGAATTACAAGCTTGAGAAAGGCAGCCCTCGTTGCATTACGTCGTACTATTCTCAGCTCCTCTGAGTCTCGGAAGATCCACGACGAACTTGAAGCTGTCAGAGGAGGCAAGAGGAAGGCTCATCGCGTAGCTGCTGCAGGTTCCTGCCGCTGCACAAAACGCCAAGGCCCTGCTCAGCAGCAGAGAAATTTGGAATTGAAGGATATCTTTGGTTGGTGCTTGACACAACTTTCCTTGTCGTGTTACTTTGAGTTGGCTCGTTGACTGTCGGATTAGCTTCTCAAGCGTCAGCACTGCACAGCGCGGGGAAGGTAACAGGGCGCTTGCACGACAAACTGCTTCGATTGACTTCTATCTGCAATACTGCACTAGCCACCGTTCTTTCGCTCCGCGTCCTACTGCAAAGCCGCGGGGTGCAACATGTGACATCTTGTTTGTCATCTTACTCAACTTACCACCTGCTCAGGACGCACATCAGGCACGGCTGCTTTCAAGTGGTTCTTGTCTCTATCTGGTAGCTTCGCGTGAAGTACGGCGCAGCCTGTTACCTGGCTTCCCTTGCAGTTCTTGCCACAGTAGCAGCTCCATCGTTACTGTAGCTCGATGTCTGGAAGATCCACCTCAGGACAGTCAGAACAGCAGCGGCGGAGCTCAGCTGAACGTAAGAGTCGCTTGCTTGTGCAATGAGGCAACACACTGCTGAGGCAACAGGCACTCTGTGCCTACAGTTGCGCAAGTGTTCAACGTATGTCTCACTGCTTTGGTCATCTTGCAGGAGTAAGAAACATCCATGCTGACATCAGGATAAAGCACTCTCAACAGCAAAGGCCTGACAAACGTGAGCCAGCTCAAGATCAGGGATATGGATATGTCTGTCAGACCTTTGATTGCTCTGACTTCTATGAGGTCCCAGGCTTGTCCAAAAGCAAGGCAGAGTAAGACATATAGGCCATTTTGACGCTCACTTGCAGCCAATGAGGATGTGCACAGCAACATGAGTGACAGTTGCCTCTAGCTTATCACTGACGATAACTGTATACTATTATCTGCGGCGGCATAAGCAATTGCTAGTGCCGGCCATGAGTCAGCCTGGGCCCCCCTCTCAGCCTTATTTTATGTCAGTTGCCAATCACAGACCCTACAGCATCCAGAGGTTTTCAGTCCTGTCAGTTTGCACCAAAACTTATGCCTGTCAGCTTTTGTCAACATCAGTGTTCATTGGCAACATTATCAATGGTTTTTTATGGTCGTGCGTCAACAAGCGATGCATGCCTGACACGCAGAGTGGCATTGTTTCAGCAGCAAGGAATGATCAGCAACAAAATTTTACTACGTTTTTTGGGCCTTGACATCCAAGCAGCAGTTTTTGCAAACAAGCCTGCAATATGGTCAAGTTTTCAATACGGTCAAAATTGCTGCTGAGTTGCTGTGCATGCAGTGACCCTCAGTCTCTCATGCTTGATGATGTGCTAGGAAGACTGCTCTGAGTAGAACTTCAACCACATGTTGCTGAGACAGATTTGCTGCCTTGGCACAGACTGGGATAATAGCAGTAGAGGTTGCAGCAAAACACAGAAACTGAAGCTCTTCAACATGACATTTAAAATACGCGTATACAGCAACAGACAGCCCCAAAAGCGTGATGATGCTATTGTGACTTACCACCAATCAGTGCTTGCCTTCGAGTGAGATTTGCTGCTCAAAGCTCCCCATAACATGCCAGGCTTACTTCAGCTATGGAAGCAACAGGAAACGTAGCAACACCTGCAAGCTGTATCGTGATTCTCATGCATTGCAAGCTTGCAAAAATGATATCCTGCTCAACATGTTCATCTAGTCTCACTGACAGCACTGCCTTCGACACAACTGCCTTGCATCCTCCAGGTATGGAGCATGCTGCTGTCAGAAGGCCACATTGGAATGCCGTATCGGAATGCCATGTTGGAATGCCCACAATGGTACAATGAGTAGTGCTTTTGTATATTTCTGCCTGGGCAGTATTCTTGCCAGAGAATACGTTGTCCATGACTGCATTTATGATGACATGGCCTGCGTCTATCAGACGTACAAGTGGAAATGTACAGCAGAAACCGATCTCTACACTGTACAATTGTTACTGACACAAAGTCTATGCTCTGCAGCTTTTAGCAGAGACAGCGGGGCATACTCACTTCCGAAAGTCAACCCTTCTTACTACAGTTTGAGTTGTGCCCAGAAGGTCGGGAAGTCCAACAGTGCTCAGGGCCACGTTCTTTTGAGGTCTGCCAACCTGCCCGGATATGGCCCTGCCCTAACACAGAGTCCGCAATTTTCATCTTTGCACATCGCTCTGCCGGTTTGGTCGTATAGGACGTCTGAGTAAATGTGCATAAGTCTGCGTATGTTTATGACCGCTACTACGTGCAAATTAACATACCTGCGCACGGCGAGATCTTTTACCGCGATGACAAACGTACCGCACCTCAGCGAGACGGCAGAAACGCCTCGCAACGACCCGTGGTTGTCGTGCGGAGACATGATGAGCATTGTTTGGGTGAACGCAGTCAGACATTGCCGACCAGCTCGCTGTAAGCGTTCAGCAAATAGACGTATCATCCAATCAATCAATCAATATATTTAATGTCCTGGGGGGCAACTGGGACCCAACAGACAAGAAGTTCAGTTCAGTGAATTCATACAGACAAGATTTGCTTCCTACATGCAAAGCATTCCCTAAGGAAACCACCACATGCATTTGGTTCAGACAAAGTCATAAAGTCTGCAATAGTACAACAGTGCTGCAGGAGGTCCAAATGCTGTGACCTGATATGGCTGTACGCAGGGCAATCAAAAACAAAGCTCGTCCTCCACACAATCCAATGACTTGCACACTAGACACAGCCTGTCTGTCCTATCTAGGTGAACACCGTCTGCCCAGCGGCCTGTGTCTACCCGCAGACCATGGCATCCAGTCCTAAACCTACTAATTAGCCTTCTATTTGACGCACACTTGACAACAGACAGATACTCTGCAGATTTGTACTCAGGCTGCATTGTCCTATATAACATCAAGCTGCTGTGCTGAACATCTGCAAAGTACTCAAATGCATGCTGATGCTTAGCCCTTTCTATGACAGATGCAATGTCAAAATTGTGAAAAAGCTGCTGCTGTCCTAAATGACCATGCAGAAAATCACCTAGATAATGCTGCCAACTGTCTTTGACTGCTGTCTGATGCAAAGCAAAGCCATCAACCATTGCGAGCTTAACAAGACGCACGTTGTCTAATGCAATTGTCCTATGATGATAACGCAGAATCTGCTGCCAAAAGTGAACTTGCAATGGGAAGCGACCCAACTCAGCTAAGACCATGTGGTTTGCTGTAGACTTCCTGACACCTAACAGACGTCTTAGAAAGTCCCGATGTAAAGCTTCTGCTGCTGCACCGCATTTAGTGTCCACTCCCCAGACTTCGCAACCATAGCTCAGGATGGGTAACACCAGAGTATCAAATAGCTTGCACTGCAGAGCTGGATCTCGTATGCCCAGAAGTGCACATCGCCGTCTCATAGCAAATAGAGCCTTTTTTGCCGTAGCCACCAGAGCATCTGTCCCAAAGGTCAGTTTCTTAGTGGCATGGACGACAAACCCCAAATACTTGTAGCTCTCCACCCGTTCCACAACTGCACCACTGAGCACAAAGTCACACACGTCACTTTGCCGGGTTTCAAAGACCACCACTTTTGTCTTGCTGAGATTGACTGTAAGTTGACGCTGTTCACAGAAGCTTGCTAATGCATCAAGCTGCTTTTG
>JAABUP010002543.1_pt1 | contig 34918 bp, 25 predicted proteins | sample 5559201 | NCBI WGS metagenome assembly JAABUP01 (sample SAMN10711887, study PRJNA513373) | rock metagenome | isolation source: Antarctica rocks | place: Antarctica
GTGTGTCAAGTTTTCAGATTTGTACAGATCACAAAAATCTGAAATACTTTATGACAGTCAGAAAGCTTACAGAGTGACAAATGAGATGATCTTTAATTCTGTTGTGATACAACTTCTTCATACTATATTTGCTGAGTAAGCAGAATGAGAGAACAGATGCTTTATTGAGACAGAAGCAGAATGTGTCAATGAATCTCTCAGATAACAGAGTACAACATTGTACAATGCAGATGATATGTTCTGAGATGATAAGCAAGCCTATACAGACTGCCTCAATGACAGTAGCAAACATACTGATCTCTGTGCTCATACAAGATCAGAACTTGTTTGATGAGGTCATGAATCTCAAACAGATGTGAGTGAATGCTGAAGCAGAAGATGAGTCATATGATGAGCTTTGTCAGACAATTCACAAGAAACAAAGATCATTTTCTACTGTTTTAAAGGTGAGGGTATTCATAACAGAATGCTTCTTAAGTGATGAAGAAAAGCTACTCTTTTGTGAAAGACACTGAGTGTTATCATCAGAACTTCTTCATACAGAACTGATTTAGTATACACATGACTTGACAATGACTGAACACTCAGAAAGAGATGTAACTGATGCTCTTTTATCACAACAGTTCTTTTGGCTCAAGATGCTACAGAAAGTCTGTACATTCTGTCAAAATTGTGACAAATGTTGTACAAACAACAGCTGAAAAGACTGCTGACAAGGCTTCTTGAAGCCTTTACCTGTATCAAAGCAAATTTGACAAAAGATATTCATTGACTTTGTAGTAGATCTACTGTCAAGTGAGGATTGTATGAACCTTCTGATTATTATGAATTGTCTCAGCAAGAAGATAATACTGAAACTGTGCAAGAATATGACTGCAGAATGAGTGGCTCAGACATTTGTACAATGTTTCTATCAAGCTCATGAGCTTTCTATCACAATAGTCTCAAATTGAGGCACTCAGTTTGTGAGCAGTCTATGAAAAAGAGTCTGTCAACTTTTAAAGATTGTATGAAGAATGTTCACAGCATATCACCTGAAAACTGACAAGGCAACTGAGCAAATGAATCAGAATGTTGAGCTGTACATTTGTACGTTCTCAAATTATAGTCAGAACAATTGAGCAAGCCTGCTTCTCATGGCTGAGCTAGTCATAAACAATCATGACTTTGTCTTAACAGAAGTAAGCCTCTTCTTCTTGTCTCATGAGTATCACATGAAGCCTTTACAACTACTTGAGAAGTTGAAGCCTGTACAATCTGTGAAAAGTTCAGTACAGAAAGCTGATCAGATTGTATGAAAGATGAAAGAAGTCACAGAGTAAGCACAGATGACTATGACTCTCACTCAGCAAATACAGAAAGAAACAGTGAATTGAAAGAGACAGCAGTCTTATGACTTCAAGAAAGAAGACAAAATCTGGCTAAATCTTAAGAACATTCATACAAACCATCTGTGCAAGAAGTTTGATGTGAAGAATGACAAGTACATCATTGTTAAGAAGATTAACTCACATTCTTTCTGTTTAAACACACTGCTGAGTATTCATAACATGTTTCACTTCATCATGCTTTAATCAGCAGTCATGAACACTCTTTCTTCTCAGTGTATGACAGACTCACAACCTCTGCTACAAATTGTAAGTGATAAAGAAGAGTTTGAGATAGAGAAGATTCTGAAGAAAAGATTTGTACAATGTAAAGAAGAATTCAAGAAGAAGTACTTGATGAAATGAGTCAATTATACTCAACTCACATGAGAATTGACATCTGTTCTGAAAGACACAGTGATGTTAAATCAATGAGAGTTAATGCAACCTGAGTTGACTAGATCTTAACTGTACACAAGAAGAATAAGATGCTTCATGAGTTCAGGGAATTGTACAGAGTTCAAAATTTAGTGTTGAATTTATTTGATTTATTTCTGTACTAATTACTAATGATGTCTTCTTGATTTCGTCAAAGCTACTTGTTCTAAGCATCACAAAGAGATGAGGCACACTGCTCAGATGTCACACACAGTTTGTACAACTAGGCTCTATAAGTGTTGCGCACAGTCTGTACAACTAAACAAGCACAGTGTAAAGAAGAAAGAAGAGTTGTATGTATTTAAGAGACAACATAGATGATGATCACCCTCATCAGCAATGCTGATGTGATCTGTCTCAGTTGAGCAGCAGGCTCATCCTCATTGACATCATTGTTGTTCTCATCATCTGAGATGACAATGAGAACATCATTGTTGCATATAAAACAGCAAGCAGTGTGATCATGTCACTTGCAGTTACTGCAACACTCACTGAAATGTTTTGATGTATAACAACATTTTAGAAAGAATGTCATACTGCATGTCTGACAGTTGATACAATCAGCAGAAATCAACACACTTTGACTCTGAATCAGAATTGCATTGATGTACAACAGACAATGAGTTCTCATTTGATTCAGTGTGATACATTGCTGTACAAACAGAATGTTCACATCAAGCAGCACAATAATGACTCTTGTTTGAAGAAAGTAAATGTACTGAGTGAGCTGCTGCTGATCAACAAAGAGAACTAAATTAACATTAACATCTGCAAGGGTGAGGGTGACAACATACACATTGTAAAGAATGAGGACCTTGTGAGCTGTCAGCTCTGAGATACATACCTGTATGACACTTACATTATTGTTGTTGTTGATGTTGTTGCTGCTGAGCTTGTCATACAAGAGTCAGTGCTGACATATTCAATCAAGAAAGATTTCATGTATGAAAGTTGTGAGTGAAGAAGTTGAAGAAGAAAGAAAAAAAGAAGTCATATGTGAGGTGAGGAATTTATAACTCACTTCACTGATGAGTAAGCTCAAATGAATTGTTGAAGAAAATCATGCAAGCAATGAAAAAATTTTCATCTGCAAACCTTACTCATACAAAGCAGACAAACATGTGTTAACAGACATTGACAATCATACAACAACCTTTTCAGAGACTTAGAGCACAAGCTTGAAGAAAAAGAAAGGGGTGATGTCATAAGTTGAACTCATACTAAGGTCTTATGGTCTAGTTGCTTACTAAGACCCTAAGACTAAAGCACATTATTCTTTTGCTTCTGTATGAAGCTCTTCTTTTTCTCTTCATAGTATTCTTCTTGTATTTAGAAATTATTAATCAAGCATCAGTCTCATTGCAAACCCATGACAAGACTTCATTAAAATGAGATGTCAGAGTTTATGTTCTGAGGCTCATTTTTATATAACAGAAAGAATTTATTTCATTGCTGAAAGAAGAAGACAGCAAAGAAGAAAAAAGTGACAACAAAGTTTTTAAAATGCTGAAACAAGAAGTTAAAACCAGCTGCTAAACAGAAATAAGAACTTATTAATGAGATGAGATGACTTTAAATAAATTGAACTAATTCAGACAAGAAGCCTTAATGAAAGTTCACTGTTAAAAGAGAAGCAGTCACACAAGGCAAAGAAAGAGAAGAAATTGACTGATACTGTTATCAGAAAGTTATTCTTGAGCCTAAGCTTATACTCTTTGTTAAAGAGTGTATGATGACTTGTTCAAACACAGTCATTCAGAAGAATAAAGCCTCTACTCATAATTTAAAGCATTAAAAACCTGTTTATGTATTAGCTTAAGTGAAAAGATTCTTATAATCAGAAAACAGCTCTGATCTCAATGCAATTGAGCCTACCTGATTCTATATGAAACAAGAAACCATCAGAAAAGAAGTTTCTTAAGCTTAAAAGACTGTAGAAAGTGTGTGAACTCAGGTGTGAAAAGACCTTTCACAATTCATGATTCAGTGATGAATTGAGTGTATTTCACATCATATTCAAAAGGTCATTTGCCTTGAAGAAATCAATGAATACTGTAAGAAAGTGCTGAACAACAAGAAGAATTGAGTTCAACAGACAGAGAATGAATGACAACAAAGTCAACAGTATGTGAGAATGACAGCAAGAATGAAAAAGGCTGTGAAGGTTGTGAAGGCTGTGAAGGCTGTGAAGGCTGTGGACAATGATGTTGAGAATGTTGATGAGTCAGAATGGGGCAGTGACATTGCCATTGACCTATGATAAACACCATTAGTTATCGGCGACAGCGAGGTTATTTTGGACAGGAAACCCCCTTGTAATTGTGGCGTTATTAGCTGCATAATTAGCGTGTCTCATTACTAAAGGGCTGTAGCTTCGTACAGGTGTTGGAGTGCTTGGCGAGCGTCCGGCTCCAACCAAAGCTTCCGGTCAGTCCATCAACATCGTGGGACGTACTGTTTCATTGCCCACTTGAAAGGCCGACCCACTGGAAATCGGCAACGATGCCACAGTGATGAGATGGTAAGGACCAGCGTGGCTTAAATGCCAGAACAGACTCGAAGCCACTTTGGTCCAGAGAGTTCCAGCAATAGTAACCGTCGAATAGCACTATCCCATATATCCTGGGACATTCACTTTCTGCTGGTGGCCTGCCCATCAACTTCACTTTTATTCTCGGTACTACCTATTCACCTACGGTGAACAAAGAATCATTGTCTACATAAGCTTTTAATCCTGCTTTATTTCGAGAGCGGAGATTTCAAATACAACAAGAACTACTACCCCGGAACCCCCGGTCAAGGCAGTACGTCAAGTCACCCATCCCCTTCCTCAACCTTCGATATCAATATCGATACTAACAAACCCCCCCCTCCGACCAGCGCGCAACATGCAATCCTTACACTACAACCTCCTCTACGCATCCTCCATCCCCGCCCTCGCCACCCCGCTAACCACCATCCCCGCCTCCGTCCCAAACGCCGTCCGCGCGCTCCTCCTCGCCGAAGACTCATACGACTTCGGGTCCGCGGCGTGGTTCCTGACGACGCAGTGTGGCGCCGGTGTGCGGAGTGCGTTGCAGACCGGGGGCAGGCAGGGGTGGGAGGCGTATGTTTCGGGGTGTGTGGGCACGACGGTGACGGAGGCGAGGACGGCGTATTGGGAGAGGGCGAATGTGGCGATGGCGGGTTTGGCATTTGGTGCTTAGGGATGGCGTGAAGATGTGAGAGGTGAGATGATGTGTGAGGAGACTGGTGGCTGAGTATGTAATGATGTTTTGATGTGTCAATGTGCCATCGATGTAATGACGGCTACTGGATGTCGCCGGCGACGCTCCCACCTTCTCTACCTTGTTCGTGGGTTTAGATAGACTAATTGCAAATCCCACATCACCACGATGACGAGGGATACGTATTCAGGAGTACGTGAATATATTCCGCGAGGATTCGAGAAAGTAGTAAAAACAACGACAACAGTAACCAACAACCAATCTAACCGCACAACCAATCAAAGCCCAACTAACGTCCGCAGTGCCTCATACCCATTCGAACCCTTAGAAGACCCACCCACCAGCAGCATCCCTTCTCCCCTTCCAAAACCTCGCACTTGCATCCCATCCTTCCATCAACACATACTCATCCTCATCCTCATCGACATCGACATCATCATCAGCAACAACAACAACAACCCCCGCCTCAGCGTCAGCGTCAGCGTCAGTGTCTCCGGCAACACCACCCTCTCCTTCCTCGTCGTTGTCGCTCGTCGAGGACATGCTCCCACCACCACTCCCACCAACCGCGGCGGCCGTAGTAGTAGTAGCACTAGCGACAGCAGCATAAGCCACAACCTGCTCGTCGCGCCCATCTCCCCAAAACGCACTCTCATCCCACACCTCATCACGATCCACAAACGCCGTGCGCCGAAAGCGCGCCGCGGCCGGGATGTAGAGGTTCAACCGCCCGGCGATGAAAGTGAAAGACGAGAGGTCCGTTCTTGGCAAGGGCAGATGTGGGAACGGGGTGAAGCGGGCGCGAGGGGCGTTCGATGCGGCGAGTCTGGCGCGTTGGCTGGGGAGGGTGGGTGTGTGGTCGTGGGTGGATGGAGTGGGAGCGGTAGCATGGATGTTGGTGGGATTTGAAGAAGAAGAAGAGGAGGAGGAGGCGCCGGGGTGGTTGGGACTGAGGGCCAGGGCGTGGGCGAAGGCGTGGTCGAAGTGATTGGGTGTGTCGTTTGTTGAGTGGTTGCTCTGGGGGTAGGGAGTTGAGGGCCGGCTGCGGAACGGTGGCCTGGGTTGTGGAGGTGAAGTTTCGTGAGGACCCTCCAGGATGATGTCCTCAATGTGCGGGGCAGTTGGGTGGTCGGGGGTAGTGGTACCCGAATAGTCGTGGCGATGGGGAAAGGGTCCTATGAACCTGACATGTGGGGCAGAAGACTGGGGTGTGGTTCCTTGAGTAACTTGGCCGCCACACGGTTGAGGGAGGGATCCCGGGGTAGGCGGTGCGCTTTCCGGATATTGGCCGGCGTACTCGATATGAGTGCAGCTTGGGCCGGGACTACCACCTGGTGTGAAGTATTGGATGTGGTGGTACAAAGGTGGTGCTTCTTGGGTTCCGCTTGCGTGTATGATATGCTCCGTGGTACGGCCTTCTTCGGAATTGACGGCTGGGGCAACGTTACGACGTTCGCTGAGTTCGGCCCATCCGTTGCCGGTTTGATTGATCAGTGTCCATGAATCCATTGTCTTGACAGTAAGGTGTAATGCTTGCTGTCTGGCTGGGCTGAAATGGAAGATTGTATTGAATGATTACGAAGAGTGCTTTGAATGTGTGACGAAAAGAAGTACAGGAGATCTAGGGAAGAATCAACCTATTTATCCCCAGCGCGACAAAGTGTTATAAAGATTCAGACCAAAACCACTGGAACCGCATGACGTTGGGTCTACTAATCCTCCACGCTTTTGGGGTAGTATCGTAGTGCCGTGTGCCAAAAATAACTCTGGCAGCAACGACAACACATGATTGCTCCATACTACGCCGGGATTTGAGAAGAGGCCGGCTTTAACATTCCCAAGCTGGAAAAGCGTTGATAGCGGTTGTTATTGAGATATGCTGGTGATGATCGGGTTTAGTTGCACTAGCTTTAAACTCTCAAAATGGATTAGCTTCCGCTGTCAAACCGGTCTAGCAGCCCTACAGCCCAACCTTGAATCTTCCTCGCAGACACCGGCAGTAACGCAGTACTTTCGAGAAGGCTTCTCGATATCGATTCTAGTACATGTGCGGGAAGATATAGCCCCTCCAATGATATACTTTGCTTCTCCAACAGATCTTGCGAATTTTCGATATGTTGATAGAGAATTTTCATTGCTCGCTGTGAATGACCGGACTGTGCCAATGTAGAGTAGCGAAGATCCGGCGTAAAGACCCAGAACTAGAAGAGGAGTGAGACCTGGAGGCATCAGAGAGCGTGACAAGACCATGACCTACAATGATGGCTGCCGCGCCGTCTCCGCCGTCTTCATCGCGCACCACGAACTTTCGTATGGCTTGATTCTCAACCAGTTCCAGCAATTGAGCAGAGACGAACATTTCTACTGGAAATGTCTGTCCGTAATCTTGTGGATCGAGCTGTACACGTAGACTCCACTTGAAGAGTCTCCAGCCCTCAGCCTTCTCGTCGATGCTTCCGATAGGCTCATGGCAAGCTGAGCACTTAAGTTTCGGAGGTCTTCGTGATTTACTCTCATGTACCTGGAATTATAAGCTTCACTATGTACCTCAACACTTTCGTATGGATTCTGATGACTTGAGAATCTCACGCTGAAAACAGCGAGGCTAAGAATTTCTAGCCCGAGCGTCCTCCACAAGTAACCCATCTGACATATCAAAGAAATGTAGAGGATAGACGTGATAGAGATAGGCTCAACTGATGAGGCGTTCATCTAGGGCAACTGTATCGGTGACCGATCCATGAGGCCGATGCTGAGCTCGGGGACGGGCCTCCTTCTTGTTGCCCTTCTCTGGTTGTTGCACCACAGCGGAAGTCAAACAGATGATAACTTCTACAATATGCAGAATGAGAGAATGATTTGAAGCGTACCTGTATGCCAGAACAGTCTTGCTTAGCTAGAAGAAAATAGCAAAGATCCACAAAACCAACTCCGGACTTTGCAAGTAATTTGCTGGTGGCAGTATACCCTTTCTGAGAGCCGTTTGCAGCGTCACTGTGATCATACATCTCATCATTCCCTTCATGGTCGGGTTTGTGACAATGCCAAAAGTCCATCATCTCCGCCCAATTTTCGCTGGGAAGATCCTTCCAGGTGGCAATGGCGGATTGCTCTACTAGAGTCTCATTGCAAGAACGACAGCTTATCCGTGTTGTAGGTGTCAATGCTCCTGCAGACCATGGCACATCATTGTTTGCCGCTGCATCATTCCGTTTTGCTGGCTTAACATCCGCTGAAAGTGGTAGACGGAATGACAGCTCCGTAACTGGTGCTGCGGGAAGCTTTAGTGTTGCATTCGCAGCGACCTTTGTTGGCAGTCGAAGGCGAGCAGTTTCTCCTTCATGCCTCAAGGATAAGGTTTCCAAGTCCGGAGACAAATACAATGATGTATTTTCATTGAGACTCGATTTCAAGGACGCAAAGACGGTGACCTGCTGAAGGTTTAAGAGTAACTCGGCGTACATGTTGCTAGATGGCATTTGGACGGGAGGATGACCGAGTTCATCCCATCATTGTTTTGAGATGCTGTCCGTATGGGAAAACACGCATTACCTAAGGGTATCGTGTTCTATACGGTAGCTGTCAAATCGGCAGGGTGGGCTATTTTAGTTTGTCGTCGAGGCATCGATGATCTGCAGCGCTAGTCAATAGTCGATCTGCTGGGATTGAAGGCGGGGAAAGTAGCAAACAAATGGAATACAAGTTGAAGAATCCCTTCTTAGTGATTGCCTCGTAGCTGAGATTGACTGACACTCTCTTGACTCCACAATGTTCTCTTCATTCTCTTCGTTCTCTTTGCCATTCAATCTTCCGCGCATCCTCTCAGCAAGCCGTGGACCAGCAATCGATATCCCGTCTGTCGAGGTGCACGACGTCGAAGTTATACACGAAAAGCGAGGAAGGACATTGAAACACCTTCTCAAGCTCAATCATGTCAATCATTCTATCGTGTATCATAACCTGCAATTCCACAATCATATGCCGCACGTACGTGGTTCTGAATGCTACTTTGTGCCCCTGAAGCAGAGACAAAGCTCATCTCACATATATGTATAGATACTTGGGTCAGCCTATATTCTAGGAGCCCCTTCCGAGCATTTGAACAAGATTTACGAGAAAGACTCAGATGAGCTAGAACCTTGGCATGACTCCCCCGGAGAGGTATCTAAGTACGATTGGAGGGACTACTTAGGGCATCGACAGTCAGCAAACAGTGCCAGAGCACCCCATTAGAGAGCGGTGCTGATTTCAATAAAGATACCAAAGAGCATATGTCGACTTTTTCGAGGATGAGCTTGTTCTGAATGGATACGACTGGCGGAAAGTCGCACACGAGTATCTCTTCCAGGGCAAAGAGCCACTCATCAATTGTGTCATTGCTGGGCGTAAGTGCACTTCCAACCTACCTTCCTCGCTGCGGTCATTGATACCCTTCCATAGTGGGCCATCCCCTAATCCATCTCGGCTATGCCTTCGAACTTTCAAGTCGTGAACTCGCAATAGAAGCTCTTGGCTTGGCCACGACTTCCTACAACTTCCTCCATAAATATCTTGACGACCCGGCTTATTCCAAGCCATCCGGTTACAGCACAAGTTCGCCTTTAGATATTCTTCAGCAAGTCTCCAAGGACAAACGCTTCGACGGCCTGTTCGAGGAGCCGGGGGCAGACAATATCGAATCTTTGTTTCAAAACCATGAGGATGCAGTGGTGGAGCATTGGAACGCCTGGCGCATCTCCCATCCGGTCACGCAGTTCGAAGATAGTCAACATGCAGCGACTGCATTACTCGTAGCAAGTCAAGGATGTAGTAGCACCAAATTCGACTTCTTCCTTGTCCATCTACTGACAACGAGTCATGCTGTGCGCATTCTGATACCTTTCATACCACCTTCTTTTCATGTCGCGCTGGTAAGACAATGGTGGCTCTTGACACTGGCAGTCTATATAGCACAGCTCCGGCCGCAGATCAACGTGGGGAACATCACAAATTATGACCTGAAGGGTAAAGACTGGAAATGGGCGGAAAAGCAAGCTGTGGAGAGCAAGCGGTCGTTAGATGCACACTATGTGAAGGCTATCCGGGCCATGAAAGAAGCTGCGAAGACATGGGGCGACAAGAACGAATTCTATCTGAAAGCCGCCGTGAAATTCGGAGAGACATTCGACGGCTGGGGGGGCTTCGGACCTTCAAGTGCTGATGATGCTGAGGCTGCGACTCAAAGGCGGAAGTAGACAGAGCTTGGCCACGGTGTGAAGCCACTGTCGTGAATCTCTCAGTACCTACATAATTACCCAAGAATGACAAATTGATAGTTCAAAGAGGAAGACTGCTGTCAAAACAAGCGTCGGGCACTGTGGAACTTGGATATACCACCATTGAAAGCAGTATCTAGAGTAACTGTTCGAGTCTGAGATCACCACGTGGTTATGAAAATGGCGCCAAATAACCTCAGCTTGACTTACTGTAGGTAGTTAGCGACAGGAGCTTCAATGATGCTCGATATTGCCAAGTGTACGGATCCGTACTACCATAAGTGTACACACTCCTTAAATTTGGCTCGCATGTAATGAGAGCATTTTGTGAGCTCTTACTCTTCGCAAGGGTATCCATTGAGCATTACTGCCCAGGATGTGGAGCTCATGACGCCTTGATATCTAAGTTACGAAGTTATTCAGGTTGCCTAAGGTTCCAGACGCGCGTAACAGCACTTACTGTTGAGCCAATCCAAGTTCCGCTATGACGATGGGTAAGTCAGCACCGTCAGCTAAATCTAGGCTCAATCTGTTACTTCCATCTCTCTCGACGAAGGCAAGGTTGAAGTAGTGGACCATCGATAGACCAGTTGCTAACCATCGAGCACTCTAAGGCAGTCTATCCCCTGGCACGACTTCCGCTACGCATTCACCTCAAATAGCGTCATCACGCCTCCAAAATTTCGAGTCCGTCTCGGACGACGATGGTGACCTACACGACTACTCATCCCCACACCACGACCATGAGACAGCTTCAACGGGATCATGGATAGAGAATGGGAAGCAGGAGGATGAACGAGATGACCATGGGCAAGCCACCCAAGAAGACGTAGAGCGTGATACTACTGGGGAGAGTACTCCATCGGATGAGGCGCAGCAGGGTCTCCTCTCTCGTGACAAGCAGCGGCGAACGGCATACTATGACTACGCCTCAGAGAAATCGTTGAGCCAAGCCGAGGCAAAGCTCTTCTACCAGAGACACCAATTAGAATCATCTCAGTATAGATCCGAGGGTCAAAGTCCCATCTTGCGAGCACGAACATTTCCGTCGAATATTGAGGGTGACACAGGAGGCTTGAGTAGGACCGGGAGCACGACATCTCGACAAAGCGGTAGAAACTATGCTCGGAGCGTCCACAACGATATGCCAGCTTGGGTGGATTTTACAAGCAGTGATAAGCCAGTGCAAGTCGCAGACTTTCAGTCACCAAACCCCAATGGATTTAACCCTCACGGGCAGCATTTGGCCTACCAAGGACACGATCCCTATGTTGCCGCAGACCAATCTGCGAGAAGTCACTCAAAGCACCCAGGGCTACCACACGAATTCAAGCCTCCAATCTTAGCCACTGAGGGGATTCATGGTGCAGGAGCTGGTGTTGGGGTTGGTAGTGGTGCCGGTGGATTTGCTAGTAACGACTCAAATATCACCTCTGAGCTTAGCACTATCTGCGCAAACATCCAGAAGATACTGGATTCTAGACATAAGTACATTCGTCTTTCTTTACAGGGGCCAAACGACAATCCTAAAGATGATCCTGGGTGGAGAATTTACCCTCCCCCACCGGAGCCAGTGTGGGACGAGGGGAAGGATCGTGGAGCTGATACGACTTCTGGAGCTCAGAGTATGAGCAATAGTGGAATTCTATCAGCAGACCAGAGAAGTGGCGGCAGCTATAACAGTCGACCACCAAGTTCTGCAGGTGGTCGTGCAGTGCAGCAGCCAGCATTGTCTCCAACTCGGAAGAAGCGGAAGCCTGGACAAGATATTGGCGACGATTTTGAATTGTCTGACCTGTTGCCCTTACCCGAAGCAGCTGAGATGACTTTCAAGCTCGACAGAAACAGCGTCTATCAGGTCTATGAGACTGCGAAGTCTGCAGAGTTGGACAGCCCGATCCTTCAAATACCCACAATACGCGAATTCTATATGGATTTAGACCAGGTACTGAACGTTTCGTCAGACGGTCCAAGCAAAAGCTTCGCGTTTCGGCGATTGCAGTACCTTGAGGGAAAGTTCAATCTCTATGTGCTACTGAACGAGTATCAAGAGGTGGCGGACAGCAAGAGGGTGCCGCATAGGGACTTCTACAATGTCAGAAAGGTGGACACACATGTGCACCATTCGGCTTGTATGAACCAGAAGCATCTCCTACGTTTCATCAAGAGCAAAATGAAGAAATCACCAGATGAGGTGGTTATGTTTAGGGACGGCAAGCATCTAACTCTGAAAGAGGTGTTCGAGAGCATCAATCTCACAGCTTACGACCTTAGTATTGATACCCTCGACATGCATGTACGTTTACTGAAGAGTCACTCCATAGTGCTTCAGGGCTGATACTTCTTTAGGCCCATACAGGCTCTTTCCATCGCTTTGATAAATTCAATCTTAAGTACAATCCTGTTGGTGAATCCCGTCTGCGCACTATTTTTCTGAAGACGGACAACTTTATCAAGGGACGTTACCTCTCAGAGATCACCAAGGAAGTGATTTCCGATCTGGAGTCCAGCAAATACCAGATGGTGGAATGGCGCATCTCCATATATGGACGGACCCTTGATGAATGGGACAAGCTTGCTGCATGGGTCGTCGACAACAGACTATTCTCGCACAACGTCCGCTGGCTTATTCAAGTGCCACGTTTATACGATGTCTACAAGTCTACTGGACTCATGGATAACTTTGAACAAGTCGTTAGGAACGTCTTTCAGCCCTTGTTTGAGGTCACACAGGATCCATCCAGTCATCCAAAGCTCCATGTCTTTCTGCCCAGGGTCATAGGATTTGATAGTGTTGATGACGAAAGCAAGGTTGAGCGGCGGTTGTACCGTAAATTTCCATTGCCGAAGGACTGGAATACAAAACAGAACCCCCCATATAGCTACTGGATGTACTATCTGTTCGCCAATATCGCATCATTGAACATGTGGAGAAAGCAGCGTGGCTTCAACACCTTCTTGCTTCGGCCGCATTGTGGTGAAGCCGGCGACACTGACCATCTAGCAGCAGCAGTTCTTTGCTGCCATAGCATAAGCCATGGATTGCTTCTCCGGAAGGTCCCTCTGTTGCAATATATCTTCTACCTCGAGCAGATCGGCATTGCAATGTCTCCTCTGAGCAACAACGCGCTTTTCTTGGCATATGAAAGGAATCCATTCTTGCAGTACTTTCGCCGCGGCCTCAACGTGTCCCTATCGACAGATGATCCTCTACAATTCGCCTTTACTAAAGAACCACTCATTGAAGAGTACTCCGTTGCGGCGCAGATTTATAAGCTTAGTGCTGTAGACATGTCCGAGCTCGCAAAGAACTCCGTTATCCAAAGTGGGTTCGAGCATGTGGTCAAACAGAGATGGTTGGGCCCTGACTTTCATTTACCTGGTGTCAGGGGCAATAGTGTGGCAAAAAGCAATGTGCCTAACATCAGGGAGGCTTTCCGACATGAAACACTACTCCAAGAGCTATCGATGATTGACCGGTATACCGCTGTTTCAACACCAACGGAGGTCATCTCGACACACAACCTGCCGCCATCACCCCAATCCCAAGCACAACATCCGCCGTCGTCTTCAACCTCCATGCGGGCCAACCCTTTGACCACTCATTCCGCATGGGAGTCTCCAGCACATCAACAGCGGCAGCAATCTTATTCTTCGGCCGCAGCCATGCCGCACCCTCCTATGACGTACCCTGCACAGGCTGCGCGCATTCCCGCATCGTATTCGAACATCGATGTAACGGCTCTTAGCAACCAGCCGTCAGAGCGCGACGGCAAGCCTGCGCGCTCGTCATCGATGATCATACCAGCTGCGCTCATAGGGACAACAGGCGGTCAAAATTGGCTAGATAGTATCGGCCAGATGCATATCAACGATGCTGCGCCTAGAATCTTTCCAGGAATAGTGCACGAAAGGACGCGCAGGGGAAGCCTGAGCCAGGGGAGGAGCTCGGAGAAGGACGTAGAGGGTACTGCAGTCACCGAGATGGAGACTACGAAGTTTGGAAACAGGGACAGGAATGGGCAGCTGCTGGACGTGGCCGTCGCGGAAGAAGAGGAGGGCGAGGCAGACGAAAAGGGGCCCACTTAAAGCAATACTGATATTTTGCAGAAAGCTGCGCGGCGTTATACGTGGAGCGAAGCCTTTAGGCCTGAAAGCGTGCGTCAAATGTGTTTAATATATATAATTATAGTATGATCTCGTTCTACCTACTGCCCTCAGGAATTGCGCCTGTATGTCACACGCCCTGTAGTACTCTACCATGTTCAGATTGTAACCATACTCCAGGATCGTACTGTAAACCTCTTTTGCTTCGTGACTGTGTTCATCTGTCCGCGTCCAACAACCTTTGGAAAGTCATGTCAGTGCTGACTAAGCACGTGGTATCGTCTCCAAAGGCCCTCACAAAAGGTCAAAGCTAGGTTTCGTACTCGAAACATCAGAACGTCTTACTAGCTCCAATGCCGAGACTTACCGTTCTTCTGCCGTACGATTTCATGCGGCATGGCGCTGCCACTTGCAAAGCGGCAGAAGAGACTCATCGTACTAAGCTCCGATGACGAAGATGAGGGCACCGAGAGAGACAAGCGTATAGCCGTGGAAGGCCTTCAGTCCGTCGAGCAGAGCGAAGGTCCACTGGCGAGTACAAATAGCAGCCCTTCAACGGTCCAGGCTTTACGAGACCGATCACGAGCGAAGCTCACAGCTCGCGGCACAAAACGACCTACAACAGTGTCCCCCAAGACAACACAAATATCTTCACCCAAGAAACCATCGCCCAAGAAACCCCAGAAGAAGGTAAAGACAGGGCAACAGGAACCCAAGTCGAAGTCACTTTACACGTTTTTCACTGCAGCAACCCAGACACCGCATTCACGGGCAGGCAGCGAGCTTGGGACGCCCGAATTGGAAGAGGAGGATTATATAGAGGATGAGGAGCTAGATGAGGAGTTACGACAATTGACCTATACCTGTCTTAGAAACAATAGTATACTTGACCGACGGAAAGCACCACGAGTGTCACCGCGACGGAGTGGACATCAATATGGCGGGGAGACATTCCCGAGTGCTAGCCAGAAGTTCCTAAGAGCGCCGAGGCGGACGCAAAGCAACGCCGCGAAGAATGGCGGAGGAACGACTTATGAGGAAGACAGAAGACCATGGGCAGAGAAGTACGCGCCTACAGATCTTGAAGAGTTAGCAGTCCATAAGAGGAAGGTTGCGGACGTTCGCACGTGGCTGGACAACGTGCTACAGGGTAGGGATCGAAAGGTGCGATGTTCTTTACATATAGACTTTCAGCTTAGCCTGACTTGACTGGTAGAGATTGCTCATCCTGAAAGGCCCTTCTGGGACTGGTAAGACCACGACAGTATCTCTACTAGCTAGCGCCATGGGATTTAGTATTAATGAGTGGAGAAATCCGGTCGGTTCAGAACTCTCGTCCGAAGGCTTTGTATCTATGTCTGCCCAATTTGAAGACTTTCTTGGACGCAGTGGCAAATTTGGAAGCCTTGATGTCTTTAGCGGCACTGGAAATGATCGTCCTGATTCCCAACAATATACCATTGCAACGCCCCGTACTGGCGGCAAGAAGGTTATACTGGTGGAGGAATTTCCGAATACGTTCACGCGATCATCTACTGCTTTGGAGTCTTTCCGGTCGACTGTTCTGCACTATTTGGCGGCAAACACACCTTCACTCGGCGCCTTGTTCTCTGGACACAGTGATCGATCTGAACAAGTCACGCCAGTTGTCATGATTATTTCTGAGACTCTCCTGACTACCACCACTGCCTCTGCAGATAGCTTCACAGCTCATCGTTTGTTAGGCCCGAACATTCTCACCCATCCTGGTGTCAGCGTTATCGAGTTCAACCCCATTGCCGCTACGTTCATCACGAAAGCCTTAGACCTGGTCGTCCAGAAAGAAGCTCGCAAATCAGGGAGACGAAGAACCCCGGGTCCAGCTATGCTGAAGAAACTTGGAGAGATCGGTGATGTTCGAAGTGCGGTCGGTTCGTTGGAGTTCTTATCTTTGAGAGGTGATGAAAGCAGCGATTGGAGTGGAAGAGTAGCTGGCAAAGCGAAGAGAAGTGCGAAAGATGGCTCTGTATTAACGAAGATGGAGAAGGAATCGTTGGAAATGGTCACAAGGCGAGAGGCCAGCCTTGGCATCTTCCATGCCGTGGGAAAAGTAGTCTATAACAAGCGCGATGAAGTGGCAGCACCAGATCCGAGCATCGAACTTCCTCCTCAGCCTCCAGATCATCTGCCTCAGCATGTACGACTCAAGGCAAGCCAGGTGTGTATCGATGTGCTCATAGACGAGATTGGCACAGATACACCGACCTTCATCGCAGCATTGCATGAGAACTACTTACTCTCTTGTTATGGTCCTTCTGCCACAGACTCAGTGAATGGCTGCATAGATGCCCTCTCAGATTGCGACCTTCTCAGCCCAGACAGAAGAGGTGGCTTTGCGTCTGGAGGCATTGAAGCAGGTTCTGGCCGTGGAACTTTCCAGGGAACTGCGACTGACAGTCTACGCCAAGACGAGATCTGCTTTCACGTCGCTGTCCGGGGGATTGTGTTCGCACTACCAAACCCAGTCAAGAGGCGTGCTCCGCCGTCCTCAACTAGTGGCGGTCGGACAGGTGGTAAGGGCGATGCGTTCAAGATGTTTTATCCTACTTCTTTACGGCTTTGGCGGCGGGCAGAGGAGATAGAGACCTTGGTTGATCACTGGATCAACCAAACTGGTAGACCAGAGGATGCCTCAGAGACCGCCGCTACCGGATACGATCCTCCCCCAGCGAAGACTGGTGGTGTGGAGACTTGGAAGAGCAATCTTGTCGGCGACATCAAATCCAAATCTACTGCTTCAACCTCATCTGAGGAAGCTCCCAATCGCCTCGTCATGGGTGGAAATTCCGCTCGTCAGGAAATGATACTGGAACGGTTCCCATATATGGCAAAGATCAATCGTAACAAGCCTGGCTGCTCTACCAACATCCGCGAGCTAGAAAAGATCACCCAGTTTCGAGGCATCGAAGTCCAAGGCGACGAAGTACCCGACGACGAAGATAACTTGTCGCCGCTCGACCAGTGGACTACAGATCGACCGGCTGAGTCTGGGTCTTCCCGGCCAAAGCGAATCCGTGCGTCGCGAGAGAGTAATGAGGCCAAGACAAGAGAAGGCTTTGGATTTCGACTGCCGGTCGAAAAAGAAGTTGAGAAGCTTGTGCTCAGCGATGATGACATTGAGGATGATTAGCACCGTTCAGGAGTCTATCGTGGGCGCCAAAGTTGCGTAGGTACACGTACTTAATTGGTCGGCCCAGCATTCTGTCTGCTTGATTCGTTTCGGAGACATCAAGCGTATACTCTCTGTTTTCCCGACGTCTCTTGAAATAACTAAATGTACCAACTAATGTTAATAGCACTATTTCAGCATTGGCATAATGGCGTTGCTGCATATGAAGTTCTTCTCGCTCGACAGGCGGGTGCCTGCACTTCTCCAATAGAGACAGCCTTGTACGAACAATTTCCGCGTCTAGTACATGAACGTTTATCAGCCATTCTTACCCAGCCTAGCACTAATCTTTGCCCCTTGGCTCTCCTCATGAACTATCAAAATATCCGCAAGTCCGTCAAAGTTGAGCTCGCTGACTCAGATGTACCCAATGCGCCTTTTGCAACGAGTGTCGAACGCTACTACTGGCTTTATTACTTGCACTTTCGTCTTGTATCCTGTCAAGATCTAGCATCAATCACTAATCATGAGGTGTATACTGACTCCTTGATCGTTCGCGAGACAGTCATCTTGCAACCTTTTTCACCAGGAAAAGATTTACCAGAACGATCTATATGTCCCTCGCTGTTGAGACTTTGGTAAATGGTTGCGCCAACCGTCTGCTTGTTAACATTGAAGTAGAATCTAAAGGGCGTCGTCTTTGGCATCCTGGGCGGCAGAGGACTTTATAGACAAGCGTACAACGGCGGTTTGCCACTTCGGCCTGGAAACTATGACTACTCGAATATGGAAGCGTCTCCACAGCTTATTCGTCTCCATTCTCACTCACTGTTGCACCTGCCTCCACTCTACGATGACGGCTTACTTATATAGTTTTTAAGACTTTTACCACTCAGCGAGATGTAGCTGAAGTGACGGTTCTTCAGCGCTTGCTGTGATACTTCTGCATCTCCGTAGATCTTGGCATGCGAAGAACTCAACAATACCGCGCAGGGCCGATGTACGACACTGCAAACGACGGTACAAAGCCTTGGAAAGTCAGGGGACTATGATCCATGTGACGCTAGCACCCTCCTTCGTTATTTTACTCAGGGCACAAAGAGCAGTAAGCTTTACTCCTAGCCTTCCTCCCTTCGAGTGCCAGGCTTCGCATCTGATGTGCGACAAAAAAGCCTTGCCATCAATTCGCCATCCTCTCAGCATATCAAAGAGGGAGGGCTCGCTCTTCCCTTGACACTACTGCCCTTAGCTCCGGCCCACAAACAACCCTATCGACCGCGAGAAACCCCGACCTCCCACCGGCACAACGCCATCCCTCGCAAACCCCGCGCGACTACCGCCTTCTCCACAAGAGCCCTTATGTGAGGGAGCCCTGCCAGCATACATGCAGACTAAACTATCACCCCGTACCACCACTTACTCATATGGCATACTACTCAGACGGCAACCCTCCTTCGACTCTGAGGCCTTTTGCAATTGTAGTAGAGATTAAGTCGTAGTACAACGGCCTCAATGCGCGCACGACATGTCCTCAGCAAAGTAGCGCTGCCTAGCTACTCTACAGTATCTGTTCTAAAGGGAGGACTCCAGACTTTGTAGGCGACTACAGCTAGGAAGACGAGAATGCTCGAATAAGGTCGTCCGGGTGCCAGAGAAACGCTGCTGTTGAAGGTAGTGGAGAGTTGTAGTGTTGCTGGGGGATTGCTTTTTGTGATAAGATACGATCTCAAAGGGATAGATCTACGAACTTAGGAGTCACAAGGTAGGATCGGAGGAACTTGTTTCAGTGCGGATTATCATGGTGATGGAGCGCCCCTTGGCGCTATTGAACCTCAGATGCCACCTTTGGACTCCATGTCAAGCCAACTCTTGCAGATCCCATGCCGTCACTCTGCAAGCACCACTAAATACAGATCATGTTCCACGAATTTTCAGTATTTCAGATACATATCATTTTGGCGCACACTCATGTCAAGGGACCGCACAAACGAGACATCAGCCCCAACCCCAGAAATATTCAAGTGGCGTGAGAGCGCAAAATCGAAGAATCAAGGAAAGCACTGACTGTGACCACCATAGAACCATCAGCGTGACTATGAGTGACGGCCTAAATGTAAGGAAGAAGTAGCGCTGATATTCGAGAACGTACAAGTACATATCGGCAAGCCAGCCAGAGCTGATTGTAGAAGAGCTATATGGGCACTAGTAAAAGATGTTCAATCCAAAGTGAAACGCAAATGGTTTACTTAGGAAAGACAGAGAGTAGAGTTCCCCGGTAGAGCTCTTGGTGTTCAGAAGACTGGTACAGCACACCCCGGCAAAGCACAGTCAAACGAAGCTTTTGCGAAGATGGATTTCGGGTTTTATACCGCACTTGAACAGTAGTATCCATCTAGATGGTAGGCCAGATCCATAGACATAGAGAAATACAAAAAGGAGTACGGAAAGGACCCGCCCCGTGAGGCCTTACAGCCAGCACCGCATACGAAAAAGACCAACTACGGCCGACAAGACAGTACATCTGACCAATGCAAAGCCAAGCTATCGTACAACATGGAAGAAGTGAGACTTCGTTGGAGGACCATCAGAGAATTCAGTAAGAGCTTGGCCCTTCCCCAGTAGATGCAAATACTCAGAACTCGTAGTACAACAACATCCCGCCGTTGTTGCTCTTCCCATCCATCTTTGAAGTATTTCAGGTTTGACATGTTCCCTTGTATCACCTCCCTACCTTAGGTGCCGGCTTTGAAGCGAAGGAGCTCTAGGATCCTGACCATCGTACGGCCGAGGATCTGCTCGATAGAACTGTCCGTTATGCTCGTATATCGGTTCACCATGGTACCCTCTCTCGTAACGAACGTACCCGGGTGGCGCAACTTCTTCCATCGGCTGTTGGAGTACGTAGGGTTCTTGGCTCTGCTGGCCGCGAGCAGAAAGCCTGACAGGAACGTATTCTACAGCCTCGCCGTAAGGCGTTCTATAAGTGCGCTCATCCTCGACGTACCTGAACTGGCTCTGACCCGGTATTCGAGTGTAAGTCACCTGCTCTTTGATCGGCGCCTGATCTTGAGAAAGAGGCGGAGAATATGCACGGTACATCGACTCCTGCCGCAGCGGCCCGGTCGGACTCCTCGCACGAGCACGATAGTACGCGATTTCTGAGGGTGCTTTTTCACGTAGCTGAGGGGATCTCGAGCGCGTGCGGTATTGCTCGTGACGCTGAGCTTCGTATCGATCGTATCGGCTGCGAGGTCGCCGTCCTTGACTGTCGACAGCGTGCCGATTATCATGATAGATGACGGTATTGCGGACGTACCGGGGATCTATCAACTCAGGAGAACGCTCAACTAGACAACCGCGTGGAGCTGGCGATTGATCGCATGAAGACTCGTAACGATCCTGGTATTGAATTTGGTTCGCAAACCTTGAATGCGGGCTTTTACCATGCCCACTTCTCGGTGGCGGTGGCCCATTACGTATTGGGGTGACTCTAAGACCATTCTCTCCAGTTCCACCGGGAGCAACGTTGCCCCTCCATAAGCGAGTGTCGATACCTTCATCGGCAACCCTCCGCTGAAGCCCTTCAGGTTCTTGTCCTCCCGGCCACTTCGCTTTCACTCCGTCGTCTTTACGGCGATCGACTTCAGCCGCCTTGCGCTTGTACTCATCCGCGCCTTGACCGGGCAAGAATTCATTGAGGAATCGCTCAGCCGCACTAACCTCCTCAGCGGGAGACGTGCTTCGCGTTCTGGGCTGAGTTGGAGCTGGACCTTCCCCAATCTCACCATCTTCAGATCCTTGGTCTACCACATCCGGACGCAGACGTTGTTCCCCGTGTCCATCTGAGGGGCCCGTAAGAACTTCATCAGATGGATGAGCGGAACGGTTCTCGCTTCTGGTATCCATACGATGAATGATGGGTCCATGACGGGAGGGTGAAGGTCCAGGAGACTCGGTCTCATGGTAAGAACGATTTGAATACTTGTCCTGGGAGCCCAAGTATGTGGCTGGGCTGGGACGCATTGCTCGCGAGACATCACTAGGGTGCGAACGCCTGTCATCGTCCCTGTAACGTGGTGAGTCAGAATATTGTCGAAATCGCTCACGATCTTCTTTAGCCAGGAAATGCAGGACCTCTTTGTGCCGGTGCTGAGGCCTTGCATAATGGTCTGTGAGAGGCTCAAGATACGCGGGTCTGTGCGGATCATACTCGTCTTCACCTGGCGGTTCAGATGCGCGCAGGTTTCTGGAGGACGATGGTTCCATAGATCGTAGGTAAGGACCAGTGGAGTATTCTGATACATGTCCAGTCAGGCTAGTTGGAGGCTGCTGCAGTGAGCTAGCGGCCTTGCTAGATGGTCTGTATGGCGAGCTGCCGTATACTTCCACTGCCGGGTCTCGGTTGAATGCCTTAGCCTCTTCTGCTGTATTATATTCTTCCTTGAATATAGGTATCGGTCCCGTATTCCCACCCGGTCCAAGCCTTGGCAACGGTGATGGAAAGACCGTGGGAAACGCTGAAGAAATGAGTTGCAACTTGGCATCGTCCATTCCAGGTGCATGGAGCAAACCGACAATTAACGATGGCTCAGGAAGCTCCACCATGTCATGTTTCCAATCCAGCCTTGGAGTTTCGATGCCTGTCTGATGAATCAACGCGGACTTGGCACGCTCAATGTGTACAGATTGGAAATGACTGAGCAGAGATGGCAGAGAATACAACTTCCTGTCTCCAATTGGAGGATGCGGATGAGAATGAAAAGCTGCACCAGGACCATTGCCGCTGGTGACACAAGTCTTGCACGCCAGCCCATTAAGGCTCTTGATAGGCCTCATCAAAGCATTTTTGGTAAGGCCATCACTGAACATGGCTAGGCTGGGTTCATTGGTATACTTGGCTTTGAACCTTGAGACAACATGGAAGACTATCACGTAGATCCTCACACTACCTGGCAAATCCTTAATGCTGGAGGTACCGTTCCACACTTCCCGAGCATTCTTTGCCATTTCATCCATTTGGATCTGGTACAGATCGTTTGCTTGGCCTGAGGAGATGTGGCTTGAGCCATCGGGCGCCCAACCAATAGGTAGATGAGGAAGCCCTGAAGCGGATGCTGCAGGGTGCCCGTACGGAACCTGGACTGGTCCATAACCTTGAGGCATCATGTGATCCGACATCTGATTTGGAGGTAGGTAAGTGTGACCTGGGAATGGTGACCCGTATATTTGTGGCACTTGCCCCTGGTATGATCCGGGATATCCGTCATATCCGTTGGAAGGACCTGAATAACCAACATGAGGGTCATGAAACCCGGGTCTGTTGGGAGGACCTTGCTGATAACTCGGGCTTTGCCCCTGAAAACTTGGCACATAACCTTGAAACCCCGGAGGCGGCGGCGGCGGCGCAAAAGGTCCGTGCTGGTTTTGAGGAAACTGACCCGGGTATGGACGACCATAAGGCCCAGGGCTGAATTGTGGATATCCATGAGGTGGTTGCGTGATCTGGGATCCCTGCTCTACGGGCTGAACATACCCACCATACCCATTTGGTGGCTGAAGCGCCTGTGGAGGAACTGCAGGCTGTCCTTGGACCGACCCGGAAGCAGGTGTAGGTATGGCATAGAAAGCTGTCTTCGCTGCACTTGGGTTAGGATGGAACGGAGGATGCTCCGGCCACTCTGAGCGCCAGTGAACAACGACACTGCCCATACTGAGGGTATTAGTATGCTTTGCAGCGTAGTGCTGAATTACGCCTTCAAAGCCATAAAACTTGAAATTACTGTCGCATCCATTACAAAGGAAAAGCTCCTTCTGAAAATGCTCTGTCAACGGTTTTATCTTGCTGTCAAAGACCCATTTCATATTTTCGAGAATCAATTTTCGAGTCGGAGGCCTATCTGGGTGGTCAAGCTCCACCGTTTGGCCAGCGGCGCGAATGGCGGCATTCTCTTGAGCTACGTCAGCGTAGAATCTCTCCCGAACGTATAACAAGACGTCGGCTGCGAATCTGGGACTGGTATCTTTAGTAACGGCTCGGCCTCCTGACCACTTCTCGCGGATGATCTCGTCTGCGTACAACGAAATTCGGTCACGAATAGGTGCTTGTATGTCGTCCCATTCTCGGTCTAAGGCTTCTTTGGTCTCCTTGGATTGAAGCTCCTGTTGACGGCGCTCTTCAAATTTCACCTGGAAAAGCTGACTTTGCACGAATCGATCATGTTCCCGACGTTCCGCAATGCCTCTCTGGGCCAAGAGACGTGGTTTCAAGACCTCCCAGGCACTGTCCGTGAGCGGTGTTGATATCTGGATAGCAGCTTGGAAGGACTCCATGTGATTCAGCACATTCGGTAGTAATGGCGGGTCGAACTCCATACATCGACGTTCAATCTCAGCGCGGCGGTTGGCCTTGGCTTCATTAACATCGCGAATGTTTCTTTCTATACGTGGCTGCTGGATGCCGGCCTGTTGATTGTAAGGAAGTCCATTGTGTGAAGGAGAGATAGAGAACCTCGGAGGTGGTGCAGTGGCTACATGGCAAGTATTAGTGAGCCAATGGGGGAAGCCGCGCAAGCGGACAATGGCAAGGAATTACTTACGGTAGCCACAATTTGGCATGGGAGTGCCAATCGCATGGATGGTTGGCGCCGGGCTGAAAGGATGACCAGGTCCATCTGTAGTATTGTTGGTGCTCACCGGAGTGGAATATTCCAAGCGGATCTCATTGACCGGAGCATTCGCCACTGGTGAGCAGGTAGATGTGGCACCCGCGTACAGGGTTTGGGACGCAATGGCTTTCGGAGCAGGCCTTGAATTCACTTTCCGCAACCCACCTCTGGCCTCCCACTGTTCCCAGCGCGCGGCATCGCATAACTTGGCCTTGCCATCCTGTTCCAATCCTTTCACCCACTCTTCTGCCGTCGCAGATCCCATGGCTTTCACCTCTTCAAACTCTTTCTTGACAACCCCAATATGCGTTTTGTAGAAGTACTTTTTGATTTCCACATCAGGAGGAAGCGTTGAGTTTCGCAGCGCAATTGATGGAATAACATGGAGCAATGGCGTCATAAAAATGAACGGTAAAGCTGGGAGAAGGAATGACGGGGTTGCAGAGGAGAAGAGCAGGTCCATTTCCTATCGTCGGTGTTAGCCCACTGTACATTAGTATCTAGATCTTTCATCAGGGCCAACCTTCTCGGATTTCTCTTGCAAGCAAGGCCCGCAACATCTCACGCCAAATGCCCAGATTACTCGCACACCATCTTTCCCTGGTCCGGCTTCCCAGGGATCGGTTGAGTTTGACAGTGCCATAGACCTATCGACCTTTCCACAGAACTGGCAATTCCGGCCACGGATGAGTCGCCACATGTCTAGCTCCTTGAAGGCTCGAAGCGGCCTTGGCAGGCCTGGACAAAACAGCTTGCGTGATGCAGACCAAATGGCGTCAGCTTCTTCCAGCTTTAGAACAGCCTGTCGCTGGGATCTTGAGGCCGAATATTCTTTTGGACTCTCCGTGAGACAGGCTCTGAAAACCTGGTTGACGCGGAGAAGGCGTCCGAGTGAGACGGGTGGAACAAAAGTGAAAACGTGTTGCCATATCTCAATAGGAAAAGGAATCTCATGCGAAGACGGTGTCGTCGCAGTATCTTGCAAAGTAGTTGACGATCCTTTTTCCATGTCGATATTGCTATGTTGGCTCACCTTGGTTCGCTTGGGACTGGGATCCGCTTTCAAAGAGTTGTCTGCTTCAGGCTCAAGAGGAGTTTTACTACCTGTATGCAACAAGAGAAATTCGCTTGCGCTAGACTCGTGTTGCTCTGATAGGACCGCTCCAACCAGTGAATGGACAGAGTTCGTTCCAGTATCAGAATCGCGCTTGCGCTTCCTTTCAAGGTACGCAACGGCCACATTGTTTGCTTTGTTGTCTGCGAAGTGTTTACGACCGATAGGACACATTGGACTGCCCTCAGGCAGTACAGACGACGTATATACCGCGGAAGGCTCTGATACAGGATCATCACTGGGCGGCGAGTCAACAACTCCGCTGGAAACCTCTTCATCGTCCTCTGTTGGCATCTCCAGCTCTTCCGCACTCTCTGTGTTCTGGCCGCTTTTGGTGGGAATGTCTGCGTCTTCGTCCTTCCCTGGGCTCGAATAGAAGTTAGAGGAGGCAGCGTCACTAGCGGACGCGTCGATGTCTTCGAGCATCTCTGCGAACGTGTGGCATCAACTGCAACGCGATAAGTGAAGAGACACGAGAGAAACAAGAGCAGCCTTCTCCACGCTTAGATCCTTGAAGAGAAACGAGCGAGATCTGACATAGGACAGAATTAGGCCTCAGATTACACACGATGTTTGGAAAAGTGATCGCCGGAGACTCGGAGATCTAATGCGAAATCTGTCGGACCTCGATCATGAAGCACTTTGGAAAGTTGGATGGAGGCACCCCTAGACACGAGAGTAAACTCGACAATCTAACAGAACAGAGATCCAAGAAATGACGCAGAACTCCAATAGCATAGCGGAAGTGTACAAGGCCAGGAAAGTGTGGAGTGCAGATGTGATCGCGGGATGTACTCTACTTGTAGGATCGCTGGGAAAATGCGAGGCGAACATACGCTAATGCTGCGAGCCAATCATGAATTTCTTGGATTTGCCTATGCTTACGCTTGTGATAGGCTGCTTATTTATCATTTTAACCACTCGTACTTCGCTGTGCGAGGACATACATGAGTTTAAGCACAAGCAATACCTTAGGCAATGATGCACTCACAGCCAACATCTTCTTGAACTACAAGTGCCTCTAGACCGCCCTTGGGACTTAAATTATTCCTACCTCGTGGCTATCAGTGCCTACCAAGGCGGTTTTCTGGACCATCCACTTCCTCCAGAGTATCCCGCGAAAGGCTCTTCCGCGTGGGTATTCATCTCTGCTTGTACATAGGCCGCGAGGTCGAAGCCATGGCTACCCTGAACCTTTCCATAAACGGACCTTCAATATCAAAAAGCTACCAGTCGATCATCAGCTCGCCAGCTCCATCTGGCGCAGCTGCCAACTCCCCTACCTATGGCCAATGGGCGGTGTTTTCTGTGTCAACACCGCTAGTGAACGCATTTCAGCAAGATGCAGGGGGAAAAGAAAGCGTCCTCAAAGTGCAAAGTACCGGAGGTTAGTAGCCGTAGAATTGGAACCTTTTCGAGGAGCTCGGCCTAATATGTATATGCTTAGAGGGCGAGTTGATTGATCTAATCGACGAGTTCTCGGATGGCAGAGTGCAATTCGCCTTTGTCAAAGTCAAAGATCCGAACACAGCGTTACAGAAGTACGTGCTGGTTGGATGGTGCGGAGAAGGCGTACCGGAGCGGACAAAAGGGTACTTCACAAGCCATCTAGCAGCCGTGTCTAAGGTTCTCCAGGTTCGTGTTACTCCGAATCTCACCATGGTTAAGGCTTACAATATTCTAGGGATACCATGTCCAGATTACTGCTCGATCAGACCGTGATCTCACTCCAGAGGGGATTGTACAAAAGGTATCGGACGCGTCTGGCTCTAGATACTCTTCAGGTACCGCAACAGGCTCATCTGGCGCTGGCGGTCCGCCACCTCCGATTTCCTCCAAACCGGCATTTACACCAACGCGCAGTAGTGGAGGAGCTGGTGGCTTCAATCCTTTGGCAGGATCGAGACAAAAGGCAGGTCAATCGAAAGATACCAATGTTGATGAAGACGGCTGGGGCCAGGATGCACCGCCAGTCACACGCACACAACTCGAGAAAGTGCAGTCATCGTATCAGCCAACTAAGGTTAATCTCAAGGAGTTGACATCACAGAAACCGGAGCCGTCACGCTTCAATGGAAACCATGGAAGTGACAAAATTGAACAGAGCGATGTTGTCAAGGGAGGCTATCAGCCAGTCGGCAAGGTGGACATTGCTGCGCTTCGGCGTCAAGCTCAAGAATCCGGCTCAAAATCAGAGGATCGACCCAATGTGGTCAAAGGGTCCTATGAACCCGTTGGCAAAGTTGACATTGCTGCTATTCGTGCCAGAGCACAGCGACCATCAGAAGGATCACCGTCTTCCACAACCGCCATTTCATCTACAGCTACTGGTGGGTCAGCACGGAGTATTGATCGCGACGATGAGCCGAAGTCCTTGACAGATCGTTCTGCGGCCTTTTCAGCATCCGAGCGCATGACCTCTCTCCCCAAACCAAAGGTATCAAATCGATTTGGCTCCAGCGCAAGCACTTTCACCGGTACAAAAGCTCCTACTCCGGGTGGATTTGGTCTTGAATCCAAGCCCAACCCTACCCCTTCTCCCGTTGGCGCGGCAAGTAGAACTTTTGCCGACCAAGGTGGGAAGACGCCAGCGCAGCAGTGGGCGGAGAAAAAGGCACGAGAGCGAGGTCTTAGTGGTGCAGGTGATAACCCGCCTTCTGCGGGCTTTGGTGGCCCGACTTCGCCAATCGCAAGTCAACCGAGCGGTGGAGGAGAGTGGAAGAGCGGTTATGCTGGCAAGAGTTGGGCACCCGTGGCGACAACACACACAGGCAAATCAGCAGGTAGCAGTGTTGGCCAACAGCGCACTGGAGAGGATGAAGACCTTCAAGAAGAAACTCCGACATCCCCTGCTACAGGCATCAGCGCAATCCGTGACCGCTTCAAAGACGCTCCATCTATGGGCGCCTCCGCCACTGGAGCTAATCGCTCAGCACCAAGCCCACCACCACTAGACACGTCCAGCAAGCCAAACGCAGGTCGCGGCATCCCTATCCCTGGTCTCCCAACTCGCCCAGCACAACGACCCCAAGACGAAGACGAAGAGCACGAAGAAGAGCACGAAGCTCCGAAATTGCCAACCCCACCACCGCAGCCGCCACGGAGCCCCACACCCCCGACACCGCCAGCCATGCGCTCAGGTTCCCCCATACGTGTCGCCATGCCCGTCTCCCGCGGCCCAGAAATCCAATCAGCCCGCGAAGAACAGTTCTCCCCGCCTCCAATGCCTGTCAAGTCTCTCGCTCAGGCCATTCCGCACGAAGATGAACTCACCGAAGAGTCCTCCGGCCGCGACCCCGCTCGTGCTGCGGGCGAAGCCGCCGCCGCTACATCGTTCGGGCAGGATGCCGCCGAAACGGCTAATCCTGGCGCAGGTGTGAGCGGGAAACGGGCACTTGTTCAATACGACTATGAGAAAGCAGAAGATAACGAGATTGAACTTCGGGAAGGCGAGTATGTAACCAATATCGAGATGGTGGATGAGGACTGGTGGGCTGGGCAAAACGCTCAGGGCGAGACGGGGTTGTTCCCGAGTAACTACGTCGAGCTGGTTGACGAAGAAGAGCATGAGCATGAACCGGCAGGGCACGACCATGCTGAGGCGGCGGAACCAACAGAGTCTGCTCATGGAGCGGCTGCGGGAAGCAAAGGCGCGACAGCTACTGCGCTCTATGATTATGAGGCTGCGGAGGATAATGAGATCAGTTTCCCGGAAGGAGGGAAGATTACCAGTGTTGTAAGTAGCCATGAATATGAAGACTTCCCATGGCTGGATGCTAATGTGTGTCCATTTAGGAATTCCCTGACGAAGATTGGTGGATGGGAGAATACGGAGGCAAATCAGGCTTGTTTCCGGCGAATTACGTACAATTAGACGAGTAGAGAAGAAATGCATAAGAGTAGCTCGATAAATTGAACCTCCACTATTCAACGTTGCGAGAATATACCCGATGTAGTGACTAAACTCCTTCAGATTTTATCGTGGTAGCTCTAAAGTAGCAGTCTTATGCCCCAACACTTAGCCGCGCATAATCCCTTGAAACGTCTAAGTCTAGTATGAGTGCCTACCATAGAATGCAACAAATCAAGGCAAGTCTAGCTAGTGATTGCGCAACATAAACATAGACGTTTTTCTGAGCAAATCAGCAATATGGAACAACGTGTCAAGGCAGAAAGGCCTGTCTATCTGATGCAAGTCCACATAAGTAGGGAGTAAGGGTACCCGACCAAATTAGCCCTTAGACAAGGCAATACCCGCCAACAGCAAATCGAGCGTCAAGACAAGTCTTCACACATACGATGGGAGACTGGTAGTGCTGTTATACGACGTGACTGGAGCCGAAACCACAGTTGTGTCGCATGAGGGTAGGCAAGGGGAATTGGAGTGATAGAGGACGAAATCAAAAAATTTAGCACAAACGAAAGTCGGCGAGTCAGGACCAAACTGTTTAGCGAAACAGAGCTGGGGACATTCGGCGATGCCTTCGTTTGTTTGAGGACAGGTAGCTTCGACGGCGAACCTGATGTTGGTGCAGGAGTCGTGGCAATTGGGCTCGTTGCGATGAAACAGGTTGCTGAGGTTATCGTAGAGTCGGAGCTTGCTGTACCATCGGTCGTAAGTGAGGGTGTAATTCCGGGGGCGGACGAGGAAACCGGGGAAGCCAGCGTAGGATTGGAGCTTGTCTTGCCATCGGTAGTAACTGATGGTGTGATTCCGGGGGTAGACGAGTAAATCGGGGGTGCCAGCGTAGGCGTTGGTGGTGTTCCAATCTCAATAGTCTATGTGAAGTGTGTTAGCTACCGTGCATGTGTAGAATTGAAGGACATCGGAGCTTTGTACCGGTACAGTGGGCTCTGCTTCACAGATATAGGTCGACAAAGTAGAAGCCGAGGAAGTGACGGTGGTATCGAAGATAAGACATTCAGGCTAAGTCATTGTCAACAAGAAGTTCATTCTTGTAGGAAATGTTAGCATGAGAGTATACTATAGGGTCACTTATCACTCTTTCAATGATCAAAGCATAGCTAGCACATTTGACTGAGCTTGTAGCGGTCACAGTAGAGTTGTAAACGGTGGTGGTGGGGCCTCTCTGAGTGACCAGTGTGGAAACTCGTGGTGGTGCAGGTTGGCTGTGGGAGGTACTGGGCCGGTTTGGCATGCCCCAAATTCACGAGAGCGCCTTGAAGGCCAAGCAAGAAAAGAGAGGCCTGTTTTGCCATGACTGCTTAACCAGTGACGAGGTGAATGCGTTAAGATGAAATAGCTCCAAAGAGTGCAGGGCATGAAGTGAGAATTGGAAAGCGATTTGGCTTCTACTTGAGGCCTTGAAGGTACGAGCAGATTGTCTAGAAAGAAGAAAGAAAAAAAGGTGGAAGAGATAGAGAAAGAGCTATTTTGGAAAAGCTGGCCTGCGTAGCCCTAATTTTACGGGCCTTCTCTGCCATGAATAGTGTAACCTTCCACATGGTGCTGAATATGAATACAGTCTTATGGATAGTAGCATGCCCTGATGTCTTAGGCTGCTATCGTCATGCGTAAGTCCAAAATCATAAAGTATATATACGAGCGGTTGACCATCTTCAGCACGTCAAGGAATCGCCAACGGTTTGGACATTAGTATGTGGCTGCGGCCTGGCCGAAGCTCAACTGGATAAGGTACGGTTTCTGTTACATCTGAAAGCTGTAAACCATTTCTGGAGTCGGAAACACGTCCTCTCAAGCTGTACGAGGGAGCTCTCATACCAATTACCTTATTGCAATGCCGTAAACAAGAATCGCGGCGTCCTTGTTCCTTTTAGTGGCTATAGATCGCCTCGATAGAACACGTTATATCAATCAAAAGTCAACAAGATAAGCTCTGAGGTCTCCTCCAATAATCGGCTTGGCATGGCTGTCCCTGCAAATGGAAGAGCTATTGAAAATCGATATCCATCGTGCTATCACAGACTTGGGTACGTAGCGACTAAGTGGCAAGTGCAGATTCCATGTCAGGTCATTACAAGCTTCAAATGAAGAGGTTTTGCTTCAACGGATAACAATAAGACGACTTTAACCACTTAACACGCCGTGTAATACTCCCGCTTACCGGCAACTCACTCGGATATCTTTCGGTCTCAACCTTGCCCTCGTTCACTTCTCACTACTGAGCATGAGTCTAACTTTGAAGGATGAGCATCACTAGATGACGGCATCGTTCTTGCTGATATTCTTCTTTGGTTTGCGTGACCAAGCAGCCGGCTTTAAAGGCTCACTCACTGTCAACCGGGACGAAAGTCTTCTCACATCCACTTTCATTTCTTGATTCATTAGTCATGTCAAGCAGCTACGTCTTACCAGAAGCTGACCTTGACGATAATGGCCCACTTCCGGTCATGCGGGCCGCTCGCAATCCAAACTCTGCCGTACTTTTGGCCATTACTACGGGGCTCTTTTTGATCATAAAGATCCTAGCACGGATGAGACCAGACGGACGATCAGCAAGTCTTAGGGATTGTCCTGCGATCCGACCTGGGATAGCGACTTACTTTACCTGGCGTATGATTCCCCTCTGCTTGAGGCTGTAAAAGCAGAGCTTCTGGAAAATGTAGCAGTCTTGTTGCGGGCAGGTGCCGATCCCAACGGTCTGACTATAGACATGTTTTCCAGGTACTCCGCTCAGTTTATAAGGTTTCACCGCAGCGCAGGTCACGTCACACGTACAGAGGCCTTCAGAGCCGTTCCAGAAGCGCAGACATCGCCATTGACATCCAGCGAGATCGAGAGCAGGAGCAAGAGCTGGGCCAGGTTCTGGGCCGAGGAGGATTTCCTACAGCCGTCAAAGATTCCGAAGCCCGCTCCAACTGCTCTAGAGGCAGCTGCTAGAACTCGCAATGTAGCCATATTCGATAAAATCCTTGCAGCAAATCCTGATACTTCATGGTGGATGGACGGCTCCCAGACCACGCAGTCCAAATTTCCAATGCCATCATTCCTATCAATCTCTACTCCACTCCATGGGGCTGTTGAAGCGGGTCATCACCACATGATCAAGCATATATTAGAACGTGGTTTCCGTCCCAACACGCTTCCCCTCGCGGCAGTAACTCGGGCTCTCCTCACTGATGTCAGCGATTGCCTCTTGTACACCTCCTAATCTTGAGGCATACAACCTTCTTTTGGAACACCCAAAAACGGATCTGAATCTGTGAACCCCAGTCTACTCAGTTCACATCCTCCATTTCGCCACAGCTCTCCTATCGGTTCAGGTCCTTCAGAAACTTACGGCCTCCATACGTCTCTCTAATACAGGCACTACTGCTCTCGGTCACAGTCTGCTACACATCGCCTACCTACCCTTAGATGCCACGCGTATACAGATCTTCTCCCAGAAAGCTCACCGATCCATTCACGATGTCCGCACCCTGTCGACTTCCTGGCAACCTTTAGTACTTTTGCCGCATCCAGAGTGGAGTAGCTGGCTCGTAAGCTACTATGAAGGTGCTAAACCCAAATTGCCTACTTCCGAATATTTCTCCGCTCAAGCAGAGGTGGTCGTATTCCTTCTCTCGAGCGGAACGCAAGATCCTGCAGCCGCCGATGTACATGGTAACACCGTCTTGCACTATCTGGTTGGCCATCGTGTTGTCAACGAAGAACTCCTCCGGAAACTACGAGCTCTCAGAGGAGGAGAAGAAATCTGGCAAGAAGCACGCAATATGTGGGGATTTACTCCTCATGAGCTCTATGAAGACGGGAAAGGGGTGGTGGGGGAGCCCTACAAGCCGTTCTGGGACGATAGGATCATGGGGCACTAGGACGATGACAGATGGGTGGATCTCTCGAAAGTTAACACAGCATAGCGCTAGTCCCTGTATGAAGATTTTCTTTCTTACAGCCTACTATGTATAGCATAGAAGAAAGAGGTGAGTGATATTCTGACAACGTCGCTGTTGCCGCGCGGCACGACGCGGAAGTCCTCTCACCACTTGCGAGGCACCATTTTGTATACATCGTTGGGAGAAAAGATTTCTCCCGCAATTGGGCAAGCCTCCACCCTTATCGCCAGCTTCAACGCCTGTCGCTCGTCGGCTGTCGCTATCGCTATCGCTATCGCTGTGCTTGGAACCCCACCGCATGCGGGCCGAACGCATACGCATACGCTGTCGCTGTCGCTAGGGCCTGGATGGGAGACTACAAGGAGAGGGTACTGCCCACCATGCTGCTGCTGCCATTGTCTACTCCCTATATGCGAGTAGATAGAGGTGGTTGTCAGTGTGTAGACTGAACCAACAGTTCGACACCCTCGCTGCTTTTGAGGAAGCTGTGAGGCTCTGGACTCCTGGGGACATCAGCGCTTTCAGAGTACAGCGACGGCAACTCACCAAGGAGATCTCAGGCAGCAACAGGACTATTACATCAAAGGCTTAGGACTGCATATAAACACTAAATCCTATCTAGCAATTAGAGCAGGCCAGGGAGTGATAGTATAAGAGACTGATTGTACAGGTCATCCATCAGAGCCTCTTCCTCTTCAACAGCGGCTGTAGCCCAAGGCGCATAATCAAGATCACTGTCCTCATCATCATTCGACTCTTCTGCGGCTTTCTTTTTCCCTTCTTTCTTGTTGATAGTCCTCCGCTTCCTCTACAACGGCTGGTCAGTGCGGTCTTCTGCAGTCTTTGCTTGCAACTCACGATCCCTCCAAGTGATCGTGCAGAGGTGACAGAGCGAATTCACAACGTTGCGCTCCTCTCTCTTGCACATCTACCGCGTTATGGCTGAACGAGCGGCCTAGCAAATGAACCGCGTCACAAGGGGCTATCTCGATAGCTATACCCGAATGCCAAAGAAGAAGCTCGGAAAATCAAGCGTACGACTCCGTATCCAAATTGTGTAGGAGGTGTTGACAGGTAGGTGAATGAGGCCCTTGTTCTCCTCAAACCTTCTGTCTCCTCCAAATGGCTGGTCCCTGAGACAACCTGTCGAGTATCTGGGCCATGCGGTCTGCGCTGTTCACAGAGCCCAATGACGGCTGAGAGTTTCGCCACGCTTGTGGGTACCGCCCTTCACCTGACGAATGTACTGCTCAGACTACGCTAGCTTCGTGGTGTGCTGAGTGGGAATACGAAGCCTATAGGCAAAGTAAGGTTCCTCTCTGACCTCGAATGCGAAGGTGATTTGTGTCATGTATTTGAAATAAGTGAAGTCATTTGAGAGGCGCATAATGATTGACTTGTCTTGAATCTTTTGGAGAAAGTGATGGTAGATAGACAGTAATGAGAACGCAAATGCAGCAAGAAGGTTTCTCTAAGAGCTGTTGACTTCCTTCTGAGAGCTTGATGAGCGCAGCACCATTGCCATCCAAAATCAATAGACGCCCCTTGCGTGTCTCTGGCTGATCAAATTGATTCTGAGAAGTTATGACCTAGGAGACCTGCTCGATTTCAAGTCCCTTCTTGAACAGCATAATAAAGGTATATCAGGCCCCGGCTTACAGTGCTATTGGAAAATGTATGCCAGAATCGTAGCGAGCACACACCCCACGAAAAAATATAGGGGTGCCATAAAAAATCAGATAGACGTACCTACCACCCCATTATCCACCACCACAATGCCTA
>JAABUP010002546.1_pt1 | contig 34889 bp, 37 predicted proteins | sample 5559201 | NCBI WGS metagenome assembly JAABUP01 (sample SAMN10711887, study PRJNA513373) | rock metagenome | isolation source: Antarctica rocks | place: Antarctica
GCAGCGAAATGACGTTCGGCCGCGAGGTCGCCTCGGCGAGACCGTCTGCCGATTCAGGGTCGATGTCGAACTCGCCGTACGCCTCGTCGATGACGACAAGGACATTGTCCGGAACAGCGTCCAGAAAGGTGGTCAATTCCTGGCGATGCACCACGGTGCCCGTCGGGTTGTTGGGCGTGCACACGTAGATGAGCCGGGTTGTCGGCGTGATGGCTGCGGCCATCGCAGGCAGGTCCAGTTCGTGTCCAGCCGTGACCGGCACGGGCACCACCTGCGCTCCGGCGATCTGGGTGACGATGGGATAGGCCTCGAACGAGCGCCAACCGAACATCACCCGGTCTCCCTCGGAACAGGTGATCTGCACGAGTTGCTGGCAGAGGGCGACCGAGCCGCACCCGGCGATCACGCGGTCGCGCTCCACGCCGACCAGGTCGGCGAGCGCATCGATGAGGGCGGTGGCGCCGTTGTCGGGGTAGCGGTTGATGCCGGCCGTGCTTGCGGTGCCGATCGCGCCGTGGATCGCCTGGACCACCGCAGGCAGGGTGGGGAACGATAGTTCGTTGGAAGCCAGCTTGATCGACCCGGGAACGGTGCGGCCTGGGGCGTAGGCGGGCAACGAATCCAGCGTCGGGCGCAACTGCACCGTCATGGTCACCTCGATGATCTCGTGGGCGGGCCCAGGCGATGGGTCTGCCTCCTCGCCGGACTGTAGTTGGTCCGGTTCATTCGAGAGAATTTCGGTGCGGGCGCGACCAGCCGGATCGCCGGCTTGCCGGGTCAGGGCCGGCGCGCGTGTTAGGAAAGGTGGATGGGACCCAGAACGCGCGCTCGTGTCGCGAGAAGACCTCGCAGTTCGGTCTGGATTTGTGCGGCAATCATGACGTTCACGGTGGCTGGCTGCACCGTGGACGTCCCGACGACGTCCACCCGCTCCACTTCCCCGGTGGCCGTGGCAGCAGTCGCAGCGCCGGCCGGCGCCACCGTCCTGGTCACCGTTCCTGAGCTGGGTTCTGGAGCAGGCGCGAGCAGCGCTTCCTCGCCGTCGGTGACGACTTCCGCGGCAGCCGGAGCGCCGAGGCCCGGTGCCGCATCTGGAGTCGGTGCGCCCGATCCGTCCACTGCGCTCGGCTCGTCCTTGCAGTCCACCTCACGGAGGACATCTCCGCCCGCGTTGACCCGGCCTGTTCCGTCCGCGCCGGGCGGCTCGGCGTCCACGAAGCGCGCGGAGCTGCCGCCCTCGAGCCCCAGCACGGCGACCTCCTCGACAACTTTTTCCTCACCGGTCGCCACAACGCGGCGGTCCTTGGCGTCGTCCTCGGTGGTTCCGAGCTCCTCGACGTCGGTGACGTCGGGGGCGTCGGGGGCGTCGGTGACGTCCGTGACGTCGGGGGCGCCCAGCACCTTGAGCGTGCAGCTGGCGAACTGCCCGAACTGCATGGTGCTGGCTACGCACGCCGGGGTCACTTCGAGCCTGGGTGCGGCGCTCGTGTCGACCGGTCAGCGCCGGGCGGCGTTGTTGTCGCTGCGGGCCGACGGCAGCGTCTCCGGTGCAGCGAATGTCTTGTACGGCAACTCGTTTCCCAACCCGCCCGGCGGCCAGCTGACCTGTGATGCGGCCGGCCGCTGCATCGTTCTCGCGAAGCAGGACGACGGCACCGCCATCGCCTCGGTGTATCAACTCCACGCCGGGGGCGACTGGGCCGACGTCACCGGACAGCCGGGCCTCAAGTCCGTCACTTCGGAGGCTCGCACGCTCACGGTTGGGGGAGATGTCGAGGTAGCGGTGCAAGACGCGGCGGACGGTTCGACGGTGTGGGTCGTCTACGCCTGGGACGGCAGCGGATACGCCGTCAAGGGGTGCACCGGCGCGGCGGTGCCCGACCAGCAGACCCTGGCGATGACCAGCTGCCTATCCTGATCCGCAGTCTGGGTGGGCCGAGACGGAGCCGACCGGCCGTTTTGCGGACCGGTCCCGGAGCCGGGTAGGGTAACGACCCGGTGGCCTCCCTGGGGTGGCCCTGGGAAGCGTGCCAGAGCGGCCGAATGGGACACACTGCTAATGTGTTGTGCGGGCAACTGCACCGAGGGTTCAAATCCCTCCGCTTCCGCGCTGGTTGGTCCTTTCGAGGGTTGCCGCGGGATCCGTCAGCCGGAGCCAGCAGCACCGTCACACCAGTTGCACCACCACAACTGAACATGCGCCTGTAGCTCAACGGATAGAGCATCTGACTACGGATCAGAAGGTTGGGGGTTCGAATCCCTCCAGGCGCACTCCGAGATCAATGGTAGTGCAATTGATCTCGCGTTGCTGACGCGCGGCGTCCAAGATCGCATCCCAACAACTGTCCCAACAACATCCCAACGGTTGTTGGGATGAGTTCGACGCCCGCATCGTAGACGGAGCCCACTGGACCTCGGGAGCCCGGCGACGGCGCGGCCGGGTGGCCGGCTCGGTCCAGGGCGTCGGTGGGCCCAGGCGCTGCGTGGGGTGCGTGGCTCCTACTCTTGGACATGGGACATATTCGAGGTGCCGGGTCGCTGCGTGAGCGCCGACCCGATGTGTGGGAGGTACGGGTTGCGCTGGGCCCAGATCCGCTGAGCGGCCGCACTCGGGTGCGGTCGATCACGGTCCATGGTGACCAAGACATGGCGCAGGCCGCGCAGGCGCGGTGGGCGGCTGAGGCTGGCGTTGCCAGGATGCGGCGGCACGGTTGGCCGGGGATGACCGTGGCCGAGTTGTTGACTCAGTGGCTGGCCGCCGATCATGGTTGGCGCCCGTCGACAGTCGTCGGTTATCGATCCGCCGCCAAGCATGTGGCGTTAGACGAGTTGGGAGCCCGGCGGGTCGTGCATCTGAGTCCAGTGGTGCTGCGGGCGGCGTGTCAGGCGTGGCGTGAGGACGGGTGGAAGGACCCGACCATCTGGGCCAGAGTCCGCCTGATCCGCTCGGCGGTCGGCTGGGCGTACTTTGAACGCATCGTGGAGGTCAACCCACTGGACGGGATGCGCAACCCGCCGCACGCCGGGGTGCGGCTGCACGCATCCGTGGACCAGGTGCGGGAGATCTTGCACCACGCCAAGATCGAGGCCGACGATGCGCAGGCCGACTTCGACGGCACCGGCGCGGCTGCGGCGCGTCTGCACCGGGCCGAGCAGATGCTGTTGCTCGGGCATCTGGCCGCCAACTCCGGTGCCCGCCGGGCCGAGTTGGCGTCCCTGCAGCTCGGCGATCTGGACGGCGACATTCTGACTATCTTGCGAAGTACGTCCAATGAGATCCTGGGTTGTACCAAGAGCGGCCGGATCCGCCGGCTGACGCTGGGGCATGAAACAGCCGAGCTGTGGCGGGAGCTCGTTGGGCGTTGGCAACGGCGTGATGATGGTGAACGGTTCGGGCCTTGGCTGTTCTCCGCAGCGGCCGGTCACCAGGTCCGGCTGACGACCAGCTGCCTGGGTCACTGGTTCGGCGCGCTCGCCCATGAGGCCGGCCACCCCGATGTGACGCTGCACCGCCTGCGCCATTCGGCGGCGACGAACCTCGTATCACGCGGCGACATCCTGCACGCCCAGTCACGTCTGGGACATGCAGACGCCGCCACCACCCTGCGCGTCTACAGCCATGCCATGCCGTTGACCGACGCGGATGCCGCAGCCGTGCTGGAGAAGTTGTACCTCTGGTAGGCGGCGCCGATTCGGTCTACCGCCGAGACCGGGGGATGACCGGGGTGCAGCATTCGCGGGGTATTGGCAGCGTCTCCTCAGTCTGCGCGGAGCCGACTAGCCTTGAGCATGGATCGCTTGCCGTTCCGTTTTCATGGTCGGCAGGAATGTTGTCATCCGTTGCCGCCGCGCGGACGTGACCGCGCAGCTCGCCAAAAAAGGGGATCGGACCTGTTGAGATCGACGTCGCCGATCTCGAATCCGGGAACCCACGGGCGAGGAGGTGCTGCCGGCGTGTCCCGATCTCAACACTGTCGTCACCACGGCGAGCGCGGGATTGGCTGAGGACCTGCGGGACCCGGCCCACTTCGCGGATACGGAGGACGACGATCGCCGTCGATGCCGTTGGCACCCTTCCGGGTCATTGACGCATTGTCCGCGCACCTCCTTGCGCGCGGCCGCGGCCAGATCATCGCCGTCAGCTCCGGGATCGGCCTTCTCCCTTCCCGGTCTTGCCCACCTACGGCGCGTCGATGGCCGCGGCTCACCCGCTACAGCCAGGCGCTGCGCGCGCAGCTGGCCGGCTCCGGTGTCGAGGTCACCGAGCTGTGCCGCCGGCCGTGGCGACGAGGGTCTGGGGGAGCAACCCGCACGCCCTGGCCCTGGACGGGACTGCCCTACCTCGGTCCGGGGGTCCCCGTGGCGGGAGCGGGGTGTTATCTCGTCGGCAAGCTACAGGGCGGTCCGCAGGTTGATTAGCCCGTCCCGGATGCGTGTCTTGATTGTGCTCAGGGGCACGCCCAGTATGGCGCTGGCCTGCGGGTAGCTGTGCCCGGCGAAGAAGGTCAGGGTGATGGCCTCGCGTTGGCGTGGTGTCACCGTCTGCAGCGCAGCGTGCAGTTCGCTGCGCTCCTGGGCGGCCAGGATGTCGTGGAGCACAACATCGACGTCGGGTCGGGAGGAGGTGACGGCGTGGCGGTGATCGCGTAGGTAGACCGCCTGATGGTGGCGGACCTTGTCCACGGCGCGGGAGTGGGACAGTGTCATGATCCAGGACAGTGCGGTGCCTTTGTGCGGTCGAATCGGCGGGCGTATTGCCAGATTTCCAGGAAGACGTCCTGGGTGACTTCTTCGGCGAGGCTGGCATTGCGCAGCACTGCACAGGTCAAACCGAAGACCCGTGCAGCGGTGGCGTCGTACAACGCTGCGAAGGAATCCTGCTGGCCCGCCGCGGTCCCTTGCAGCAGGTCACCCAGTCGTTGTGTGGGTTCGATGTCCGGTGCGGCCCGCTCGAGGGCCGCAGTGGAATCCGGGCCTTCTGCAGACGTGAGGGTCATCGTGGTTCTCGGCCGCCCGGTGTGCACATCGTGAGAATGAGGGGCGACGTGGTCTTCTGTTCCACTCGACGCAGCGGCTGGTGGCGGCGCCCCGACCCGACGGCCAGCTGTTTGATCAGCACCTTGAGAGTACCCAAACGCGTGGCCGTTAGACGGCAAGGTGCACCTGCATGGTGCGGAACCCGACATCCGGAGTTGAGTCGACAGCTGCAAACCCGTTCAGACGCGCTGCTCAGCCACCACCGTTCGGACGGGCTGCGCAACTACCAATGATGCGAATAAGAAAGATCTGGTCAGCAGCGGCGGCGTGGGCGGCAGCCGTCCTTCCGCCCGGCGCCGATTCGCACCCCGAACTACCCATCTTCGTCGAACCCCAGGCTCAAACCGCCGTCGTCTGCCAGGGCGTCGCCTTCGATGGCGGGGTTACTGCCGGATCAGAATTTTCTGACCCAAGACCGCCTACTGCTTGCGCCACGGAGCCAACGTGGCCGACGACGCCAGGTCGATGAGCAACACCGCTCCGGCCTGCGTCAGCAAGCACTTCGCGGTGGTGTTCACTGTCACCGGCGGGTAGGAACTAGTTGGTTTAGCATCGAACGGATCCTCCGGCTCTGCCTGGTGTTGGTCCCTCAGCAGGATCTATCCCTCCAGCTCAGAGGACCTTTATCCACGATCAAGACAACTCCAGATCGCTTGCCGGGTGAAGGTGCGAGGCTAGAGTTAGCGAATGGATGCCGACATCAATTTCTATTTTGATCCGGTCTGCCCCTTCGCGTGGATGACCAGCAAGTGGGTGCGGCAGGTGCAGGCGCAGCGTGACTACACCGTGGACTGGCGGTTCATCTCGCTGCGTCTGATCAACGCCGAGGTCGACTACGACGCGCAATTCCCACCCGAGTACGAAGCCGGCCACACCGCCGGACTACGGCTCCTGCGGGTGGCCGCCCGCGCACGAGCCGAGCATGGGCGTGAGGCGATGGCGCCGTTGTACGCCGCGTTCGGTGAGTACATCTTCGATACCGCCCCGGACCCCGACGACCCGCGCAGTGAGGGCGACGTGCGTGAGGGCGACGTGCGTGAGCACCGTGGGACCCGCGAGTTCGCGGAGCTGATTCTTGGCCGGGCCGGCCTGCCGCTCGAGCTGGCCGAGGCGGTCGATGATCAGTCATGGGATCTGGAAATCCGGCGAGAGACGGATGAGGCGCTCTCGCTGACGGGAAAGGACGTGGGCACGCCCATCATCCACTTCGAGCCACCTGCTGGCGTGGCTTTTTTCGGGCCAGTGATCAGTCGGCTACCGCACGAGGAAGCGGCGGTCGAGTTGTGGGATCACGTGGTGGGGCTGGCACGGTTCCCGGGTTTCGCCGAGCTCAAGCGAAGTTTGCGTGAGCAGCCACAGCTCGCTGCCTTCGGAGTCGACGCCGACACGGTGGGTGCGCAGGAGGACTGGCACGGCGGCAGCCGGCGGCAGAGGAAGTGACCTCACCTCGCCTGTGAGGATCGCACCAGTGAGCCAGACGAAGCATTCGCAGTCGCCAGGATTTCGTTACGGTCCAGAAGGCGGCCGCGACGCTTCACCGCGTGGTTTCCGACATCACCCCGCACCAGCAAACGGGACTGCCCGGTCTGTCAGTCGTGTTGGTGGGACGCGCTGATGGGTGCCGACGCCGACGCGCAGTGCAACACCGACGACGGCCAGCGGTCCTCGACGGCAGCAGTGCTCGCGGGACGAGCAACGACTCTGCGGAAACTGCTGCAGGGCGCGACGAACCATCAGGTCCCCGTCCAAGACGATTGGCTCCCGCCGGCACGGCGGGTGACAAGCTCGTCGAACGTCCGGCTGTTCTGCAGCTGCCGCTCGCCATCCCCGGCGCGTTCACCGGCGCGTTTGGCGCGGGCCGGAATATGCTGTGGACCGGACATGGGCAGGTGCGACGTTTCTTTCCGCCGGCGTTGACTACACCCGGCCAGGTGGGTTAATACGGGTGGTTTTCAAGCTGCACCGACGATGTTTTGGTGCTCCACGATGTGGTTGGTTTGAAGGTAGGCGACGTTGTCGCGGGTCGCCCGCTGCCCGCCGAGAAGTGAAGGTGGCCGCCCAGCTTTGGGCCCGGGCGGCCACCTGATTTTCAGGCCACCGGCGGCAGCGATTTAATACCAGTGCTTGCGTCCGCCGACGGCCCGGCCGGTCGCTCCCAGCAGCAGCAGGATCGCGCCGATGACCAGGATGATGATGCCGATGGTCCACAAGATCGCGATCTTGGCGACGAACCCGACGACCAGCAGGATGATTCCGAGGATGATCACGTTGCTCCTTGTGTTGAAGAGGGCCAGCAGCTGATCTGCTGGTCCCGCACCACGACTGACAGAACCTAACCAGCCGTAGATCTCTTTAGCGCCGCGACTCGCGGCAAATGGCCCGGGCCACGCCGTAGGCGGCGCGAGGCGTACCACCGGGGCACGCCTAGGGTCAATTGCTCCGGCTCAGGCTTCGTCGAGGCGGGGGATCAGGATTTCTCGGGCGATGAGCCGGATGGCGGCGGCGGCGGGGATGGCGACGAGGGCTCCGATGATGCCGAGGAGTGCTCCGCCGATCAGGACTGCGACGACGGTGACCAGGGCGGGGACTTTGACGGCACGGCCGATGATGCGGGGGACCAGGAAGTAGTCTTCGGCGGCGCGGTAGATGATGAAAAACGCGATGGTGGAAAGGCATAGGGGAAGCGAGATGGTCAGGGCGGCGGCGGCGACGATGATACCGGCGATGCTGGAGCCGACGACGGGGACGAGGTCGAACAGCGCCACCATGATCGACAGCAGCGCGGCGTAGGGGATGGAGAAGATCATCAGCCAGCCGAAGGTCAGGCCGCCGGCGATGAGGGAGATCAGAAGGTTGCCCAGCACGTAGGTGCCGACCTTGGCCAGGATGTCATCGCCCATCAAAATGGCGCGGGGGCGTCGGGTGTGCGGCACCATCCGGTAGATCAGAGCGCGGATGCGGGGCATGTCGGCGAGGAAGTAGGCCGTCAGGATCAGCACGATGAAGGTGTCGGTGATGGCGGAGAACACCGCCGCTCCTGCGGACAGCACTCCATTGAAGTCGATTGAGCCGGGGGAGCTGATCAGCGATTGCAGCTTCTGCGTCAGGTGCAGGTGATCGTTGAGTTTGCCGATGACACTGCTGTGATCCTGGGCTCGCTGTAGGTAGTGGGGGGCATTGGCGATCAGTTGTTGGCCCTGGGCGATCAGCGCGGGAATTGCGGCGGCAATGAATCCGCCGATTATGCCCACGATGAGCAGCAGAACTGCTGCCACTCCCAGCGGTCGCGGCCAGCGGTGCTTGGCCAGGAACGAGACGGCGGGTTCCATCCCGACGGCCAGGAACAACGCCAATCCGATGAGGATCAGCATGTTCCCGGCCAATGCGAGTAATTGGATGGCGCCGTATGTGACGGCGACGCCAGCGGTGGCGGTCATCCCGAGGAAGAACGGCGACTTGCGGTTGAACCGGCGACCCGGTGTTCCCATGGGTTGTTCTTCGGTGCTGATCGCAGCGGCCACCGCCTCGGCCTCGGCGACCGGTCCCTCCTCGACCTGCTCGTGGGGTTGGCCCACCAGATCGTTGTGTCCCTGCTCGGCCGGGTCGATCGCCACACTGCTGCCGTCGGCGGGCGCTATTGGACTGTGCAGCTTCACCGGAGTCCCCTTCTTTGAGATCAAACCTTTGAGATCAAACGCGACAGAGGTTCTTTTGCAGGCGATGTCACGAGCACGCGCCGCGTGCGGGGAGGCTGTCATGGCCTACTTCCCCGGTGCGGGAAACGGTCAGCGGCGGGCGGTCCGGCGGTTGCCCAGACGGAGCCAGAGCAGCAGGACGATGACCGCGCCGATGAAGGACCCGATGATGCCGGCCGGCTGGAGGAACCCGTCCTGGGCGTCTTTGTGGAAGATCAGGTAACCCAGGAACCCGCCGACGAACGATCCGACGATTCCCAGAACGATGGTCATGAGGATGGACATGTGCTGCCGGCCGGGTACGACCAGTCGGGCCAGGGCGCCGGCGATGAGGCCGATGATGATGATGCTGATGATGAGACCGAGCATGGCGTTTCCTCCTGAAAAGGCGATTGTTTCCGACGACCACTTGGGCCAGCCCGTCAACCACTTGGGCCAGCCCGTCAACCGGGCTGACGACCAACTCGGTGTCGGTCGGTATCAAACCACCACCCCGTGGGCTGCCCCGGTACACCCCTAGGGAGGTTCATCTTCGCCATCCCGTTTGTTAATATTGCCTGGTGAGCGCCTCTGGAAAATCTGCCCCGATCACGGTGGCGTTGGTGGATGATTACGACGTCGTGCTCGTTGGTGTGGCGCACATGTTCGATCGGTACTCAGACCGGATAGTGATCGCCGAGATCGATGCCAACAAGCCGTTGGTGGACCAGGTCGACATCGTCCTGTACGACTCGTTCGCCCAACCGGAATCCGACTACGCCGAAATTCAAGTGCTCATCGAAAATCCGAGTGCTCGCCGAGTAGTGGTCTACACCTGAAACTTTCACCCCGACCTGATCAGCAGCGCCCGCCGTCAGGGCGTCCACGGCTATCTGTCGAAGGCACTTCCCGCCCGAGAGCTGGTCACTGCGTTGGAGGCGGTGCACGCGGGTGAACTCGTCGTCAGCGCCCCACCCCCGCGAGCACCGAGCGTCACCGGGTTGAACTGGCCTGGGCGGGGTGAGGGACTCAGCGACCGGGAATCAGAGATTCTCGCTCTGATCACCCAGGGAAAGAGCAACGCCGACGTCGCCAAGCTGACCTACCTGAGCCCGAACACGGTGAAGTCCTACATCCGCACGATCTACCGCAAGATCGACGTCAGTAGCCGCACCCAGGCGGTGCTGTGGGGAGTGGGAAACGGGTTCAGCCCGGACCACAGCCGCATCGATCACTGGCGCGGCGGCCCCTGAGCGGGTGCGTCGCTGGAAGCTGTCAGGCAGGACCAGATCACTGGTCGCAGAACACATGCGGAGGCGAGATGACCGTGCCCGGTGATGTACTCGCCCGCCGCTACCGATTGGTGCGCCGCGTGGCAACGGGCGGCATGGGATCGGTGTGGGAATCCTGGGACGAGCTGTTGCAACGACGGGTGGCGATCAAGGAGTTACGTCCCCAGCCGGGTTCGAGCTGGGACGACGCCGCGATCGCCCGGAGCAGGGTGATCAGGGAGGCGCGGATCACCGCTCGTCTGCACCACCCGCACGCCGTCACCTTGTACGACGTCATCGACCATGACGGGCAACCGTGTTTGATCCTGCAGTACGTGCCCTCCAGAACTCTGAACTCGATGCTGGCAGAGCAGGGTCTGCTGCCGGTGCGTTTCGTGACAGGTGTCGGCGCCGAGGTCGCTTCGGCCCTGGCCGCAGCTCATCAGGTCGGGATCATCCATCGCGACGTCAAACCCAGCAACGTCCTGATCACCCCGGCCGGTACGGCCATGATCACCGACTTCGGAATTTCCCACGCCGCAGGTGATGTCAGTCTTACCTCCACCGGAATGGTCACCGGGACACCGGCTTTCCTGGCTCCGGAAGTGGCCCGCGGCGCCACGTCCGGTTTCCCGGCCGATGTGTTCTCCCTCGGCGCGACCCTCTACGCGGCGCTCGAGGGGACCCCACCGTTCGGCGCCGACCAGAACCCGATGGCGATCTTGCACAGGGTTGCTTCCGGTCAGATCATTCCGCCGCGGCGAAGCGGACAATTGACCTCCCTGCTGGGTCGGATGCTGGCTACCGACCCCGCAGCCCGGCCGGCGATGTCCACCGTCGCCCTGCTCCTGAGCGACCTCAAAGGCCAGCCGTCGGCCGAGATGCCCGGATCGCAGCTGCAGACCATCGCCGTCCCGCCGCGAACCGTCCGGGAATGGCCCACCAAGCACGACCAAGGCAGCGCCCCCGCTTCTCCGGCGGCCGACGAGGTCGCATTCACCACATCAGGCCCCGCCGACGGCAGTCGCCGACGACCACTGGGGGCCGTGCTGGCCGCGGCGGTGGTCCTGCTCCTGGCCGGGGTGGGAGCGTGGCTGCTCATCGGCGGGAACCGCAACGCGCAGCCGGCTGCGGGCAAGAGTCCGGTGAGTCCGCCATCATCGTCGACACGCAGCCTGATATCAGCGCTCCCGCCGCAGGGCATCCCCGTGCGCACCAACAGCTCGCCCTCGGCGGCCACGTCGGCACGGAGCCCCACCTCGCACCCCGTCACGACCCCTGGGCCACCGCCGACCGGTGCTGCTCGGCAGACGACTTCTCACGGGCCGGCAGCAACCACATCGCCCACCCGCCGAACCGCTTCCAGCACCTCACGATCGGGCCCTGCCCGGGTCGCACCGACGCCGGCTCAACTCGCCGCGGCCATCACCGATTAATACGCGCTGCTGCCGGGAAACACCGACCAGGCCTGGGCGCACCTGACCCGCAACGTTCAAACCGGAACCGCACAGAACCGGCAGTACTACCAACGCTTCTGGGACGGCATCCAACGTGTCACCGCCACCGATGCCCAGGCCGCAGGCCGGACACCGCCCAGGCAACCATCACCTACTACTTCAAAGACGGCCTGACCGCCGTTGAACCCACCGTCTTCGCCCTCGTTGCACAAGGTGGCATCCTCAAGATCGACACCTCCACCGTGCTCAGCAGCACCACGCAATGAATCTCCCGAACCGACCACACCGCCGGTCTGCAGCCCACGGTATGCGGGCGGAGCTCGATCCACATCCAAGGCAGGGAACGGAACAACAATGACGGCCTCGAAACACGACGACGATGGCGGAGGGATCAGCGAGGCGGATCGGACTTTGGTGAAGGCGTTGCGTTGCGCGGTGGTGGCGAACCCGGCCCGGGTACCCGACCTGGACGATCGGCGCCGGATCATCGAGGTGGCACTGGCACAGGCGGGATGGCCCGCACCTTCGTGGTCGGAGACGACACCGCAGGACCCGGGAACGGGTCAGGCGCGCCGCGCAGTCGCTGCCGGCGCGCAGGTGGTGTTGGTCTGCGGCGGGGACGGAACCGTGCGGGCAGTGATCGCCGGGATGCTCGGCACCGATGCTGCGCTGGCGGTGCTGCCGGCCGGCACCGGAAACCTGTTGGCGACCAACCTCGAAGTGCCCGATGACCCGGTCCAGGGTGTCCGATTGGTGATCGCCGGTGGACGGCGAGAATTGGACGTCGGGCAGGTCGACGGCCAGGTGTTCGCGGTCATGGCGGGGATGGGCTTCGACGCCGCCATGATGCGCGACGCATCAGAGCGGCTGAAGGCCAGGATCGGCCCGATCGCCTATGTGTTCTCTGCGCTCAAGCACCTGCGGGACCGGCCGATGCGGCTGGAAGTGCAGATCGATGACAGCGAGCCCCTGAGGTACGTAGCCCGCTCGGTGTTGGTGGGCAACGTGGGGCGGTTGCAGGGCGGGGTGCGGCTGCTGCCGAATGCTCAACCGGACAACGGTCAGATGGAAGTGGCCATCCTGCGACCGCATCATCTTGGTCACTGGGCTAGGTTGGCCGCGGCGGTTGTGCTGCGCCGAACCCGGGTTCCAACGATGACCACTTTGCGGGGGAGCCGGATCAGCATTGTCTCCGACCGGCCGCACCCGCGGCAGCTGGACGGTGACGTCATCGAACCTGCTGACAATCTGAAGGTCACGGTCCGTCCGGGCGGCGTACGACTGTGTGTGGCACAGCCCCCCTGACAGCCGATGTCACCGCAGCATTGGCTGCGCCCCGAGAGTGCCTGTGGCCCCTGAAGAGTGTCCGCAGGCGTGATGACATGGCCACCTGCGTGGCGAACGGTCTGTGTGCGCAGGTGCCTGGTTGACTGCAGCGTGCCTACTACTGAAACGACGTTGTTCGGAGGAACGCTTCGCTCAGAGGTGGCGTCCGACCGGCTCGGGCCTCCGCCTGCTGGTCATGGTCGGGGCGGGTGTGGTGGTGGCGATCCTCGCCGGGTTGGTGGGCTCCGGGACGTACGCTCCGGAGGCGCGGGGTGGGCCGCCGCGGCGGTGACGTTCACGGTCTGGGTCTGGCTGACGATCGGCCGGATGAACGCTGCGCAGACCGCGGCGCACGCCACCAGAGAGGATCCGTCCCGCGGTTCTACGGACCTGCTGGTGCTCACCGGTTGCGTGATCAGCCTCGGGGCCGGTCGGGGTCGTCGTCGCGCAGGCCAGCTCGGCCAAGGGTGCCGTCGCCGGGATTCTGGCCGGGTCGGCGATCATCAGTGTCGCCCTGTCGTGGCTGCCCATCTACACCTTGTTACGTTGCGGTATGCGCTGCTGTACTACCGCGGCCGTGACGGCGGGGTGGATTCAACCAGGACGATCCGCCCCGCTACACCGACTTCGCATACCTAGTTTCTCACTCTCGGCATGACATTCCAGGTGTCGGACACAGATTTGAAGACCCACACCATCCGGGCGACGGCGCTACGCCACGCGCTGCTGTCCTACTTGTTCGGGTCGGTCATCCTGGCCCATCACGATCAATCTGGTCGTCGGCATCTCCAGTGGAGGCGGATAACAGTGCTGGCCGTCCGAAATGGTAAGGACCGTACTTTTGCTCGGTCGTCGTCGGTCATCCGTCGACGAGTAGTCCGCGGGTGGGGCCTAGGAGTCGTTCCGTACGGCGGGAGACGGCGGGCAGACGGGTCACCCGCGCGGTCGCTCTCAGGTTGTCGTTGCTACGGGCCAGTTGGTCCTGCGCCAGCGGGGCCCAGATCGTATCAATGACAGTGGTTGGGTCGCCGTCGATCTCGGTTTCGGGCCGTTCGAGGTGTTCGGCCCACAACCGAAGTCGGGTGCTTCTGGCCAGAGCGGGGTCAGGGGTGGCGATGTTGACTTCGGTGTCGTTGAACAGGGAATGCTCGTTGAGGTTCGCCGATCCGATGGTGAGCCACTGGTCATCGATGATGCCCACTTTGGCGTGCACGTACAGGGCACCAGTGGCCTGCGTGTCGTGGGATCTGACGGTGACCGGCAGCAAATAACCACGACCGTTGTCGGCTTGTAGTAGCCGGCCCAGTTGGCCGCGGGTGGTGTCGGCGCCGCTGCTGGGCCGCATCGGCAGAACAATCAGGATCCGAAAATCATCGCCGGGTGGCTGTTGAAGTTTCTTCACCAGTACGTCGACGATCTCTGTGGACCACAGGAACTGATTTTCCAGGTAGATCAACTTTTCTGCCCTGCGCAGGGCACGCAGGTATCCGTTCAGGATCGAGAATTCGCCTTTCGAGGCGAATCGGTAAGTATCCTCCGGCACTGTGCGCCACATCTGGATGGTCACCGCGCCGGCCGGGAGTTGCCGTATCGGCTCTGGGAGGACTTCTGCGGCGGTTTCCTGCCAGCGTTCCCGGAAGTGCTCGGCGACGTCGGTGACGATCGGGCCTTTTAGGCGGGTGGTGACGTCGTGCCAGCCGGTCGCCTTCCGGGGTGGGTGGTTGCGGTGATCCCAGCGGTCTCCGTGGAGGTTGGACAAGTCGATACCGCCGACGAATGCGATTTCGTCGTCGATGATGACAAGCTTTTCGTGGTGGCAGTGCAGGGTTCGTTCCCGCGCGTCCAGCACGCAGCGCACCTGGCTGTCGTCGGTCAGAGCGGCCCGGACCTTTTTCATCATGGGTCGGCTGGGTTTGAATGCCGGCAGTGGGGGACCGGCCCACAGCAGTACTCGGACGTCCACTTTCTCGGCGAGATCTTTCAGAAGCTCTGCCAGCGTGGGTGTCTCGGCGGCGCGCAGGAGTCTGAATTCCGGGGTGAGGTGCCATCCGGCGATGTGGACGTGGGAGTGCGCTGCCATCAGTGCGTCGTGCATCGCGGCGAACGAGGTCTCACCGTCGATGAGCACCTGCAGGTCATTGCCGTCGCGGGGGGCACGATTCCGGGGACCCACCACCCGTCGATACCGGCGGCCACCGAATCGAGAGCGTCGAGTTGGCCCAGTCGCTTCAGGCGGCGGCGATGATGCCGCTGCACGGTCAGTTCGAGGCAGCCTCCGGCGATGTCGTCGAACCTGCTCACAGCTGATCCCTGTGGCTTTGACGCGAACGCGAACGGGCGCAGGAGTGGTCGCTGGTCACTACCGCACCTTATGGCACCGCGCCTGCCCGCTATCTGATTCGGAGAACCTCAGCGGCCGTCCTTTGGGACGGAATTGCGGTTCAGCTCGCCGGGGGGCCGCAGTTGACCACCGTGCCCCCACCGCACCGGTCACCACGTACGAACGTGCAACGTCGCGTCCCAGCTGCGCGGAGTCGCTACGTTTTTAACTGATCAGTAGTTGGGGGTGGTGGCAATGGTGGTGGGGTCGTCGGATCGGCGGCCGGTGATGATCAGCCACTTGCACCAGGCGCGGATCGCCGTGATAGTTGGCCCGGGTCGATTTCGCCAAGGCGGCGGAGATCAGGAACCGGTCCACCCCTTGCGGCGTGAGAGAGGCAGCGTCGCGGATGCGGCGGATGACGGTGAGCCGGTCGGTGATGGTCTTGTCGGACATGCCGCGGCCGCGTTGCCAGAGCACCCAGTCCTGCAGCAGTTGCTCCTGAGCATCTGACTGAATCAGAATGTCACTGTGCAAGGCGGAGTATCGGCTAGCCACCGGCGAAGTCGCCACCGGCCAAGTATTAAGGGGGCTTTTCGATGGGTGCCGGCCAGGTGGCACGATCCTTCGCGCTGGACGGCGCTGACCGGCTGGACGGTGGCGTTTTTGCCTCGACGGCATCTCCGTGACTGATGGACACTCCTGGCAATCTGACGGCCGGTGGGCGCCGACGGAAGCTGCGAATATGAATGCGGGTCTCACCGCGAATCGGGACTGGTTCGACGACGAGTTCATCATGCAGTGTTCTAAGCCGATGGCCGGTGGAATGCACCGAAGCGAAGGGCCAGGAGGCACTGACATCGTGCATTGCCGACGTGTCCGGATAGTCGTACGGTAGCCGTAGCGAGGCCGGGCGTCTGTCCGGCGGCGATGAGGTGCTATGCACGAACTGTCCATCACGCAGAGCTTGGTCGACGCGGTGGCCGACAAGGTTGCTGGCGTATCGGTTCGAGAACTGACGATGGAGATCGGCAAGCTGTCCGGGGTGGTTCCGGATGCCGTTCGCTTCTGCTTCGAGATTGTCAGTGCCGGGACCCCTCTTGAGGGTGCGGCGCTGACGATTCTTGAGACGCCCGGTTCCGGGATCTGCCGGACTTGCGGAGTCGGGTTCACGATGGGCGACGAGTTCCCGCTGTGCCCGTGTGGCAGCGCCGACGTCGAGATCATCGATGGCCGTCAGCTGAAAATCGTGTCCCTGGAGGTGCGTTGACCGTGTGTGCAACTTGCGGATGTTCTGACGACGGCGGAGTGATCGTCACCGATCTCGACGACCAACAGCACCATTCGCACGATGAAGATTGGCCCGGTTACGACCATTTTCATGGTGCTGACCATTCACACGGCGGCGAACGTTCAGCCGGCGGGGATCATGCGCACGACAGCAACCATCCACACGAGATCGAATCCCGCACGCCTGCTGAGGACAAGCTGATCGTGCTGGAGCAGCAGGTGCTGGCCAAGAACGATGAGCTGGCCGCGCGCAACCGCAGTCGGCTCGCGGCCGCCGGCACGATCGCCATCAACCTGATGAGCTCACCCGGCTCCGGCAAGACCACTCTCCTCGAACGGACCATTCGCGAGGCGGGAACTATCATCTCGATCTCGGTGGTCGAAGGCGACCAGGCGACGCTGCTGGATGCCAACCGGATCAGGGCGACCGGTTGCCGGGTGGTCCAGGTCAACACTGGGGCGGGCTGTCATCTGGACGCAGACATGGTTCGCCGGGCGCTGGATGCACTGGCTCCTCCGACCGGTTCGGTGGTCGTCGTCGAGAACGTGGGAAATCTGGTCTGCCCGGCCCTGTTCGACTTGGGCGAGAACGTGCGGGTGGTGGTCATGTCGGTCACCGAGGGCGACGACAAGCCGCTCAAATACCCTCACATGTTCAGAACTGCCGACCTCGTCCTGTTGAACAAGATCGACCTGTTGCCGTACGTGGATTTTGACGTCGCGCACTTCTCGGCCGCCGTCCGAGCGGTGCGGCCACATGCCGAGATCTGCGCCGTATCCGCGACGAAAGGCGACGGCATGGAGAACTGGTACGCCTGGCTGAGTCGGCAGAGTTCGATACCCCATTCCTTGATTCCCGGATAAAATGATGTTGCTCCCGGGTAGCCGATCACCCAATTGCGCAGTAGCGTCCGAACCAGCACGGCGTCGTGAAGCACCAGTTGGTCACGTCTCGGACAGTTGCCCGGTCTGATCGCGGCCGACCACCTTTGCCTTCCGTGCCTCGAAGATTGTTCCGGGCGAAAGGACAGCCTCAGATGTCGACTGCAACGGACCAGAGCAAATCGGCGGTCGAGCCCGACGAGGGGCCGTTGATCCACATCCTCTGGATCAATGCGGGCCTGTCGTGTGACGGAGATTCGGTCGCCCTGACCGCCGCCACCCAGCCGAGCATCGAGGAGATCGCGCTCGGCGCCCTGCCTGGTTTGCCGCGGGTGGCGGTGCACTGGCCGTTGATCGACTTCGAATGTGGTCCCAATGGCGGGGCCGATGATTTCCTGGAGTGGTTCTTCAAGGCGGATCGTGGCGAACTCGAGCCGTTCGTGCTGGTCGTTGAGGGTTCGATACCCAATGAGGCCATCAAGGACGAAGGTTATTGGTGCGGTTTCGGCAACAACCCGGCCACCGGCCAGCCGATGACGACCAGCGAATGGCTCGATCGTTTGGCGCCGAAGGCGTTGGCAGTGTTGGCCGTCGGCACCTGCGCCACCTACGGCGGCATCCACGCGATGGCCGGTAATCCCACCGGAGCCATGGGCGTCCCGGATTATCTCGGCTGGGATTGGAAGTCCAAGGCCGGCCTGCCAATCGTCTGTGTCCCGGGTTGCCCCATTCAGCCGGACAACCTGTCCGAGACGATCACCTATCTGCTCTACCAGGCGACCGGCCAGGCCCCGATGATTCCACTGGACGATCAGCTTCGTCCGCTGTGGTTGTTCGGTCGCACCGTCCACGAGGGTTGCGATCGGGCCGGCTACTACGAGCAGGCGGATTTCGCCACCGAGTACGGATCACCGAAATGCATCGTGAAACTCGGTTGCTGGGGACCGGTGGTCAAGTGCAACGTACCGAAGCGGGGTTGGATGAACGGGATCGGCGGGTGCCCGAACGTCGGCGGAATCTGCATCGGCTGCACCATGCCGGGTTTCCCCGACAAATTCATGCCTTTCATGGACGAGCCGCCCGGCGGCCAGTTGTCGACCAAAGCGGTGGTGCCCTACGGTGCAGCGATCCGAAAATTGCGGGCGATCACAACCAAGACCATCGACAAGGAGCCAAAGTGGCGTCGGCGTGGGCGTGACCTGACCAGCGGCGCCAGACGTACGTGGTAGCCCGATGAGAGCGCAATTGCCAGCCGGAGCGAATTGGAACAGAGCCAGGAGAGTCCAGCAATGACCGCAATTCTGCCGCACCATGGGAAGACCGATCCGAACAATCAGGACCTCGTCGACATGTCCTGGGATCCGATCACCCGTATCGTCGGAAGCCTCGGCATCTACACGAAGATCGACTTCAAGAACATGACGGTGGCGGAGTGCCACAGCACGTCGTCGATCTTCCGTGGCTACAGCATCTTCATGAAAGGCAAGGATCCGCGCGACGCGCACTTCATCACCAGCCGCATCTGCGGTATCTGCGGTGACAATCACGCCACCTGCTCCTGCTACGCGCAGAACATGGCGTACGGGGTGAAGCCACCGCACATCGCCGAGTGGATCGTCAATCTCGGTGAAGCTGCGGAATACATGTTCGACCACAACATTTTCCAGGAAAATCTGGTTGGTGTGGACTACTGCGAACGAATGGTCAAAGAGACCAATCCCGGAGTTCTGGCCAAGGCCGAGAACACTCAGTGCGCCAATTCGGCCGCCCACGGCTACAAGACGATCGCCGACATCATGCGGGCACTGAACCCGTTCACCGGCGAGTTCTACCGGGAGGCGCTCCAGGTCAGTCGATGGACCAGGGAGATGTTCTGCCTGATGGAGGGTCGGCACGTCCATCCGTCGACGCTTTATCCCGGAGGCGTCGGGACCACCGCCACCATCCAGTTGATGACCGATTACATCACCCGATTGATGCGGTACGTCGAGTTCATGAAAAAGGTCGTGCCGATGCACGATGACCTCTTCGACTTCTTCTACGACGCGCTTCCCGGTTACGACAAGGTCGGGCTGCGGCGCACGCTGTTGGCCTGCTGGGGATCATTTCAGGATCCCGAGTTCTGCAATTTCGAATACAAGGATATGACGCAGTGGGGGCGGAAGATGTTCGTCACTCCGGGCATCGTGGTCGACGGCAAGCTGGTCACCACCGACCTGGTCGACATCAACCTCGGAATTCGCATCCTTCTTGGCAGCTCGTACTACGAGGACTGGGAAGATCAGGAGATGTTCGTCAAGAAGGATCCTCTTGGTAATCCGGTCGACCGGCGCCACCCGTGGAACCAGCACACCAACCCCAAACCGCAGAAGCGGGATCTGGACAGCAATTACAGCTGGGTGATGTCGCCGCGCTGGTTCGACGGCAAGGACAATCTGGCGATGGACACCGGCGGTGGACCGCTGGCCCGGCTGTGGTCGACGGCGCTGGCCGGGCTGGTGGACATCGGCTACATCAAGTCGACCGGACACAGCGTGCAGATCAACCTGCCGAAGACGGCGCTCAAGGGTCCGGTTTCCTTCGAATGGAAGATTCCGACCCAGGGCAGCAACACTCTCGAACGGAACCGGGCCCGGAGCTATTTCCAGGCCTATGCGGCCGCCTGCGCCCTGCACTTCGCCGAAAAGGCGTTGGTGGAGATCCGGGCCGGCCACACCAAGACATGGGAGAAGTTCGAGGTGCCCGACGAAGGCATCGGCTGCGGGTTCACCGAAGCGGTGCGCGGTGTGCTCTCGCACCACATGGTCATCCGCGACGGCAAGATCGCCAACTACCACCCGTATCCGCCGACCCCGTGGAACGCCAGCCCGCGCGATTCCTCCGGCACGCCAGGACCGTACGAAGACGCGGTGCAGGATCAACCCATTTTCGAGGAGAACGACCGGGAACACTTCAAGGGCATCGACATCATGCGAACCGTCCGCAGTTTCGACCCGTGCCTGCCCTGCGGCGTTCACATGTACTTGGGTGAGGGCAAGACCGTGCAGAAACTGCACAGTCCCACCGCGGCTCCAGAAGTCTTCTGACCGGGGGAGTGATGGCAGAAGAAACCGACCTGCTACGGACCGGGGAGCGCATCGAACAGTTGCTGGACGCCAGCGCCGCCAGCGGACCGGTGGCCATGCAGCGTGCCGAGGAACTGGTTCGGCTGGTCGTCGATCTGTACGGTGCGGGCCTGGAGAAAGTCCTCGAGATCTGTGACGAAGCAGGCGTTCTGGACGATGTGCTGCTGGATCGGTTGACCGACGATCAGCTGGTGTCGGGTTTGCTGCTGGTTCACGGACTGCATCCGTACGGCCTGCAGGACCGGGTCGAACGGGCGCTGGAGAAGGTCCGTCCCTATCTGGGCTCGCACGGCGGCAACGTCGAACTCGTCGAGGTGAGCGACGACGGCGTCGTCCGATTGCGGATGCTCGGCAGCTGCGACGGTTGCCAATCCTCCGCCGTCACCCTCAAGCTTGCCGTGGAGGGTGCGATCCAGGCAGCTGCACCCGAAGTCGTGCGGATCGACGTGGAAACACCGACCGCCGATGCAGCGGACGTCGATCCGGCTGGGTCCTTCGGGTTCGTGTCGGTCGATTCGCTCACCGCCCGCCTGCGAGGGCGAAGCGATCCGACGACCCGCGCGGCCGACAATCCGATCGGGGCCGAGGTCGCCGACCGCGCGGCGTGGTTGCCGCTGCCCGACGTCGGATCGGTCGGGCGAGCGGTGGGGTTGTCGCTCGGTGGACTCGACATGGTCATCTGCCGGATCGGAGATGTGCTTTTCGCCTATCGCGATTCCTGTGGCAGCTGCGGGGCGCCCATCGCCGGAGCCCCGGTCGAGCGCCGACTGGGCTCGGGCCCTCGAACGGCCGTGTTGACGTGCCCTGCCTGTTCGAGCCATTTTGTCGTCGAACGAGCCGGGCAGGGGCTGGACCGCACCACCGAACACCTCGACCCGCTACCCCTGTTGATGCGCAACGGCGTCTTCGAGGTCGCAGTCCCGGCGGTGGTTCCGGCGTGAGTGGAACGGACGCGGCCGAGCCGGCCGCGAGCAACATTCCGGCCGGGCCGCTGGCGGTCCTGCAGCGAATGCGGGTGCGCAACCGCGCCACCACCGAGGAACGGTGCGAGATGTGCGCTGAGCCGATCGAAGCCGAGCATTCCCATCTGGTCAACGTCGGCACCCGGTCGTTGCTGTGTTCCTGCCGGGCCTGCTACCTGTTGTTTACCCAACCCGGCGCCGCCATCGCCTACCGCGCCGTCCCGGACCGGTACCTCACCTTCCCGGCGTTGGTACTGGGCGATGGTCAGTGGGACGACCTCCAAATTCCGGTCGGCGTTGCGTTCTTCTTCCACAATTCGGCGATGGGCAAGATGGTTGCCTTCTACCCGAGTCCCGCCGGGGCAACGGAATCTACCCTGTCGCTGGGCGCATGGGACGACGTGGTGAAGGCTAATCCCGCGCTGGGCACCTTGCTGGCCGACGTCGAGGCTATTCTCGTCCGTCGCGGCGAGGATGAGACTGAATGCTTCCTCGTCCCGATCGACAGCTGCTACGAACTGGTCGGCCACCTTCGCCAGCTGTGGCGCGGTTTCGACGGCGGCAAGGAGGCCCGCACGGCGATGAGTGAGTTCTTCGACCGGGTGCGGGGCCGCAGCCGGCCGGCACCGGTGAGCGCCGGCGAGGGCGGTTCGGTCGTATTGAATTCTCCGCAGACCGACTGGTCGTTGCCGAAGTCGGTCTCGGGCACCGAGCCGATCGACGGCGACGCCATCGAACCGACCCGGGTTCTGTCATGAGTCAACTCGAGTTCACCGTCCTGGACATCCAGCCGGAGCACTATGCGGTGTCGCCCAATCTGCTGGTCCGGCTCCGCATCGATGAGCACACAGGTACGGCGGTGCACGCCATCGCACTCCGTTGTCAGATCAGGATCGAGCCGCAGCGCCGGTCCTACGCCGGGCAGGAGCGCTCCGATCTGGTCGAACTGTTCGGGTTGCCGGAACAGTGGGGACGTACCCTCCGGCCTTTTCTGTGGGCGCATTCGGCCTCGACGGTCAAGGGATTCACCTCGAGCATCGAAGTGGATCTGCCGGTGACCTGTACCTATGATTTCGACGTGGCCGCCGCGAAGTACCTCGGTGCGCTCGAAGACGGTGAGGTGCCACTCGTCTTCCTGTTCAGTGGCACGGTGTTTTCCCGCACCGCAACGGGTTTCGGTGTCGAGCAGGTTCCGTGGGATCTGGAGGCGACCTATCGGCTGCCCGTCAGGGTGTGGCGCGAACTGATGGATCTGTATTTTCCGAATACCGCCTGGTTACGCCTGGACCGCGATACCGTCGCCGAGCTGAGCAGGTTCAAGGCGGCACGTGCCCTGCCGAGTTGGGAGGCGGTCTTCAGCGCATTGCTCGAACAGGCCGCGGAGCCGGCGCCATGAGCCTCGCTGCCGCTCGTGCGGTCGCCGACGCGGTTCTCTGGGAGGGGTACCTGCTCTACCCGTACCGGGCGTCGTCCTCGAAGAACCAGGTCCGATGGCAGTTCGGCATCGTCGGGCCGCCCGGCGCCGCGGAGAGTGGCGACGGGGAGGAATCGAGCATGCGCACCGAATGCCTGCTCCAGATTCACCAACCGGAAGCGGCCGAGATCCATTTGCAGGCAAGGTTTTTGCAGGTCCAGGTACGCTCAATCGAGCGAGCGGCCTGCTCCGAACCGAAGACTTCCACTGTGGCGACGAGTTTTACTGAGCCGACGCGATTCGAGCCGGTCGACGAGTTGACTGTCGGGCCGGCGACCTGGATCCGCTGGCACGAAGCGATCGAAGGCGTTGTCGAGGTCGAATCGGTCTCGGTGAACGGCTCCGCGAGTGAGGCGACGGAGCAGGTATTCCCGGTGCGAATCCCGGCCGGTGAGGATGTCGAACTGCTGACCGACGACGACGGACGGATGGTCGGGAGGCTGGTGCGCACGCGATTCGAGCTGACCGGGCGGCTGCGGATGCGGTTCCGACCGGCCGGGTCGGCGGGCCTGGTGGCCGTCAGCGTCGATTTGGAGAACGATACGGAGTGGGTAGCCGCTGCGAAGGGCCGAGCGGCTGGGACAGACTCAGCGGGGCCGGACAAACCGAGGGATGTGGCGGCGAGAGCATCCTTTGTTGGCGCTCATTTGTTGATGGTCGCCCGCGGTGCCGATTTCCTGTCCATGACCGACCCACCGGCTCTCGCGATCGAGGCGGCCGCCGACTGCCGGAATCATCGGTGCTGGCCCGTTCTGGTCGGCGAGACCGGAAGCCACGACACCATCCTGGCCTCACCGATCATTCTGTCCGACTACCCGGAGGTCGCCGACGAGAGCCCCGGCGACCTGTACGACTCCACCGAGATCGACGAGATCCTCACCCTGCGCATCATGACCATGACCGACGAGGAGAAGCGGGCCGCCCGGGGCACCGACCCGCGGGCGGCTGCGATCATCGACCGTTCCGACAACATCCCGCCGGAAATCTTCGAGCGTATGCACGGTGCGCTACGCGGCTTGAACTCAGCCACCGATGACGATGTGACGGCGCTACCGGACGACCCGGACCTGTCCGACATTCCGACCTTCGGCGCGGCTCCGTGGTGGAACCCGGCGGTCGATGCCTGCTTCTCGCCGGAATCGGATACCGTCCGGATCAATGGGATGACGGTAGGCAAGGGCAGCCGGGTGCGACTGCGACCGTCCGGCCGGGGCGATGCGCAGGACCTGTTCATCGACGGCCTCACCGCGACGGTGGCCGGCGTCTATTTCGATGTCGACGGTGACACCCATGTCGCCGTGGTCGTCGAGGACGACCCAGCCGCCGAATTCCACGAATGGTACGGGCGGTATTCCTACTTCCGAACCGACGAGCTCGAACCGCTGACGGAATCGGCGCCAATGAGGCCGCCGGTATGAACGGCGCCGATATGAACGGCCGGGTCCTGGTGGCCGGCATCGGAAACATTTTCCTGTCCGACGACGGGTTCGGCTCGGAGGCGGCCCGTCAGGTGTCGGTCACACCGCTTCCCACCTGCGTCAGCGTCATCGACTACGGCATTCGCGGTATGCACCTGGCTTACGACCTCCTCGACGGATATGAGGCACTGATCATCCTCGATGCCGCCCCGCGGGGCGGAAGGCCGGGTGACGTCGTGGTGATCGAGGTCGGCCCGGACGACCTGGGCCACGGCCAACTGGATGCTCACGGCATGGAACCGACTGCCGTTCTGGCCAGTCTGGGGTCGCTCGGCGGCAGTCTGCCCAGAACCTTTGTCGTCGGCTGCGAACCGGCCGACGTGAGCGAAGGAATGGGATTGTCTCCACCGGTGGCGGCGGCCGCCGCCCGAACGGCCGACATCGTCACGACCTTGCTGCGCGAGGAACTCCGGATGACACTTCCGGACAGTCAATCAATTCGAGCGTCACCCACACCAGAGGAGGTTTCCGGATGAAGGCCGTCGGAATCGCCACAACGGCAGTATTGGCCGCCGTCGCCGCGGTCACCTTCTTCACCGGCTACAAATCGATTCCCGACATCAGGCGTTATCTGAAGATTCGATCGATGTAGGAAAGGGAGTCCCATGTGTCTTGCCATTCCCGGCCACATCGTCGAACTGGTGGACGGGACCAACAGTCAACTCGCCGTCGTCGACGTTCTCGGGGTGCGCCGCAATATCAACGTCGGCCTGCTCGACGAGGATGATCCCGCCGGCCCGGGAGATTGGATCTTGATCCACATGGGATTCGCCCTGTCCAAGGTGAGCGACACCGAGGCGGCCGCATGCCTGGACGGTCTGCAGATGATGGGCAGTTCCGGTATGGCCGCCGAAGTCGAGGTCGGGACCTTCGGCGGGCGTCAGGCAATTTCGGACGAGGATCTCGAAAGGAGCACCGCATGACTGAGAAGGATTCGGAACCGGCGACCCAGCTGCAGGAGGAGCCGCAGTCCGAACGTGGACCCGTCGGCTCCAGGGATACCGGCTCGGACGAGCCGGCGGGGGGTCCGGTCGATCGACCGGCCTCGAAGGCCAAGCCGGAGGATTCGACCGGTATCGATCCGCAGGCCCCTCGCGAAGGCGCCGATAGTCCGGTTGCCGGCGATTAGGGCGGCTGAAAATCCTCGTCGCGGCCGCGGCCCAGGTTCGGTAACGACGCCTGGAGGGGCCGACCGAGAAGCTTATCCATCTCCAGATGCATTCGGCAAAGGAGCAGACATGACCGAACAACCCGACGGCGGTCTCCGGGACATCGCCGAGAACGGCACCCAGCGGAATGCGGAGGCCGGCACGGACGGCGGCCGCAGCTCCCGCGGCCCAGCGCTCAGCGTCGGCGGTGAACAGGAACCCGGTGGTGAAGTTCCACCCTATGAGGGCCGCCAGACCAGCGCGCCCGTCGATGACGACGGCAGCGACTACCGCGACGGGGTGCGGGTCGGCGGCGCCACCGGACCGGTGGTCAGCAGCGGTGAAAGTGCGTCGCCCGATCCGTCCGACACGCCACGGGGCCGGGTCGCCGGCCCGGCGGACGAGCGCCCGGCGACCGACGAACCCGATGCGGACGAGCACGATCAGGGCGACCCCCGCAACGATCCGGGGGTGGGTCCGGCACACGAGCCCGGCACCACCCGCGCCGAGGACATTTGACCGGCTCCGACGATTCCTGCTCCCCACTGCGACCGGATGACCGGAGAACTCCATGACCATTGCCATGCCCCGCGTCGACGCGGCAGCCGGACCGCTGGCGTTCATCCGGTACGCCTTTCCTCCCAACGAACGCGGATATTGCGGACCGGCCGATACCGGATCGTTCCTCGGCTACGGTCAGACCGGTCAGATCGACGCCGGGTTCGTGGAGTTGGCTCAGGCGTTCACCGGGGCCTGGCCTTACCTGGAGCTGATCGCAGGTGCCGCAGGAATTTCCGATCCGCTCGACCAGCGAGTGGTGCAGGCCTATTGGGTCGGAAATGCTCTGCTGGACCGGGTCGGGGCGCTGTCCCTGGGCAACTCGATGCAGGAAAGATTTCGCGGGACAACGGGGAATCGGTTCAGCTCACTGGCGCAGGGTGTGGTGGCCGGAGGCGTGCCGCACCACAGCTTTCACGTCTTCTGCATCTATCCGTGGGTCGGACTGCTCGGGCAGGGCCGGAAAGGTGATCAGGCGCTGACGGTGCTGGACAAGTGCCGGATCCGCTGGGGACAGGTCGAGTCGGTGGTCGGTGAGCGGGTGATTGTCAAGTGCCGTCCGTTGCTTTTCGACGGCCGCCGGCTGGCTCTGGGCGAGCCCGTACTGGAAACGGCGCAGCGCAGCATCGAACTGAGCGATACCTCGGCGGGGGTCGAGTCCAGCGACGCCCGCACCGATGTCTCCGGTGGCTCCGCGGCCGCAGGCACCGACGACTCCGGCACCGACCTACGGCCGGGGGATTGGGTTTCGCTGCACTGGCAGTGGATCTGCGAGCGACTGTCGGAACGACAGGTGGCGACGCTTCGGCGCTACACCCTTCATCATCTGGCCTTGGTTAACGACGGTGTCGAGACGCCGGGAGCCATAATCGCACTGGGATGAATGCTGCCGCGAATCCGGCTGCGAGGTCCAAGCCGGGCGATCCGGCTAAAGTACCCGCACCCGGTCGATGGTGCAGTGCAACAGGTCTCCGACGACGTGGCGCGGCGGTCCGGGCTGGTGCAGGGCAATGGTGCCGGCGGCGCACTGCAACTGATATGACGTGTATGCACCCCGGTAGGCGACCGCCGTCACGCTCGCGGCCACCGGGCCCCCCTCGCGCACCCAGTCCGGACGCACCAGCAGACGGCCGATCCGGGCCGGCGCCAGGGATGCGTTCGAATGACCGCCCACCCTGCCTCCGAAGGGTCCGTCGGACCACGATCCGGACGTGTTGATCCACCCGTCGCCGAGATCGACCGATACCTGGTCGTCGTACAACGGTGCGCACGGTGCGGTCAGGATCGAAAACGGGCCGGTCAGCCTGGCGGCCACCGCGTCGACGGGCTGCTCGTAGACGACCTCCGGTGCGTCGCACTGGATCATGCGGCCTTCGACCATCACGGCGATCCGGTCGGCCATCGACAGTGCCTCGGCCGCGTCATGGGTGGCGTAGAGGATTGCCGCTCCGGATTGCCGTTGGCGTTCGAGGACCGACTCGGTGAAGGCAGTCCGCAGGTGAGTGTCCAGGTGCGCCGTCGGTTCGTCGAGCAAATAGAGCGATGCATCCTTGGCCAGTGCTCGGGCCAGGCCGGTCCTTTGTTGTTCACCACCTGACAACTCGGCCGGGCGGCGGTCGGCCAGATGATCGATGCCCAACTGCCGCAGGAGAATTCGTGCATCGGCGTGGGCGCGTCGGGCAGGGCGTCCAGCTCTGCGCATCGGGTAGGCCACCGTGTCCAGCACGTTCAGGTGCGGCCAGAGAGCGAAATTCTGGAAGACCATGCCGATGTCGCGGCGTTCGGGAGCAACGTTGCCGTGCCGACCGGCGACCCACTGACCCGAGATCCGAATCTCCCCCGCGGAGAGGGCGATCAAACCCGCAACCGCTTGCAGAAGAGTCGTTTTGCCCGATCCCGACGGACCCAGCAGCGCCACCACCTCACCCCGCTCGACCGTCAGATCGACCTCGTCGACGGCCGGCGTGTCGCCGTGTCGAACGGTCAACCCGGTACAGCGCAGGGCTTCGGCCGAAGGCGGCCGCTCGGAAAGGTCGGACTCGGTCGCAGATGGCAGTCGGCGGCGGTCAGTCGACATGCGTCAGGCTTCTTACACGGGTCAGGCTTCGCGGCGGGAGGACCTGCGACCGTGGCCGTGCGGAGTACCGAATCACCAGAACCGCGAGTAGCGCGGCCAGCAGGATCAGAACGGTCAGCATCACCGACAGGGCGGCTGTTCGCCCGACCTCGCCGAGTTCCTCGCTGTTCAGCACGGCGACCGCCAGTGTCTGATTGTCGAACGAGTACAGCAGGCTGGACATCGTCACCTCGTGCAGCGCGGCCACGAAGACGAGCAGCCAGGAGCCGAGGAGCGCCGAGCCCATCGCCGGCAGCCAGACAGTCGCGGCCGCCACCGGCCAGCCGGCCCCGCTGGTACGGGCGGCCTGCCATTCCGTCGGCGGAATACGGTCAGCCGCCGCGGACGTGGTGCGGTGGGCCAGCGCCCAGAACTTGCCGAGGTAGGCGAGGAAGATCAACACCAAGCCGCTGGACAGAGCGCGGCCGTAGGCGATGAGCAGGCCGACAGCTATCGTCGAGCCCGGGATGGCGAAAGCCAGCGTGGTGAGCGAGCCGAGTGCGCGGCCCACTCGGCGCCTTTGCACCACCGTGGTGACAATACCCAGCACGGTCAACGTGGTGGCGGCCGAGATCGCCAGCAGCACACTGTTCCGCAGGGCGAGAATCACCGGTCGGGTGAGTGCGTCGGAAAAGTTTCCCAGGGTCCAGTTGCCCGGAGTTGGCGGCAGGCCGATGGCTCGAGTGATCGCCGCCGCGCAGAGTGCGATGGTCGGAAGGCCGACGGCGAGTAGGCCGTAAACGGCGATCACCAGGCCGATGACGACGTCGACACGGCGTCTTCGCCCAGGATCGGGCTGCGACCCGGCGTTGTCGGGCGTTCGTATCGTGCCCAGGCCGGGTGCGAGTGCGAGATCGGCCGGAATCAGGATCACCGCGACCAGGACCACCAGACCGAGCGCCAGCGTGACCGAGTCGAGAAAGGCATCCGGATTGCTGGCCAACGTCAGATCGGCGTAGATGCGGGTCGTCAACGTGGAGAATCCGGCCGACGCGCCGAGAACCTGCGGCACGGCGAATGCTTCCAAGGTCGAGACGAAGGTCAGCAGGAACTGCGCCACCAAGACGGGCTTCAACAGTGGCAAGGTCACGGTGCGGAGCACGGCCGCGGGGGTGGCGCCGCTGATGCGCGCGGCCCGTTCCAATTCCGGCTGCGCCCGGGTCGCCGAACCGGCGGTGGTGAGCAGGAACGACAGCGGGACAGCATCCACGACCAGAACGACCAGCACGCCGACCGGACCGGTCAGCCCCGAGAGGTGGAATTCCAGCAGACTGTCGGTGAAACCGGCGACTCCGAACGCCTGGAGCCAGCTGTAGCCGAGCACGAACTGCGGGACGACCAGCGGCAGGACGACGACGACGCGCAGTGCCTTCGCGCCGGGCACGCGGTTGCCGCGCAGGGCCAACGCCATTACGGAGCCGAGCGGAACCGAGATCAGCGGCACCGCAATGGCCAGGCCGAGACTGTGTCCCGCCGCGGCCGGCAGTCCTGGCGCGCGCAGTACCCGCACGATCGACGCCCAACCCTGTTCGCCGGAAACCAGCGCCAGTTTGACGAGGGGAATTCCCACCAGAAGAATCAGACACAGTGCGATCACCACTTCCGGGACGATCAGGCTCCGTCGGTCGGAGGCCCGGCCCGGTTTTCGCACTTCTCAAGCACCGAAAATCGTCGAATACTCGGCCAGCACCTTCGTCGAAGAACCGAACAGGGACGGCCAATCGGGCGAGGTTACCGGAGCGCCGGCCGGAATCGGCGGTCCGCCCAGGCCCGGCAGGGTGACGTAGGTGTTCTTGTCGGCCATCGCCTTCTGTCCCTGTGGGCCGGCCGCAAAATCGGCAAACTGCTCGGCGAACGGCGAGAGATCCTTCTTGGTGGTGATTCCGATCGGACTGTAGATAGCTATCCCGCCGGGCTTGGGCCAGACCACGCCGATCGGAGAGCCTTTGCGCTGGTCGAGGTAGGCGGCATTGGCGAGCGCGACTCCGACCTTGAAACGCCCTTGTTCCACGCCGGTCAACGTGTCGCTCGGACTATCGACCTGGACGGCTCCGTTGCTTTTCAATTTGCGATAGAAGTCAGTGCCATACCCAGGTGCCGATGCCAGGTAGCCGAGCATTCCCAGTGCCGACGCGGCAAACTTCGGACTGGGTAACCCGACAGCATTCTGATACGTCGGCCCGGTCAGGTCCGCCCAACTACTGGGAGCGGGCACGCCGTGATGTACCACCAATGTCAGGTACAGAACGTCGATACCGGTAAAGTTCGCCGTTCGGTAAGCCGCCGGGATATCCGCCGCGTTCGGTGGCGCCCACGGTTTCAACAACTTCTGCTGGTCGTAATTGTGCATGGTCAACGGATCACAGGTCCAGATGACGTCGGCCTGCACACCACCGGAGCGCACGTCGGCAGCGATCTTGGCATTCAGGGGTCCGGTTGCGGCCCGGAAGACTTTGACCTTGGCCTCTGGATGTATTTTCCCGAACGCGGCGATCAAGGCTTGCTCGACGTTCTCACTGGCACAGGTGTAGAGAATCAGCGCTCCGCTCGGGCCGGTGCCGGCGTCCGAAGTACCCGTGGTGATATTTGCGCCGCTGCCGTTCGAAGAGTCGGCGACACCGGCGCCCGCACTCGCGCAACCGGCCAGCCACCCAATCTGGATGACCGTGAGCATCAGCGCAACCCTGGACCTCATCGTGAACATTGCGCCACTCCTTCCGGCCGGTTCTTCGGTTACGCGTCGGTATCGGAATCGGTGCTTCCGCCGACCTGCACACGCCGGTCCGGCACCTCGAATCCGAGTATCAGGCAGGAGCCGTTCATCCGATCGGTGCGGTGAACGTTCTCCGGCCGGTAGTCTCCGTTGACCATTACCGCACTGGATGTCTCCGTCGACGTCCGATCCAGCGGCAGTGCCGGTGCACCGTAGCTGGATACCTTCGATTCGTTCGACGGGCGAAAGGGGAGCGGCGGTGCGTCCGTGACCGGATCGGGATTCCAATGATGAGGCGATTGGGTCAGGCCCATCAGATAGGTCACCGTGCACTCCAGGGCGATCGCCAACTCCGGTAGCCGGGCGACGTCGACTCCGGCGCCGTGCTCCAGATTGGAGAGCGTCCGGTTGGTGGTCTGGACACCCAACTTGGCAAGCCGGCCCACGACCTGCTTCTGCGTGAGACCCAGCAGGTCTCGGCGCGTCTTGAGCCGCTCGGTGATCAACAGATGCCGGTGCGGCCACACTTCGCCAGATCCGAGCGCCAACGTTCGCCTCCGAGGATGAGCCTGCTCATCACTATGAGCCGGGTGCAGGAATCCGGCAACCGGTATGCCTGATTCCAGGAACTGTTCTACCGTCCGGTCGCTCGCCCAGACGTGGAGTCCCGCAGTGCCACTTCGTCGGCCGGCATGTCGGCGAGCGGCAACACCTCGTAGTGCGCGTAGTTGAACACGGGCGCCTGGGCGAGGAGGCGCTCGAACTCTTCATGTGAGGTGACCTGGTAGATCCAGGCTCCGCCGTGAGCGCCGACGATGTGATACCGCGCCAGAACCTCGCCGGCCTGCTCGAGGGACCGCCCGTATGCAGCCATGTTTCCGACCGCGCGTGCCATCTCCTTGGACAGCAAGGAGAGCTCCATTCGCCACAGAACCAGGAACTTCAAGTCGACTCCTTGCCGATCACTTGAGTAGGAACCGGTGAAAGCCGGGTAGGTCCCAGGGTCTATTGGATATGTCCTTCACCGATGCTCGCAATCAAGGTATGCGATCGGATGTTACGGGCGATAGAGGTGAGCACTGCGAAACGCTGTCAGGACAGGGCCAACATCGCGACCTCGAGCCTGGTGACCCCGTCCCGGGTTCGCGTACTTGCCCGTACTTGCCCGCTCGCTGCTCGCCGGCCTCGATCGAGACGTAGTCGCGTTTTGGGGCTCTTCACGGAGACGGTGTGGTCGAGTCCGCGCGTCGTTGCTGGGATGAGGGTCGAAGTCTTCCACGGAAGGAGATTGCTACGCGTCCACCTGGAAGACCTCGACCTGCCCGACGCCGTCGCGGCGAGCCCTGATGCCGGGTTCGGCCGTGCTGATCCGACGACTTTTGCCGCCTTGACGAGCTCGGGCTCGAGGTGACCGGCCAATCTCTCAAGGAACAGGGATCTGGTCCGGTTGATCGCCGCGCACGCCTCGACCACGCTGGCCCATTTCCGCCGCGCGGCGCATCTGTTGAAGGGCCGTCGACAGCCGGCACAACATTGGCATCGCCCAGAGCATCCTCATGCACAAATATCAGATGAACGCCGCGGCGGCGTTCTCGTTGCTTCGCCGGTTGTCCCAGGACAACAACAGGAAAATCCACGATCTGGCCGAGCACGGTCCGCCCGCACCCAGACTCTGCCCGAAGCCGCTTCGTACCCTCACGAGGAAGACCGACTGTGACCTGGCCCGAGCCGGCAGGCCCGGGAAGCCACCGGGGCACCTTGAGTATCGATCTGATCATCAACGAAGCGATGCTTCTGACGCGAACCGATGGTCTTGTCAAACTGCCGATGAGGCGACTGGCGGCCCGGCTGGGCGTCGAAGCGATGTCGCTGTATCACTACGAGCCGAGCAAAGCGGTGCTGTTGACGCTGATGGCCGACCGATCCGCCGCCGCCGTCCTGGCCACCGACCTTGTCATACAAAGCTGTCCCAAACGCAGCACCACCCCGATCTGCCGGAACCGCTAGCATTGCCGATCCGGCTGATGCGGGGGCCACCGCTCTTGCATCGCCTGCGAAAGCCGCCCGCATCAGGTTTTCACCGGCACCGCCACCGGGTGCTGCTGCCAGCGGTGACACCGCGGCCCTGGCGCAACGGTTACGGTTCAGCGTTGGGGAAGGACCCTGCCTGTCCGGACACGCCGAGATGGGCCTCATGCTGGCTACCGCTGAGGTGATGGCGCAGCAATGGCCAATTTTCCACGCCGAACTATCCGCCCACACTCCCTACCGTGCCATCGTCTCCAGCTCTCGATGCGGCGCCGTTGACGATCAATCGAACAGGGCGAGCTGACTGCGCTCGTCGGTGGTACTTGAACGGACCCAACCCGAGTTCATGCGGGGGAGTCTGTCCACCGCGGCCGTTCGCTGTCTGAGTGGGACGTCGACGTAGATAGCGGTGGTGGCCAGGGATTCGTGGCCCATGAGTTCCTTGATGACCAGGGAGTCAACGTCGGCCTCGCGGAGGGCGGAGCCGAACCAGTGGCGGAGGGCGTGGGGGGTGCCGGGGATGCCGGCGCGGTCCATGACGTTGGAGATGGAGGACGAGACGGAGTTGCCGAGCATGGGTCCGCCGGCGAGGTGCTTGGTGTTCCCGACGTAGGTGGGAAACCACCACCCTCGCCGCGGCATCGCCGCCGCGAGGTCCTTCAGGATCGGGTGCAGCGGTATCTGCCGTTCCTTATCGCCCTTACCGATGACAGTGATCGCGTTGATGACAGTGTCGACGTCGTCGCCCTTGATGGCCGCGATCTCGCTGACCCGCAGGCCGGCGTAGGCGGCGAGCAGGATCATCGCCCGGGTACGCCGGTACATCCTGGTGTCGAGCAGGATCGTCAGGTGCTCGTCGGCGACGGGCCGGGGCCGACCCTTCTTGACCTTGGGGGTCGTGGCGATCGTGGTGGGGTCGTCGGCGCGTTGGCCGGTGATGATGAGCCATTTGCACCAGGCGCGGATCGCGCCGTGGTAGTTGGCCCGCGTTGCCCGAGCCCAGGCGGCGGAGGTCAGGAACCGGTCCACCCCCTGTGGGGTGATGGTGGCAGCGTCGGGGACGCGGCGGATGATGGTGAGCCGGTCGGTAATGGTTTTGTCGGACATGCCGCGGCCGCGTTGCCAGAGCACCCAGTCTTGCAGTAGTTGCTCCTGAGCATCTGATTGAGTCAGAATGTCGGTGGGCAGTTGAGAATACCGGGTCACTATCGTCGACATCAGCGGGTCAATCCGTTCGCACGCGGCGAACGAGAACGGAGGCGCATGGGTAGGTTGTTGTTACTGGCAAAGGATTCCCGGCGCAGCTCAATAGGTGCCGCTTTCGCTCACCAGGGCCGGACCGGCCATTCCGGTAAGAGCTTCCGGGGGAGCCGTTTTCGGGGATCTCGGGGCGAACGCCAGAACAGTCGCACTACCATGATTTGATAGCGCCTCACATGGAGCGACTCTCAGCCTATATGAGTCGAGATCTGTTACGCTGCAACAAGTGTCGAACCACGGATCAGAAGGTTGGGGGTTCGAATCCCTCCAGGCGCACCAGCTCCGAAACATGTTCCACTATAACATGTTTCGGGTCAATGGTCGACGCTAGGAACACATTGCCTATGCGCGCCGGGATCACATGCTGGGCCTGTGAACTACACAGACGAGATCGGTGCAATCGATATCTGTTCTGGCTCAGCGCATTGAGGGCCGGGACGTTGCAGACCCCTCCCGCGATGGGCGACCGGTCGTCACTCCGACAGCACCGGAACCGTCGCCAGGGGTGCACAGTAGAACGGGGACGCTCGAGCCCTGGTAGCGGTCAGGATGCCGCCCAATATCAGGCCGAGACGTGCGGGCCGGGATGATCCGCCGGCCGCCTCGGTCGCGCCGATTGCGGAGGGACGGTCAATTGCTTCATGCTTGACCGCGTACCCACGGTTCGGAGCCTCCCAACGAACTCAGTCTGAACGCGAAGACCGTTCTCAGGCGCGGCTGAGCCGGGTGAGAACGCGACATCGTCGATCGACCAGCATGGAGTCATCGGC
>JAABUP010002547.1_pt1 | contig 34887 bp, 58 predicted proteins | sample 5559201 | NCBI WGS metagenome assembly JAABUP01 (sample SAMN10711887, study PRJNA513373) | rock metagenome | isolation source: Antarctica rocks | place: Antarctica
CTGGGTACCCCTAAGGAGGCTCATGCGTACTCGCCATCGGTAGCTCCACGACGTTCAAGGACAGGAGCATCTTGCATTGGCATTGGCATTGCTGGAAGCAGCTTATAGGACTAAGGTCAATGGTGCTCTTGCCATGGCGGAGCTCAAGCTCATTGACATGGATTGGGCTGGTTCAGAGGATGCCTTTCGGTACCCAGTCTTGTTAAACATGAAAGCTTGTCAGTGGTCACATGACGTGGGTCCTGAGCAGCCAATGAAGCGACAAGATGATCTAGCATTGTTGTCATTGCAAATGTCCCCAACAATATCAGCCAGAGTGAGAGTTGGAAGCAAATGATGTACACTTTGGTTCAGATAGAAGCTGTTGTTCATTTTGTGTATAGATTGTATAGCTTGTGTTTTGTCTCATAGACTTGTCATTGTGATGCATTGGCGTGTGTATCTTTTGAGAAATTTATCAAGTGTAGAATATCCCTGTAAGGCCGGGTAGTACTCGGTATTAGATTTACAGAAAAGATACGATGTTATTATGATTTGCCAATAGCCTCAATACAGGTAAGTTGACCGTTTTGGCGCACTTGGTAATTCAAAGCAGTAAGCTTGAACTCTCATTGTAATCAAGTCATGCACTTCATCCATGACAGGCAGGCCAGGCACAGCACGACGCAAAGGTGTCGAAAAGTCTCAAGCAAAGAATGTATGCACTCAGGTGAGCAGAAAGTATTTGCTGTTCGCACTCACCAATGGGGCAAAATATGCTGTGTGCACAAGCCTGCATGGTGGTCTGAATGCAGTTAATTGCTGCAAAATTTTGGTCTGACAATCAAATAAAAGGGGCCAAGTGTTGCAAAACCACATAAAAGCAGGCAATGCATGCCATAATTTGATCCTGACAGTACAGAAATCACACACTTACACTAAATAACAGACATCAATCAGGAGGCTGTGGTATCTGCTGTTATGTATACGTCACGCTTTTTGTGTTCCTGGACAAAAGACAGGTCTGTAGTGCAAAACCCTTGCAACATTGAGAAGGCTTGGCTTTTGTTGGTGTTGAAGCGTCTTCTCAGAGATGCAGTCAGCATCATGCCGTTGAACCCACATAGTATAGCTTGACAAAGTACTGCGACAAAGCGCTCATACCAGGGAACCCCAGGAATTGCCAGTGCATAATACAAGTGCACCACTAGGTAAGGATATAGCACCATTCGCAAGGGAAAGAAGGAAATCCAGTAAGCCCAATGCAGCAACTTCCGCTGGGCTGGAAACTGCCTTCTTGCAATCATGAAGAATGTGTTAATCTCGACTATGGCATCCCAGCAAGTATAATGATGAAAGCCAGGAAATCTAAGCGGGAAGAGCAGTAGTACTATGGTAACCAGGTGATGCGTCATTACGGTGCCGGGCATACTTGGCAAGCACCCTGGCTCCACCCAGACCCACACTAAATCTGCTACAATGTAGCTTAGCATCATGTTGGTCACCTTGGAAGCATCATAGTACCCAAGCAGTCCAGCCACAGATAGTATGCCAATCAGAGGTAGGGCACATAAGTTAACCCTGCACCAAGACTGAGTCAGTATATAGCTTCGGTGTCGATTTCGGGGTACTGGTGTGCTGTTGGCGGTGTGCGGTTGGCGTGCTGTCGATATCTAGCAACATCAGATTAAAGCCCGCCAGATCTCAGTACGATTTGCCATCCCACCTGTCGTGAAGGCGGATCGCTGCTTTGTTTGTGGCCGCCTTCATCTTGCCGGCCTGCTTTACAGAACTGACAGAACTGTCAAATGAGGCCTGCCGTTGGGGTTTCGCGTCTGCTTGGGTCGCCATAGAACATTGTTTGCGACACGCATTCCTTGACCAGGAATCTGGTGGAATAATATTCGGGAATCCTCAACAGGATATTCAGTGAAGCTACCTCATTTTGGCAGCCTTTAATGTGGCAGCATTTCACGGCAATACGGCTCAATGACCACGCATTCCGTTTTAGTAGTCTGCTTACATCAAGTGTCTCAAAAATACTGTTGCTAGGCAGGCTTTTGACCTTGCAAGACACATGCATGCATGATTTGCTGATGCTGAAGGCTCTCCACCTGCACCTGGCCGTACAGGGAAAGATATCACTATTGGCTGGATCAGCAACCCTTCAGCACAGCATGCTGTGGTAAGACTGTCAGTCCCTGCAGTACGCACATACCGCTACTGAAGAATATCTCCTGACTGGAGGAAATCATGAAAGGTATATGCATGATCCAGGCACTTCACCAGGCTTCACCAGTGCATCCACTTTTGTGAATCTAGAATTTCAGAACATCATGAATGAAACCTTCAGTCATCACCACTCAAAGAGTATATCAGTTGATCCAGCATCTGCCTCACATCCTGTGCATTTTGACCATTTCCAACCAACATTTCCTTCTTCAGCAAAATTGCATCAGCACCTGCTAATCTAGCCTTTCGTGCATCTGCAGAACTCTTTGCACCAACCAATGTGATAGCGCCAAAGGGCATACTATTCAGAAGCCCCCTGGCCATGTCAGTTTGGAAGCCAGGTAGAGCTAGAGACAGACCAACAGATAGGTTGATGCCGAAGAATGGCACACCAGCATCCCCAAGACGGGTCAGCTCTGTCTTGTTTACCACCTGCAGTCAATACTGGCTCAGACCACTGGACTACAGATTGAGCGCTCAGCAAGTAACAGCTACTGTCAAGTCCGCACAACCATGCGCGCTATCTGATGCAGCAATGAGCTGTGGGTGTGTTGTGTTTGATCACACAGCACTGTGAGGGGTCTGGTGTGTATCAGATTCATGTGATTGGTCTGCTTGACAATATACAGCTTGGCGTTACACTCAAGTATGGTCACGCAAGCATTGCCTTTGCAGAGCCAGCTGGCAGCTCTGCAGCTAGAAGATCAGCCTAGACAGCTTGTGTAACAGCAAAACATTATCCATGTACTGCAACCTGCGGAACCATCAGCCATTGCCAACAGAAGAGTGGCAAACCTTTCCTCAATCTCTACTGAGCCCATGGTCAAGTCACGATCTGCTTTGTAGGAAACCAGGCTCGCAGAGTGTGGCATGCAAGCAATGTGTGTGCGACATACCTCAACTGGTGCATCTAGTCCTATGGCTGCTGCAAAGCTGCTCATGATGGGAGAACCATTGCCTAGCACGTTGGCAATGACACCTATGATGCCCGCGGCTCCTGCCTCCTTGGCTTCTGCAACCTGCCATAGATGCCATCTCTGGTCTGATAATGTGCATTTGTGGCTGTTTTTAGATGGTGATTGCCTGGTATTGTGACACAACATATGTGGGGTTTGCTTTGCCCATGTTTCAGGAACTGCTCATTGTCAGGTTGTCGACAGCATCAGTCAGCTTGCTATGGACAGATCCCAGAAGGCATTTACACATGGTACAGAGCCTGCATTGGATTCAGTATGACACGGCAGACTGGAATGCAGCTGGTCATACAAGGTGCACCACATGCTCATGTAGCAAATGTCTCGTGATAGTGGGCGCTTTGACAGTCTAGGCTTTGCCAGGGTACTCTGGCATGTGCTGGCCAGCACAAGCGCTGCAATGAGGCAGGAAAAACAGTGCTTTACCTGTAATGGATGGAGGAACCAATCCCATTGCAACACAGGCACCTTGACAGCTCGACATACTGCAAAAAGGTCTGACAATCCTGCAGGTGTTTCTTCCAGGTCTGTGGCAACTGCAATGGCATCTACCCCCCAGGCAACATAGTCAGCAGCGAGCTTAGCCACATCTTGGGAAGAAGAAGAGGGGGATGGCCGACAGACCTCAGCTACCAAGACTGGCTTGCCGTATGGGATGCTGTCCTGAGGTGCACAGAAGAGCTGGCAAAATGCTGACTGTGTGCAATGCGATAGCCTTGCTTAGGGTTGTATGGGCAGCTTGGGTTGTGTTGAAGAAGCAACCCTGAATGCATAACAAATATGCGGGTGACATAAGACAGTCAAGCTTAAGACGTGGACACTCAACTGGCATGATACTGCATCGTGCATTTGAGTCACCTGTCACCTGAATGAGCTGCGCGAATCTGTGAGATGGGATGGCTGGCGAAGCCGTGGCGGACTGAAGCCTGTCTTCTAAAGTCTCCACGCCAAGGTCTTGCAAAAGGTCTGCCATTTGCTTCTGTTTCCGTTTTATCGTCCCTGTTAGTGCATTGGCTCTGCTCTGAGAGTTTGAAGCATCTTTAGCTGCATCATCAGCCTGTGCCAGAGTTCGGCATGAGTCGAGTCTGCGTTGTTGAGCAGTTGTGACATGCCGTGGAAGGCTGCTGCACGGAAGTGCACTGCCCACGAAGACACCCGGCATTCTGGCGCAGCCTCAACGTTGCACCATAGTATCGAGGAGTTTCCGCGGCAGCAGCGCAGGACCATTTGACACCCAGCAGATGCAAAATTGATGGGATCTCTTATTTTAGGTTGCGAGCGAAACAGCGTGCTAGCCACCCCGCGCACGTGCAAGAAAGTTCGCTGATGAATTGACGAGAAAGTCATACACCGCCAATGACATGAGTCGCTGCTTCCTGTAATATGTTGCACAGAATGCGCAAACACTCGCATGATCTGCATGAAGAAGAAGCTGTACACTGCAAGAACTTCATGCCCAACTTCAAAATCTAGTGAGCATTTCATTCATGGCTGTTTTCGAAATACTTGGTTGTACAGCGTGCAGCTGCCGTGCATTGTCATTCAGTACTTTACAGTTCAGGGTGTGGCCATGCAAACTCTGAGAGAGGGATTACAGTGCCAGTTTGTCTAGCATGACACGCACAAAAACGCACGAGCTCATTGATCCAGTGTTGCTTTTTCGATGCTAAGTGTTTCATGCTGGTTGCATGTCCTGCACAATGCCATGCTCGACTGCGAGCAAACAACTTGTAGGATTCATACCTAAGAAAAAACAACTTGTAGATTTTGATTTCTAATTTTGCAAACCTCGCGGGCCGGTCATTGCGTCCCCAACCTCGATCAACGCTGATGCGCAGAACGCAGAACGGTCTTCATTCTGCTCTGTTGCACTGACCAGGTGGATCCGAGGTCACCTTTTGCCAAGTTCGATTTGTTGCAGTTGAGTAGCTGCTGGTGTAAACGTTGGCACAAGCGCGTCCAGACGAACCTACCAGCATGCAAGCGCTGCAACGGAGCACTTTTGGCAGGTGCTCAACTTCCGTATCAACATCTGGTACCATCAGCGTATCGCCTGCAAGGCAGCATCAATGCTCCCGAAGGCGTCGAGCCTGTTGTGTGCAGACCAAGGCTCAGAGGTCCCAGGTACTTCTTGCGGCGTTTTAGTCACAGAGTGTTCGTCCTGTGTACTTGATGACAACAGCTGTTGTACACGCCGACATCTCGCTATTGAGTTCAATCAGCTGGATCAAACAGCTGGGTCTTGCCATGGCAAATCTATCAGAACAACCAGACATGTCTGTGTTGAAAACAATTCACACCTCGTCTGCAGGACCAAAGAACGGAAGCTCAGCGCTTGCTAGCAGAGGCAGAGGCCCTGATGGCTGAAATAGGCTCTGGGGATTACAAGGCCAGGCAAGCCACAAAGGCAGCAGAAGCACTGAAGCAGTCTGAAGCTGGTCTTGCAACTCAAGGCCTCAAGCTACGTTGCGATGTAAACGGCTGTGTGATTGTCCCCATCAATGCAAATCAGTATGATCCTGGCCTAACAGGTAACATAACATGCTTGAAATAAGGAAGGCCATACTCAATGCAGCAATGCAAAGGGCCTTACTATATAAGGTTTTAGGGTTTAGGCCATCAAAAGTATACAGTCTACAGATGGTCTCAGCGTGGACAGCTCTCACGCGCTTCTGCAAAAGCCAATTAGGCAATGCCTCATGCCACCCATATTTGCTTCATTTTCAGCAACCTTCCTGCATCATGCACAGACAGAAAGGTTTGCATGTGCATTTGCAGTCTCTTGCAACCTTACAGGCTGTTTCTTGCATGCTTCGTAGCCCTGTGAATATTCATGTCAACTCAGCATGAGTCACTTTTGACAGAATGTATGCAAAATACAGGCAGTCTGTCAGGCAGGACGCCGCCCAAGACGGAAACACAGACAGCAGCTGCGCCGCAGGATTTCCAGTTGTCCGAAGGCAAAGGCTGGAAAATGGGTTTTGACAGGCGGCCGCATAATCCAGGCAGCTTTTCAGCACTGCTTGGTGGGGACGACTGGAGCATGGCTCTTAGCAAATATGAGTATGATGACTTTGTCAAGGTGCGCTGTCCTGAGCCATGTATTGCGAAGCATGTACCAGGTACCATGTATGCAGCTCTCTCTTGACTAGAGCAGGCCATGCAGCTTAATCTGGGATCATTGTACAAGCTGTTTGAAGGCCTTCCTACTGCTCTGCACCCTTTGTGAACAGACATACCCATACTTGAACGCTGGGCTCTGCAAGTAAAAAGCAAGCAGCAGCTGGAAAGCTGTATGTCCCATGAACATCATTTCTGCAGCTCCTGAAGAATCTACGGCGGAGTGTCGCCACTCTGGACATATGTGGGGAGTGGGGCACTGGCAGCCATGCCAACGATGAAGCTGCTCTAGAAGTCAAGACTGACAGGGTCTGGATGGAAGGGCGAGCACAGCAGAAGCGGCTTTCCGCATTGCAGGCAAGTTCTGAATAGACGCTGTCCTGTAGTTGAGGCGTTTTGCAAGAGAGTTAGGTTATCACTGCAGAGGATTGACAGCTGCAGGGTGTCACCTGTGCATGGGTCATGCCAGGGGCCCGAGCTTGCAAAGAATGCGGGTCCTGCAAGCTCATTCTATAATGTAATTCATGCAGTATGGCTGCATGTGTGCTGCAGGATTTCTGGAGCCACCAGGATGAACACGGCAATGAGGTGCAGTTGGACGCTGACAAGTCTGCTTTCCAAGTGCGGTTCATTGTCTCAAGTCCAGGGCAGAGGGATGTGGAGGGCAGATTCGACCCTGACACTGTTATGCGTATTTTGGAACACCTTGATGCTGAGGACAGCGCAAAAAAAGTAGCAACTTCCCTTGGATCAGTCCAAGCCCCCGTTTCTGTTAGCGTTTAGTCAGTTTTCACCAGTGTGAGAGGCAAGTCAGTGGCAAGCTAGCATGTGAGACAAAGCAGCTGTAGCTACTCAGCAAGGCCAAGTGTTGTAGTGGCGGCATGCTTTGAGCTCCATGCAATTTTGAAAGCAGTTTCATCATGATCACCTGCCTTTGAGGGCTGAAATTGCCATCAGCATCAACGTTCGGCTGAAGTGCCCTGTTTCTGCTGTTGAAAGCAGTATAGGGCAAACTTTTTGAGAAGAGAATTTAGGAAGCAAGGAGACAGTTGCTCTTTGTTAGTGCTGTTACGCTGATCATATTTTTGTGGGGGTTCGCTGACTGCTTAAAATGCAGTTGAAGTCAAGATTAATGAGAGGTGTTGGGTTTGCTGTCTCAAATGTAGCCCACCAGTGGTGTCAGGCGCATCAAGCAAAGATGTCTTGTGTGTCCCAACCTCAAAAAGAGCATGATTTGCTATGGTATCGAAATTGCTTACATTGTAGCTATAGTATGTAAGCTGTTTTGAGGATATCGTAGTAAATGGTATACCAGCAGCTCAGCATAAAATGGTAAAACCTCAGCAAAAGCATAATAGACAATTGTGCAAACATGCCGATGTATTGTTTCCTTGCACTATCGCCTTGACAGTTGCCGGCCTGCAGGCATGTTCTCTTTGACATCTTGGAACTTGCGCTGAGGCGTCTTCAGGACCACATTGCTGACCTTACTGGCAAATCCCAACGAAGACAGCGTCTCTGTTGCATGAATGGCTGTTGATGCCAGATTGCAAAACATCAAAGCCTTGGCATCTCCACCTAACGAGTCTTGGAGCAACATGGTCAACTTGGAGTTCCTGCAAGACATTTGTCACGAGCGTCAACACATTGTGAACAAGTAGCGGGCCACAGCAATCACATGCCATGCCAAGCACAATGACCTGTGGCCAGCCATAGGTAAGCATAGAAGCTCACATTTCTGTCATGCTCACTGCTTAAGCCACCCTTCAGTTGTTTCAAGCAATCCTTGCAGTTTCTTGGGAGCCACTTTCTACTCAGCACGCATTGCAAGCAACAAGCATCTGCTGCCTTGTCAAGCTGTACATCAACGATTCAGCGTCATGCAGCCCCCGGATTGCCGCACCTGTATGGTACGTGCTTCGACTGCTGCATCAAAGCGGAGATAACGTTCCCAAGCTCCAACAGAGACTTGTTGATATTCTGGGCTTCGGTGAGCGTCAGTCCAGTGGCACCGGTCTTCGTGATGCGCTCGCTACCGGCCAGATCACAAAGGGTCAGCTTGCCGACCGTCCGCACGCCAGATGCGGCGTCAGTGGCAGCGACGTTGATGACAAGGAGACAGTGGCTGCGACTGCTGCGGGCATTGATGTCATGACAGCCCACAGCTCTATGCTCGAAGCCCTTCTCCATTATCTCAAAAATCTGCTCTGGTGAGGTCACCTCTGCATCAACAGCACTTTTGGTCTGGCATCCACCGGACTACCATGAATATCACCATGGATAAGCTTGAAGCATTGGTAGTTTGCTACCTCCATACAGTGCAACTGCAAAGACCTCATGGTGGGCATAACGGCCAGCACAGCGTTGCAAGCCGCTGTGACTTTGTAGCATACATGTATACAAGCGCCAATGACGCCCACCTGACTGAGTGAGGTCAGGAATGGTGAAGCCAGCAGGGCCCTTCTGCAAATCTGGATCAGCTTTGCCTTCCTCAGCCAGAAGGTCATGCACCATCTCATTGTAGATCTCCACAATGCTCACACTTATGGCATACCTGGCATCTGTGCGCTCTTCCTCAATGGACCTGCAATACCAGAAATAGGGTTGCACAACGACCAGCACTTTTTCTTCACAGGGCTTCTTTCTCATCCATGCATGTGTCTGCTGCAAACAGCAGAACAGGATGGGGCACAGGCTGTAGACACCAGTTGCAACTGAAGAATGGCTGGCAGAGTCCGAACCTAATCAAACTCAGAAAAAAACAGAGTCAGCCTCCATAGAGTTGCAGGTGACATTTTATTTTCCCACCTGTGTTGTCTTCCCTGTCGTACATTATCAAGCAATTGTACAACAAGAGGTATGCCACAAGTCAAGGGCTTGTTCACAGACATGCAAGCCGACCTGAAGAGCTCCTTCATGGCTCTATAGTTGATTCCGGGGTCCTGCTTGCTGCCTTCCATGGTGTGTGTCTTGCCAGCACCTGCATTGTCACACAAATGTCGATGGGCACCAGAAGAAAGGAAAGCAGAAGAAAACTATTCCTCAGTAGGCGATCATGACGGGGGCCTCTGATCATCAGCTGAAGGTGCAGCTGCAGTGGCAGCCTGAATTGTCAACAGAGACCACATGCACATGCACACATATACATGCAGACTCATCCATCCAACGCAGGTCACACTGTTATGGTGCTCATGGACAATCCATGCCTGCAATGTTTTTAGCGAAGTTTCACAGCGTTTGATTTACAGCACATTGCCGTGAGTGACATGCAATCACAGACAGAAGGCTGAGTCAGAAGCAACTGTGCTGTCAGGGAATTGGGAAGCAGGCTGAGCCTCACCAGTCTGACCATACGCAAAGATGCAAACATTGTAGCCATCCAAGGCAGATGTGACCAGCTGGGACACATCCTCGAAGACGCCTGCCTGTTGAACCTCAGGCGCAAAGACTCTGTCAAAGTCAAAGGCCTGCAGCCCCAAGCAACAAACACGCTCTCGCTTGGCCATGAGCTAGCTCTCACACACTGTGTCTTTGACATCAACCCGACATGTACTGTGCTCAAGTTTGCTTTGAGTTGAGTACAGTGTAATCACTCATATGCAATAGCTCAACAATGGCAGCATTCTCAGTACTGATGTCTGTGATGAGTCCTGAGGAGAAGCCTCGGTTGAGGTGCATGCACATGAGGCATGCGCTGGGGAGTCAAGTGTGCATTGCCGTGCTGGGGTTTCCTGTGTGTAATGGTCTGCTGGGGTGTCAAGTCTTCACTGGTATGCTGGGATGTCAAGTTTGCATTGGTGTGCCAGGATGTCAAGGGTACATTGGAGTTGCACACCACATACACCTATGCCTTCGAGCCGGGATGCCTGATGAGTCACAACTGTCTCCACACCCTAGATTACAAGGTAATGAATGAAAAGGAGTGTACCTTGACAGAGCCTAAGGCAGTGCACTGCAACCGATGACCGTCCTGGCACTTGAGCACACTTTTGTGGCCCACTGCCACCTCTTCTGCACTCAGCGGCTTCACACGCACATACACCCTACACATCATGCTCTGTGGTTAGGCCAGTCATTGCATTTAGTGGCCACAGCAACATATACATCTCATGCTAACTGCTCTTCCGTCATCTGTTTTACATACAACTAATCATTGCCATTCAGCTGCTCAGCACCCAGTTCAAAAGACACAGCTGGTTTGCATTGATTGGTTGAAAGATTGAGTGGCTTTATGCCAGCCCAAGGGATTTAGGTATGAGGCATAAGCCCCCCTGATTCTGCTTGTGCTGCATGGCAGTGGACATTTATGTCTTGGCATTGTGCACATGCTGAATCATTGACGCCCATGTGCTCTGACACCACAATCCAGCATATGTCAATTTGAAAGGACCTGCTTCAGCAGACTCTGCTTGTGAAGGCTTATGCGTAAGTGTATGGTGGCCGGCCTCAGCGGCTTCACACGCCTGAAGACGCCTGCCAACTTTGAGGTAGGTCTGGGCATGCCTATCCAGAGCGCAAGCGCATGTGTAACATGTGCAACAGTACACTCATCGCCTTGTGCGGAGATGAGATACTTTGAGGTATGGGCCTACCTGATGTTGCCCCGCAGCTCTTGGACCACATTGTGCAGGCGCCGTCGCTCCAGTGCTTCTCTGGCATATGCTGCCTTGTTCTCTGCCAGTGCCACTTCCTAAAAGCGGCATGTCACGCTGTACTCATTCTCATCTTTGACCAATGCTTTTGCCAATTGCGCCTCCCTGGTTAGGGGACTATGACAAGACTGCAGTACGCTAGCTCTCTCTGATGGTCACCGCCGTCAGGTAGCAAAAGACAGCATTGCACCTGAGAAGGCATTGTGTGTGCACCAAAGTGTCAGTAGGGATCTTACAATACTACATGTCAAGGTTGTCTGATGTTCCAAAGGTGTGCTGTGTAGTTCAAGGCCAAGGGGAAGCTGACATCACACTGACTTTAGAGGAACGCTAGGAGCGTGCCTGGTGTTTGAGAAGGGAAGTGATGCCTGATCTGGCACCTTCCACCAGCATAGGAATGAAGTCCTCCAGAGACTTGGCTTCGCTTCTCAAGGAGGCATGTAGGGTCCTGGCCGAAGCAATGCCACGCCTCAAGCCTGATACACTGCTGGCCAGCCTGTGCTCAATCTCCTGGTCAGCCAGCATTCCGATGTCCCTGTAGATACGTGGGGTGTCAGCAGAAGCTGCATTGCAAAGCAAGCACACATGCAGGCTGTTAGACGCTTTTGGGTCTGGAAGCTTGCTAGCTAGCCTCTGATAGATCTCCTGATCAGCCAGCATGGCACCACTGTTATGCATGGCGCACTGTTGTACACTTGCAATGAAAGATCATGCCTGAGCGCACACACTCACATCCTAAGAGTGTGCTACCTGATCTTTTGGTGCATGCCAACAGATTGTGTGTGAAAACGTCACATGTCTATGCACAGCTTGTGCGAGTTCAGAAGCAGCATTGCATGTTTGGTTCCTGCTGTGCCAGATCAACGAGATAACAGCAGCAGGCAAGACTGACCTGAAGGCAGTGACAGGAGCAGGGCTTCCAGCCACATGTGCCCCATCCAGGGTCACACTCGCCTGGTAATGGCCCTCAGCAGCGACACAGTACTCGACCGCATAAGTACCGTCATGACGGTCTGTAATGCAAATGTCTTCCCTGGCCACCCCTTGAACCTGGACTGAGAAGCTGTCACCACCTGATTGGCATAGGTTGCCAAAGCTGTCCCGTGCCTGTACCACAAGGCCTTAGTGCAAAGTTGCAACAAGTCTGATTTCTTCTCTCTTTTTGAACACCCGAATGTGATTGCACTTTGTGTTTTCCAGAACAGGTAGGTCCTGCAGCTTCTACTTTTGTGAAAACAAACCAATTTTGGCTACTTGGGAATGATTTATGCAGTGCTACTCAGCAGCACTCTGCACTCATGATGTGGTTCAACATGAATGTCAGCTCTTAGGTATGTGCTCACCTGCCTGCCAGCTGATGTACAGGCATGCTGCACACACTGCTCAGACACAAGCAGTGCTGTCACAGCCATGTCCCTATCTCTGTTAAACCAAGAAGTTTGGCGTGATTACGCGAAACATAGGACATACACGCTGCACTCATTTCCTCAGGACATTTCTGTGAACATTGAAAAGGTGCTGTAAAGTTGGGCATTGAACCTGTACCGATTGCAGACATCACCGCAAGAGCTAAGTCTGCATAGCACTGTTGTGCATGTAGACATGCGAAGGTAGCAGTGCTTGTGCCTGCAAGCCTGTTCCTTTCTCCGCACACGACGTCACAAATTTCATCACTTTCCACTTGCAGTCCCATCACATCATCAAATTCAAGACAAACTTTGCAGTGGTGCATTTCAATGTATCCTGTGTAAGAGCTGCACACCTGGATGATGAATCCTGCTGGCACATCTGCTATAGCTCCTTGCACAGGCCAGAAACCCAACAGCCTGCAACAACTGGCACATGCCAACCCTTCCTCTACTTCCACAACATGTAAGGCAATCACCGTGCTGACATCAGCATCTTCAGGGCTGCTGCTATGGAAGGACACAGCTGTGGTCCAGTGCCCTGCCTGCTGCAGAAGCAGGTGTGCGGTGACAGCCCTGGGACTTTGCAGGGATTCCGTGATGCGGCCTGGGACAATGCTGTCCCCAAGCTTGGCTTCAACAGCAAAGGTCCCACCTATACTCATGCAAGCAGTGTATGATGTGATGCCCAACGTATACAGGCCTGCAATGCAATTGCAAGTTGTGTACATGCCCAAAGTGTACATTTTGCAAGCAGCCCGGTATGATACTTGGCTTCTCGTTTTATTGCTGCCGAAAGGTGTAGTTTCTTCTTTTCTTTTTCTACATTTTGCAAGGAGAATCATGAAGCAGGCAGGGATGACTGTGGTGCAGTCAAAGCTGCTGACAGCACGAGGCAATGGTCACTGCGGCATCCAGCAGCTCATTACACGCATGCAAACGCTGGCAGCAGGTGTCGGTGGCAGCAATCTGGCATGGTGCAAGCCTGCAGAATGTGAGCTTTGGTCAGCTGACCAGCCAACCTCTGAGGCAAGAAAGCCAGTTGGCTCAGAGGACTCTGTCAGCACTGCAGGCCGCACCTTCAAGTGTCAACAGATGTATGTACAGACAAACATTTGATTGACGATTGTGTATGCAATAACACACAGTTTGGCTGGCTTCACAACACACCTGAGGCTCCTGCATTGCCATGAGCATCCACCGGGCAGATCCTGAACTCTGAACCCATTCCAGCGACAAGCTTCTCATGCAGCCCTTGAACCAGTGTCCTCTGTGCACATACTGGCCCAGCCATTACTCTGACTTTATCAAGCTGGTTTTGGGCTGACAACAACCATGTCTGCTTGGTGTGAGCGTCTGTCAGTGCGACTGCGAGGGAGTAAGTGCCTGCTGCAGTGAGGGGTGCAGAAAAGCTGAGGCGGGAGGGTATCTGACTGAGGGAGGTCTGGGCATGAGGTCCAGAGGCTGTGGCTGTCAAAGCAGCATTGCCCACATCTGCACAGACGTAATGCTGTGTTGTAGTACTGTGTTCTTACCTTGCAAGTGTGTATAACTGCATGCTCAAACATGAGCTGTCTGTGAAGTCATATGCGTGGTGATGCACGAGGGCCTTTTCTTCGGCAACAAGCAGGATGCTGAGAAGATGACAACAAGTGAGCTGCTCAATATTCAAACACTGCCATATCTTGTTGCTGGTTGGATGCTGCTACTGGCGTTGGCGGCCACATGCACAAGCACCTTTGCACATGCATGCTGTGCAAGCAGCACAGGCTTTGACCCAAAACTACACTGTTGAAGAGGCTACTTCAGACATGGCTGACAGGCAGGGCGCACTCACCAGCTAGATTGCCGTATGCGTCACGTAGGTCCACCTCAATGTGGACAGGCTGCCCAGCTTGTAGTGTGTGCTGATGCCTGCCATTACTGTGGCTGCCGCTGCCTTGCACCACCCAAGTGCTGGCATCCGGACATGCAGGTGCAGCCACAACATGCGCCTGCATCACATCCACTGGCTTTCAAGGCGTGACAAAGCAAGGCTGACCGGGCAGCAGACTCACACACATTGTCACCGGTTTCAGCTGAGACATAAAAAGGGCACATGGTATCCTGCAAAAGTCAATGCATAAGCTACTGGGGTACGGTTAGGTAAAATGCAGGGCATGCAGGGGCAGAGGAGTTTGCCTTGTGGAAAGGCACAAGGCAGAGGAGTTTGCCTTGTGGAGAGGCACAAGGCAGAGGAGTTTGCCTTGTGGAAAGGCACAAGGCAGAGGAGTTTGCCTTGAGGAAAGACAACAGGCAGCCTACAATCACAATTCACCTGAATGGGGCCGCTGCCCAGTGCCTCTTGCGAGGTACTGACCAGCATCAAGCTGTAGGCACCAGACCGGCGGGCAAGCACTTGCAGTCTTGCGGGCCCAGCCTGAGTGGAGTCCACGACAGCATCCACAGGGCCTGGCCCCTCTGCTTGTGCTGTGAAGCTGAAGGCTGCATCGCTATCCTCTACACAGTTGCCGAACCTGCAACCAAGAACAGGAACTAGTGTGAGGGTCCTCTACACAGTTGCCGAACCTGCAACCAAGAACAGGAACTAGTGTGAGGGTTGTTGTTGCTTGATGCAAGAACACTGCGACTGATGGTGGTTTCAGTGCTGATGGCTTGGGTCGGCAGCCTGCTGGAACAGTCAGCACATGAACCATACCTCAGTGAGGTAGCTGTGATGTTGTCTCCCATATGTATATCTAAGATGGGAATGCTTAGCTGAGTCCCACAGGTGAGGGCCCATGAGCTTTGTGAGCAAGTCAAAGGTGATGTCTATACAGTACTGCACCTTGGCCAGCTTTGCTTTTTCAGGGTGTTGGTGATCATAAGGTTGCAATGTGAAGTTTGAACCCTCAGCTGAGCCCATGCACGATGCAGGTGAAGCACACCACTTGCCAAATTGTCACAACTGCCAGCAGGCAGTCTGTAACATCAGTCTGTAACATCAGTCCAACTGCTTCGGCGCCCAAACAACCACAGAATGATGTCAGCCCAATGTGCATGATGCTTTGTAAGTAGCACAGCATAGTGCGCTGTCAGCTCACCTGTCATGTGTGTGCACATGTATAAACGCAGTTTGGCCAGCTACCCAAGGCGCTGTCTGCAGCTCCACTCTGCAATGTTCTGCCGCCACAGCTGCGGGCATGCAAATCACCTGTGCCTCAAGGGGTGGCACCTGTCCAACAGCATCACCAGCAGCAAAGTCACGCTCAAGCTGGATAGCTAGTGTGTAGTTGCCAGCTGCTTTGAGGGTGGCTGACACCTCATAGGCACCGTGGCCCACGTGTCTGATGTTGGCTGCTAGTTCCTTGTGTGTGATGATGCTTGATAGAGTAGCGGTGACGCTAGCCCCCGCCTGCAGCACATCTCCAATGAGGCGCTGTTGCGACAAGCTACACTGCTCAAGCACAGGGTGTGGGGAACTACAACAGGGCAGCAGACTCTGGATTTATACGTCAGATTGCTATGCAGGAACGATTGATAACAGCAAGAGCGGCCGGTCTGGCTTGCCTTTGCTCTGCCATTCAGCATGCTGAGCTCATGTCCCACTGCAAGCATAAGTGCAGATGCCACACTTCAGTCACCCTTTTGACCTGCAGAGAGGTGAATGGTGGCTTGCTTTCTGGCATGCACACGCACACGTGCAAAGATACTGTGGGTGGCATGCCTGACTTATGCGCTGGCCAAGCGCATCCTGTGTCTCCAGCAGAGCAGAGAATAGCTCCCCTGCAGTGACCTGCAGAGGTTTGAAATCTGCCTTGCCCTGCCCCACAAAGGCCAGGTTGGTACAGGCAGCAGGCTGCAGAAGTATGGGCCATCCTAGTGGATTGATCTGCTGCTGCTGAACGGCCACAAAAAGCGTGCCTGCAGAGTTTCATGCTGATGCCTCATGCCAACAGACATGCGAGGCATGTCATCATACAACAGGGTGAGTGTGCAAATTTTGTATTGTAGCACAGCAGTTTTTTTGTGTCACATGTCTGTGTCTCCTGCAGCAGCTGCAGCTGAGTTACATACTTGAAGCATGGAGGCATTGCTAGCAAAGTATTGCACTAACAGGAAGCTTGCAGCATTGAGCTGCGCTGGACTTTTGTGTGTGTAACAAGTTCTGCAAGGTGTGCCACCAATGCTTTCAGCACAGAAGTCACAGCTTGGTGGCCATTGGTGATCAAGAGAAGGCTTGACTGACCTTGTGCAAGTGCCGAAGCAGACACCACCAGGTCATGACCGGTGTCTGCCTGCTGTATTTGCATATGCTGCAAAGCCCCTTCTGGTTGGCATGTCACCTGGACATTGCCAGGCTCTAGCCTGCATGGGTTGCCGTATGCATCCCTGCCTGTGATTGTGAGTGACAGAGCTCCTGTAGTTCAAGCAAACACAAGATCAGGGAAACATTAGTAAGGATTCGCTTACCCATATGGCTGCTGTCACGATGGCCACGTTGTGTGGCTACTGTCATGAATTGGTTGCAACTGTCACAATGTGGCTGATGCTGCAGCTACTACAGCACAGAGGACCAATTGTCTCTTGACTGTCAATAACATGCTCTGACAGAAGCTGTCTCATCTGTAATCTCCAGGCTCAGTGTGAGCACTGCTGAAATGTCAGTTGCTGTAGAAGATGATGACAACTGATGAGATCACCTGAGGAGGGAGTATCAGTCATGCCAAGCAGCTGGCAGCTTTGTGGGCACAGCTGTGCTGCCTGCACATTCACCACGAAAGGAGACCCCTGCACATGGCGTCCTGCCAACAGCACTGACACCTGTGCAGCATCAGCAAAACCTGAGCTGAGGGCGTTGCAGGCAAAGTCTGTGGTGGTGCTCAGGGAGAATATCTCCTAGAGTCCTTGCTGTTACTCTATGGCATATGTCAGGTGTTGCAGACAGGCAGCCCAGTGCTAGTTGGGTTAAGCAATGCAATATGAGTTTGTCAGTGCAACCAGATTGCAGGCAAGTACACCAGCTGCATTGTGCGGCGAAAGATGTGATCGCAGTTAAAGCATGCTTGAATGCCTGAATGCATACGTCACATGCGTTTGCTGCTGTGTTGACAGGCACAACAGGCACAAGGCAGCACTGACCTCATGCTGGCCCATGTGACTCCATGTCCAGGATGACTTAAGGGCGTCTGTCGCATCAGTGTCAAGCTTCACACTGTGACAATCTGCATTGTTGGTGGACTGGGAGGAAGATGTGCGCACCATCCATGCCTCCAGGCCGCTCAGTGATCTGCCAGGTGCCTGTGCATAGACAACCTTGCATACTGTTGTGCACAGAATGATACGCATGGGCGCTGCCCTTGCATTGATGTGCACCCTCTGCAGGCTGTTCTGTCAGCAGATGATGACAGTAGCTGTGAGAATCAAACCCTGAACATCGAGCGGGTACAGTGTGGCTTCGCTACTGCTACCCAAAGCCATGGCCACAGTCCACACGACAAGGCTCATGTGAAACTCGACACACACTCATGTTGAGCAGGCATTCCTAAACTCGCAGGTACTTGCCTTCAATGCTTTTTTTCACTCATCATTGTACATCAAACCCAAAAGAGAAGAAGAAGATCTTGACTGGTGGAGAAAGACTTGACAGACTTAGGACTTTTGTGGTGTGCCACATTCAACACCAATGACGCAATGTGCAGGCAAGCTACCTTGACATGCACACTGCAGACTCCGCCACAGACATGACCCACATCCTGGTCCTGAAGACTGGCAACCACATCCTGTGCCTGTAGGGACCCAAAAGTAGCCATGACTGGGAAGCCATGTCGCCTCAGAGGGGTCCCATCCACTTGGGGGTGCAAGGTATGGTCACCCTCTGATGACAGGCTGTACATCAGACTATATGTGCCATCTTGGTTGTCAATCACCCGTACCTGTACGTACAAAAGTTGCTGCGAAATGCAAACTAAGGCATGTGGGCTGACATCAATTTGCTGTGTGCATAGCAGACAGTATGTAGTTGTCAGGGTACTGGACTATCCCAGCAAGGAATGCTCTGGCACTGTGTTGTGGAAATACCTTGGGAGGATCATCCTGAAAGGTCATGCATGACAGAACGTGCCAATGAACAAGACGTTAGTCTGTGCTGTTGTTCAATGGAAGGATGTTGAGGGACAAGCCAGCGATTAGATAGCATTGACAGGGTGCGCAAACAGTGGTTTTAGATTGTTGGGTTGAATGCTGCCCTAAATGTACAGCTAGGGTTCAGAAGCAGCAGTGGCTTACCTCAGACATCATGGTGCTATCAGGTGTCTGCAGCTGGGCAGATACATCAGCTCCTCCAGTCAAAGCAGCATTTCCAAAGGCGTCAACAATGTGCAGTACAGCTGAGACATTCCGTCCACACATTGCTTTCTGCAGCAAAACACCCAGGGCACTCTTGAGGGCATTGAGCATAAAAATCGATTGCTGTTTGTAAATAGATGGCATTGTCAGAAACATTTGCTGCTTATGTGTGTGTTTAGTTGAGGCTGCCATTATTCTTTGACGCATGGTGCCAGGTAGATTAACACTTTTGGCTCTTGAGCAAACTGACCTTACAGCCTTCAATGCCATTGCAACACTCTACGTTGCGCAACTTTTGGCCACATGTTCAGATGCACAGCTTGACTGGAGCATACTCAAAGTGCCGCAAGCTGAATCATGCTGGCACGCACGCATGCACTTGATGCCTGTTGGCTGAGCCTGTGGTGTTATTGAAAATATTAGTTATACTTATTATTATCATTCATCATGCTGGCTTAGGCAGTTGCATAGCCTGCGTACCTCACAGTGGTTGCTGAGGAAGCTGTGAGCAGCACAAGCCTTGCCAGGCAAAACCAGCAGCGGCTTTGGCCACAGGTTTGCGACAGCTTGCCCACCAACCGTCACATCTACCATCATCGAGCCTGCTCTCTGTGCCTCAGCAGCAAAGACCAGCCCATGTGGGTTGGCTGCTGCTGACTCATGCAGCTGGCTGCCTGCTCGTAGCTGCTGCTGTGCTTCTTCTGCGCTGAGCTGGCGCAGTGCAGGGCCGCCTAAGATTTGAGCCACAACCGGCAATGTGTTTTGGGCGGGGTTGTTGAAAGCATCCACAGGGTTCAGGTGGATGTACAACATGCTGCCAGCTGTGAGTACAGCTGACTCCTTGCAGGCATAGAGGAAGGATGCCTGCAGATTACAGGGCAAGCAGGTCATGACAAGCGCCTTCTGGCTTTAGTGGAAAAAAAAGAAGAGTTTATAACGTGAGCCTTCTAAGGCGGCAGCCCGGGTCTCTGGCTTTAGTGGCCATGTCTGGGTGCAGACACAAAGACCAGGACGTCGCTTTGCCTATTCAGAGGCTTGCTTTGCGCTTTGACAACACACAAGACTGTTGTCCCACACGCATCCATGGAGTGCCTGACAGGGTGCAACTTTGGTCCATTTTAGCTCTGCCTAAGGTTGCTACACATGTCTTCATAGCAAAGCTGCCATACCTGACACTTGCTTGGATCTGTCTCAGCTGCTTTGACTTGGATCAGAAATGGTGCACCTGGCACTGCTTCTTCTGTTGTGGAGCCCACCCACAACTTCACTGCACCTGCATGTGCACTTGACCACTCAAGTTGGTCTTTTATTGCCGATAAGACGTCTCAAGTCTGTCTCTACGTACCGGTAAGAGGTCTCAATCATGCTGAACGGTATCGATCTCCTGGTAGCATTTGGACTCTCAGCGGCAAGAGCAGACCCTAGTCATCGTCCAACGCATTCAAAAGGGTTTGTTGTCAAGACAATGTGACACATGCTGACGCGGCAGTGTTACAGCCGTGCGAGCATCTTGGCTCCTGGCCAGATATAGCATCTTTGACTACGGGGCAATGGAATGAGGTACCGGCCAGGTGACACAAGCAGGAACTTGGGAAAGGATCACTGGTGGAATGGCAGATCAGCCCGGTGCCTTGTGTGAATAGACTGATGTGCATGAACGGACATGATCTACACACGGCCTGCTGTTACTGCTATCACTGTCACAGGGTGTACCTGCTTGTGTGGGTGTAAAATAAATCACAGTCTCTTCCAACATGTTGTAGATGGCATTTACATTCTCCAACAGTTGCCCTGCAGTGCTTAGCAACTCAGCAAGCACAAGGCCTGCGGCTGGTGCTGTTGCTTCATTGCCATACCTGCAGGCATACAAAGCATGGAGTGATTTGCTAGTATGCACAGGCATGCATGCTGCCTTTGTGCCATCATTGAGGGCAGCCGTAAGCAAGCATGCTGAACAGATTTCAGAGAGATTTCAGATGTGATTGCTGCCCCATGCTTTGTGGTATCCTCTGCTCTGCAGTGCAGCGGGCCAGTTGTGCAATGCATCACAAGAGTCTGCTTTCATGGTTTCTTTGACATAGAGTGGAAGGCGGCGTCCTGTCTTTGCAGCCAGGTGAATGCACACTGATAAGCAGTCCACTAAAGTGTAAGAGCTTCAGTCCACTAAAGTGTAAGAGTTTCAGCCCCATCAATCTTGAGGGTAACCACCAAGCAGGATACACAGTGACAGGATTCTGCGCTCACATGTCTCTCCTTTGCAACCTGAGCTGACCAGTCTGCCCAGCAGTCAGGCAGCTGTCTACGCTGAGGACCTTGCAGTGAGGCACTGACACCGGTCCAGGCTTGCAGATGTTCTTGTACTCTCTGCAGCCTTGAGTACCCTCCAAGCGCACATTGACAGTGAAGGGTCCAGCTTCTGTCAGGGTAAAACACACAGTGTGCGTGTGCTTGCTGGACGCTTTGGCCACCACTGCAGAAATGCAAGACTATTTGATTAGTGGTAATTCCATGCACCGTGCATCGGTATTTTGTAGTAACGCAATAAAGCAAAACAAAAGAAGCGCAAGATCAGATGTCATGACTGCAAGGGATGCAGGCAAGATGGAATGAGCTAGGAGTATGTGTCTTTGTTAGGCAGATCAGAAGTTGCACAATGCAGGTCAGAACTCGCACATTGCAGATCAAAAGTCGCACAATGTCCGGCATGACAGGTTGTTCTGTCAGTACTGTGCAATGGCAGGTCCTGGCAATGCTTTTGGGACCCACTGCAGAATCTGATGCTGCATGCATGAAAGTGTAAGGTTTATCTGAGCGACTTCTAGCAGCATCAGGGGCGTCCCAGGGACAATGCATCAGCAATACTTGCCATTTCCATAGTGTCTTCAAGCGTGAAATTGCACTTGCTGGTCTCTGTGTCTGCATCTGTTGATCACATGTCTGCACGCAGACTGGTCATCACACAACAACACATTGAGACTCACGGTCAAAGCACTGAGAATTTGAGGAGATCTGCACGATAAACTTGGCAGCTCCGTCTGTATCAGTCAAGTTTCTGTCGCCATCTGCAGCCACGATCACCAACCTCTGTTCCTCTCCCGCAGTGCAAGGGCTTGTTGCGCCATGGACATCAGTCCTATCCAGGCAGACTGGGCCTGCTTGCAGGTCCCCAGTGACAGGGCTGTTGGGAACGGCCTTACCTCCCATGTGCACATGCAGCTGCACACACAGCACCAAAGGAGAACATCAGGATACGGACTTGCATATTGAGAGACCTGTCAGTCATGAGGAATGGTTTCAGGCTGACTTGTCAGTCAGGCACGCAGTAGCGCAAGGAATCTTGTCACAAAGCTGGAGATGATGAGCACTAATTGGTTGACTGATTTGAATCTGTGCCAGCCTTTGCTCTTGCATCAGCCGGGTAGGTGACGAGCATCAGAGTCAAGAACATGGGGATGGCAGTTTGCAAGGTGGCTCGCTGCTCTTACCATACATAGCTTGATAGCAGTGACCCTGCACAATCACATGGCAACAGCAGCAAACTTGCAAGCTTGTGCTTACAGGCTTGACATCCAGTCAAAACGGCATTGGGAGGCCTTGAGCAGCTTGACGCATTTCCAGCTACCCCCAGCCAGTGCAAGCGATTGGCAATCAGTACAAGCAAAGACAAGTAAAGCTTTAGACTGATCTCACATGACCTTGGCTGCATAGTAAACTGACCTGCACAGACCCTAGCTGGCATCCCCAGTATGACTCAATCCTGTAGTGGCTACGGTCCTCTGCTAGGAAGCACTTTGCAACATGCCTCAGCATGGAAGGGCCTGCAGACAACATCACCAGAGTTGGGTGCGCTTTGCATGGCATGGGCATCATCAAGGGCATCAGACAGACAGTTTTGAACGACGGCTTTTAGAAGCTGCGTAAAGTTCCAGGATACCCGTGCTCATAGCCTGCACTCTTGCCACTCTCCAACAGCAGACAGTTAGGTGCTAAGCCTGCAGAGTGTCGTAATGATAAGCTGTCCTTAGTCAAAGCACAGAGCTAGGCATGAACACCAAACACCACAAAATTGCAGATTGTAAGTGCCATCAAGTCCAACAACCTGCCGCTTGCATACACGTATTGACATACCGACCTGTGACAAATGCAATCACGTCCTCTGTGCCATCAAACACCCTGCCTGTGGTTCCGGCATTTGCTGTGCTGAGCTCAAAGCAGCTGCTTGAGTTGACAATGACCTTGCTGATGGCTTGCATAGGCTTCAAGACACAGTCTTCAGCTGCCACAGAGCCATACAATGCATGCATCTCAAAGCCTTTTTCATGTAGCAGTTGTCCGTTCAACCTGCATAGTACCTTTGTCATTCCACAATCAAAGGCAAGCAAATGTGTGGATGACCCGTAAGGATTGTGATCTGCCATCATCTGAATTTGACTGTAGCCATTCTGTGTGATCAGGAGAAAGGCAGCAAGAAAGCACCATGCAAGGAAGCTTGTATGCCTGCATACTGTGATACCATGCACATTCAGCCAAGATCATGCTGTGGTTTTGCAGGCTCTGATGCAAACATGCACATTCATGACAGTATCTGCGCCTACATCCACAGCGTGTCATGTGCAGCATTGCAAGGTCTGCCATGTTTGCTCCCAACGCATTTGTGCCATGCCAAGACAGCGTGCTGTTGCAAGCTTTGCAAGGCTCTGCACACGATACCTCGGCATCACAGTCCACCGTCCTGCAACGTCTGGAGTGAAGCTGATGCCATAGGCACCGCTCCTGAGATCTTTGACAGCTGCTGCAGTCAGACCAGTGCTGGGTGGCCCACAGAGACCCACATGGACCTTGTCACTACCATCCCAGCTGGCATTGCTGTGGGCGTCTGCAGTGTGCAGAGTCAGCGTGACTGGCTGACCCACTGTCAGCTGCTGACCAGCCCATTTCAATCGGCACCTACACAGGAAGCAGCATTGCATTCCTCGTGATTCTGAACCGTTTCTGGCAAGGCAGATGATGTCCAAGGCATGTCTGTTGATTGTGCGGGACAGCATTATGTCTGGCTTGAAAGCGTGACAGGATTGCACAGGCTTGACGCTAATCTGTGTCTAGGGAACCTGGAGGCAAGAGACCGAGGGAGAAACAGGCCTGGAAGCTTGCACTGGCGACAGCAATGACAAAGGCTTGCACTGTCTGTGTTCTATATGGAGTCCTGCATGTAAGCATGACGCTATACCTGTCAGCTGCACTGGCACCGGGTTGCACTTGCAGCAGCTTTGGACAGTCAACAATCTGGCTGCCGCCTAGGTGAGCATGGACAAGATAGCTGCCAGCCCTCTCAATGTGGGCACTGTGCATGGCAAACCATGATGTTTAGTCATGCAGAAACTTGAGACAAAAAATGAAATGGTCATGATTCACTGTCTGCATGCAATATCAGCATATGGAGTTGCAGGTAGGTCAGAGAAGATACACACAGCTGATTTGCATGCGGAATGCGCATAGTGTCTGCTCATGCAGGTGCATCAGCACAGCAGGTAAAGTCTAGTAGCAGCAGCAGCGGCAGCAGCAGCAGCTCTCAGCAGCTCTCTTGTCTTTGTGCGTACTCATGAGTGACAAAAGAAGCAAAGGATGCCACTCTGCCTTGACATGATGGCACCTCTCTTAGCACCATATTGTATTGTGAGTGGTGCAAAAGGCTGTACCTGTATGTCTCGTTTGACTGATGATGCCCAAATGTCAAGGACTGTGGACCCTCAATAAAAGCCTTGAAGACATCAGCTTCCATGCTCTGGATCTGCAAGCATACTAGGAGTGGGTCCTGTTATGCAGAATCGTGCAGGCAGAAAAAGCAAATTCAGATGTGCATGGCCAAAACTGTGCCATTGTTTGGTGGTTGTGTAAGCAGCAAACGCCTTTCTGGCGCGTCAGGCTCAGCAAGCCAAGCATCGATCTTGCCTCATGAATAGGCATCAGGCTTGGTGCTTTCCTGGTTGCTGTCAGGCAAACCCATACCTGGTTGCCGTACATGTCCCTGGCTGTTAGAAGCAGCTCTGCCTGTGAGCCTGCCACGATGCTGCTGTGCGCCAGCTCAGCAGAGGAATGGGCTGCAGATATGACATTGGGCATAATCGCGATCTCCAATGGGCTGCCCTTCACAGCCTCAGCTTGGGAGTTTGCTACTGACAGAGTATACACTCCAGCCACAGATGCCATGAGCCTATTGCCAGCACACACAGAGTTGAGTCTGCAAGGTGCTCTGGGAACGCCTGAGCGGCTGGTGCATGCCTGAACAACACCCAGACTACAAGATATCAGAGATAACGTTGAGCAGCACACATGACCCGACTTTCCATGTCTGTGGGGACTTGTCCTGCTGTGTGCTGCTCACCGCACATGTGATGACTACAGCTTGTGGGCAGATGGTGGCCACAGCTCGGGACTCAACCTACCAGTGAGGCAAAGATGCTGCTGCAGGCCATGTATCAGCAGGCGCTTTAGACTGTCCAGCATGGTCAACATGCAGCTGGAGAGACGGGTGGCTTCAAGTAAGGCTTACTGTAGTGTGACCTTTCCAGCATCACCCAGCACAAGCTGAGTTTCCATTGCACCGGGGCCCTGAGCATTGGCGATGAACTGCCCATGTGCTGCCCTTCTTGTGACTTGGTTGCCAAACTGATCATGCTGCCAGATGGTGATTTTGCCCCGATGCCCTGCAGACACACATTACCTGTCTGAGCATTGCCTGTCTGAGCATTGCCTGCCTGAAGCTTTGCCTGCCATCTTTGCACCCGGTGCTCATTGATCAGGCTTCTGTTAAGGCTCTTTTCAATATCGAAACGTCCATTCTACAGCGGAAATCTAAACTCAGAAATGCCTGGGGACAATAAAAACGCGTTTCTGCATTGGGGAGATGTTTTAGGTCATCATGCTGTCACAGGTCAGGTGTGTTGGTTGATTGACGGACTTGAATCTGTGCCAATCTTTGCTCTGGCATTAGCGAGGTAGGTATCTGGTATATCTCACCCCGATTCTCAAGGCCATACGGCAGGCGTATTTAGGTCCGGTGTATGACGGCAGAGAATCCCAAGTTTAGTCCCCGAGCAGCCAGCAAACCCATACCCTTACAATCACAGCGCAGACAAGCAAGCCACACAGCACACGCCTCATTCACACAGCAAGCATTTTGGTGTTGTGTTGTCAGCCTCTCCAAGCTGCAGCACGCCTGGCGGCTGAAGCATACAGCTTGTGCACCTCCCAGCCCGCTCATCTGCTGCATGCCTCAAGCCTGCTTCCGTCCAACATGCCACAAACCCCTGTTTGACACACCCCTGTTTGAGACCTGCTGCAGATGTGGCGATCAGATTGACATGACTCGGGGAACGAGTACTACCTGCCACCAGCTCTGAGGGTGCCTCAATTCGGCACTGATGGACACAGGTGGCGGCTGCGCTGCACTGGCCTTGCACCGTCACGACAGACTCCTTCTGCTCTCCAAGCCAGGCCCTGACCTGCATTCATACATTCAGCCATCAAAGGTGTGTCTTCCCCTGAGGATCAGCATTGCATTCATGCCACCACCCTTGGCAGGGCAGACACACCACTTTGCCATGCCCATTAGCGGGAAAACAAGAAAAGTGGCAACATGCGGCCATGGGAGTTTTGCTCTACATTTGGTAAAGGCTTTTTGCAGAGTTCAGAAGTTGTTTGATTGTGTGGAGTATGCCTGTGTGATGTGACAGGTGTTTGCCTGTGATAGGCTGCCCAAGGCTGACTGCACGTTTCTGCTCAGTGGTCGTGACTATGCACTATGTCAATGTCATGTTATGTTGCAATGTGAGCATGCAGCATGCCAGCATACAGTACTCTTGCTGTGACCGCAAGCTTGAGACAGCATTCGACACAAAGGCAACGTTATGATGTTTGTCTGAATGTAAAGGTTTGCTGACACGCGCAAAAAGATGATTGTCACAGCATGTTCACACGGGCAGAAGGTCCTTGACTGACCTCATAAGGCCCAGCTGAGCGCAAGCAATAGGACAGGGCATACATGCCGTTTCTCTGATGTGCCACTTCACATTCCAGACTTGCTTTTGACTGCTTGTCAAAGACCAAAGAGGTGCATTGGCCCCTCAGAGCGGCACCCCCGTCTTTCACAGCATTACCAAAGCTGTCCACACAACTGAACAAGCTCTCAGTCCTGCTGCCTGCAGCACATGTCATGTGCTGTGCATGTCGTCAGGGAGACGTGTGGTGCAGATCAAGTCTGCAAGTCTGAGGCGTGCATGTGTTTGCTGTCAACACAGCAATGTCACTCTGAACACAGCCAGATTTAGAGATGGTCATGCTGTGATGTTATCGTTGCTGTAGTGGCAAAGATGACCAAACAGGAGGGAGGTAAAATCTGTATACTCAAGCTCACAGCGATGGCTTCAGACAGAATGACTGCCATTTGAGAAACACGCACCTGCTGTGCAGCGCAGACTGCCTTTGCCTGCCAGTCTTAGCTGGGAGGCTGCGCTGGCTTTGATTGGCAAAGTGATGGGCTGTCCTACTGTCTTCCCATTCAGCTTTGCCTTTACAGTTGCCATTCCAGCCAGCTTGCAGCAGATCTCAGCTGTGTACTGGCCACGACTGTGCTGACTGACCGGCATGTCCAGCAACCCTACAGCATCCCCGCTGTGAGCTGAATGACAGTTGCCATACTCACAGACAAATAATAAGAAGCCCATCATGCATATCAGAGGCACATGGCAAGGAAAGCAAAGGCGTGAGACCTACACTATTCCAACATGGGTCAGTCTTGAGTCAACAAATGACATTTAGGCAGATCTGAAGGAGTATGCATTCTTCTCACAGCAAGTTTGTTGTGTGTTGCTGTGGTAGTACGTCAAGCTGTGGAGGCAATGCTGTGTTGTATGTTGCATGTTGTGTTGTATGTCACAGCTCTGGCATACCTTCAGCTGTACTGTCCAGCATGACCTGGACCCTGTCTGTGCCAGCAGTCAAGTTGCCCTGGGCATCTCTGGCAGTGACAGCAAGCTGTTGAGGAACCCCTGCAATCAGGTAAGGCTGCAGACCAGTCATGCTGGACTGCTGCGCCTGACCCTGGTCGGGCTCTATTACCACCTGCATCATACAAGTGCACCATTAGCACGCATGCACTGTTAACATCAGGAACTTCTTGGGTGTCCAGTTTAGAGCCCTTTGTGCATTTTGATCTGTTCCACATGCTTACCGTGCACATGCAGTCCTGTCTACAGAGGCACAAGAGCGACCTTCATGCTGTAGGCAGTGACAGACCAGCTGACGCTAGCGAATTGGTCACTCAGCTGCAAGGCCATAGCTTGCAGCGGCCGTTTGGATGTGTGACAGAAGGGCTAGCAGAAAGAGCATGCCAGATTTGGCCAGCTCTGCCAAGTACGGTGCTGCACTGCACATGCATGGCTTTCAGCAGTGATCAATGCAACACAGCAAGACAACAGTAACAGAATGAGAGGCATGGCTTCAGCAAATCATGTCAGCAGAGCCTGTGAAAGTGACCTGGTATGGGGAGCCTTGCACATGCTGTCCTTGATACTTCACTGCAATGCTGCAGGTGCCGGTGAGAATGGGCAAATAAGTTGCAGCCAGCTCTCCGTGACTAGCCGAAGCCATATCCCAACTTGCATCCAGAGGACTTGCTGGGCCTGCCAGCTCAATCTGAAAGCCAGCCTGGGCTGGATCAGCACAGGATGAGCTGACCGGATTGCTAAATCTGTCCTGTGGCTTCACGACAATTCTGGCCTGCATGCATCCAAAACCTCATACAAATGACTTGCTTTGAGGAATTCTGTACTGCTAATAGTCAATAGTACTACGTGTTGAAGCATTTTGATACCCAGTAACTGCTTGCATGGCACAGGTACTGATGCGTTTAGTATGGGGGGTTCATGCATGCTAGTGGCCTGCATGCTTGCAATCAGAATGTCCTTGATGCGTGCCAGCCCTGTCAGGTGGCATGATCGTGTGCCCTCTCATGTGACAGGGCATGGATCTTGCCCTCACCAAATGTCCACTGCATGCAGCTGTCACGCCATCGCCAGCAGCATAGCTGCAACCAGCATGCACCTCGACTGCAGTCACGGTGGCAGCAAATGGGCTGCCAGCAATGTTTTGCCCCTTCAGCATTGCTGAGGCAGCATAACTGCCAGCCACAGTAGCTGTGAAGTAGGCTCTGTACTCGCCGCTGTCAAGGTCCTCGACTTTGCCTGCAATGCAAAGAAGACTGAGCTACGGAATTGGAAGTCAGGCCTGCAACTTGTGTGTGCAGTGCATGTCATAGAGAGAATAGGCGAGGCCATGAGGCAATCCTATCAAGAGATACTGGGGCTGTGCACTCCCTGTAGTGTACGCTGTGGTGATCAGAGTAGCTTGACTGTTTGCTTGACTGATTTTCAGCTGTTGTTTCATTACCACATCCGTTGTGCAATACATGATTGCATGCTGCTGTTGCAATCCCATGCTTGCAACCTTGGGGACCAATAGCAACTAAGCACTGCCGGGTGCAGTGTGATAAAGATGAGGCTGGTGTGCAGCAACACAGCCTCACACACTGAGAGGACATCATGTTTAGACTGGCCTGTTGTGTCTGGAGCACAGCAAGTAACAGGGGGCTGTGCAACATGTATGTGCTGCACAGGCAAGCTGGCATGCCAAGACTGACTTGTCATGTTGCTGAAAGAGATCAGGATACTGTGCAGCACAGCTGTAATGCAGAGCAAGGTTGTCATGCCTACACTGACCTGTTGTGCAGACACCAGTGGCAGTATGGCACCAGGAGACTGCAAATGTGTCGCCTCCTAAAGATTTCTGGGTACCCTGTGCATCCCTAGCTATGATCATGAACTGTGTCTGCTGCCCAGCTGCCTGCGTCATGAATGCACAGGGGATCTTGTATGGTAGGAACATGAGCTCTTGCTGCTGCATGACAGAACTACATGCATGCTATCTGCTGCTGCGTAGTGAGAATTGAGCAGATGTCATGCACAAGCAAGTCATTCTGACTGACATGCCCAATGCATTTCACAGGTGCAAGGCACTGTCAGATTGGGACTCCTGGCCCTGCATATCTTGGCAGGGTGTGTTGTTAACATTCAGTAGCCTAGCAGCATTCCATGTATGCAAAGATGTCCCATCTGGCAACTCTTGAATATGCATATCTCCACACCATGAACATCAAGAATCGTCGCACCGTGGACAATGTCAAGGGAGTGCCCTTGACTTCACACTGGCTTGGACAGGCCTCTGCAATGGACGCCACCACCACAGCTGGGCTGTTACGGACATGTATGCCATGTATGGAGGCAGTGACAGTGTATGTCCCTGCTGCATGGGCATGGTAGGTGAAGGCACACACACCTGCACGGACGACACCTGCCTGCACTGGGGTGGGCTGAGGTCCATCTATTGTCACCTGAGAAAGAGAAAGCAAGTCTGTCTTTGTCAAGATGCTGCATGCAATTGAATGTACACATTTCCTGGATGTATGCCAAAGTATGCAGGAGTTTGTCTTTGTACATGAAATGAAGAGTTGTTCTACAACCTGAGGAGGAGAATTTGCTCTGTTCAAAAGTCACTTTCAGCAGCCGTGTACGGACTCAGCATCAGCAGACGTACACAGATCAGCATCAGCAGCACATCACGTGGGTTCAGTGCAGCAGACTGCCACCATATATTTCAGCAAGATTGCCAGCACGTTTTCCTGACCCTACACAGCAACAGCAGCAGCAGTGACACCTTGATGGCAGCTGAAGCAAGGTCCATTGCGGTGGCTGCATTGCCCCACTGGTCTACCAGCTGCAGGAACAAGGAGCTGGGCTTGCCTAGCTGAATGACCTGTAGGCCTGGCCCATACAGGCGGCTGCTGTCAGCGTCGGCCTCTCCAGGGCTGACTAGACACTGAAATGGGCTGCCTTGTACATGTGCGCCTGTATGCAACCATGCAGGTGCTCAGCATTTGACATGCAAGCTTGGGTACCAATCATAATACTAATACTAATACCAACAATAATACTAATACTGATACTGATACTAAAACTAATAACAAACACCAATACTAACACTAATATTAATACTATTAATACCAATACTCGTACTAATACTGATACAACAACAACAACAACAACAACAACAACAACAGCAGCAGCAGCAGCAGCAGCAGCAGCAGCAACAACAACAAGATGGTTCCGGTTTCTGGCTCATGAGCTACGTAAGTGCAGGGCAAGTCTTGTCTCTCCAGAGCAGTCTGTTCCGAGCATCCCTACAAGATCTTTGATGGGACAGACTTGACAGTCATGTAATACAACACCATTGAAACTAGACCTAAGGATAAGGTGGGCGCTGCAGTTGTTCACTTCTTGTTGCTGTGGACAACCAGCCGCTGGCAGCGTCATTGTCTACAGGGCTTACTAGACTATTGAATGGCCTGCCCTGAACACTGGCCCCTGCTGGACACAGTACAGCTGCTCTGCAAGATGCAGGCAGAACTTCACTCCTGCATTTTTGAAGGCAGCATCAGCGTCCCCAAGCATACCACAATGCTAGCCCTGAAGCATTCAGGGATGTCTCACCATCCAGTGCAGTCACAGCAACCTCATAGCTGCCTGCTATAGTAGCTGTGTAAGCAGCTCTGTACATGCCCTGCCCCAGATCTTCCACCCTGCCTGCTACAGCCTCAAGCTGTGACCCTTCCTCAGTGTTTTGAGCTGAGACCCAGAAGGCATCCCCTCCCGGTGTCCTAGTGTTACCAAAGCCATCCAGCGTGTGGATTCTGAAGCTGGCAAGCTGGCCTGCAGTGGCATGGGCTAGGCCCTCACCAGAGCAGGTGCATCTGCTGGGCTCCAAGTCACCAGGAAGAACTGCACGCATGGCACAGGCATGTCTCAAGATGCTGCCGGTACAAGCATGTGTAGCTTGCTGACTGGGCATTGACACAGGGATGTTGTCCTGATTTTCCGTGCGCTAGGGCTTCTCTGCTGCAGGTGCATGTGCTGGGCTCTAGGTGAGCCAACTGCAAGCATGGCATAGGCATGAAAGCATGGTGTAAGATGCAGGCACTGCAGGTATGTGTACTATGCCGACTAGGTATTGGTACAAGGACAGTTACAAACTGCTGTGGCATGAGAGGTATGTCCTGATGGTGCATCTAGTGCAATCCGGGTCACCAAGAACAGCTGTGTTTGGTGGCAGCACCTACTGTCAGCAAGACATTGCAAGCGTTGCAAATTATGGAACAAAACGGGCACTGCTCCCAGTGTTCAAGTGAGGTGTCCTTATGTGCAAGAGAACTTTCTGTGCCCAGTCATGTGACAGGAACAGGTTCTGAATGCTAGCAGCGTCAACAATTGCAGGCGACAAGTCCCAACCAGCAGTCACCTCAGCACAGCATGAGGCACATAACAATGCACTTGACCAACATGTGCATGCTGCTGATAACAGTACACACAAGGGAGTCGATCTGCAGATGCAATGGCTTTTCACGCGTTTCCTGCAAAGTTGGGGGCAGTCAGCTGATCTCTAACCTTGGCAACTTGCAGGGCATCCTGCCAAGGCAATGCCCTCAAATTGTGCCTCCATCAGATAATTCCCTGCCGTTTCTGTTCTCCATAAGACTGTGTATGTGCTGCACAAACATGCAGGAACACCTTGCTTCTGACTCTCAAATAGTACACGCTGCCTAAGTCTAGATTTGTGTCAGGTCCTGTCTGTGTCCAAGCTCATGCTAGGTGACATAGCAAGAAAACCAGCTGGAAATGCAGAATGGACCAATCTGCAGGCGGCAGTCTCTACATGCATGCAGGCAAACTTCATGGAATGTCTGGGCTGCAGGGTGTCAATGTAAGGTGTCTGCATCAAGCAAGGACGCAGTTCTAGCAGATAGCGGGCTCACCCGTCAAGGTTATCTTTGACAAGAGCTACAGGCTCCTGCAGGGCAGGGCCAGACAGGCTGATACTGAATGTATCGCCGCCAAGACTGCGTGCATTGTTTTTGGCATCGCATGCTGCACAACAAAACTGCACCATCAGTCTCACCTTGCAAGATCAACTGTGGGTTATGCAGCTACCTGTGTGACAGACTGCTGCAAAACTTTTTTCAGTACTCACTTAGCTGTCATGCTGCAGCATACCACTGTCACAGCTGGCTTCATACAGACTTGAACAAGGTATAACATCAACATGTATGGCAAGCATGCTTCAAACTCATAACAGACATTGTACGACACTTTTATGATCTACTATTGAACCCATTACGTGAATGGGCATGAATCAAGCTTGTCTTATATACAGCATGCACAAGCATGAACATGCCCTTCCATATGTTTCATTCAATGCCAAATACTCTTTTCTTTTCTACAACCTGAACAGCGTGCTTCCAGATCAAGCTGCAGCTGCTTTTCCACAGCAGCCTCACCTTGAATGCTGAATTCTATCGGCTGTCCAGCAGTGCCTTGAGTCAGCCCCAGCCCGTACAGCTTGCAATTAACAGCACAAGTCTCATCATTCCTGACTCTGACAGACAATGGACAGCCCTTCAAGGTTCTGTGTCCATCAAGGCTTATGGATAGGCTGTACACGCCAGAGATCTCTGGCATAAATGCAACCTCATATCTGCCTCCACCAAGATCTAGGACGTCAGCTGAAAACAGGATTATTGCACCGTCCAATACATCTGCATGTATGTCTGCTTTGCCAATGTAAGGGCTGCCAAACTGATCATGGCATGCTAGCTGTACTGCGTATCTTTCATTGGCGAAACCATTCACAGAGCTCTCAGTGATCTGTGTGTTACTTTCACAGGCTCGGGGCTGCTGGCAGGCCATGCGGAAAGGACTCCCTGGCACAGCTGTAGACCCGACAGACAGAGAGATCCTGTATTCTCCAGTAAGAGGTGCTGTATAGCAAACCTCGAGTGTGCCATCTTGCAGCTGCTTAATGTCTGCCTTGACTGTGACATTGCCTTTGATGGTCACTTTCAAGTCAGAAGGCTGCAGAGACAAGTACACAAACTTTGCACAGGCTCGATACTTGTAGCTGCATTGACATGACAAGCTCTCCTCTGCATATCCAGCTTGACTGCAGTGATCAGAGGTACAACGTCAAGCATGGAACGATGATACCTTGAGCTTTCTTCGTTCGACAGCCTGTGTGGATGTGCTGTCCACCACGAACGAAGCAGGCGTCTTGGGTGCACATAGCCTTAGTCCAGTGCCAGAGGCGGCATACAGAGAGCCTTTGCCTTCGGTTTTCTCTTTAGGACTTGGCTGCTTTGCAACAGCTGCTGCCCTGGGAATCAACGAGGGCTTCAACTGCAAGTTAGAGGCTTTTGCAATGTTCTCCATGATGTCGCAGTGTCAGCATATGCGCTTCAGTCAGGTAGGTCAGGCACTGATCTAGGTCAGCAAGGCGTACGAGACCGTCTATTGCATCGACGTCTATTGCACCGCGTTGCTACCACAATGCATATGCGTTCTGCTCAGACAGGCAGACAGATAGATGGAGCTCAACAATTATACGCGCGGCTCGATCGGCCTTTTGCCGTGAACCGTATTTTGAAACAAGGGGTAGCAGAGGACATAAGGTTGTGATTCTTGGTTGATGCTAGGATGTGACCTTACCAAGCCATGGTGCATGCACTGTGGTGTGATGCATGTAGCAAAGCATCAGCAAGCATTGAAGTTGAGCGTGACTTGTCACTGTTACTATACACAACAGCCAGAGTAAGCAGTACCGTCAAGTATGATTTTGGCTATAGCTAGATCTCTAGACTTTGGCAATCATCCTGAAGACATTGTCAGCTAGCATGCCATAATGCGATTCATGGTCACGGGCAGACGCGTATAGACAACTGCACTTGTCTGCACAATATCAACCATGTTGCAATGTTACCGTCTCTGAGATGTGACATGTCAGATTTCCAAGCCATGCACCACAGCTGCACAACTGGAGTGCAAGGTGCCACTACTGTCAGGGGCCATCACAGTCTATCACCCAGCAAGACATCACCAGATGACAAAAATGGGACACGGGCAATTTATAGGTCTATCAGCCCACTGCCAGGCCTCATTAAGCTGCATCTGCACCTGCTGCACTTCAGCAGCACCCCTATCCTGCTTCTTCAGACTTTCCAGCAGAGCATACAGCCCCCAGGGGTTGTTGGGGTATAGA
>JAABUP010002548.1_pt1 | contig 34876 bp, 57 predicted proteins | sample 5559201 | NCBI WGS metagenome assembly JAABUP01 (sample SAMN10711887, study PRJNA513373) | rock metagenome | isolation source: Antarctica rocks | place: Antarctica
TAGATGCTGATGGTCTTGATGAGAGTCTTGAGGAAGTTTCGTGCATAGATAACGGTGGTGATGGTGTTGGTAAGCAGACATCACCAGCAGCAGCAACTGTGCTCAATCCAGGTGTGCAGCCCACACCTGAGCAGCCAGGGCATCAGCTCCTTTCAAGTCCCATGCCTGCTGATCTGGGGCAGCATGAGCGGTACCAAAACTGGACCGAACCCTGGGAGAGGATGTATGGTGAAAGATTGAAGAAGGCAACGCATGAGGCTGACTTTGCTGCATCTGATTTTGAGCCTCTGGAAAGCTCTTACACTTCATGGCAGGATGGCTGGAATAGGCTGTTTGCCAAGCAGAAGGAACAGAAACCACAGTGATACGCCCGAGCATGTATTGCTAGCCTTGTAGAACATATCACTGTTAGCGTCTTTACTGCAGACAGTCAGCTTGCTCCCTTTCAAGTAGAGTAGATGCGCTAAGGTAGTCTAGATTGCAGTGTCCTCACATATGAGCAAGTTCAAAGAAAGTCAAAGCTCCATTAAGCACTTACACAAAAGACAAGCATTCAGAAGTATTCTGAATTACTGTCACCATGATGCATTCTGCTGACAAATGTTAAGCTGGCGCCCAGTGCAAACTAATGGGTATGAAACAACTGTCAAGCTCATGCACTCAAAACTATGCTACAGATTCTGCAGTACAAAGGCTACATGTGCATGTCAGGGCCATATCACAAATGTCTAAGCGCCTCCCATCTACATTGTGATAGGCTGCGGCTGAGAGCAATCATCAGATGGCGCAGCATCAACTTGGGTTCTCAACAATTCAGCAGACAACCTCAAAACTGGAGCTGTTTCCTGCAGCTGTGACTCATCCATCAAACTTACTGACGCCACAGAAGATGCTGCTTCCATCAGTGGCACATACCCACTGGAATTACTGTCCTGATGCCTGAGAGGTTTGCTGCCAGACTTTGCTCTGTGTCTCCTCTCTGGGGGCAGCAAAGATTGCAGCTCAGGAACTTTTCTCAGGGGAAGAATCTGCCTCACAGCAGTTGGAGCTCGATTCCTGTAGTCTTGCGCTGCCAAAACATCAACCAGAAACCGCTCTATGTGACCTTTCTGCTGTCCTGAGACTTGCTCATGCAGCTGACCAAACTGAAGCACATCCAGCAACTTCTGGGTATTTTGCAGCCGGTGTTGTGTGTCCCTGATTGGGCTTTTGAGGCCAACCAAACCTCTCGTAGGTGAGGTATGTCTTGAATGCACTGCCTTGATGCTGGAAGACTGCCTGTCAAGATTTGTAATGCCCTGACTGCTAGTACGCTGATGCCTAGGCAGCAAAGCTTCCTTGCCTACGGACAGCCAAGCAGCAAACATGTCACTCCTGCTGCAGCACAACATGCAGATGCATGACTGGACTTGTGTGTAACCCATCAGCAACCCTTCACCATCTAGTCTGTCAGCAGTGCGAGCCGCATATGTACAGTGGTCTGGCACTGCTCTTGCATGTGCCATGTCATAATCTGTGTCAACAGCAGGACATGCCTATGTCACACAGCCATCAATGAATGCCATGCAGTGAAGCCAGATGCTTGAGGAAGGACCAGAGACAGCTAGGTGGTATGACAAAACCCACCGCCACTGTTCTTTCTGCCTGAGAAGCGACCCTTCACAGCAGAGCTGAGGCTTGATCCGAGTCCACTGTCAGGCGCTGCCAAGCTGCTCTGTCGCTCTTCTGCTTCCACTTGCTGCTGGTGCAGGAGCTCAAGTGAAGCAGTTTTCTTGAGGTCAAAGTGAAGGCCTTTGGCATCTCGCATGGCATGCATCTGAAGGCTTGGATAACACGCCACAACACCTGCAATCATACAAACTGCGGTACAGAAACCTTGCAACAGCGCCAACAGTGGACAACGGATTTTGCCGAAGGCAAATGAGAAAAAAGTTAAAACAGATGTGCCAACACGGTTGCCTGGGTGCTTTGAGGCAAACGTGCATGCAGACACACAAAGGTTTTGGGTTCACTTCTGAGATCTGGACATGTGGTTTAGCCCATGATAAGCAAGAGCCGATCACACATGTCATCACTGCATGCAAACGAGGTTTATGTAATTTTTTGGATTGGGTCATTCCTTGCAGGTCTGGCAAGAGTGCTGAGTGTACATCACAAGCTAACAGCAGCCTGAACCTCAAGTGTCTAAAATCCAGGCCGGTCGAGAGAGCAAGCCCAGAGATGCGCAAAGTCTGTCTCATGGGTTTGTTGACAGCAATGCAAGCCAAATATCCGTGCAGATTTATGTGCGTTTTGATGTGAGACAGCAGTTGCGTACCTTGGCTGCCCTGATTTGCTGCTGCGATGACAGTGCGGTCTGGGGACACTGGCGACTGGAACTGCTCTCGCACCGGGAAAAGATAAGATGTAGTAGCAGGTCTAAGCAGCAGGTCAAATCTGCATTATACACTTATCTAACACATTGTATCCGCAATGCAGCTTCCAACGTGCCCCGGCTGTTTCAAGGATATTGTGAGATACATTGCTTGCTCACATGACAGATCATGCTTCTCACAGATGCAAACAGCATGTGCAACCCATGCTGAGTAAGCTTGTAAGCATGAAGGTTTTGCACAGAGCATACTATGGCATCAGCCTGTGCTTGTGCCAAGTCCATGAGTGTGCCACCTTTGTGCCGAGCTTGGTGACTCACGCAAACAGCTGAAAGTCATCACCAATGACTGAGTACTCCTCTTGCGGCACTGTGCAGCTCCAACCGCGCGAGGACGCTCCAAACATGAAGCCCTGGCAGTACAACCCTCGCACCAGACGCCCTGCTGGAGTGTCTAACACCTCAACTAAACCATGCAGATCGTCTCCATGCCACCAAACTTGCAACACCTACAGATGTCACAGAGCTGTGATGTGTGATAGGGAGCTCTGATGCTACTCTGAGTGTTCTTCTCATGCGTACAGCCCATTAATGCAGCTGGCAGGTGAGTTGGGCAGCGGCACCAACTTGCTGCCAGGTCAAGAGCATTGCAGATGTAAGTGAGTTGTAGAGACACTGGTGGTGGTCAAGCACTCTCTTGTGCAAGCCATGGTGGTCTTTGTTTCAGCACGGCCTTTGGTGGGACAGCCTGCAGGGCGCTTAACCAGGCAATGGCTTTGCTCCAACAATGCTGACAGTTGCCAATAGCTGCAGTGGTAGACAGGAGTGAAGCATGCGTGCAAGATCTGTGAGAACCAGCTTGACCACTGTCTGAACGGTGCAGATTGTGATGCACACATTACCTGATGACTAACAGTGGCCATGTGCAGATCTTTGAATGTGACGCTGTCGTAGCTAGGATGGTCTAATTCCCCATAAGCTGTGCCGCATCGGATGTGTGACTGCCTGTACCTGTCAACCTCCCTCTGAATGGTGTCCTGCAATCTTATACAATGTAAGCAAGAGGAGCTGAGAACGTCAGACAGACTGTGCTGGCTATGCTGAGTACTGCTAGGGGCTAGCAACATGCAGCTCACCTTTTGGTAGACTCTTTTATTGGTAGTTACAGCATTGGCACGAGTTAGCACACCTAGAAAATGGACAAAGCTGCAGGCTGAGCCTCAAGTGCATACAGGAAGCCTGCACTGCTGCAAATTCACATTCTGGAGGTCCTTACCTGAAAGGATAAGTCGCCCTTGGTTCATTGCAACACTGGCTTGCACCCTTCGGGCCCTCTACGGCAGCAGGCATGCATTCAGCTGGTTGCCGAAAACAGCGGTCAAAGACTAATTATTTGCGATAGGCTGATTCATGTACCTGCTCCGGCAGCGTCAGATCTGGCCTATCCGCGGTTTTCCCGTTCGGCTGTCGAGCTTTCTCCTCTTGAAAGTTGATATGTCCAGGGATTCCGCCTTCCAGCGGAAGAGGTCCGCAGCAAATGCAGCTTAACATTGCGCAGCAATGTTGCAACACTTTATTGCAAGAACATAAAGGATTGTCTGGTGAAGCTGCTGGAAGGAGCAGAACAGAGGAGTAATGCTGCGGCGGAATGTCACATTGACAGCCTCTGCAGGCAAATTGCAGTTAGCATACCAAGTTGACATGTCATGGAACGCTGTGTATCGACACCAGGCCCTGTATCACAAACGACTGCGGGTCACAGCAGCGTGTTGTCGCATCTGCTTGCAATTAGAAGCCCTTGTGCATATGAGTGTATAGTGGGTGGTCAATATGTTTCAGGTACTCAATTGTATTGCTCAGCGCTCAAGCGCTCAACTCAAGCTTGAGTACAGCGGTGGCCTCAGTAAAACACCTGTGGTCTTGTGGTGATTGTAGTGATTGCATTACACAGACCGCGATCAGTACAGACTTGGGAACAGCATGAACACGACAGTCTATACTTGGGCTGGTGAGAGGCTGTCAGCTAGACAGCAGAGTGAGGCCAGAGGCAATCATACCACCCAGATTGAGGCCTGGGACGACCCCCTGCAAGACCTGTTGCAAGCAGTACCCTCTCATGCAATTGAAGAAGCCCCAGATGCCTTTGATTTCTTGACTTCGCTCGGGGCCCCGCCTGGTGAGAAAAGGGCCTGTCCTTGAGTAAATTCGTCGCACCCTGTGAACCCTGACACAAAACACCGAGCAAAGTCCCGTTTGACCACCTGTTCAACCCTTGAGTGTGCTGCAGATCCCTCTACTGCATGGAGCGCTATGGCTGCCAGTGACTATGAGCGAATGCAGCCCTCAGACGTTCAGCCTGCTGCTGAGCTTGGCCTCCGGCTCGCCGAGGAACTGGAGAAGGGGTGCATCTCAGCAACTTTGGCAGCAGGCTATTCGTCAGGGCCAACGAGAGCGTCACTACCGGCCCTATATGGTCACTCTTTTCAGCAGCCATTGCCGCAGGAGCCACCACACAGTGACGCAGCTTGCAAGACCAGCCTCTCCCCTGGCCTCTTGCAAGATCAGTTGGTTTTCATCAGGTGCAAGTACCTCCAGGGGTTGCATGATGCACAAAAGCATGAGCATGACGGCAGTGCAGCAGGCAGCGTTTCAGGAGCTGAAGCATTTAGACCCACTGCAGTCAATCTTGTGCAGCCAAACAGAGTGCAGCAGCAGACTACTCCAATGTCAGCAACGTCTGCAGCTGGTCTGCAAGGTCAAACCAACAACAGTCAGCAGCAGCAGTTGCCTGATAGCCATTTATCACTTATGCTGCACACTGCGGCTCTTGCAATGGCTCATCAGACACAACCAATTGTTGCAGTAAATTGCAGCATCACTACCACCTCCTTTTCAGCTTCGCAGAGAAAGCGCAGCCATGCTGAGACTGCTCATCAGCAACTGCTGAAGCAGCTGGTTGGCGAGGAGCCTGACACACCTGACCAGGATGAGACCTGCCCTACAGCATTCAACAGAAACAGGCGTATTGGACAATAGTGTATTACAGTATCTGTCATGCAGTCAGAGCAACATCCTGAACCTGCTGGATGGATCAATGATATTTCATTTTTTCGAAGCGGCAGCCAAAGACCATGCTACTGTAATCACTGCTGCTGTGATTGGTACTCTGAACCTTGCATCTTGGCAGTTGAGTGGTTGTCAAATTGTGCATCGTCACTGCCTATTGGTGGTTCCCTCATCTGCATGAGCAGCAGGTTGCTCTATTCCAGATAGCGCATATGAAGTCAGAAAGAGAGAGAGAGAGAGATTACAATGCTTTAGCCAGCCATTAAGTCTGATCATAGTCAGTTAGGCAAATATATATATATGGAAGAAGACAAAGGTCAAATTTGGAAGACATCAAGACAGCTTAGAACAAACTTGAAAACTTGCATGTGATCTTGTTGCGCAAAAAAGGACCTCATGCTGTCGGTGTTCGTGGAAAACACAGGAGCATGCTGCTGCCTAAGTGTATGGAGAGCCGGACATTGCCATGCATGCACACAAACACTGAGGTTTTGCATGCCAGCCCGCAATAGCGGTGGCCACTACATTTGGACGGTGCAGGGCTAAACACTTGGCCAGTTGGCCTGCCGTGCAATTGTCGAGGCCGTCAGGAGGCGCTTTTGACATATGAGAAGTTGTGGTATGCTCTGACAGGGCATTGGCAGCTCATTACGTGCTATGCCAGCGTGGAGTCCACGCCGTGGACATGTGTCTCACGAGTGTGCCAAGTCAGCATTGAACCACACAATCGATTGACACAGCGACGAGAGATGCGAACGTGACACAGAACAAGTTTTCCTGCAAGTGTAAATCAGGGTTTGGACGTGTTTGCAGATCCTTGTGCTGACGACAGCGTTTCTAGCTGTAACGCAGGGCTGGTGCTCTTTGTCAGCATGGGAGTGACGTCCCTCCATACATCCAATACAACGGTTCGCTTTCCAGGGCGGGCCGTATTGCCTCGGTCTCAAAGAGGCGCATCAAGAGCTGCCGCTGGTAACGGCAGTAACGGCAACGGCAACGGCGCTGAAAAGCGTCAGATAAGTAAGCTGATTCAAAGTGTTATTGTACTGATCACTGCACTGAAAGCTTGATGCTGTCTATGCCTTGGTCTGTCATGGTTTGCGATCTCTAATCGTCGCACTCTTATTTCTTGTGCGCAGACAAGAAGCAAGGGCCAGACTACCAGAATGTTCAAAGAAATCTTGCCCTTGAGCTGGTGCGTGTCACAGAGGCAGCAGCTTTGGCAGGTGGCAAGTGGTATGGCAGAGGAGACAAGAATGCAGCAGATCAGGTGATTAAGCAGACACTTGCATGCAGAGTGCCTTGAAACCTAGGTCAGCAATTGTTACAGGTGTTGCTGTGAATGCAGGCCGCTGTTGACATGATGAGGAAGGTTCTGAACACTGTCAACATGGATGGAGTTATTGTTATTGGTGAAGGAGAGAAGGATGAGGTACAGTGATTGCAAGTGTCCCATTGTCATCAGACAGCAGATCTAGCTACATTAACTGACCATCTCAGACGCTTGCCTTTCCGCACAGGCACCAATGTTGTACTGTGGCGAGCAAATCGGCAATGGCATCCTTGAGCCTCAAGTAGACATCGCTGTGGATCCTCTTGATGGCACAACTTCTATCGCCTTGGTGAGTTCATGTGTCTGATCGCAACTTACAATTGCACATGCTATGCTCAGACAGGATGCCTTTCAATGCCAGCGGACATATACCTTTGCATGTTGCCTGGGATCAGCATGAGTGCTGTTGCATAGCCTGCTTGCGAGCGCAGGGCTTGACATCTGAGCCATTTTGGTGCAGGGCCGCAATGGAGCAGTCTGTGTGATTGCGCTGGCTGAGCGCGGTGCCCTGTTTGACCCTGGCCCATGCATGTACATGGAGAAGCTGGCTGTTGGCCCCGCTGTGGATCCCAAGTCTGTCAGCTTGAACAAGAGCATTGCTGAGAATCTGGCAGTCGTTGCCAAAGCACTGAAAAAGCCCATTGGGTAAGTCAGTGCAAAGAGGCTGCATGCTATCTTCCTTTTTTTTGCATTCTGGTCAAAGCTGGCAAGTTGCAGATGTCTATAGTCATACTTGATGCATTTGGACAGAGCCTGTCACGAGTACAAGCATCGGGAGTTGGTCGGTTACAACAAGCCAATATAATGTTTGCCATCACACCTAAATGTGTGAGAGACTTAATCAGATGTGAAGGCATCACCTCAGACTGCACTGTGTGACAGCCACCTAAGCAGATGCTGCTGCACCTCAACTGGTCAGCAACACACTCAGCATTCCCCTTGCTTGCAGTGATGTGACAGTTCTGGTCTTGGACCGGCCTCGTCACGAGCAGATCATCAAGGAGGTGAGGGAGGCTGGAGCTAGGATCAAGCTCATCTCTGATGGTGATGTTGGGGGTGCCATTGAAGTCGCCAAGCTTGGTGCACCTGTGGATGTGCTCTTTGGCATTGGTGGAACTCCAGAAGGTCCAAAAAAAAAGTCAAACTGAGTTCAGCTGCATCTGGTGTTGAAATAGCGCTGCTGCCTGGGTTGTTCACTGTGTGCTGCTCTACAATGGCTCAGTGCGTGACAATATCTGCTGGAATGTTTGTATGGCGCAGACATTACAGCTATTGGGTACCAAATACTTGTTGACCACCTAAATGCCCAAATCATTCTGTCATGCACACTTCTGCCCATAACAGTTGCCCACGTGTACCTGCAGCTTTGTATGTATGCGGCAAGCTGGTACATCCTGCTGATCATATTTCCACTGCTGTGCAGGTGTCATTGCCGCAGCAGCGCTCAAATGCATGGGAGGTACAATGCAAGGACGGCTGTGGCCACGCAGTGATGAGGAGAGACAAAAGGCTGAGGAAGCTGGCTATGACATCAGTAAGGTGTGCTCAGCCTACAGTGGACTGCCAGCAGCGCGCCGTCATTGGTCTTGGGCAATGAAGTAGTCTGTAAATGGCTTCATACTGTTCTGCAATGCTCTGTTACATGCTGCATGCAAGCTCAGTCTTTGTTTTGTGCTTGCCGCAGGTTCTGTACACAGATGACTTGTGTGCTGGAGAGCAGGTGTTCTTTGCAGCCACAGGCGTGTCAGATGGAGACTTGCTGAAGGGCGTGCGCTACTTTGCTGGCGGCGCTTCTAGCAATTCTATCGTCATGCGCTCAGGCTCTGGCACAGGTACTCCTTTGTCAAATGGACCTGATGAAAGCGTCGTCAAATGGCCCATTTGAAATGATTTTAAGCGGCCCTATTGTCATAAGATTGGAACATTGTCAAGTCCTATTGACATAAGATTAAACCTATGCTGGGCAGAGATGTGCACATCTCTGCCCAGCAGGAGCAAGCCCAGGCTTGCTTCTGTCTGGTGTTACATTTGATCTGCAACTGTCTCTTTCCAGACAGCGCAATGTTGGTCAATGCTTGCTGGACTCTCTGCACTGTTCATGACATGGTATCAATTGAGCTTCAAAATGCTCGTGTTCTGACAACCTGTCGTTGTATATGCAGTACGTATCATTGAGACACAGCACCGATGGGAGAAGCCAGGCATCACAAATCCTGGCTTTGAGGTGGACCCAACGGCATCCATTTTGGAGGAGAAGTTCAACATGAAGGGCAAGTACAAGGCTGGAGTGTAAAGGTAGCATGTCAATTATGTGCTATGCCTGATGTACACACCTGCACCTGGTGTGTATTATTGCCTGTCTTGTCTGCAACTGTCTTGTACTGGGTCTTGCTTATGCAGGTCAACACCAAGATCTGAAGAAGCAGGCCAGATGTCACATACTGCTTATGGTGCAGACCTCAGGTTCATGGGTGGCAGGCAAAAGTTTGCACCAGCACACATTTTAGGCTTAGTCAGGACCAGACCTGCCATTTTACTGTGTCAAAGAGCCCCAAGTGTGGGCAATGGACCTGTCAGAAGTGTAGTCACTGTATAGCTACAGTATTGTATAGTCAGTTATTCATCATCTACAACCACACATTCTTATACATTGCAAGCTTGGGGCGTACTATGAGCTTTCTGTCCGAAGAGCATGTTTCTGTGACTACATGACAATGCGTCTGGGAGTGTCTGTCTCATCAGAAGACTTCATCAATCCAGAAACAAGAATGGATTCCATCGCAGAGTTCTGCAGTTCAATTGCAAGACGTGCTTGTGTTCTGCGTGATCTTGTTGCTTGAGCCTGTTTGTACAAGCTTCTTGGAGAAGTCCTTGTTGGGGATATCATTACAGCGTGAAGTGATGGTGCATCACGCAAACTGAAGACTAATGGTATACTTGCATCAAAGATCTGTGTCAGTACCCAATGCACCTTCTTTCATAATAAATTTGTGTGCTTGGACCAAAGGTCCAAACTACAGCGCTGTGAACAAACAGCAATGGTACGATCAAATCACTACATGAAAAATCTTCATTAGTGTGTGCCAACCATCTCCACACATACTTCACATACACAGTGCACTGGCGCATACAAAGTTTGCATGCCCATGGGCAAATTCTGAGAAGCTGCTGCTTGCTACACATTTGCAGCATGTGCCAATATTGGTGCAATACTGAGTCCACTGTGTGAGCCTGCTGGGTAATTTGCATCATCCTTTGGTGCTAAGTAGCCAGGGTGCAGAACATTCCATGTGCTGACAGCTAACACTATTGGCAGGTACTCCAAGCACCCAAAGAAAGCTTCGTGGCTGGACAAGAACCCAAAGACACCCTGCGCTGTTTCTATCAGCCTGAATATGGTGCGCAATTCAACCAAAGCAGACGTGATAACAAGTGCTAGCAGCAAAGTTCGTGCAGACGCAGATGCTGCCCAAACAGTCTTATCCTTTTGTTGGCTGACACGCCATATACAGGCACACAATATTGCAAAACACACAGCAAACGAAAACACTTGAATGGCTAGACCAGCGAGCAAGATGTTGTTTGCTGTACTGGGAGACTTTTGATTGCTTTCAGCGGTGCCGATCAGTGCAGCACCAGCAATCTGGATTCCTGTTGTGAGGACGTCTAGAGTCACAAACACAATGACAATGAGCCTTGGTGGAAATGGCGCATATGCTCTGCCTGCCTTGTTGATAAATCTGGACAACACCACATAAATTGCAGCTGAAAAGAATACTGGAGCACACACTATGAAAAAATACTGCACCACAAAATAGATGATGCTGTAGGGATCCTTCTGGCTGGATAGCGCACGAAAGACATAGCCAACAACTTCCATGGCAACCCCAACAACAATGATAGCAAAGTACCAAGTCTTGTACCGCAAGCTTTGTCCCAGGTGCAGGGCAGTCGAGATGCCAAATGTCACTGCGCCTATTACCGCTAAAGCCAAAGAAGGGACATATCCGTAAATGATCACAGAAGCATCATGAGGGCCCATAGGATTTGGGAAGGCAGGGTCGACATATCCCCTTGCCATGGCTGTCTGTGTCCAGCTTTGCAAAATGTGCACCTGAAAACGGACTAGCGTATAATTGGAGAATTACGATGACGTGAGTTGTTGCTGACCTACCTAATCCAGGCAGCTCTCTCAAGCCAAAACCAGCATACCTGTCAGCTGAAAACGTTTGCCAGCCGGTAAGGTGATGACGCAAAGTGATCACAAGGTTGTTGCGAATCTGTTCGGCAAGCAGCTCCCTTGTTGACTGAAATAGGACCTCTTGTCACAGGCTACGCGCATAGTGTTCGTCTGATATTCAAAACACAAGAAGCAAGTGAGCCTCAAGTTTGAGAGCACGTGACATCTATACTGGGCAACTTGCCCCCGGCAAGAGAAACAGGGGCCCTGATTGGGACAGGGCATTGGAATATGCAATCAGGGACTGGTCATTGCGCATTCCTGCAGCAGACAGATCAGATACAAAGACGTGTTTGTATGCAGATCTGCTCAGATCTCTAGAGCGCCGCGAAGTGCCTCAGTTCTGCTTGCGCTCAACAGTCTGTGATGTAGGTCTTCGCAATGCATATTACACAACGATTGTGATACATCTCGAAGGCTGAGTCTACAAAGCCTGAAAGTGAATCTGCTGAGTCATATTGCTGCACGTCGTGTGGTTTCAAATGTGTGTACACCCTTGCCATCATTCAATCTTCACTGAACGCTAAATTTTCTGCCTGGCAACAAATGCACTACCAGCCACCCGGCTATCTATGATTATCTACGACAAACCCTGTAACTTAGACTTTATTCTGACTGACACAATCTTGCAAGCATGATGCAAATATACAGCACATACATTTAGTATGCATGAACTGTCAGGCTCAATCCAGCTCCTTAGCACTTGGACACAATCTGTACACGGAATCCCAAAAAGTAATGTGTTTCATCAACCCCTACATAATTCCCTCATTCACAAAACTCAACATGCATACGTGACACGCAAAACAACACAGTGTGTACCTTGGGCTGCAATAATTGTGCTCTGCATTGCGGCCTGGCATCTGGCCGTGCACAAGGAAGAGAAAAGATGCAAGGCAAGCAGGGAAGAAGAAGTAAAATGCGGTGGGCATGCAGTCAGGTTGGGGTGTCAGCAGCTGCTGCAGCAGCTTCCCAACTCCTGTAGTTGGCCATGACTCCATCCAGCATTGGCTGTGCTCCCTCAAACACATCAGCCATGGCTTTGAACATGGGCAGACCCACAATGCTGAAGAAACCCATCTGCATTTGCAAACAAGGAGATGATTTTTTTACGGTGCATATTCTGACCAGCCTTGTCCTGCATCCCTGAGTGTACTATCAGTGAGCTATGCAATACTCACTGAGGATGCAACAAGTTGGACAGGCCAAAAGGATGCTTATGCCAATCACAAGCAAACTTCACATACCTGCCAAGATGGCAAGAGCAGCACACATGCAGCACCACGCCTCATGCCATCTCAGACAGCTCACAGCATACTCAAAACCAAGTAATTGTTGCACTTTTCAGTTGAAACTTGCTGAAAGTTGATGCTGTGCAGGTAAGTCACACCAGCAGGACGTCCATGCATTATGGCTTGAACAAGATCTGGAACAAAGCAAAGCCTGTGCATGCTGCAACATTGCCTGCACAGCAAACACTTTGTCCTACCTGAGAGCGCGTGATGCCTCCCTTATTGCTTCTGTCCATGAGGGGACTTACAGGCAGACCAATCTCCTTCTCCCGGTCTCCCTGCTCATGCAGGCCATGCTCTCAAAACAAAGGCACACACACACACACACACACGCACGCACGCACGCACGCACGCACGCACGCACGCACGCACGCACGCACGCACGCACGCACTCACGCACGCACGCACGCACGCACGCACGCACGCACGCACGCACGCACGCACGCACGCACGCACGCACGCACGCACGCACGCACGCACGCACGCACACACACACACACACACACACAAGTGGGTGTAACCAGGCGCATAACAAAGAATGGGTTTGAGGAACATGGGCGGAGTATGGGGCATGTACCAAAATGAGCAGCAGGGCCCTTGCAGTGGCACTGCCTGTTTGCTACGGAGCATAGCAAGTGAAACCAAACATTGACCTGATCACGCCCATGCAAAGATCTTGCGATGCAAAGCAGTTGCAGCAGCGTACAACAGCCCAGCATACGACTTGACATGACCAGAGTCAGAAGGCACACAGGCAGCATGCGCACTGAGACTCTGCCTCTGTTTACTGTGCATTATTGGCGAACCTGAAACACCAACATCTTGTCATCGGCCTTGACATTGTCCCAGTCAATCCCATCTGTAGCAGACGCCTGTCGTGAAGTGTCACTGCCAGTGCCTGTGGCGCTGTCGGCCCTGGTCTCTGAGCTTGAGGCGCTGTTTGGAGCTGACCGTTTGAACGCAGTCTGCAGTCAAACACACTGACATCAGAAAAAATGTTTTGACTCAGGACAGATGATTTGACTCAGGAGATGATGGTTTGAGGCAGGAGATGGTCTGACTGAGGAGATGGTCAGACTCAGGAAGCTTGTGTGCCGCCAGGTCTGACAGCTTCACTATGTGAATGTGTGCACGACCAGCACAGGTGCTCAGGTTGATGTACAAGACACAGAAGGTAAATTCAAGACGCCGCCCAGGTGAACAGGGAGGTGAAGAAGTGAGTGAGTGAGTGATTGCATGGTGAGTATATGAGTCAACATGATGGATTGGGTGAGAGAATGGGTGAGTGAGTGATTGCATGGTGAGTATATGGGTCAGCATGAGTGAGTGGGTGAAAGAATGAATGAATGTGCCCGTGAGTCAGCAAGCGAGCAGCAAGTACTTGAACATGTGATTGAGCACATGGGTAATTGATGAAAAGGCTTGAATGACAAGGTGGACAGCATAAGTGGTTGACTTTTTATGTTTTGTTTAAGAATTGAGCCCAAACAGGTTGCGGTATTTTGGCCACAATGATACTCTCTTGTAGGCCTTTCTAAGCCTTTGTTTTTCTCCTGCTGAAAGGCAGACATTGAGAGTGCGGGTTAGTGAAAGTCATCAGTGCGTACAGCTTCTTGCATGTTATGGTATGTCAAACTGTACAGCTCTTGGCATGTGACAGCAAAAGTCGATACAGCGCTTTAGCTTGTGCTCATCTAGGTTGAGCAGGGATCCAAGAAGGCAAACAGCCCAATCGGTGCCAGACAACCTGAATGTCAGGAAAGACATGTGTGCCTGTTGAGTGTGTGTGTGCAGAGCGCCGCTTCATCCTAAGACTTCATAAACTTCACGAGAAGAGGGGCGTGGAAGTGTGCCCAGCAGGACAGGCAAAGCATGCCTATCAGGACAGGCAAAGCATGCCCAGCAGGACAGACAGAGCATGTCCAGCAGGACAGACACAGCATGATCAGCAGACCAAGGAAAAGCATGGGCAGCAGGAGGCCCACCTGGAACCTGGAAGTGATGTCAAAATGCTTCTTCATGTCTGTGCCCAGCACCTGATTGACAATCACAGGCCTGAAGAGAGCCGTGTCCGTAAACAGATTCTGCAGGACAGGCACAAGCGCTTGAGCCTCATAGTGCACGCAATGCAGCATCCTGGCTGCTAGAGACCGCGTGACACCTCTACATCTGCATAACATTGCATGACACCGCGTAACTTTGTGTGAAATCTGCACAAGGCGTGAATCACAGCTGTGAGACCCGTCTGTGAGCTCCTTTGCTCAATTTCAACTTAGCTTGGTGGTGAATGACTCAATCTGGTTAGTCAGGGGGCTGTAGGCATGATACAGCTCAGCAGGCAGTGTGTACGCACAGCAAAAACAACAAAAGGGCAACCAGCTGTGTTGCAATGTCTCTCCACAGTAAGGTTGCATGGCCACCAAAGGTTGGCATGATACTGTCGAGTCTGATTGAGAACGCATCAGCGTGCTTTAATGTTGGTGTTCTGATTGCCAAAACAGGACCTCACACAGGGAGCTAATTAGGCCTGTACGGCCCTGACCCTAGGGGGAGACACATGATGGGCAAATGGTTGAAAATGAAAAAAATACCTTTTGGAAAAAGGGGGGAAAAAAAACAAAAAACAACAGAAAAAATAAAAGAAAAACATACTAAAAAGAGGTATGACTGGCACGGGTCTTGCTGGACTTACCTGACAGAACATGCACTCTGGCCGAAGCATCACCCTGACTGCAGCGGCCACGTGGTGGTTTTCCAGCGGTGAGATGTCGTTGTACATCACCGCCAATGGGTGGAACGACTTGATCAGGTAGTCATTGTTCACCCCTAAGTGCTCAAAGTCGTGGATCAGAGCTGCGTAGTAGGTGGCGCAGATCTGGTTGTCTGTCATGACCTTAGCCACCCCTCCTTGTTGCAGCAGCAGGTGAGTCATCTGCACCACCGACGCCACATGGATGCTGCAGCAGAAGCAGGCCTGGATCAGCTCCTTCAATGGCTTTGACCAGACAGATTGGCTTGCATGCATAGCACTAAAACATCCGGGCAGGCAAATCTTGCTTAGACTTGTAGTGACAGATTGTGTTCCAACATTTGTGAAATGACACATTGACTTGACGAATGTCCCATTCTGGGATAGACTCAAGCACAATCTTTGACGCCATGACGTGATGCTGACAAACAGACAGACATACACGCAGACAGCCATGAGAGGACACACACACACACACACACACACACACACACACACACACACACACACACACACACACACACACACACACACACACACACACACACACACACACACACGTCAGCAAACAGGCAAGAAGCATCCTGGACAAACAAGCAGGCAGCCAGGCAGTCCCAAGACACCTGGGATCTGTGAGCAGTGTTGCATTGCAGGCACTGCTGTGCATGATCCACACATGGCTGTCTTATCCCTAAGCCCCCCCCCCCTGGCATGTATTGGCTACCCCAAGTAGCCAATACATGCCAGCAACAAAGGCATAGCTTTGCTCATTTGAGCCATACCTGTTGTGGTATGGGTTTTGAGGGTCATAGCCTTTCTCAATCACGCGCACAAAGGTGGCCAGCTTCACAGGATCCATGCCGAATTTTTCGGTGACATCAAATCTCTGGAAAAGGTAGAAGCTCAGGAGCGACAGTGCGTGCCCCTCAGCTTGCGCTGAGAATGCAAAGATGTCAAATTGCCAGTTTGTCTCTGCGTCCTGCAACCATTGCCACATATGCATGGCTCAGTGTGTATGCTGCATGACAGACGTCAGCCAGGGCAAAGGCAGTGTCAGCAAAGTCCTGAAAGGCTGAATGTCATCAACCTTCAGGCAGTCTCCATTGCGGTTTGGCCAAAGTGCAGAAATGCGTAATCTTGGCAAGCGGCAGCATCAGCTGACTCAGACGCGCTTGCTAACTCAGCCATTTTTGCCAGACTCTTACGTTTTTGCTGACATTAGTTTGTTGCAGCAGACCAGCAGGCACCTCAGGCATCTTTGCAAAAGGTTCTAGCTGCATGAGTGACCTTGACACATTTAGATTGCCTCCTGATGAGGGCAGCGCACATGCAAATGGTCCAAATTTGTTGCCCCACCAGCAGAGAGCAGCTGCTGTAGAGGAGCCTGTTTGATTTGTGTCCATACAACTGCATGGGCAACACGCCAATGTGGCAATGTGCAGACCCATACCTGCAACATTTGCTCCACCTGAGGAGTGAGACTGGCTGAGATGGAGGCCTCGCTGATCAGCACCTGCTGACACCGATCTGTGGCCTTCAGCATGCTGGTTTGCCTAGACAGGGACTTAGGAGATGGCTTGCTGCTGGCCTCTGGGTCTGGGTTGCTGCTCTCCCTGAAAGCTGCAGGGCCCTACAGACAGACAGATGAACAGACACTCATCCGTTCATTCAATCATTCATCCAGTCACTCACTCATCCCTTCATTCATCCCTTCCTTCATTCACCCATCCATCCATTCATTCACTCACTGACTCACACCTTCAATTCTTCCTTCGTGATGTAGTCGATACGTACAGGGCGCTACAGATCAGTGCGGTGCCTTGAAAATCTGCGAGCAAGCTCTGGGGCTCTGCTTCCATGGTAGCACTAATCAGGATGCACATCATGCTTGATCGTGTGAAAACTCCTGCTGCAACCCTCGGCAGCATCTGCAGCTTGACTAGGGTAAGAATTGCAAGACATCACTTAACACTGCCCACCCAGTTGCCACTGCAGAGCTGTGAGTACATCAGCCGCAGGGATTTGCAAAGGATCCTGACAACAAAGGGGTATCTCACTGAAGACCAATTGCCTGCAGCCAATGATGCTGCAACATGCATTGTGGAGTTGCCACATGTTCCACACATCGCCTGCTGCAGGGTATGACGAGCATAAAGCCAAGCAACACAAGGCAGGGAAGGCCTGGCTTGCAGCAAGGTCAGACATCAGAGGACACTGCAACAAGACGTAAGCTGGCCATTTGATGATTGGCAGCCGTCAGAGGAGACATAAGCTGCCCAATTGATGATTGGCGGCAAATTGGAGTGCAGTGCAGCAGCAGCGCACCGTCAGCAGCTGCAGCATGGACATGCCCACTTCCGTGTCCATGCTACTCTTCTTCAGGAGTTGAGACTCCAAGCCCACAGGCTGCCTCAGGTCTGTGTTGGACTCTGTCAGAACATGGTAGATGTCCAGGGCAGATTGCACTGATGGGTCCTCACCCTGGGGACACACACATTGACTGGTGATGCAACAATACACAGCTTGATTTGATCATTTTCGGACATGTCAAAGGGATTTCAGAAAACCTTTTTGAAACTGACGAAGTGCATATGTTTTATGACAGGGCTGGCTGCACACATTCATCCAGCAACTGTCTTCCCCTAGAGTCATGTACGTACAGCCCTGAGTAGCTCCTTGTATGGAGATAGCTCCCTGTATGGACATGGCTGCATTGTTGACGTGAAGCTGGCATGTGCAAGATGGGCACACATTACTTTTGCTTCTAACACAGACTGTAGACATTGAATCCAGGGCACCTGATGCGCATACTCATAAAATAGTCATGTACAGGACAACTGTCGTCAAACTTCAAACTAAAAAATCTTGTGGTATGTTATTTGACAGTATCTAGATGCTGAAGGCCATCAACAAACATGATCAAACACAGAGTGGGTAATGGCAATGTTGTGCTGCCATGACACTGCAGTGTCATGGCAGCATGCAGGAAAGTGAGTCCCCCATCAGCACACATGGTCAGACAGACAACAGCATTGCCATGCTGCCATGACACTGCAGTGGCAGCATGCAGGAAAGAGGGTCTCCCGTCAGCACACATGGTCGGACAGACAACAGCATTGCCATGCTGCCATGACACTGCAGTGGCAGCATGCAGGAAAGAGGGTCTCCCGTCAGCACACATGGTCAGACAGACAACACAACAAACAACAACAGCATACCGCGATGAAGGCGTGCAGGAAGTTGAGGGTCTTGTCAATGGGGGTGTCAGCGTCAATGTGGCTCTTGGGGATGAACTTGTCATGAATGACAGCCTCTAGGCGCTGGGCCAGGCTGCGAGCCTCCTGCTGAAGGGCATCCTTCTCCCTCTGAATGGCAGCCGTCTGCCTTTCCAGCTGGATCCTGTTCTGCTCCAGGTCCTGGTTCGCCCTGCACCAAATTCATGCATGCATGCTGCTGCGTGAGATCACACATCATATACAAAAGCTCGCTTGGTTGTCTCATGCCAGCCTCAAGTAACCGGCATGTGCTTGCCGACAGTGATGGTTTGACCAGATACACAGGGTTTGAGGGTTTAGGGATTGCTGCCAGGGTGATGTCTGGTCACTGGACATGGTGAGTTTGACTGGCGCTTTGTGCCAGACCACGCTGGGTTTTCATTCGTCATGAGCCAAAAAGCACTATTGTTATCATTATCATTATCATCATCATCATCATCATCATTTATGTTATTGTTATTATCATAACATTTGTTGAATGCAGCGAATGATGATGGTGATAATGATAACAATAATGCTTTTTGGCTCATGATGAGCTAGGTACATGCAGGGCCAGTCTCTATCAGAGCATCCCTATACAGTAAATGTTCTTTATAACGACGCCCTTTGTACCGACAATCGCGAAGTAACGACAAACTTTCCGGGGACGATTCTTCTGCACTAAAAATCCTCTCTTTGAAATAGCAACGACGCCCGGTGTAACGACAATCAAACTTGGTTTGATCCCCTACGATTGTTGTTACATGGTAACAGCTTAACAGCAGTTGCAGGCGGCAATTGCGCTGCGCAGCGAGCTTTATTCACACTTCACACTGTCCAGATGGCCGCATCTCATTAAAGCTGTGTATGAGTGCGCTGTCCTCATGAGAAACGGCCTGAGAACGCAGCTGTCTGACTCTGGATGTAGACAGATCTGTGAGTTGCACCATGAGAATAGGGACTTGTCACAGGACAAACTGACAGCTCTTATTGCCACAAGGCTTGAAAAGCCAACATTGAAGCGTCCTGCTGTCACTGGAGTCCTGAAAGATTCTGCAAAATGGCTCAGGATTGAAAATAGTGCAGCAAGCAAGACAGTTGAACATACGGCAGCTAAACATGAGAATTTAGAGAAGATTCTCATGGAATGGTTTGGTCAGGAGAGAGCCAAAGGTGCACAACTTGGTGACAAACTATATGCTGACTGACAAACTTGCCAAAATGGTGGTGTCTAGAGTGAATCACTGATCACAGCAAAGCACCAGATCTTACTTCTCGACAGCATAGGTCTGCTGTCTTTCCCTTTCTTTGACAGGATGCTGCTTGCAAACTGCATATCAGTTGTGTGGCACAGATCAAGACAAACTCATAGAAGCCACTTTGAACTCATTTGACCTAATATCACCTGAGCTACAGCCATCTTTCTTCTTAACAACATATGTGCTGCTGATGTCATTATATCGTTCTAACAACAATTTGGTATAATGACAATTTCTTGGGGGACAAGTGCACTCGTTATAGAGAACATTTACTGTATGGTCTACTGATACAGCAGTTCTGACCTGGTCGCCCTAGGTCTACTTCCAATGATGTTGCACTGCATGACTGTCAACAAGCGTGAAGCAGCAGGTTCACCTTTGCAGGGCTTCATGGCGCTGCGCCAGTTGCAACTCCATGCGCTTTTGCTGTGTGATGTTGTGCACAATCACCAGCACGGCAGGCTTGCCCGTGATGGGGTCCTGCAGCAGCACCACATGGAGGGCTGGAGCATGGGCGCTGCTCACTGTGCTGCTAGGGTCATAGGGACGTAGACAAAGGCAAGATGGAAGGCTCACAGGAACATAGGCAAGGCAAACTGAAAGGCTCACAGGGACATCGACACAGGCAAACTGAAAGGCTTGCAGGGACATAGACAAAGGCAAATTGCAAGGCTCACAGGGGTGTAGACAAAGGCAAAATGAAAGGTTGACAGGGACATAAACAAAATAAACGGCTCACAGGGACATAGACACAATCAAAGGCTCACAGGGACATAGACAAAGGCAAACTGAAAGGCTCACAGTCATAGGCCACATCTCCATCATTGACCATTTCAGCTCGCCTGTCTTGCTGCTGATGCGAGGAATGGGGTGCTGGTATGAATCCACCCCAAGCTTGAAACATGCTTCATATGCCTCCTCATACGCTGCAGTTGCCTCTGCCTGCCCACCTGCAGCACGTGTTATCATAGCTAAGCAAGACATGCTCAAACCATTCTGTAGCAAATAGGCGCAGCTCCTATGTCCAGTATAGATGCAACAAAGAAAGCTGGGCACACATTCCTTGCATGGCTCAGTGTCTGCCAAGCACGCATGCAATGGCGTTCAGAGCCAGGTAGGTACGCATAAAAGTGTTGAGTCTGCAAGAGGCAATGTTGACTTGCCAGCTGGCATGACAACAGTAACTCATCTGCAGTTACAGGAGCAGCGTCAGCACGCACACACACAGTGTGTGCTGAGGCTGAGTGCTGAGTACTAAGTGCTGAGTACTGAGTGCTGCAGATTGCAGCTGTTGGTGTGAATGGCCAAGCAGGGTGCTTACCAGGACAGCATCCACCCACGAACAGATCCTTCAGGTGAAGCGTGTTTGACTCTGCAAGTAGACACAGCAGTTCATTGGACTTCCTTAAGTGAACATCATGGCATTGAAGGTGACTGCTGCTGTGATCAATTGCAGACCATCTTAAAATGCAGTGCTGACCTACATGCAGAATCAGAATCGCGTGCGTTGATGTACGCAAGCTGGGATCTCAGAGGTCCGTGGTAATTTGCAACAGACATATGCAGTGCAAGAGTGACTTGGCCTAATTATGCTGAGGGTGGAGTTATGTGAAGCAGCAGAGGGTGTTGTCAAGGCGCATTCAAGACATACATATGTTGATGCCCATGTAGCAGACAGCCCATCTTTGCACGATGGCCAAGGACAATGCATAGAGCAAGTCCCACCTATACAGTCAGGCCCATACTTCCTCAGGACAGCCTGGTTTGCGGTCAGCAGAGTGCCATCTTCAGCAAACATGAGAGCAAACAACGAGGTCCGCTTCTGCATGGCTGACAATCGGATCAGGCCCTTGTCATGATCTGTCCTGATCTGGCACATGACAGCTGTCACACAATGATCCCTCAGCCTGAGCTTGATTGGCTGCATGCAAAACACCAGACACGTTCAGTTTGTGAGCCTCCTAGAGGACCATTGGGCAAGGCCTCAGCTATAGTGGAACAAATTTCCAGGTTGCCACTGCAGTTACGGACTTGCAGCTGAAGGGGCATCCAATTCTGAGGACAGATCAAAGAAAGCAGTGTGACCGGGGGGCTGCGAGTACAGCTTGACAATTCTTGTGAAATCCAAATGGTTCACCTATTCAACTGTCAGAACGTATCATTCAGCAACACACAGAAGGCAATCTGCCCAATGCAAAGAGCTGCAGCCGGTGCTGGTGAATACGCACCTGCTGATTGTGACAGCTAAGTCTGCATAATAGTGATGCAAGCAGGAGCTGCAAGATTGAAAACATTGGCATCCCAGCATACATTGCAGCAAAATCACTTCTTTTGCAAGATTGGATACATTTGCACCCCAGCACACATTGCAGCAAAATCATATCTTTTACAGCCATGCGCATGATGCATGTTGTAGCATCAAGCACATTGCAAGTTTGTGGAGGAGCAATACATTACCTTACATTTGACCGTCGCAGTGAGATCCAGTTTGGAGGTGTCAAAAACTGGCTGCATCACATCACACAACTGCAACCAACCATTCTCACACATCACAAACTGAGGATCATGCAGAGCAAACACAAGAGGTACCAGGGTATGTCACTGATCACTAAATGTCTGGGAAGGATGATGTGTATCCACAAAAGAAATTGAAAAGACAACGTTGGCAATTCTATGGAGAGAACTTCTTGTGTGCAACCAGATCTTGGGGAGACCTGGCAAAAGCGCGCACACCACTTCAAGCAGAGAAATGCCTAAACGATGAGTCGAAGACAGGCCTGTGCCCATAAGCAGATACTTGCCGCGGAAGACATGCATGCAGAGGCAGCGAAAAGAATCAGAGATGTGGGCTTACACTCATGGGCCACATTTTAAAGGTGGCCCACTTGATTTTACCATCCTTCTTGCTCCTGTAGGGCTGCACATGGTGGTGACTGTTCAGTTGAAGACTGAAGACAGCTGTCATTGCATCTTCATAATGCATCAACGCCTCCTCCTGCCCCCCTGTCCATCCACAGTCCATGTTAGAGTGACATGAGCAGCAGACCATGCTGGTTATAGTGTGTGTGTGTGCGTACACATGACACGCACCTTGAGGGGCACTACAATGAGTTGTGCTGTGCAGCGGTTATGCCACTGTAACATGGGCACCTCAGGATGCCGTGCTGAGTCTTGAATGCCGTTGATGGCATAACAACGCAAGAGGAACAACCACCATGGCAAGCGAGTTGACTGCAAACAAGATGCAGCTGCCAGCCCAGAATGCAAACTGGTTTCAGCTGTGTCTGAGCACTGGTCGCTGGTCATGACCAGGCGCATGTGCAGGATCAAACCTCACCTGGATACATGCCGTGCAGAAATAATTGCTTGAAGCTGTTGTGTTGAGCGCTGAAGGGAACACCAGTCGCTGCAGGGAAGCAGGGCATCTGTGACACGCAATTCATATAAATTTATGAGACATAAGTACTGCATGACTCAGCACAGTTCATCAAGTATTAAATGTTGCAGCAGTTGAGGCATGCAGCCAGTTTATCATCCTGTCTTTCTGCACAATGCCATGGACGAAGACATGCATTGTAGGCTAGAAGCAAGGCTATGCAGACATTGACCTGCGTGAAAGCGCTCTATTTTATTCGTAGCAGCCTTGTTGGCACAGAGAATCTTGCCACTCCTGCTGAACAACACTGTGTGGATTGGACTCGTTTCCAGCATGGCTGCAAGGCGCTGGTCCCTGTGCCTGCACTCCTCCAGGTCGGCCATGTGCAAGATGGCAGCTTCCGTATGGCCAGGAGATGTCTCCACTCTGATTGGCTGAAGCAGCACTGTGACTCTATAGTGTGTGCAATCTTGGCAAACGATGAGCAACAAATGAGCTAAGTAACACGATGACTTAGTTGCAACCCATTTGTTGCACAGACCTTTGGTCTTTTGTACGTAAGCGGCCAATGTTTGATTTGGTGTTGGTTAGACCAGATGATTCCATTGGCAATCAGTGATGACAAGGTAGACATGCAGACATCCCAATGGCCAAGACAGACCTGGGCGGGATGTGCAGCTGCCTTTGCAAGCGCTGTGCTCGTGACAGGCCACAAAATTGGCACAATCTTATTCCTCGAGCTCACCTTACTCTCAAGTTTTGCCATGCATACAGGGGAAAACTCTGAAATGCCGTAGAACAGTGGGGACATGAGAATCCTCAGATCAATCCTGATTTCTGTTGTCTTTTTGCTCTGCAAGCACCACCAAATTTTGTTGTGTTAGCACCAGGGAGCCTTTGCACTGGTTGTAGGGTTGGAGTGTAGGTCTGTGCCTTCAACCCTCAAAAGATGAATAGCAAATGTCACCGTGGCAATCCCCGACAGCCACTTTCTTCTAGTTTTCTGAAATTCCTCAGGAAATGTGCTCATATGTAGGTCGTGATCTTCTTGCGACCTTGGCAACCCGAACCTCTTGATACAGTCCTGGTTCTCGAACACAACTTTGTGCCGGCTTCGCAAGCCTCCCGGACTACAATGCAACCTCAGTCAAAAGGCTTGGCATCAGCATTTGAGCCAACGCTGAAGCGCACATACCTATGCGGACATTCATATACGGACGATACTATCACCACCGTAGGTTTGCATAGCTCGTGCAAAATTTCAAGCTCTTTCAGTGTCCAGACTCTTTCGCTAGACGCGCCCGCTGCTCTCAGCTCATCTTGATCTTTGCTGCGTACGTATGCGAATTGAGCAGTCATCGTTTCTCGCACTCGAGCTACTCAAGAGATGCTGAATATGAACAAACTTGAGTTTGCCATAACACGTTCTGTACACCCTGTCATGATTGCTTCACAAGCCAAGCCTGTTTTAGGAACGAATGACCACGCCCGTCAAGGCAGACAGGAAGGAAAGTACACACTCAAACAGAATTAGTGTCGCAAGACTTCCTTCGTGTCATAGTCACATGGAAATCATAGTCACGTCAAACCCTAGCTCAGGAATTTTTCGCGAGGTCAAGACGTGCATGTACCACCTCCAGAGTGTAAAATCTGTGTGCAATGACACAAGGATTGATGTTATGCTGAGGAACATGTAAAGTCGTCATAAAACACTCGCAGCACCAGCCAATGTGCAAGGAAGCTGTCACGCAAGGAAGCTGGTGTCCATTGGGGCCTTTGGCGCGGTGTCTTGCTGCCATCGGTCTCGAGTCTCCTCCGTGTGACAGCTTGTGACGTCCATTGTGCACAACGACCCTAAGTCCTGACCACACCACACACCACACCACACCATACCTCATCCCCCTCATCCCCCCTCACCGATGGTGGTGACCGTGCCTGCTCCATCCCCTGTGGCAGATCATGATAAGAATCGAGTTTGGACCTTGCACGAGCTTGCAACCCTTCACGAGCTGCAAAAGCCAGCCGCTGTGGTGGTGTCAGCCGTGTATGAAAGTTCTCACAGGTAAACGTGTGTTGAATCGAAACACTTGAGTCAGTGTGGTTCTGGTATATGCACATGGGAATTACACATGCAAACTGCAGCCCTCATGGCATGAAAGATGTTGTCCGCGTCATTTTCGCGAATGAGCAGCTGATAAAGCAATACGGAGTGCCCAGACCTCAGGAAGAGTGCGCTCACTTGTTGAGGCTAACCTCAGAAGAGGCACAAAGGAAGCGGAGGAGTTGGCTGTCCAATGCTGCCATGGTAGGTTTGTTTTGCTCAAGCTCAGATGGTGTCTGTCCTGTGAACATCAAACCTTGCTGTGAGCAGGGCAAACATGGCCATCAGGCATGGATGGATGTGCGGCAGCTGATGATGCCCGTGTTCTCAGGTGTGACATTGGATGGGCCCAGCCGTATGCTTAGAGTAGACAGCAAGGTGTGTCTTGAGCCCACCATAAGCAAGCCACGACCTGCATGTTGTGTGATATTCATTCCTTACTGTGCTTCATGCCAAATGATTGCACTTTTCCCTGCAAGCAGCAGATGCAAGTGACATTGGTCCAGAACTGCTGCTCAATGCTGACTACATAAGCCCACTCTGCATGAATCAAACCTGTGTATTTGGAGTTCTGAGTGTGCAAAAAGCCTGTGCAACAATGCAGCCAATCAAGGTGGAGACCTCACCTGGACACGTCGAGATCGCCTTGCTGCATGTGATTGAGTCAGAGGGTTCGAGTCACACAGACTTGCGAGTTACGGCCATTTATGATCGATCGCCAATCCACACATTCCTGTTTGATAGTGAAGGAGGCATGCTGACAGCAAACCAGGCTGCACTGCTTGCTCATCAAAGATCTGCCCTGGGTGAGCTTACAGATGTCAGATCAGCCATTGTCTTGCTTCTGTTTTAGCAAGCTGTAGCATCTACAGTTAGTGTTTGTCAGATGTCAAGCAGATAGACACGCCAACAAGGCAAGCTCAGACCGCCAAGCAAGACAGCTCTGCTCCTTTGTTCCACGCTGCAAGTCGTGAAAGTGTTGATGGCCTGCAATGCCAGCACAATCGCTTGCCACTGTTCTGCAAGCTGAAGCAGAATGCATCTGCAACTCATGCAACTTCTCTCCTCTTCTTCTGCTTCTGCTGCTGCTGCTGCTGCCGCCGTAAACTTTCAGCTGAAGAAGGATGACGGCCTGCACAATCTGTCTGCTTGCGCGCAGGCTCGACTGCGTCTGAAGGTAGTGCTGTAACGCTGAGGTCACTCTTTGACTGTGGCTCCTATGGTGGGGGGCAGCAGGAAGCTCAGGCTGCGTATGATGAGGCTGTGGATGCAGTCTTCAACCTGCAGGTGGAATGCCACCGTCATGCTCAGCCCCACATCAGCAAGAAGGATGGCAGGACTAAGTGGGCCATGGTTGAGATGTGGCCCATGCAGGTTCGCCTGCCTCATTTCTGCCTACAATTTCTCCATAAAGTCTAAGAAGTCTGAGGCCTCTAGTCCTCAGGCGTTTCTGAGTTTAGGTGTATGCTGTCAAATGGGCGTTTCCCTGAACATGGTGACGTTTCTGCATTCCCAAGTGCTAAGAACCCTCTCTACATTTAGAATGCCGGACACTAGTCCCCAGGAGCTGCTTATGTCATATGCAGGTCAGCCTGCCTTGCTTGTGCCTGCTTATGTCATCACACATCATGCGTCCTTGATCACAGAGAGCAATTGGTGACAATGGTCGTGGCAACACACGAAACCAGGTTTCAACTCTGCAAAAGCAAACACTGTTGGTGGCAGGATGAACAATAAAAGCAAAACAAAAACAGATGCTTCAATGAAAACAAAACCCAAAGCAGCCCCATCGGCAAACATTAGCATGCACAGTATTGTATCAAATTTCTTGTGGGCACTGAAGAGAACCACGAGGGCTGTTGAGATCTAGCTGGGAAGCTGCACACATGCTGACGTTGATCTACAGCAGCTGTGCAACAGTCTGCAAGTGTGAGGAGACATGGACCCTGACGGCTGTGTGGATGCAGGATCCTGTGAGTGCAGGCTCAGCAGTGCTGGTTCAAAAGTATAACATTTCCCAGCAGAAGGAGCTGGAGCTGCAGCTAGCCAGCCAACAAGTGGCCCTGCAACGGTCTGCACTTCCTGCCAGCATTTTGCTTTGAGTGCATGGTTAGTGCATGAGCAAGCTTTTCCGTGCAATCAGCAATCCTTCTAGCACATGAGCAATGTTCTGCATTGTTGCCGTCATCCAGTCATGTTTTCAAGCATGCATCCGCCCAATGTACTCATGCATGCATCTCGCAGTCTGCCACACTCATTTCTTCATGTATCCCTTACTTCCTGTGCTCACCCGTTCATTCATTCTTTGTTTCTGTGCTTTGTTTGTTCACAACAATCACACAACTCTTCTGGAGAGCCTTGAGGCCACCAGCACTGTGGGTAGCCTCTGTGGTATCGCGCCGCAAGTACCACAGCAGGGCACTTGCCCTTGTTTGCAGCTATGCATGCAGAGTCCCGTTTCAGGACATGACATCACAACACTCTCAGCAAGCTACATGACTCAGCAAGCTGCATGACTCAGGGGTCATGCTTTGCCCAGCCCTAAATTCCAGCTGCTGACTCGTTTTGCCTGAGCAAGCCTTAATAACAAGAATGTATGCTTGACGGCTCATGACGAGCTAGGCACGTGCAGGCTAATCTTGTCTCTCCACAGCAGTCTGGTCTGAGCATCCCTATAAGGTCTAGTGATACAACAGTCACTGGTGAATTAGCAGTGAGCAGGCTTTGTCACAGTCAAGTGCAGCTCAAACTGTCATGCAACACTGACGCCCATCAAGTGCTATAATGTCGTCATGTTCATCTCGCAAGCGCTGCATCTCTCCACATGACCAACAGCTGCTGTCACAGCTGACCCCACAGCGACCCAGAGGACGCCAGCATTCGTCCCTCCAGACCCACATCTGCTGGCCAAGGGCATTCACTAAAAAATGAGGGTCATGAGTGAGTGTGCTAAGCACACGCCTTGTGCAGGCAACATAAAAAACCACAGACTGTTTGATCCAGCCTAATGCTGCAAAATAAAGCCAGTCAAGTCTATAATATCATCTAGCACCTTACAGTCTGGGTTGTGGAGCCAGTTGTGACTTGTCAGACATCCCGGCTTCGAAGCACAGGTCCACAATGGTATTTCATCTGCTCTACAGGGGGTGTGCCTGTGCAGGCACAATCAGGAGCTGGAGCAGGATTCAGTGATCATGCAGGAGGAGCAGCGCAAGCTGCAACGCGAAGCCAACAGCCTGGCCCAGAGGCTGGAGGCGGTGCTGCATGACAAGTTCACCCCAAGAAGTGGCTTTGATGCTGATACCCCCATCGACAAGACCCTTCAGTTCCTTCAGGGGGTTATTGCGGTCAGCCTTGCCGCTCAAGCCATTGCTTCTGCCTGTATGCACACACACAACAGACATATCTCAGCAGAGTTCGTCACCAAATCACTAGGATGCTGCTGCATGTACACAACACACATGACACAGCAGAGTATGTTATCAAAACATGCTGCTGTCTGTACACAAATCTCATGACGCTGCTGAGAGTGTGACCATGTGAAGCAACCCTTTGCATGTGAGTCTTGCAGCATGGCATTGCATGCCTGTGTTGCAGTGTCACGCACCACTGACAGGCATACTGCAATTTGGCAGAGAATGTGTACATCTGCACAGGATACTGCAGCAACTGGCTGCTGCTTTGCGTGCGGTTTGCATTGCTGTTGCTGGATTGTGCTACTAGCTTCCATCAGCATTGGAAACCATCTAAATGTGTTTGATGCCTTCACCCAACTTTCAAGAGTACGGCATCAAGTTCTCTAGAGTGACCAGCTGAAGCCATCACAGGGATTGCATCAGCATTCTGTGTGGTGCACCCATGTACTGCCTTGCCTCCAGCCCTCAGACCCCAAACCCTGACCCCCTGAGGCCTGCAGGGTGACATGCCGCCTGTCCAGACAGCACTGGACTTGTACCACATGCTGGGTGAGTCAGACACTAACCTGAGGCAACCCATAGGCTTGGAAAGCCAGCTGCTGCAGAACAGTCTGGGGTCAGAGGTCGGCCAATCCATGCTGCAGCTCCTGCAGGTATGACATCAACCATGCGCACCTCTGCCATATTTCCCCTGACACAAACTTGCTCTTTGCCATTTCTTCCAACACAATCTTGCTCTGCCATACTGTCCATCTAAGGGTTTGTCTGCTGGCTTGATGCATCGAGAGGCGTCAGTCTGCAATGAGGTCATGTACATGTGGAAGCTTGTGATGCTTACTGTGCAGTTTTGCGCAAGATAACTAAGGGGGGTCAGATGAGGTGGTTTCAAATATGGTATCATTGTGATAGATCAGCGAGGCAGACTGAGTGTAGATAGCCCCCTTTGCAGTGTCAGTTGATCTAGCTCCATGGAGAAAAAAGCCAATGCTTGGTTAGGATGCTGAGGATCCAGGCGCTGAGTGTACACTGAACTGAGAATTATGCTGTTGATGGGTCAAAGCATTTTGTTTAGCTTGACTGCTGCTTTCAAAACCAACGCTCGTATAGCTGTTCCTTTGTTTCTGCATCGGTCTGCATGTTCGTCTGTTTAGGCAATGATTTATTGTTTTATTTGCTTATTCATTAATGCATTCATTCGTCGACTCTTTCACTCATCCATCCATTCATTCTTTTGTGCATGAATGAATGCATGCATGCATTTGTTCATTTGTTCATTTACTCATTCGTTCATTCTTTCTTTCTGTTCATTCACTGGACCATTTGTTTGCTGGTTCATGCACTCCCCCATTTGTCCGTTGGGTTGTTTGTTCACCTGTTTTTGTGCTCATTCACTCACAGTCCCTGACTCTCAGCTGTACAACAGTCACAAGGTGGCTCAGTATCTGAGCTGAACCACAAATTGCAGTAGCTTTTGCAGCTGAAAGTTTCTGTTCTTTCCAGGCGGAGGGTTTTTTTTTGCCCCCTTCACCCCCCCCTCATGTTTTGTTCCCGCTTTTTTTTTGTTTTACAAAGGCTTCTCCCGCCAGAGCAAAGTCTGTTGTGATGCAGGGCAACTCAAGCACACCCAGAGGGAGTGAGGGACTGATCATCAGCGGACCAGTCTGCATGCTGAGGGACAAAGCTGCCAGCTCAGAAGGTGCAGTGGCTCAGAGCTCAGGACTCGCTCGCCATGGCTCAGTGACTAAGCAGCAACAGCAGCAGCTGTTCATCCCGACCAATGTCACTCCTGATGTGGAACGCCGTCTGCATGTAAGCACTGCAAGATAGGCCTCAACATGCCAAGCTGATGCACGTGTACAGCTTGAGAGTTGCTTGCTATGCATCAGGAAGAGTTGCTGCTGTGCACAGCAGCAACAGCCCAATCAGATGGCTTTTGTCAAGGCTTGGATGACTGCTGGCACTTGTTGGATGTGTCCATGCTTCCATGCCACACTATATAGCACCCTCCTCAATCACAACGTCGCTACTGCAATCTCTTTGGTGCTCTCTTGTTGAGCGCCTTGAACATTGAGTGCGTAGTGCATGTAGATTTCCCAATGGTTGTCTGTTGACTCCCCAGATGAGTCCTCAAGACAAAAGATGCAAATTGATTGGTAAATTGATTGATCAACGTTTACTTGCGTGGCGCCCACAGGGCAACAGGTACGCTAACATGCTGAAGTTACCAATGCATTGCCCTCACTTACAAGTCTGTCTTGGATGACAAGCACCTGATATTTAGGCTTTAAGGTTTATACATGTTCTGCTAGGGGATATAGTAGCTCTGATGGTATGCATTGCTGTGCAGGATGCAGAGAGCAACTGGCAGTATGACATCTTTGGCTTTGCAGAGGCCAGCCCTGGGAACTGTCTGTCCCTGCTGATGTTCCACCTCATGAAGCAGACGGGCATGGTCAAGGAGTACCAACTGGAAGAGAACAAGCTGTGTCACTTCCTGCAGAAGATTGAATCTGGCTATGACAGTGCTAATCCCTACCACAACAGGTACTAATACCTACCACAACAGGTACTAACCCCTACCACAACAGGTACTAACTCCAACCACAACAGGTACTAACCCCTACCACGACAGGTACTCAACCCTGCCACAACAGGTGATGCTGGTTCAGGGTGTTGACACACTGGATGTAACCTGACAAGAATGCAAGGACACTTCTTCTGGACACAGTGCAGGCATCTTGTAATAAGTGCTTCCTGTTCTAAGGCACAGTAACAATACGTGCCTCCATTCATGGGCAGTCTAAGGTGAAGGTCCATCCAGGCGTGTCCATCTTGCTGCATGCCATAGATACAGCTGTGCAAGAACTAGCCAAATCATGCAGCCAACATGTGCAATCATCCTCATGATGTCAATACTTACTGGCGTATGGCTGCCTCAATAACAGCCGCCACATTTAGCTGCGTGCTCACAGTATACTGTACAATCTCTGAGACTGCTGTCTTGTTTGCAGCATTCGTGTAGCGTGTGTGGCTCTGATGAGTCATATGTTGCCGCACCTTGAAGGCAAGTCTGTCACTTGAGCTATTTGGGTGCGTCACGCCTCAGCATTTCAATTGATCAATCCATTTACATTGACTGTCTTGGCTGCTGTGCCATGGCGGAATCATGAAGAGCACTAATTGTCATGCTTCCGACTCTGCTGCCATGTCTGCAGTATTCAGGTGACGTGAGTGGTACAGATACAGATGACTCACATGCTGCTGTGCCAAGGCAGGATCTTGAAGAGCATTAATCTCCATGCTTCTGACACTGCTGTCATGTCTGCAGCATCCATGTAGCGTTGGTGGTTCAGATGAGCCATATGCCGCTATGCCACAGAGGTGTGCTGAAGAGCACTAGCTTCTGACATTGCTGTCATGTCTGCAGCATCCACGTGGCGTCGGTGCTCCAGATGAGCCACATGCTGCTGTGCCACGGCGGTGTGCTGAAGAGCACTAGCTTCTGACATTGCTGTCATGTCTGCAGCATCCACGTAGCGTTGGTGGTTCAGATGAGCCACATGCTGCTATGCCACGGCGGTCTGCTGAAGAGCACTAGCTTCTGACATTGCTGTCATGTCTGCAGCATCCACGTGGCGTCGGTGCTCCAGATGAGCCACATGCTGCTGTGCCACGGCGGTGTGCTGAAGAGTGGCGCCATGAACAGGCAGCAGCAGGTGGCCACCTACTGGTCAGCCATGGTGCATGATCATGAGCATGGCGGCCTCAACAATGACTTTCTTATCAAGTCTCGACACCCTCTGGCTATCACCTACAATGACCAGTCCCCCCTGGAGAATCATCATGTGGCTTCAGCATCCAGGCTGCTGATCCAGCCTCAGTATCAGTACATCCCCGTGAGTCTGTGCCCTTCTACATGCATGTTTTGGAATGCATGTATATGTCCTTCTTCAATGTGCTGTATGCTCTTACACTGCAAGAAGAGGCTTGCACAGCACACAAGTCATCAGTCTCTGCTGTGTCTTACATGTTTTGTAAGCTGCACTCATAAAACAAGCCTGTTTTGCTTTGTTGATTGGTAAATGTAGATGTTTGACAAAGCTTGTACCAGTCAGGCTTTTCATCAGTTGGCAACCAGGGGGCCAGACATTGGTTTGACAAGGACAGGTGACATCAGTGCCAACTTGGTGCGCTCCCCCTGCAGCATCCTAGGTCAACAGGCAGCACAAGATCTCAGAGGAGAAACAAACCTCAGCAAAAGGCAGCCAATCAAGGCAATGAGCAATGCAACTGACACAGAGAGGCTATGCACTGCAGGCAATACATGGCTCTACAGAGACCCTTGCTCAGCTCAGGATGGTGTCTGTGAATCAGGTGCTGGGCACAGACATGAAGAAGCATTTTGACATCACTTCCAGGTTCCAGGTGGGCCTCCTGCTGCCCATGCTTTGCCTGGTCTGCTGAGCATGCTTTGTATGTCCTGCTGGGCATGCTTTGCCGGGTCTGCTGAGCATGCTCTGTCTGTCCAGCTGGGCATGCTTTGCTGGGCATGCTTTGCCTGGTCTGCTGAGCATGCTCTGTCTGTCCTGCTGGGCATGCTTTGTCTGTTCTGCTGGGCATGCTTTGTATGTCTTGCTGGGCATGCTTTGTCTGTGCTTGCGATTATGGGTGATAGCTGTTTTGCAACAATGGATATCGGCTGAACGGCAATGTTTGGCTCTGTGATGATGACTAAAACATGTGCACCACAATGAACTGAAAGTAGTGCTGACACCAAACGGCATGAAGTAGGACGCCTTTTGTCCTGGTAAAGGCTACAGTGCACTGTATCAGTGGAATAGGCTATGGTGTTGACATGTATGTGTGGATTCAAAACAGCATGATTACTCATAATTGCACAGTCATACAAAACTTTATTGACCCTATCAAAGTCTCCGCATCGTTTATTCATCCATCCATCCATCCATTTATTCATTCATTTCTTCAGTCGTTCATGTCCATCATATATGTATGGTCAGGTATGCACAGTCTCTTCATCAAAACTTCGTTGATAAATTGTAAGTCACATCAGCACTGTACCCGCTCAGCATCGTGCATGTGCTCACTACCTTCATCAGCCCAGACCATACAGCGCATCTAACAATTTGTGTGAGTGAGTGCAAAGAACACCATGAATACATCATTATGAGGAGATTGGATGTTATTGGTAGCACTGAGGAGCGTGAGTGCAAGACGTTCAAAGGAGAATTGGCAGAAGCCACGTTGTTGTTTTGAAATGGCTGCCCACATATTGCACTGCTCTGTATGTTGATGGCATGTGATCATCTTGGCTACTCCTGATTTAGGCTGCAGTGACCAAGGCTTGAACTTTGAGTGCTGACTGCTGCAATTTTGGCTGTGCCTATTTAGGCTGCTTTCAAGAAGCCTTCAGGTGGGGCAGAGGCCCTGTCGGCGGCTGCCACCCTTGATTGGGATCAAGTCAAAGCAGAAGACAAGACTCTTGTCGAGCAGGTAATCTGTGCTTGCTGCCTCTTCCAAATTGAGTCATGTGCAACAGTAAAGTTTAATGTGAATGTAACAATGAACAAGAAGGCTTTTCCAATGGCAGGGCAAAAGACATCATTGTGCTTGTCAAAAGTCTAGGCCATGTCATGCATTGCTGTGCTTGCTGTTGGTCTCAAGCCATGTGTGAGAGACTGCTGTGCTTGCTAAAGCCTTCAAACCATGTCTTGTAATGCTGTGCTTGCAAGTAGTTGTTGGTCTCGACTTGCTCTCTTGGAGCACTAGTCAAATCTAGTCTATCTAGATTTCCGGGCCGTTTTTTGCCTTCTCAAGCCCTGCGTGAATGTGCTTTGCTTGCTTGTCTATCCCACTCCTGACCAGGCCTTCATGTAAGCTATGCTTGCGTGCGCTGGGCCGCCGCCTCAGGTGGCTCCCACAATGATCACTCAAAAGGCAATTGTTTTCTGTCCTGTTCTTCTGTGCTTGTGACGTGAGCTACTCCATGCCTGTCTTCATCCCACCAGCTTGCAATCTGGTGCTCTGGGTCCGGGAAGCTTGCACCATGCAAAGTACATGTGTCCCCCTCATGCTGTCTTAATGCCAGACACTGTTGTTACTGCCAAACTTCAACATGCTTTCACAGTATGTGTCGGCATGTGATACTTGCAGACGCTCAGGTTAGGTACAACAAGCAGTGGCAAAGCTGCTGAATGCCCATCTGCTGCTCATGCCATCTACAGCCAGGCCAGCTGTGTGTACCTGCTGCCAACCAGACTAACCAGCTTAACTGCTGTTTACAGTATCATCAAAATCATCATCATCATCATCATCACCATCATCATCATCATCATCATCATCATCATCATCATCATCATCATCATCATCATCATCATCATCATCATCATCATCATCATCAT